>VFQQ010003380.1_pt1 | contig 15622 bp, 10 predicted proteins | sample 3512341 | NCBI WGS metagenome assembly VFQQ01 (sample SAMN10412373, study PRJNA504923) | tailings metagenome | isolation source: Relicate 2 Philex TSF1 revegetated site | place: Philippines: Tuba, Benguet | collected 2017-08-29 | reverse complement strand
TTTCTTAATAAAAAGCAAGTTCAAACTTAGAAAAATGCACTTATACCACATAGCTAATAGATGATAATCAATCGTAGTTATGAAAATAATTTACTTGTATGAATTTGCAAGATTTTGTTGGTAGTTCTTGGATTACTTGCAATTTAAATGATTAAAACAACTAAAAGTCTTTTGCTGCTGTATGTTGAAATAGCTTTTTAAGGAACAACTAAATAGTTTTATTTTTGATAAAGTTAACCCTGTTAACTATTGTTTTGGCAATAGAATATGTTTTACCATATTTTATTTTAAAAACTCAGTCATGGTCAAATACAACCACTATATTAGTAAATAACGCGACCAAAATTTGGCTTAACAGCACGGAGTATAAAATCGCGGAGGGGTTTAAGATTTATAAAAAATTGATGTCCTAAAATATGCGACCCCTTCGGGGTCGTAGATTCTTGCGCACATTCCTTTCTATAAATCTGTGATGCCTTTGGCATCATTTATTAGGTTAATACTGTTCCAACCACTAATGTATTTTATTGATTAGTATGAACTAAATAGGGCCTGCTGATTAACGCTCAAATTATTAATATTAGGGCAATTAACTACTAAAAAAGATTTTTTTTCTGCAAGTGCTAAAAACAATTCTAATTAGCTCCGCTGAACTGCGTTTCGCGCGGCAGTAGAGATTTTTCGCAATCTGCAATGTAAGATTAAGGATGCAATATAACACGCGATGAAATCGCGCGAAAGCGGGATGAGGAATAGAATATTGTACACGCAAACGTGAATTCATTTATTATTAAAAATTAAATCGTTTGTTTATAACAGTATTTTAAACCCATCAACAATTTTTCTATCATTGCTTAACCTTGGTACTTTGTTTTGGCCACCTAATTTGCCAATACTTTTCATATAATTAATAAAGGCATTGCGCGGAAGTGGGCGTATAACCAATGTTTTTAAAATACCACCTGCAATTAAATCTTTGTAATAAATATTTTTTTGTTGTAAGGATTCGTCAACTTCATTGGCAAAAGCCAATATATCGTTTGGTTCATGCTCAAATTCAATAAACCATTCGTGGTAAGGCAATCCGCCTTCCGGTGGATTTACCTGCGGCGCTACCGTAAACTCTGTAATACCTATATTGTGTTTTTTAGCCACAGATAACAAAGCAAATTCAACCTCCTCTCCTATTACATGCTCTCCAAAAGCAGATATAAAATGCTTTATACGACCTGTTACTACAATTTTATAAGGATTAAACGACACAAACTTAATGGTATCGCCAATATTGTAACCAAACAAGCCGGCATTTGTATTTAAAATAATGGCATAATTTTTATTTAGTTCAACGTTTTTTAAACAAACCCTTGTAGGGTTTTCATTAAAAAACTCATCTGCCGGAATAAACTCAAAGAAAATTCCATTATTTACCAGTAACAGCAAACCATTATCGTGTTGTTTGTCTTGAAAAGCAATAAAACCTTCGCTGGCCGGATAGGTTTCTATGGCATCTACTTTTTTACCAATAGTAGCTTCTAATTTAGCCCTGTAGGGTTCAAAATTAACACCACCATATACAAACAACGAAAAGTTTTTAAATATATCTTTAACAGGCTTGTTAAATTGCTGAACCAACCTGTCAAAGTACATTTGAACCCAAGGTGGAATACCACTTATTAAAGTCATGTTTTCGAACTTGGTTTCTTCTACAATTTTATCTACTTTTTCTTCCCAATCGTCGATGCAATTGGTAGCATAACTTGGCATTTGGTTACGCCTTAAATATTGTGGCACATGGTGGTTTACAATGCCACTAAGTCTTCCGGTTGGAATACCATTTTTTTCATCAAGCTGAGGACTACCCGATAGAAAAATTAATTTACCATTTAAAAAATCGGCGTTTCCGGTTTCTGCAATATAGCAAAGCAGCGCATTTCTGGCCGAATTTATATGAAAAGGAATAGATTCTTTTGTTATTGGAATATACTTAACTCCCGATGTTGTACCACTGGTTTTACTCCAATACAATGGCTTGCCCGGCCAAAGTACATCTTGCCTTCCATTTACAGCCAAATCTATATATGGTTTTAACTGTTCGTAATCGCGCACCGGAATATTGCTTTTAAATGCATCATACGTTTTAATGGATGAAAAATGATGTGCCTTACCAAATTCGGTATTAGCAGCTTTATTAAGCAACTGCAACATTAATGTCTGCTGCATTTCAACCGCATTTTCGCTTTCTTTATTTAGTTTTTTACGGATGTATTGTGCAAATTGTTTTGCTATAAAAGTTTTAAAACTCATGCTATAAATGCTTACTCAAAAACCTCACCGAGGTTAATTACAATCTGTTTAAAAGTTTCGCTGGTTAATGTTTGTTCGGCCACTAATGGCTGCAAGCCAATATATTTTTCGTTGGTTAACACATACCTTAAAACCGTTTGCGTTTCGGGAAAAACCAGCCAATATTCTTTTACACCACTTTGTTCGTAAATGTTAAATTTTACATCGGTATCGTGTTTGCGGTTGGTTTCAGAAACAATTTCAATAATTAAATCGGGAGCACCGTTGCAGCCGCGTTCATCTAATTTGGTTTCATCACAAATCATGCAAATATCAGGCTGTACAACAGTTGTATCTTTAGTGGCATTTTTTACAGGCAAGCGCACATCAAAAGGTGCACAAAAAACTTGGCAATTAGACTTATTTAAAATATTAAATAATTGTCCGGATAACTTAAAAAGTATTTTTTGGTGTTTAGTAGCCGGGGCCGGGCTCATTTTAAAAATCTTACCTTTAATTAACTCAAGGCGCTCGGCAAATTGCCATTTTAAATAATCTGCATAGGAATAAACTCCATCTTGATTTAATGACTCAAATGCAACAATTGGTTCTTCCACTTTCATAGCAGCACAAAACTAAGCAATTTTAGTATTAAAACCCTTTTGTGTTACTCAAAAACCTCACCGAGGTTAATTACAATCTGTTTAAAAGTTTCGCTGGTTAATGTTTGTTCGGCCACTAATGGCTGCAAGCCAATATATTTTTCGTTGGTTAACACATACCTTAAAACCGTTTGCGTTTCGGGAAAAACCAGCCAATATTCTTTTACACCACTTTGTTCGTAAATGTTAAATTTTACATCGGTATCGTGTTTGCGGTTGGTTTCAGAAACAATTTCAATAATTAAATCGGGGGCACCGTTGCAGCCGCGTTCATCTAATTTGGTTTCATCGCAAATCATGCAAATATCAGGCTGTACAACAGTTGTATATTTAGTGGCATTTTTTACAGGCAAGCGCACATCAAAAGGGGCGCAAAAAACTTGGCAACCTTGCTTTGATTGATTAACTATGCTAACAAAAAAATTTCTTAATATCTTTTGGTGTTTGGTAGCCGGGGCCGGGCTCATTTTAAAAATCTTACCTTTAATTAGCTCAACACGCTCGGCAAATTGCCATTTTACATAGTCTAAATAGGTATAAACCTTATCTTGATTTAATGACTCAAATGCAACAATTGGTTCTTCGGCTTTCATAGCATCACAAAAATAAACAATTAGGCTTTACAAACCATTAATAAGCTTATTTTTAGGGTGCTTTAATTCAAATCCAAATTTTAAGGTTTCGCTTTTTGTAGGTTCAAGACTAATGCGCCAAGTTAATTTACCTTCTGCAGCATCAAAAGCAGCGTTATTCGGATTAGCTGTTAGTTTAACTTCAATATCTTTATCTGTTGTTACCGGAATTTGATCCTCAACTACCACTTCAACTGCTTCTTTTTTATTGTTTCTTACTACAATTTCAAAGTTGTTAGTTATGGCTTTGGTTGAACCAAAAAACGATGTTGCACTAACATCTTTTACTTTTTTGCGTTCAACCAAAATGCGTTTATCCGAACCCAGGCTAATTTCTAGCGTATCGTTAACAGTTTGTGCTATTTTTGTTTTTCCGGTATAAGTTCCCTGAAAATACACTTCGGCTTCGGCAGGAATTTGATTAATAATATCGGGGCTTTGAACCAATGCCGTTACAAACACTTTCATATCGGCTTTGGGTGCTGTAGCGTATCTAAAAGTAGCTTTAGCGGTTTGACTAAGTAATTCAACCCAAGCCCCCTGATTGCCAGATGGAATTCTATGCAAATTTGCTGCTGTAAACTCGGTACTAACCATATTTTCTGCCACCTCAAAAGCAGGTTTATAATCTTCGGCTTCCATGCGTTTTGCCATTGCCGGAGCTGAATTTGCGCGTGCACCTCTTATTTGAACTTCTTGTAAAACGGCAGCAGGTTGGTAAAACCTTACGTATTGTGGCGTTAATTGTGGCTTTATGGCAGATAAAGATGGGTTAGATGTACTTAGTTTTAGTTTAATATTTTTCCAATCTTCGCCGGTTTGTTGCTGCACTTGCGCTTTTAACACAAATGTTACAGGCATACCCGAATCAGAAACACGAATATTATACAAAGGTTTCCACGATGCATTGGTAACCATGTAACGCAACTCGAACAAAGCATTGTTTATATTTTGGTTACTAAGCACTGTAACCTCCACTGCAGCGGCCAGATTTTTAATTCCATTTTGGTACTCATCCAATTGTCGGCTTAACAATTGTCTTATATGCTGTAATTTCTTTTCTTCTTCGGTATGAACCAACCAATCTATATCAATTTCTGATAAACGTTTACGAAAAATTGCCAAAATATCTTCTAACTCATCGGCTTTTAAGCCTGTTTGAGAGCCCCCAATTTGTTTATTGGCAAGCAACACATCTTTTTCTATAATTAATACCTGAATGGCTTGTTTGCGCTTGGTAATTAAGCGTTCAATGGTACTTAAAGAATCTTGCAGCAATTTTACTTCAACAGGTAACTCATCTGTATTTAAGTGGTTGGTTACTTTTTTAACTTGTAAAATCTGCAAACGTTCGTCGGCATAAACCTGTAAACTTTGCTCCATTAAATACGGCGAAATTTTTTCGAACCCAATGGTAGTTGTACCTTCGTTAATCCAAGTTTTAGCGCTTCTTACTACCTGTGCTTGATTTAAGAACACGGTAACTTCTTGCACTTGTGCATCGAGGTTACGCGTTACATTTGCATCGGTTTGAGCAAAAGTAGGTTCAAACAAAAATAAGGTTGCGCTTACAATAAGCCAATTTTTCATGCGTGAATTAAATTTTAAAATTTACTACCAAAACCATGCCTGTTTTTAATTAGGATAAATCCTATAACGGAATATTTCCATGTTTTTTACATGGCAGGTTAACCACTTTATTTTCTAGCATGGCAAAAGCCTTAATTAGTTTTTTGCGTGTTTCTTCCGGCAAAATTACCTCATCAATAAATCCGCGTTCGGCAGCGCGGTATGGGTTGGCAAAAATTTCGGCATATTCTTTTTCTTTTTTATCAAGCTCTGCTGCATGGTCGGCAGCAGCATCTATTTCTTTTTTAAATATAATTTCTGCTGCACCTTTAGCGCCCATAACGGCAATTTCGGCAGTTGGCCATGCAAAATTCATATCGGCACCAATATGCTTGCTATTCATAACATCGTATGCGCCCCCATAGGCTTTGCGTGTAATAACGGTAATTCGCGGCACTGTAGCCTCGCAAAACGCATACAATAATTTAGCGCCATTGGTAATAATGGCATTCCATTCTTGGTCGGTACCCGGCAAAAAGCCCGGCACATCTTCAAACACCAATAGCGGAATGTTAAAGCTATCGCAAAATCTTACAAAACGGGCTGCTTTTGTAGAGGCAGGAATATCTAGTACCCCGGCTAAAAATGCAGGTTGGTTGGCAACAATACCAATGCTTTTTCCGGCTAACCGGGCAAAACCCACAACAATATTTTCAGCAAAATCTTTGTGTACTTCATAAAAAGAGCTTTCATCAACCGTATGGGTAATTACTTCGCGAATATCATAAGGTTGATTGGGATTTTCCGGAATGATGCTGCTAAGGGCATCGCGGGTTTCGTCGGCTGCCTGATAAGGTAAAACAGGAGGTTTTTCCTCACAATTTTGAGGAATATAACCAAGCAATCGTTTAAGTTGCTGAATGGCATCTATTTCGTTTGCAGCGGTAAAATGGGCTACACCACTTTTGGTGCTATGCACCGATGCGCCACCTAACTCTTCGCTGGTTACTTCTTCGTGTGTAACGGTTTTTACCACGTTTGGGCCGGTAACAAACATGTAGCTGGTATTTTCTACCATTAAAATATAATCGGTTATTGCAGGGCTGTAAACTGCGCCACCGGCGCACGGACCCATAATGGCAGAGATTTGTGGAATTACGCCACTTGCCAAAGTATTGCGGTAAAAAATATCGGCATAGCCGCCTAAACTAACTACACCTTCTTGAATTCTGGCACCTCCACTATCGTTTAAGCCTATAACCGGAGCGCCATTTTTCATGGCTAAATCCATTATTTTACAAATTTTTTCGGCATGAGTTTCAGAAAGCGAGCCGCCAAACACTGTAAAATCTTGCGAAAACACATAAACCAAACGACCATTAATGGTACCATAACCGGTAACTACACCATCGCCAAGTACTTTTTGATTTTCCATACCAAAATCGGTAGAGCGGTGCATTACAAATGCGCCAATTTCTTCAAAACTACCTTCATCTAGTAAAAAATGTATGCGCTCGCGGGCTGTTAATTTGCCTTTTTTATGTTGTGCCGCTATGCGTGCTTCTCCTCCGCCTAATAGAGATTTTTCGCGGGTTTGTAATAATAAATCGCGTTTATTCATTTGGCCGCAAGTTATGCCAAATGCAAAGATTTTAAAAATTAAAACGGCTATATATTATATCCGGCAGCATTAATTTAATTGTTAGGGATAAATTATACCTGGATTTAGCATTAGAAAATGCTGAATCAATGTAGTAAACGAAATCATTCGTTCGCATTTATCAATGTTACTAATGGTTAATTCGGATTAAAAACATACCCAATAGTATTAACCATATGCAACAAAAAACCCCCAACCAAATTGGTTGAGGGTTTTAAAAAAAATATTTTGTTAAAATTATTTGCTAATGATTAACTTACCACTTTCAGTGTTGTATTCGCTATCGATGGTGTAAAAATAAATACCATTGCTAAACGATTCTGTGCTAAAGAAGGTTTGGTGTTGACCAGCTTCTTGTGCTTTGAAAGTTTGTGTGCTAACCATTTTACCATTAATATCGAAAATGTTTAAAGTAACATCCGAACGGGTTGGTAATTCATAAACAAAAGTAGTGTAATCGGCAGCAGGGTTTGGATAGTTATGTGCGGCAATTTGGTTGCTGGCATTTAACCTGATTTTGCTGCTGGTGGTAAAAGCATTAAAACGAATATTATCTAAAAACAATTCGGTATTTAATGTAGTAGACCTTGGTGCACCTTGCGCAAAAGCGCCAGTTGGGAAAAACTGCATATAAGCAGAATCTGGGGTTTGATTATCTATATAATCACTTGGATTTAAAGGAACAGTTAAATTAACCCAATTATAATTTGCCCCAGATACAGTTCCTACAGGCCCAGTATTGTTTAGGATTATCAACTTGTTTAAGATAGTATCATTAACTCCAAAACTTTCAACAAAACCTCTTAAAACAATAATGAATGTTTCTGTTGCAACACCTGCTCTGTAAAAAATGTTCATATTCAATTCACCTGGTTTACGCTTTAACTCAAAGTTATTCAGTCTCAATTGACCAATTGTGATTTGTCCATCAACCGCTGGAGAATCATTCATAACTCCTACAAATGAACTGCCTACAGATGGTCTCAAAGTTGCTGTATTACTTCCAATTGTAAATGTTTTGGAAGAATACTGATTAACTCTTCCTGATACCCTACTCCAACCTTCAGGCACACCGTCTGACCATGTTTCGAAGCTTCCATTAGGAATGTTGGTTTGCGCAAATCCGAATAATGCTGCGCTTGCAAATAATGCTGTAAATAATTTTTTCATGTTTGATTGGTTATACAGCACAAATCAAAGCAAAAAAACGGATTTTGCAAACAGTTGGAGTAAATTTTACTAAATAAAATTAGCTCTAAACAATCGCTAGGCGAGTAAACTCAATATTTCTTCGGCATTTATTTGTTTTATAATATGCTCGTCGGTTGTAATAATGCTATCTGCCAGCATTTTCTTTTTCTCTTGCAACTGAAGAATTTTTTCCTCCACACTATCTTTAGAAATAAACTTGTAAATAAACACATGTTGTGTTTGACCAATTCTATGGGCCCTATCAATGGCTTGCCTTTCTACTGCCGGATTCCACCACGGGTCGAGCATAAAAACATAATCTGCTTGTGTTAGGTTTAAACCAAATCCACCTGCTTTTAAGCTAATTAAAAAAAACGGCACTTTACCTTGCTGAAAAACCTCAACCATTTGTTGCCGAGCTTCGGCGCTCATGCTGCCATCTAAGTAACAAAAAGGAATTTGTTTATCTGAGAAATACCTTTTGTAAATGGCTAGCTGACTAACAAACTGGGAGAAGATAATTGTTTTATGACCTTCTGCCATTGCAATTTCGGCCATTTCTGTAACTTCGTTAAATTTACCACTTTCGCCGGTAAATTCGGGGTTGGTTAACAGCGGGTGATTGGCAATTTGTCTTAATTTGGTTAAACCTTGCAGCAAGGTAAATTGTGTTTTACCCAGTCCAAAATCTTTTAACGATTTTAAAATTTCTTTGCGGTAATGCGATTTAACTTTTTCGTACGCCTCAGCTTGTTCTTCGGTCATATCGCAATAAATAACCTGTTCCATTTTTTCGGGCAATTCGGTAGCAACTTGTTGTTTGGTTCTACGCAAAATAAAAGGCTTAATTAATGCTTTAAGTTGAACCAACTTTTGCACGTTTTTTTGCTTTTCTACCGGCAAAATAAATCGTTCGTTAAAACTATTTAGCGAGCCTAACAAACCAGGGTTAATAAACGAAAACTGCGACCATAATTCCTGAATATTATTTTCTATTGGTGTACCTGTTAAAGCCAATTTATTGCTACATTTAAGCTGCTTTACGCATTTAGCAGCCATTGCATTGGGGTTTTTTATGGCCTGACTTTCGTCGAGTATTACATAATTAAACTTAAACCCTTTTAGCACATCTATATCAACCCTAACAGTGCCGTAAGTGGTTATAACCAAATCATAACGGGCAAAAATTTGCGCATTTTTAACCCGATTGTAGCCCGTATAATTTAATAATTTTAGCTGAGGGGTAAACTTTCTGGCCTCGTTAAACCAGTTATAAATTAAAGAATTTGGCACTACCAGCAACGATGGTCTAATGTATGTATCATCTTTTCTATTACCCACAATGGGCGCAACTGCATGATGATATACTCCTTGTGCTTGCTGGTATAATTCTCGGTTATCGGTTTGTAAAACGCTATCAAACAAATCTAGCTGTTGCGCTGCCAATACTTGTTTTACCGAGGGGTTTGAACCTAAAGGATTATTGTTTAATGCTGCAGCAGGTTTTTGTTTAGGCGTAACATTAGCCACATAAATTTCGTGTTCCATTTGCAGCATGGCCAATGTTTGTATGGTTTTTCCTAAACCCATATCATCGGCTAAAATACCACCAAACTGATTTTCTTTTAAAAAGTAAAACCAATTATAACCCGCTTTTTGGTATTCGCGTAAGGTGCCTTTAAAAGCTGTAGGTTCAGGCAACTCTTTTACATCTTCGCCATAGGCAAGCATGCGTTGCAGTTTATCGCTAATTTTTAAATATTGCGAGGCATGTTGCGTTATTTCATCTAACAAACCAACATGGTGTTTTTCTATTTTTATCTCTTCATCGCCGGCATTAAATTCCAATATGCCACTTAGGTTGCCAAACCACTCTTCAGGAATAATAGCAATTAAACCATTGGGCAACAAAAACTCGCGTTTACCACTTAAGATGTATTCTTTTAACGTTAAAAACGAGAACGAATAATCGCCAAACTTTACAACAGCCGAAACATCAAACCAATCGCGGTTTTCGGTTACTTCCAATTTTATTTCGCGTGCACCAAAAAAGTATTTTGAGGCTTCATCGTTTTGAATTACCTCAATTCTGTGGTTTTTTAGCACTTGGTGGTTTAAGCTTAACCACTCTAAAAAAGCATATTTATTTGTACCTTCTAGGCCGATTAACACATTTTCTGTTTCTACCTGTTTAGCGGCAGGAAGTGTAAAATAAGCACGATTAAATTGTTTCAAGCCTAATTTTATAAGAGTATCTGCAATTTTATTCTCAAAGTTTCGGTTGCGTTCAACCCTATAAAATACATAACCCGAATTTTGCTTGGTTAAGGTAACACTAATTTGTAAATCGGATTGGTATTCGAAAATGACACCATTATAATCGAAAGCTAGTTTTATGGCAATATCGTTGTTAAAATACTGGTGCATGCTAATGGTGGCATTGGCATAGGGCCTGTCGTTTTTTATCTCAAAGCAATCGCTTTTAACATGGTAGCGTTCAACCACTTGCATTACAAACTTTTCTAAATAAGTTTGCATGGTATTTTGTGGTACTTGAATAAAACGTTTGTTTAAAAACGGTTTTAGTTTTTTGCCTTCAACGGTATTATCAAAATGTAAAAGTAAATTATCTACCAGTAGCCAAGCCGGCTCCATGCAAATAATTTTCGATTCGTTATGTTTAAATTCAAGCAAACTACCTTTATATTTAATGGTAGGATAGTACTTAAATCCATAATCGTTTTTCTTAAAATGAAACCAAATATTTGCGGCTTCATCACCTATGGAAAGCTTTACAGAAGTTGGATTGCTATCGTTACCCATTTTATAAATGGGTTTATTATGCAAAAGATTTAGGGCAGCATTTAAACGCTCTTCAATAAAGGGCCTAATTTTATCTTCGAAGAGCTCTTTGTTAAAATATTTTTTAAAATATTCGGTTTTGGTAATGCGTTTTTTGGTTTCGGTATTAAACTTTTTAAAGATGAAGCCATCATCGATTTCGTCTAACAGTTTTATTATTTTTAAATCATCGTTAGAAATGCGCTTGTTAAAATAATCGGCGGTTTTATAAAACACACGTTGGTGGGTAAGCGTAAAGTCGCCTTTGCCATTAATCTGCACCACGTGTGGCTCGATTAAAAAACCAAGGTGAGGGTGCTCTATTAAAGTAAACACCAAAGCAAACGGTTGCGTGTTAACTACTACCAATTACAATACACTTTAAGGTAGGCAAGGTATAATAAACCTGCAAAAAAACACAACAAAAAAATAAACGATTAGATAAAATTACGCTTACAATTAAAAATCTGGCCGGTTATGAATTAAAGTGCGGCTTTATCTTTGTAAAAATGACCTGTTTTTTCGGCTATGGTAAACTTTAATTTACGCCATTGCCAAAGTAAAAAATCGCCTTTGCTGTACGATTGTTGAATGGTTAGCTTTTCTTTATAAGCTTCTTTGGCTAATTTACTGCTTTTGCTTTGGTTATGTATGCGGTATGAAGCAATATCGCGATTTAGAAATAGTATTGTTTTTTGTTGCGATAAACTAAGAATTAAATCGTAATCGAATGCCAAATTATACTTTGCATTTACAAATTGCTGGCGATTAAGGTATGCCGAATTAAAGAAACAGGCCGGTTGATACATTTTAGGCAACATGCCAACTTTAAGCAATTCGTCGTATCTTACTTGCTCACCCATACCCTCTTTAAGCAATTCGCCAGTTTGGTTAATGGTTTTGCACCTGCCATAATAAATGGAATATTCCGGGTTTACCTCGTAAGCCCTAATAACTGTTTCGCAGGCGTGGGGTTCAAACAAATCATCTGCATTTAGGTACGCTACCAAATCGCCTTTACAGAATTTAAATCCTTGGTTTAACGCATCTGCTTGTCCGCCATCGGGTTTAGATTGCCAATATTTAAGTTTATCGGCATATTTTTCTATTATTTCTTTTGAACCATCGGTAGAGCCACCATCGATGATGATATATTCGATATTTTTATGGGTTTGGTTTAAAACGCTTAATATGCAGGCTTCGAGCCATTGGGCTTGGTTATAACTTGGCGTAATAATACCTATTAGGGGTTGCTGCATAAAATTTGTTGCAAAATTACATTAATTTATTTGATAATACAATGTAAAGATTGGGTAATGGGAATAAACAAAAAAAGGAGCTTATAAAGCTCCTTAAAAGTACCCGAGGCGGGACTTGAACCCGCACGACTGTTGAGGTCACAGGATTTTAAGTCCTGCGTGTCTACCAATTCCACCACCCGGGTGTTTGGTTCAATAAAAACATAAAAATGTTAGAACCATTTTAGAAAAAAAAATAGCCATTTGTAATGACTATTTCTAATCTGAGCGAAAGACGAGATTCGAACTCGCGACCCTCACCTTGGCAAGGTGATGCTCTACCAACTGAGCTACTTTCGCTTGTTAATTGTGGTGCAATATTAGCTGGTTTAGTATTTGTACGCAAATATTTTTTATATTTTTTAATAAAAAACTACATCAGGTGTTCATTTTCAGGAATTCAGCATTGTTTTTAATTCATTTAATTTTAGCAATGCTTCTATGGGCGACATGCTATTTAGTTCTAAATCGTTTAGTTTTTCGCGAATTTGTTGTAAAACCGGATCGTTTAGCTGAAACATGCTTAATTGCATAGGTGCCGCTTTAATTTTAGCAGGGCTGGTAGATTTTTGTGTACCTGCGCGTTGGCTTTCTAATTCTTTTAATATTTGATCCGATCGGGTTAATATGGTTTTTGGCATTCCGGCCATTTTGGCCACGTGAATACCAAAGCTATGTTCGCTTCCACCCTCTTTTAATTTGCGCAAGAAAATTACTTTATTATCTTGTTCTTTCACGTGCACATGAAAATTTTTAATGCCATTTTGTGGTTGAGCTAACTCGTTTAACTCGTGGTAATGTGTTGCAAACAAAGTTTTGGGTTTGTATGGATGCTGGTTTAGAAACTCGGTAATTGCCCATGCCAAGCTAATGCCATCGTAGGTAGAAGTTCCACGGCCAATTTCGTCTAATAAAATTAAGCTACGCGCCGAAAGGTTATTTAAAATACTTGCCGTTTCAGTCATTTCTACCATAAACGTACTTTCGCCGGCACTTAAATTATCGCTGGCACCCACTCTGGTAAAAATTTTATCTACTAAGCCAATTTGGGCTGCGGCAGCCGGCACAAAACAGCCCATTTGAGCCAACAACACACACAAAGCCGTTTGCCTTAATATGGCGCTTTTACCCGACATATTTGGTCCGGTTAAAATAATTACTTGTTGTGTTTCATTATCCAGGTAAACATCGTTGGCAATATATTTTTCGCCTACGGGCAGCTGCTGTTCTATTACAGGATGTCGCACATCTTTTAAATCCAATACATTGGTATCGTTTAAAGTTGGCTTGCAATAATTTTTTAAATCGGCCAATTGTGCAAACGCAAACAAGCAATCTATTTTTGCAATTACTTGCGCATTGTTTTGTATAGGCGACACATAATCACTTAATGCTATAATTAATTGCTGGTAAAGGCCTTCTTCTATGGTGGTAATTTTTTCTTCGGCGCCTAAAATTTTGTCTTCGTAATGTTTTAACTCATCTGTAATATAGCGTTCTGCATTGGTAAGTGTTTGTTTTCTTACCCAACTTGCCGGAACCTTATCTTTGTGTACATTAGTAACTTCTATATAATACCCAAATACGTTATTGTACGAAACTTTTAAACTTGGAATACCTGTAGCGGCTTGCTCGCGTTGTTGAATTTGCAACAAACGGTCTTTGCCCCCAAAAGCAATGGCACGCAATTCATCCAATTCTGCATGAATACCATTTTTTATAACATTACCTTTATTAGCAGCAATAGGTGGATCGGGCATTAATTCACTATCTATTTTTTGTATTACCCAGCTGCAAGCATTAAGTTGGTCGGCAAGTTTTTTAAACTCATCAGTTGGTTCAACACATAACAACTGTTTAATTGGTTCTATTAGTTTTAAACTGCGGTTAAGTTGTTGCAATTCGCGTGGGTTTACCCGGCGCATGGCCAATTTAGAAACCAATCGTTCTAAGTCGCCAACTTGTTTTAATAAATCAATAATTTGCTGACGCAATTGTGGTTTATTTTTTGCGTGTTCAACAGCGTTTAAACGTTCGTTTATTAAAGTAATATCTTTTAGTGGCAGCACCAACCAACGTTTTAAAAGCCTTGCCCCCATTGGTGTAATGCTTTTATCTATAACATGAATAAGTGCTTTACCATTTTCGTGAGAAGGTTGCAGTAATTCCAGGTTACGAATGGTAAACCTATCGAGCCAAACATATTTTTCTTCGTCGATTCTGGAAATTTGTTGAATATGTGCAACTTGATTGTGATGTGTTTCTGATAAATAATGCAGGCAAACCCCGGCAGCTGTAATGGCAACAGGATATTCTTGCAAGCCATATCCTTTTAAACTTTGGGTATTAAAATGTTGCAGCAGTTTTTCGTATGCAAACTGGTATTGAAAAATCCACTCATCCAAAGCATAAAGATAAAATTTGTCGCCAAACGCAGTAAAAAACTGTTTTTGATATTTTTTGCATACCAGTACCTCACTGGGTTTTAGGCTTTGAAGCAATTTATCGATGTAATCGATATGGCCTTCGGTGGCCATAAATTCTCCTGTGCTAATATCTAAAAAAGCAACTCCGGCTTTTTCATTATCAAATGCAACACAAGCCAGGTAATTATTGGTTTTATAATCAAGAATTTTATCGTTGTAATTAACACCCGGAGTTATTAGCTCTGTAACACCACGTTTTACAATTTTTTTGGTCAGTTTTGGGTCTTCCAACTGATCGCAAATGGCAACACGTTGTCCGGCCCTAACCAATTTTGGCAAATATGTATCGAGGGCATGATGAGGGAAGCCGGCCAATTCAACGTGGCTGGCGCTGCCATTGGCACGTTTGGTAAGTACAATACCAAGAATTTGAGAAGTAATAACGGCATCTTCGCCAAAAGTTTCATAAAAATCGCCAACTCTAAACAGCAGCAATGCACCCGGATACTTTGCTTTAATTTCAAAGTATTGTTTCATTAGCGGGGTTTCGCTGCTTGCATCCTTTTTTGCCATCAGGCGCAAAATAAGCGAATAGCCCTAATTTGGCTATGCATGTGCATAAAACGTTTAAAACAAGCCTCTAATTTTCTTTTTCGCTTCCTCTTCAGCTTGTTTTTTCAGTCGTTCTTTTTCTGCTTGCGCTTTGGCTTCGGCTTCTTTTTTAAGTCTATCTGCTTCTGCGCGGGCTTTGGCCTCTGTTTCTCGCTTAATACGTTCGGCTTCGGCTTTTGCAGCGGCAGCTTTAGCCTCGGCTTCGTTTCTTAATTTATCTGCCTCGGCACGTGCTTTGGCCTCCAGTTCGGCTTTGCGTTTAGCCGCTTCATCTGCCAACTGATTGGTTAGGCTTTTAGCTTCATTTTTAGCCAAATCGGCTAAATTGGTACCAATTATGGGGTTGGAAAAAGTACCACCAATGGTAATACCCAAATTAATTTGGTCGCTTGTTTTAATGTTCGAACCCAAGGCTTGATTTAGTTGAGCAAGTGCTTGATTAATTGCT
>VFQQ010003378.1_pt1 | contig 15623 bp, 14 predicted proteins | sample 3512341 | NCBI WGS metagenome assembly VFQQ01 (sample SAMN10412373, study PRJNA504923) | tailings metagenome | isolation source: Relicate 2 Philex TSF1 revegetated site | place: Philippines: Tuba, Benguet | collected 2017-08-29 | reverse complement strand
CTCTACGACATGATCTGGAAGCGCGCGATCGCCAGCCAGATGCAGCCGGCCGAGATCGAGCGCACGACGGCGGAGATCGAGGCGATCAACGGTGAAGGTCTGGTCACTCGCACGGCCGCCCTGCGCGCTGTCGGTTCTGTGATCCGCTTCGACGGCTTCATTGCCGCCTATACCGACCAGAAGGACGAGGATTCGGAAGACGAGGAAAACAAGCGCCTGCCGGAAATCCGCGTCGGCGAAGCGCTGGACCGCGACGCGATCCTTGCCACGCAGCATTCGACCGAGCCGCCGCCGCGCTATTCGGAAGCCTCGCTGATCAAGAAGATGGAAGAGCTCGGCATCGGCCGTCCCTCCACCTATACGGCGATCCTGAAGACGCTCGAAGATCGCGAATACGTCACCATCGACAAGCGCCGGCTGATCCCGCAGTCCAAGGGGCGGCTGTTGTCGGCCTTCCTCGAAAGCTTCTTCGAGAAATATGTCGAGTATGATTTCACCGCAGCACTGGAGGAAAAGCTCGACGAGATTTCCGACGGCAAGCTCGCCTGGAAGGACGTGCTGCGCGACTTCTGGAAGGATTTCTCGGCCTCGGTCGACGATATCAAGGAACTGCGCGTTACCGACGTGCTCGACGCACTGAACGAGGAACTTGCGCCGCTGGTGTTCCCGGCGCGCGAGGATGGCTCCAACCCGCGCATCTGCCCGAAATGCGGCACCGGCAACCTGTCGCTGAAGCTTGGCAAATACGGTGCCTTCGTCGGCTGCTCAAACTATCCCGAATGCGGTTTCACGCGCCAGCTTGGCGACGCCGTCAATGGCGACGGGGAATCCGCTGCCGGTGAAGACGGCAACAAGGTGCTGGGCAACGATCCTTACACGTCTGAAGAAATCACGCTACGCAGCGGCCGCTTCGGCCCCTACATCCAGCGTGGCGACGGCAAGGAAGCCAAGCGGTCCAGCCTGCCGAAGGGCTGGACGCCGGCAAGCATCGATCATGAAAAGGCGCTTGCGCTGCTGGCTTTGCCGCGCGATGTCGGCAAACACCCCGAAAGCGGCAAGATGATCTCGGCCGGGCTCGGCCGCTACGGTCCCTTCGTGCTTCATGACGGCACCTATGCCAATCTCGAAAGCATCGAGGACGTGTTCTCGATCGGCCTCAACCGCGCCGTTTCGGTGATTGCCGAAAAGCAGTTGAAGGGCAAAGGCGGCCGCAATGGCGGCACGCCTGCCGCACTGAAGGAGCTTGGCGAGCATCCGGACGGCGGCGCGATCACCGTGCGCGACGGCAAATACGGGCCTTACGTCAATTTCGGCAAAATCAACGCGACCTTGCCGAAGGGCAAGGACCCGATGACGGTAACGGTCGAGGATGCTCTGGCATTGATTGCCGAGAAAGAAGCCAAGGGCGGCGGCAAGAAGCCGGCCCGGGCAAAGGCGGCTGCGACCAAAAAGGCTCCGGCCAAGAAAGCAGCTGCCAAGAAGCCTGCAGCGAAAACGAAGGACTAGCACGCTTTGGCAAGGAAAATCTCCGGACGCAAAAGCTCGGGCGGCAAGGACGGATCGTCCGGTTCGCCTGCATCCGGAGACAAAAAGGATTTCCGTCCGACGCGCGACGAGATCCTGCGCTACATCGCCGACAATCCCGACAAAAGCGGCAAGCGCGAGATCGCCAAGGCGTTTTCGCTCAAGGGCGAAGGCCGCATCTGGCTGAAGGACATGCTGCGCGACCTTCAGGACGAAGGCGCGCTGGAGAAGGATCGCAAGCGGCTGGTCCGGTCCGGCGCCCTGCCTCATGTCGCCGTGCTCGACATATTTTCGCGCGATGCCGATGGCGGGCTGCTGGCGCGGCCGACCGACCAGCCGGAAGATGCGCTGCCGACAGTCGTTTCGATCAAGATGTCGCGCGGCAGCGGTCCGACCGCCGGCATCGGTGACCGCGTGCTGGCAAAGACGTTTCCGACCCATGCCGAAACCGGCCCAGCATATACCGCGCGGGTGATGAAGATTTTCGAGAAGCGCAAGGACGCCGTTCTCGGCGTCTTCCGCGTGCTTCAGGACGGAACCTTCCGCATCGAGCCGGTCGAGCGCCGGCAGCCGGAACTGGTGGTCGAAAAGGAACATCAGAACGGCGCGAAGAACGGCGATCTGGTCGAGGTCGAGCCGCAGCGTGCGGCGCGCTACGGCCTGCCGCGTGCCAAGGTAATGCATGTCGTCGGTTCGCTGACCAGCGAGAAGGCGGTCTCGATGATCGCCATCCACGCGCACGATATCCCGCATATCTTCCCGTCCGAAGTGCTGGCCGAGGCCGAAGCGGTGAAGCTGGCGACACTGTCAGGCCGCGAGGACTGGCGCGAAGTGCCGCTGATCACCATCGACCCGGCGGACGCCAAGGATCATGACGACGCGGTTTTCGCCGAGCCCGACACGGATGAAAGCAATCCCGGCGGCGTCATTGCAATCGTCGCGATTGCCGATGTCGCTGCCTATATCCGCTCCGGCACGGCACTCGACCGCGAAGCTTTGAAGCGCGGCAACTCGGTCTATTTTCCCGACCGTGTCGTGCCTATGCTGCCTGAACGCATTTCCAACGACCTCTGCTCCCTGAAGGAAAAAGTCGACCGGCCGGCACTTGCCGTGCGCATGGTCTTTTCGGCCGAGGGGCGCAAGGTCCGCCACTCCTTCCACCGCATCATGATGCGGTCGGCCGCGCGCCTCGCCTACAGCCAGGCGCAGGCGGCGATCGACGGCGTGCCGGACGACACGACGGGTCCGATTCTCGAGCCGATCCTGAAGCCGCTGTGGGCCGCCTATGGCGTGCTGAAGCGCGGCCGCGATTCGCGCCAGCCTCTGGAACTGGACCTGCCCGAGCGAAAAATTCTTCTGAAACCTGACGGCACGGTCGACCGGGTGATCGTGCCGGACCGGCTCGACGCGCACAAGCTGATCGAAGAATTCATGATCCAGGCCAATGTCGCGGCTGCCGAGACGCTGGAAGCGAAGAAGCAGAGCCTCGTCTATCGCACCCATGATGCGCCCTCGCTGGTGAAGCAGGAATCGCTGCGCGAATTCCTCGCCACGCTCGGCCTGTCGCTGGCGCGCGGCGCGCAGATGAAACCGGCGCAGTTCAACCAGATACTCAGCCAGGTAAAGGGTGCCGAACACGAGGCGCTGGTCAACGAGGTGGTGCTGCGCTCCCAGAGCCAGGCCCTGTACTCGCCTGAAAACCTTGGTCATTTCGGCCTTAACCTGCGTCGCTACGCGCATTTCACTTCGCCTATCCGCCGCTATGCCGACCTGATCGTCCATCGCGCGCTGATCGGGGCTCTGGGGCTCGGTTCCGACGGCATTTCGCGTGGCGAGGAAGAGCGCCTGGAGGACATTTCCGAGCTGATCTCGGCAACGGAGCGCCGCGCCATGGCGGCGGAACGCGACACTGTCGACCGGCTGATCGCCGGCTATCTTTCCGGCCAGATAAACGAAACCTTCGACGCCCGTATCTCCGGCGTTACCAAGGCGGGGCTATTTGTCCAATTGCCCCAGTTCGGCGCAGATGGTTTCATACCGGTGTCATCTTTGGATGGCGACTACTATCACTACGACGAGGCTGCCCGAGCGCTTTTTGGAGATCGGACCGGCAAAGGCTATCAATTGGCGGACCGGGTCGAGGTTCGTCTCGTCGAGGTAGCCCCCTTGGCAGGCGCCATGCGATTCGAGATGCTGACCGACCCGAAACCTTTGCCAGGGTCCAAAAGGTCATTCCACAAGGCCAAGGCGCAAAGACCGCGGGGCCGCGCATCACAATCGCGCGGACCGGCCCGCAACAGGAGACGTTGATGGAACGGCAGGTTTTCGGTGGGGCGCAGCATCTGGGTCGTCCGGCACGCCCACTCTGGACGGCAATGAAACGCGGTCTTCTGTGCCGCTGCCCGCATTGCGGCGAAGGCAAGCTGTTCGAATCATTCCTCAAGCCGGTGGACAGATGCGCGGATTGCGGCGAGGAGATGTTCCATCACCGCGCCGACGACCTGCCCGCCTATCTCGTCGTCGTCATCGTCGGCCACATCATCGTCGGCGCCTTCATGGGCGTGGAGGCCACCAGCACGCTTTCGACCTGGCAGCATCTGGCAATCTGGGTGCCGCTGACGATCATCATGGCGCTCGCCATGCTGCGACCGGTCAAGGGCGCTGTCGTCGGGCTGCAATGGGCGCTCTATATGCACGGGTTCGGTGGCGAGGACGAATATATCGAATCCCACCCCGAGGCCTGAAATTCGACTTCTGGAGCAATGCTCAGTCCTTTGGAATAATTCCGTCTGGCCGCAGATTGTCCTAAAGGGGATTTCATGGACGGAATGACGAAAGCACAAGTGGACAAAGCCGAAGGTCAAGACTTCGCGCTCGGCGCAGGTCCGAAAAGGCCGCGCGATGCCGCGACCCTGATGCTGCTCGACCGAAAGGGCAATGACATACTCGTGCTCATGGGCCGGCGGCACTCCAGCCATGCCTTCATGCCCGGAAAGTTTGTCTTTCCGGGCGGCCGCACAGATCCGGCCGACAGCCGCATACCGGTGACCGACAGCCTTTTACCCGAAGAGGAGGCAAAGCTGATCGGCACGCTTGCAAGCGTGAGCGCCACACGCGCCCGCGCGATCGCGCTTTCAGCCATCCGCGAAACATACGAAGAAGCTGGGCTTCTGATAGGCCAAAAGGGCCCGTTTGCCACCGGCAAGGCGGACTGGCAGGGTTTTGTCGAGCATGGCGTGCAGCCCTCGCTCAAGCCGCTGCGTTTCATCGCCCGCGCCATCACGCCCCCCGGAAGAGTGCGCCGTTTCGACACGCGCTTCCTCTCCGCCTGGCGAAGCGACGTCGCAGTCGAGCTGCCTAACGGCGGGCCGACCAATGAGCTTGAAGAGCTGATGTGGCTGCCCCTGCCCGAGGCGCGGCAAGCCGATATTCCAGCCATCACCAAGACAATCCTCGAACAACTCGAACAGCGACTGGCGCAGGATCCCCTGCTTCGCCCCGGCGGGCCCGTGCCCTTCTATCGCATGATCCGCAAACGTTTCGTCCGCGATATTCTCTGACAAACTCTGGGCCTCCTTATTCATGACTGCCAATTCCCAATCGCCGGAAGACGACGTGCCAATGCGCTGGCTGTCGATTTCGGCAGCCATTGCCTCGATCAGCGTCGTCGGCATCGCCATCGGTCTCGGCATGCCGCTTCTCAGCATCATATTGGAAACGCGCGGTCACTCGGCATCCATGATCGGGTTGAATACGGCGATCGCCGGCGTGGCTTCGATTGCAGCCGCGCCCATGGCGACACCGCTTGCGGTGCGTTTCGGCGTCGTCTGGACCATGCTCGCCATGATCTTTCTTGGCGCGCTGGCCTTTGTGGGTTTCTATTTCGCGCCGGCATTCTGGATGTGGTTTCCGCTGCGCGTGGTCCTGCATCTCGCCCTCACCGTTCTGTTCATCCTGTCGGAATTCTGGATCAGCACATCAGCCCCTCCCCACCGTCGCGGACTGGTTCTCGGCATCTATGCGACAGTGCTGTCGCTTGGTTTTGCCGCTGGCCCATGGCTCTTCGCGCAGATGGGCAGCTCAGGGTTCCTGCCTTTCGGCACGGTGTTCGTGCTTGTCACCATCGCCGCCATCCCCGTGCTGGCCGCCTGGCGCGAAAGCCCGGCGATCGTCGTCGAAGGCGGCTCTGGCGGCTTCATTCGCTACATCTGGCTGGTGCCGACGGCGACCGCCGCCGTGCTGGTCTTCGGTGCAGTGGAGACTGGCGGCTTTGCGCTGTTTCCCGTCTATGGCAACCGCATCGGCTATTCGGAAGGCGATGCGGCCCTGCTTCTGACCATGATCGGCCTCGGCAATGTGCTGATGCAGATACCGCTGGGCATGATTTCCGACCGCATCGGCGACCGCCGCTATCTACTGCTGATCTGCGCGGCGGTTGGATTGGCCGGCATGATCCTGCTGCCCTATGTGCAGATGAACTGGCATCTGGTGGCGGGATTGCTGTTTCTCTGGGGCGGGGTCGTCGCGGCCCTCTACACGATCGGCCTTGCACATCTCGGCTCGCAGCTTTCCGGCCATGAACTGGCAAACGCAAACGCGGCTTTCGTGCTTTGCTACGGCCTCGGCATGGTGGCCGGGCCGCAAGCCATCGGCATCGGCATGGACATGTTCGGCACAAGGGGTTTCGGCTGGTCGCTCGGCCTTTTCTTCGCCGCCTACATCGTTTTGGCAGGTACCCGTCTCATCGCCGGCAGCCGCCGGGCTTGACTTTCCGCACACGTTCTTTATGTGTCGCGCCAAGTTTCCCGCGTCCGGGCTTTGTTGCCGTGGTCAGGCGGCCCGAACTCCAGAAAATTAACGGACGAAAATCATGGCAAAAGCCGCAAACATCAAGATCAAGCTCCTGTCGACCGCCGATACCGGCTTTTTCTACGTGACGAGCAAGAACAGCCGCACCAAGACGGAAAAGCTGTCCTTCCGCAAGTACGATCCGGTCGCCAAGAAGCACGTCGAATTCAAGGAAACGAAGATCAAATAATCTTCGATTTTCCTGCCAGAAACGCGCCGCCTCCGGGCGGCGTTTTCGTTTCCAAGAAATAAAAGAAAACGGGCCTCACGGCCCGTTTTTTCATGCTTCATGTGAGAATTAGGGGGCCGGTCGGCGTTCTGGCAGCGGTACGAGGAGGCCACTATGTGCCAGTGCCAACCGGCCGACCCCATGGACCCAGGAGATGCGGCGGACCTGAGCATCATGGGGCGTCGGCAGGACGATCCGGCATCTCCTCTCGCCAGCGTCCTTCTTTCGCTGAGACACTCGCCCAAGACCGCTTGAAAATCAACACTTTCTTAACCAATGCCGCCGAATCACTTGGAATAAGGTAAACACCGCTTTCCAGGCTCGACATGCAACCCGGCGCTGCGACTCACGCAGCTTTTGCGACAACCCGGTTGCGCCCGCCGGTCTTGGCCTCATAGAGCGCCACATCGGCCCGCTTCATCAAATCTTCGACCGTATCGGTGCCGCGCCTGAGAGAAGATACGCCGACGCTGATGGTCACATTCAACGACTGGCCATCCTTGCCGACGAAGAACGGCGTCTGGGCGATTTCGGAGCGAATGCGCTCGGCGACCTTCTCGGCGATCGCCCCATCGGTGTCGGGCATGACGACCACGAACTCCTCGCCGCCATAGCGGCACGCCAGATCAATGCCGCGTACATTCTTGCGCAGCCGACGGGCGAATTCGCGCAGCACATCGTCACCGCCGTCGTGACCGTAGGTATCGTTGACAGACTTGAACCGGTCGAGATCGGTGATCATCACCGAAATGGGCCGGCGGCGCGCGACGGCGCGGTCGAACAGGGTCTGCAGATGGCTGTCGAGATAACGGCGGTTGTGCAGGCCGGTCAGTCCGTCCGTCACTGCCATTTCGATCGTCTGCGTGACGCTGGCGCGCAGATGGTCGTTGTAGCGCTTGCGCTTGACCTGCGTGCGCAGGCGGGCAGTCAGTTCCTGCTGGTCTATGGGGCGGATGAGATAGTCGTTCACGCCGAGTTCGAGCCCGCGGATGATGCGCTCTTCCTCGCCGTCGTCCGCCAGGAGAATGATCGGCACAAAGCGCGTGCGGTCGAGCGAACGCAATTGCGAGCAAAGCCGCAGCGGATCGAATTCGGCAAAGCCGGTCGAGACAATGATGCACTCGTAAGGCAGTTCGGCCGCCTGGAAAAACCCGGTATGCGGGTCCGTTACAACGTCGAGGTCGGCCGCCTGACGCAGCATTTTCTGGATGCGCTCATGCGAAGACGGGCGTTCATCCACCACAAGCACTTTCGGGGTGACGTCTTCGGACGGCTGTCGGCGGCTGAGCAGTTCTTCGATGCCGATGTTACGGGTGGTCGAGGCGCGAAGGCGCAACTCGTCGGTGAGCATCTTCAGGCGCACAAGGCTTTTTACCCGCGTCATCAACTGAAGATCATTCACCGGCTTGGTCAGGAAATCGTCGGCTCCCACCTCCAGCCCGCGAATGCGGTCGGAAACCTGATCCAGCGCAGTGACCATCACCACCGGAATATGCGAAGTCGCGGGGTCGTTCTTCAGCCGTCTACAAACCTCGAAGCCGTCCATATACGGCATCATCACGTCAAGCAGGACGACATCGACCTTGTCGTTCTGGCAGGTTTCAATGGCGTCCGCACCGTTGGTGGCGGTCAGCACATCGAAATACTCAGCAAGCAGCCGCACCTCGAGCAGCTTCACATTGGCTGGAATGTCGTCGACGACGAGAATACGCGCGGTCATGATGCCTCCTGCCGATGCGAGGGCGAATGAGCAGGCGTCATGCGTCACCCAGATATGATTTGATCGTTTCGATGAAGCGCGGAACCGAGATCGGCTTCGAAATGTAGGCTTCGCAACCGCCCTGGCGAATGCGCTCCTCATCGCCCTTCATGGCGAATGCAGTGACGGCGATGACCGGTATGACGTGAAGTTCGTCGTCTTCCTTCAGCCACTTGGTCACTTCGAGGCCGGAAACCTCCGGCAACTGGATGTCCATCAGGATCAGGTCCGGCCGATGGGTGCGGGCGAGATCAAGCGCCTCCAGGCCGTTGCGCGTGCGCACGGTCTCATAGCCGCTTGCTTCGATCAGGTCGCGGAAGAGCTTCATGTTAAGCTCATTGTCCTCGACGATCATAACCTTCTTAGCCATAGATTTCCCGTCCCGACTGCCGACCGCGCCAGCCTATACCGCTTGACGCGCCTTGCCGATGGCACCAAACCCGCGACAACATTAGCGCAAGATCATTGACGAAACGGAAACCGATCCGTCGCGGCAAATTCAAACATCAATTCTTATACCATTTTTGACGTGATCGCCCGAAGACTTGCCCGAACCGATCGCAGCGGCTACTTCCGACGAACGTTTTCGCATCGATGGCATGAAAGTGACGATGGCCGACAAATTTTCAACGAGCAAGGACGCAGAGGCGGTCGCAATCGAGGCGCTCGTCTTCGTCGCATCGGACCCTGAACTCCTGCCGCGCTTCCTCGCCTTGACCGGCATCGAAGCATCCGCGATCCGCGAGGTGGCGCGCGAACCGGGCTTTCTGGCGGGCGTGCTGCAATTCATCCTCGCCCATGAACCGACGCTGATGCTCTTTTCGGAAAGCTCCGGCATTGCGCCTGCCAATATTGCAGCGGCACTACGGCGCCTGCCGCTTGGCGACGACAACCACCAGTCATCGATATGAGCGACGATCCCGAAACAGCACGCCAGATCGCTGAACTGGCGAAAGACGAGCGCCCGCTTCTGGTGCTCGACGTCGATGAGGTGGTTCTGGAATTCGTTCAGCCCTTCATCGGTTTTCTCGGGACGCAGGGCTTCGATCTGAAAACCGATTCGTTCCGGCTGCACGGCAATGTTTTCGACCGCGGTACGAAGGAGGCTCTCGCCAATGAACGCGTTTCGACGCTGATCGAGGATTTCTTCGTGGTTCAGGCCGACTGGCAAGTTGCGCCGGCGGGGGCGGTCGACGCTGTCGCCGCGATTGCCGAGAAAGCGGAGATCGTCATGCTGACGGCGATGCCGCATCAACATCGAACGACCAGGCGCATGCTTCTGGACAGTCTCGGCTTCCCCTACCCGCTGGTTACCACCGAAACGGCGAAGGGTCCGGCGATCAGACAGTTGCGCGGCGAGCATCCTCGCCCTGTCGCCTTCGTCGACGACATCGCCCGTAATCTCGTTTCGGTGCGGGAGACTGTTGCCGATGCCCATCTCTTTCATCTCATGGCACATAAGGGTCTGCGCGCACTCATGCCACCCTTGCCGGAAGGCATCACCGTCGTGGACGACTGGCACGACGCCGCACCAAAAATCGCTGCTGCACTGGGTATTTAGGCTCAGAACCTACACCACGAAACGCATCAGCGGCCGGCCCGGCTTGCGCTCTATCATCTGCGAAAATCCTGCCTTCTCGAAAACCCGGGTCGAGCCGACGAAAAGGCCGAGCGAGCGCGAATCCTTCGATTGGTTCATCGGGCAGGCCTCGACGAACCGGGCGCCGTTCCTGCGTGCGAATTCGACCCCAGCACCGACAAGCCTGTGGGTCAGCCCTTTGCCGCGCGCCTTGTTGCGAATGAAGAAGCAGGAGATCGCCCAAACGGAGGGATCGGCGGCTTCATCAGCCTCGAGCGGAGCGGAACCCCTGCCCGCGTTGTTCCATTGGGGCACATCGGCGCGCGGGCCGATCTGCATCCATCCGATTGCTGTCTCGTCCTCGAAAGCCAGCAGGCCGGGAGGCGGCCCCGATTCGATGCGGGCCTTGATGAATTCCTTGTTGTGCACCCGGTCATTTCCTCTGCGTTGGGCAGGCGGCAGACGGAAATAGGTGCACCAGCAGCCATAGCAGGCGCCCTGCTTGCCGAACAGATCCTCGAAGGCCGGCCACAAGTCAGCCGTAAGCGGCTCGATTGTCAGTTTCATCATGCATCCTCGCGACCGCAGCCTTGCGAGCTGCAGCCTGCTGCCATAAGATTGCGATGTTCCTCTTATGTTCGCAGTCATGGGCGCCCCTGTCAACGATCCAAACCACGGTTTCTGCCGAGACTGTCTCGCCATGCAACGCGGGCCAGCAATGCGTTGCGTCCAGTGCGGAAGCCCCCGCCTGATGCGGCACCCGGAGCTTTATGCACTGCATATCGCCCATATCGATTGCGACGCCTTCTATGCCGCTGTGGAAAAGCGCGACAATCCGGACCTGAAGGACAAGCCGGTCATCATCGGTGGCGGCAAGCGCGGCGTCGTCTCGACCGCGTGCTACATCGCGCGCATCAACGGCGTGCGCTCGGCGATGCCGATGTTCAAGGCGCTGGAAGCCTGCCCCGAGGCCGTTGTCATCACGCCGAACATGGAAAAATACGTCCGCGTCGGTCGCGAGGTGCGCGCCATGATGCAGGCACTGACGCCGCTGGTCGAGCCGATCTCCATCGACGAAGCGTTTCTTGATCTTGCCGGCACCGAGCGCCTTCATGGCCTCCCGCCCGCCTTGGTGCTGGCACGGTTCGCGCAGAGCGTCGAAAAGGAAATCGGCATCACCGTTTCGGCCGGTCTTTCCTATTGCAAATTCCTGGCCAAGGTTGCCTCCGACTTCCGCAAGCCGCGCGGCTTTTCGATCATCGGCGAGGCGGAAGCCGTCACTTTTCTCGCAGAACAGCCGGTGACGCTGATCTGGGGGGTCGGAAAAGCTTTTGCCGCCACACTGGAAAGCGACGGCATCCGCACCATCGGCCAGATCCAGCGCATGGAACGCGGCGACCTGATGCGACGCTACGGCACGATGGGTGACCGGCTCTACCGCCTGTCGCGTGGGCAGGACACGCGCCGCGTCGAGCCCGATCATGATGCGAAAAGCGTCTCGGCGGAAACCACCTTCGACACCGACCTCGCCTCCTCCGCCGATCTGGTGCCTATACTCAGGGCGCTGTCGGAAAAGGTCTCGGCACGCCTCAAGAAATCCGGCATTGCCGGACGCACCGTCGTGCTGAAACTGAAGACGCAGGATTTCAAGATCCGCACGCGCAACCGTCAGCTCGGCGATCCGACGCGGCTGGCGGATCGTATCTTCCAGACCGGCATGCAGCTTCTCACGAAGGAAACCGACGGCACGAAATACAGGCTGCTCGGCATCGGCGTCAGCGACCTGACCGGCGTCGAGAAGGCCGACCCGCCCGACCTCATCGACGTGCAGTCGCGCAAGCGCGCGCTGGCCGAAGGCGCCATGGACGCCCTGCGCGACAAGTTCGGAAAGAAGGCTGTCGAGACAGGCTACACCTTCGGCAAAGGCCGCAACGCGCATCCGCGCGAGGATGTGGACGACTCGTAGCTATTTGTTTTTGCCCGGACGGAAAGCCGTTTCACACTTTTCCTGAGATTACTCAACGCTCAGATCGGCCGCGCTTCGAGGATACTTGTGCGCGGCCCGGCGGGAATGATCCTTTCCAGCTGGAAATCCGCTGCGGCCAACAAAGCGGAGAACTGCTCCTCCGTTCGCTCTTCGCCACCCGGCACCACCAGCATATTCAGGTCGGCGAATTTTGCGAGGGCGCCCTCATTGGGAGGAGCAAGCACGCTTTCCAGCACGAATAGTTTGCCGTGTGGCCGAATTGCGCGCCGGCAATTTTTCAGGATAGCCAGGCATTTCTCATCGTCCCAATCGTGCAATATCCATTTCAGCAATTGCGCATCTGCGCCTTCCGGCACTGCGGTGAAGAAATCCCCGCTGACGATATCGCAGCGGTCGGCAACACCTGCGCTCTCCAGGGTGGGTCCGGCGTTTGCCACGACCTGCGGCTGATCGAACAGGATGCCGCGCTGACGCGGATTTCGCTCGAGAATTGCGGCAAGCAGCGCGCCCTGCCCGCCGCCGATATCCATGATGACATCGAAGGGTTGAAAATCATAAGCGGGAGTGACCGCAGCGGCCACGGCTCGCGAATTTGCGGTCATGGCGCGGTCGAAGATTAACGATTCCTCCGGATGATCAGCACGATATTCCCAAACGTTCATGCCATGACCATGCTCAAAGGCGTTCTCGCCGGTTTTCACGCTGTGCAGCAGGTCGCCCCACGCTGCTCTATAATAAGGGCGGCCAGCCAGGAGCGCCCAGGGCGACACGGGAAACGGCGCATCGGAAACCAGTGCCGCGCCGAGCGTGGTCAAGGAAAAGACGCGCTCCTCGTCTTCGTGAAACACGTCTACGGAAGCGAGCGCCCGCAGAAGCCGATAAAGCGCCTGCGGATTGGCTTTCGTCGCTGTGGCGAGTTCAATGCCGGAGCGTGGCCCGCCCTTCAGGTGATCGGCTATTCCAAGCATGGCCGCCACGCAGATGGCCTGGGATAGCTGATACCCATTGACCATCCGCATCAGTTCGGCTGCAGCGGCACGTTCATCCATGGCAATCATCTCGCGAGCATGATCGGCGGCCCTGTAGACGGCGATCGACCAAAAAATTACCAGCCGCGCAGTACCGCCGCAACGAGACCGGCTCTACCTCATTCGTGGAATGCCAGGTGCCGCGTCATTTGCTTCAAAAAAAATTTGCCGTCTGTCGGACATCGCCCTCTTCATTCGTCCTGTGGGCGCAACCCGAAGCGAAGGAGGGCTTTCTCATGGGCATCAACACCGACAGACAAGAAATCCGGGCCGTCATGGACGCCATTCGTCAGTCGCATCATGACAAGAATGCGGCGGGCGTTATCGCCCAATACGAGCCTGACGCGCTGATTTTCGATCTTGCGCCGCCGCTCGACCATCGGCCCGATATTGAGGGGCTCTCAGCATGGTTCGATACCTGGCAAGGGCCGGTCGAGATCGAAGCACATGATTTCGAGATTACGATCGACGGAGATATCGCCTTCTGCCACGGGTTTTTCCGCACCAGCGCCACGACCAGGCAAGGCGGTGAAAAAGCGGTCTTCTGGTCACGCGCAACGGTCTGCCTCAAGCGCACCAACAAGGTCTGGAAGATCACGCATGAGCATACGTCCGTGCCGTTCTACATGGATGGGAGTTTTCGAGCAGCCATCGATCTTGAGCCAAAATCAAAGGAGAATGCGGCATGACCACGAACAAGCCCAGCAAGATCAGGATCGAAAACGTGAATCATCCCGGCAAATTCGAGTCTGTCGATGCCGCGATGTATGAAGCCATGAAGCACGCTTTACTTAAGATACTGCCGAACACCGCACCGGGGTTGACGGTAGCGGAGGTTCAGAAACGTGTCGTCGACCATCTGCCGCATAAACTGTTTCCGGGCGGCGCCAAGTCAGGCTGGTGGATGAAGGCCGTCCAGCTCGATCTGGAGGCCAAGCGCATCATCGCCCGCGAAAAAATATCGCCGCTTCGGCTGCACAAGGTTTGATGCTGTTTGTAGATCGCTATCGGCTCGCCGAATGCTATATCTGACCAACCGCTAGTCAGGAGAAAAAGCTTGAGCACCGTCAATCTCACCGAGGCGAAGGCGCATCTGAGCAAATTGATCGGGCTGGCGGCTGAAGGTAGCTCCGTATACATCACACGGCACGGCAAGCCTATTGCAGAACTAAAATCTCTTAAAAGAAATCTGCAACCGATTGATTTGAATGCATTGAGGAGCATCACCAACCTAATGCCGGCATAAAAGCCGTCCGCGGGCGATTTCATGCGCGAAATGCGCGATGCTGATTAGGACAAAGCCAATCTCCCGCTCGGCTTGAAAACCCGGCTTCTTTAAGCTGAAACTCGCCAGCGCTAAACCAGTTCCACCTCGACCACGCCGGGCACGGCGCGCATGGCTGAGGCGATCTGCGGCGAGATGCGGTAGCGGTTGGGAAGTTCGACCTCGACTTCGCCTTGCGCGCCATCCTTGATCAGCACGAAGCTTACCTGCCCCTCGCCCTTCACATTGAGCTGGCTGGCAAGCGTGCCGAGCGGTGAGGCATCACGCAGATAGACGCGCAGCGCCTTCTGGACGCGGCTTGCCTCATCTTCCAGCGAATGCACGGTCTGGATGCGCAGATTGATGCCTTCAGGGCGGTCTTCGGCCGCAACCGTGATGACGACGGAGCGGCCTGCCTCGAGCAGGTCGCGATATTGCGCCAACCCTTCCGAAAACAGCACCGCCTCAAATTGGCCGGTCGTGTCGGAGAATGCGACAACGCCCATCTTGTTGCCGGTGCGGGTCTTGCGCTCCTGCTTGGAGGTTACGGTGCCGGCCAGACGCCCGGCGGCAGCGCCACGTTTGACGGCAGCGGAAAAATCGGCCCAGTTCTGGGCGCGCATCTTTTCCAGCACGGCCTTGTACTCGTCCAGCGGATGCGCCGAGAGATAGAAACCGACGACCTGGAATTCGCGATGCAGCTTGTCAGCCGGGAGCCATGGGTCGGCCGCGGGAAGATACAATGTCTGCGCCTGGCCGCCCATCGCGCTGCCGAAAATGTCGGATTGGCCCGAGGCGGCATTTTCCTGCGCGCGCTGCGCCATGCCCATCATGCGCTCGACGCCCGCCATCAGCGCTGCGCGGTCATGACCGAAGCAATCGAATGCGCCCGCCATAATCAGGCTTTCGAAGACACGCTTGCCGACGATCTTCGGATCGACGCGCTCGCAGAAATCGGCAAGGCTGGCGAATGGTTTTTCCTTGCGCCTGGCGACGATGTGTTCGACCGCGGCATCGCCGACGCCCTTGAGGGCTGCCAGCGCATAGAAGATGCGGTTTTCGGCAACCTCGAAGTCGCGGAACGACGACGTCACCGAGGGTGCAACGACATCGATGCCGAGCCGCAGCGCATCCTGCCTGAAATCGGCGAGCTTGTCGGTGTTGGACATATCCAGCGTCATCGACGCGGCCAGGAACTCGACCGGGTAATGCGCCTTCAGATAGGCGGTCTGGTAGGAAACCACCGCATAGGCGGCGGCATGAGACTTGTTGAAGCCATAGTCGGCGAACTTCGCCAGCAGATCGAAGATGAAATCGGCCTGCGGCTTGCTGACGCCTTTTTCCACCGCACCGGTGACGAAGCGCTCGCGCTGCTTGTCCATTTCGGCGCGGATCTTCTTGCCCA
>VFQQ010003377.1_pt1 | contig 15627 bp, 28 predicted proteins | sample 3512341 | NCBI WGS metagenome assembly VFQQ01 (sample SAMN10412373, study PRJNA504923) | tailings metagenome | isolation source: Relicate 2 Philex TSF1 revegetated site | place: Philippines: Tuba, Benguet | collected 2017-08-29 | reverse complement strand
GTTGGGGCAGAGTGGCAGAAGGCGGAAGTGGCGGGTTTGAGGGGGCCGCAGGGGGCGTCCGTTTACCGTATGTTGGGATTGGCATGCTGGCGGCTGCGCATGAGGGAAGATCATAGCGGTCTGCCACCTGTCGGGCAGACACTGGTTCCGTGTGGTGCTTCATTGTGAGCCATGCATGACGGCTGTTGGCCGCACAGCCAGCGCTGGCTGTGCGGTAGTGCCGCATTCATTGGGATGAGCAGGCAGTCAGGCACATGCCCTTGTCGTCCAGAAGCGTGTCAAACACACTCGGCCTGCGACATGGGAGGGGTCGAGCAGGGCAAAGGGTGCAACCACATCAGATGAGCGTGACGCATACCCAGCAGCAGCGCCATCCCAGATGGAGCAGCAGCCCCATCCGGGCCGTAGCCGGCGCCAGCCCTGCCGCTGCAGGCCTGTCATGCAGCCACTGGCAGTGCATGCCACGACACACAGCACATTTGCGGCATGTGGGAGCATGGCGTTCAACCCCAGCGCTGCAGCCCTGCCCCTCTCACCCGCCAGATGGCGAGCCAAGCAGGCTGTCCAGCTCAGAGCTGCCCAGAGCGTCCAGGTTGCAGGAGCGCTCCAGGCTGAACAGCTGCAGCTCAAACTCATCGGCGTCCGCCGCTGCGCCGCCGGTGCCCCAAGGCAGGCTGGGCAGCGCCTGCAGCTTGCGCGAAGGCGGGCACCCAACAGAGCCTGGCGAGGTGGTGGCCGCAGATGCAAAGGCTGCAGGGCAGGGCGAAGGGAGCCGGCTTTGCGATACTTCTGCACACAGCTGCAGTGGCACCGCACTGGTGCAAACTTGACGCCAACCACGTGTCCACGCAGCACACTGCTGTGCGCTCCCCACCTGTGCGCGGCATGGGCGACGCCTGCTGCTGCAGCTCAGAGACCAGCGAGTCGCCGCCTTGGCGCTGCTGCTGCAACGCCCCATGGTGGCTGTTGCAGCTGCTCTCAATGGGGTTTGCGCTGGCGGCCAGGCTGCACTTCAGCTGCTGCAGCAGGCTGAGCTGGCGCTCCGCCTCGCGCTGCGCTGCGCATGCGCTGAACTGCGCCATCTGCAGCAGCTGGTCTGAGTGGGTAGGTGCCCCCGCCGCCGGCGGCCAGGGCGCTGCCGGCGGCAGCATGGCAAAGGGGCTGAAGCCGCAGCTGCCGTCGGGGCTGTTGCAGCCGCCAGTTGGCAGGGCACCGCAGCTGGGCAGCACCACAACCGGGGGCAGCGCAGCGGCAAAAGACACCTGGCGGGCTGCCTGGGGGCGCGGCTGCAGCCGGGGGCTGTCGGCGGCCAGCCATGTGAGGTCCTCAAGCAGGTCTGCCCCATCCACCTCAGGGCTGTGAGGGCTGGCCGGCAGCTGCGGGCAGGTGGGCGTGCACAGCACTGCAGGCGGGCACGGGGCCGCCTCATTCCTGGGCGTCACTGCAACCAGTGTGCCCGGCTGCTGCGGGCTGGTGGTGGAAGCCGCACGCGAGAGCTGCAGCAGTGTGAAGTGGGTTGGGGTAGGGTGGAGTGTGCAGCATGGTTGAATGCCATGAAACCAGTGCAGCGGCAGCAGAGTGCGCGCGAGGCGAGCTGCGAACACTCGGCTGCGGGCCGGCCCCCTCACCACGATGCGGCGGCGTGCCAGATGCGGGGCGCCGCGCTTGCTGGACGAGCCGCCGCTCCACCCCTCCCAGTCGGCAGGCAGAACAGCCTCCAGCGGGATACGGGCTGCCCCCGTGGGCACGTCGTTGTTGGCCAGCACGCTGCGAGAGGGCGGGGCGGGCAAGGGGCGCGGATAGGGCAGTTGGTGACCAAAGCAGGGCAGTACTGCGTGCCGGAACAGAAGCGGCTGCTTAGCATAGCGCTGCCCACTGCTGGTGGTTGTGTACTACCAGGAAGCCATCCCTGCCTCTAGCAACCGCGGGTGGCACATGATGCGATAAGCAAGTGCCTCACCGGATGGGCGGCGACACGGCGGTGCCCAGCAGGCGGGTGCCCTGCCGGTTGTAGATGCCGGCCACCAGGCGGAAGGCGGTGGCGCCCACGTGGGTGCACGCCTCGTCCAGGCTGAGGTACATGAAGCGCGGGTCCTGGGCGGGGGAAGAGGAAAGATGGGTGGATAGATCGGAGCGATAGACTGGTGCGGGCAGACGTCGTTGATGGGAAGGCCTCAATCCCGTTCAGGCGGGCCATGCAGATCACGCCCGTTGCCGGCGGTACTTCACTACAAGTGCAGCCTTCCCCGCACCTTTTTCTGCACCGGCTTCCTGCCAGATGGGCGGGCTGCCGGCAGCGGGCCGGGGCTGGGCGGCGCTGCCGCAGCAGCCGTGGCGCAGCTCCCGCTGTCGTGCTCCGCTGCCGCCGATGCGCCCTTGCAGGCACCGCTGCTGGTGCGCTTGCCGGTCGTGGGCCCGAAGCGCTGCACAGGCAAGACATCGTGGCTCGGTTGTCTGAGTGAGAGGCTTTGATAATGTCGCATCTGCATGTCTCCCCTCTGTGGAGCTGCAATCCATGGGCGGTCCCGCCGGATCCCGCTCCCAATCAACAAGCGCGCTTTCTGACTGTCTTCCTGCTCACCTGGATGGCACGCAGCACCGGCCCCTGGCAGCCCTTGCAGCAGTGCTGGCGTGTCACCAAGTTCCTGCAGGAACAGTCGGGCAGCAGCAGTGCCAGTTTGGGTTTGCATGGTGGGCTGGGGGGCAGAAGGGCAGAGACCTAGGCAAGCTTGCCTCCCGTGGGTACCGCCGGATTCTCTACGAGAGCACATGTGCCACGAGGCACAGACGGCTGGCAAGGCACCAGGCCTTGGTTGTTAGCTGAAACCTCAGTGATGCAGCACGCAGACAGCGCCTCGAGTTGCCCGCAGGGGGGGGGGCAGCTCACCAGCAGCAGTGCTGCATGCTGGGCCCGTCTCCCGCCGCGAGCCCGTGGCATGTGCCGCCTCCTCCTGAGGGTCCACCTGGGGAGCCGCACATCTGTGCATCGTCATAGCAGCAGTACACGTGCGCCTGCACCTTGGCTCCGTTGTCCAGGTGCAGCAGGAAGGCGACCGCCGACTCCTGCAGAGGAAGGGGGCACAAACTGATGTGCACCGCTGGGTAGAGGCACGTGCCTGCCAACAGAAGGGTTGGCCTCCTGTGACTGCGTGTTAAACTTGGTTTCCCATTCAGAACCATCTGTGAGGCTAATGGGTGCGCAATCGACTCCAACTAGGTTCCCCAACTTGCCTGGTGGGCGGCCGGCAAGCGGGGCGAGATGGTCACCGCCTGAATTGGCGCCGCCGAGGGCCCGCCGCCGCCGGCGGGGCGCAGGCTCAGCTCCAGAGCGTTGTAGCTCCATCTTCGCTGTCCCAGCTTGTAAGCGCTGCGAGAGTGGAGGGGAGCCGGTGGAATGGGCTGGGAATGAGGCATGTATCAGGAGCGTACCCTGCGCAGCGCGCGGCGGCCACAAACCAGCTCCTACCGCAGCTCTGCTGCTGCTCCAGTCTGCGATGCTGGGTGCAGTGGAGGAGGCAGCGTCTGCAGTGGGCACTGCAACATGGCCGCTGGCAGCGTTAGCTCGCGAGCGTGGTGACTTGTGTGAGCGCCGGCCGCCAATCGAAGAGTTGGATGCCTTGGAGCAACAACAAGAGAGAGAGCAGCCCAGATGCATGCCCTTGAGAGAGCGCATCAGCCTGACCTGTGGCAGGACCGTAGTGCGGAAATCACAATCCGGCGGCATGCTGCCCCTCAGGCCCGGGCTGGCCAGCTGTGATTGACAAGAACATACTGCGTACCCACCACAGCGACAAGTCAGGTTGCATGGGGCGCAACCTGTCGAGGGCCGGCCATCCTTGCAAATGTGGCAGTTGTCGTCCGCGGCGTCGGCGGCTTACCGCTGGGATTCGCTTGCCGCCTGGGAAGTAGACACACTGCAGGCTAAAGCATCCATGGCTGCAAGGGCTACTGATCTGCATTAAAGTCAGGGTCGTGGAGCCACGATATGCATAGGGTTCGTAGGCTTCAGCCGCTCAACGCGGTGGAGGCGGGCAGCGCTTGCCGATGTGACCAGCTCACTGCTGCAGTGCTGGTGAACTATGCCACATGCACTGTGCTGAGCGCCTGGGCAGCCCTACCTCCGCTTCGAGCATCAGGTCCTGGCACAGGCTGCATTGGGCAAGCGTGTGCTCTGTGTTGGAAGGGGCAGGGAGGGTTGTCGAGTGAGTGCGGATTCCCGCCACGTTGTTGCATGGCACTTTAGTCGCATATTTCGACCTCAGCATGAACTATCAGCAGTGCTTGTTCTGCAGCTCAGCTTTGTTGAGCTCGTGTGACCTGCCTGTCTGACGGATTGATCGCCTGCTGACGATCACCGCAGTCCGCATGCCGCTGCCCGGCACAGCGGCGGCGGCGGCAGCGGCAGCGGCAGCAGCGGGTAAAGACGCGATGGGGTCGCGATCGCCGCGCCATCGGACTGGCATTTGCCGCTCTACCGTTATCCAAACCCCTGAAGGCGGCAGCGCAACAGGCGGTCGCTCGCGGGTGGGAAACTTAGCGGCAGGAGGGCCAGGGGCGTGATGGATCCGGCTGCCACAGCAGCAAGTGTCGCGCCGCTGCCCGATGAGGCGGCAGCGCCCGCAGCGGGCCCACCCGCCCAGCTCGAGCCCGCCAAGCAGGAGCAGGCCGATGATGGGGCAGCGGTCAAGCCCGATCAGCAGCCCGTAGAAGCTCCTGCCGAGGAGCCAGCCGCGGGCGAGGAGGCCCCGCCGCCGCCGCCGCCGCCGCCGCCGCCTGCCGCCGCCGAGCCTGCTGCTGCCGAGCCTGCCGGCGAGGCGGAGGGCGTCAAGGCTGAGGCGGCGCCCGCTGCGCTCGAGGAGGTCGCGCCCGCACCGCCCGCTGAGGCGCCCAAGGAGGAGGCCGCAGAGGCGGGCGAGAGCGAGGCGGGCGCGCCGGCGGCGCCCAGTGACGAGGCGCTAGTGGCGCGCCTGCGGCAGTTGCTGGCGGAGATCGATCTGGCCACCACCACGGGTGAGTGCTGCTGCCTTCTGGCAGTAGTGGCAGTGCCGATTGGTTGGCGACTGAGCAGGGGTGGCACGTGGGTGAGCTGGAGGCTGGCAACCGTCACGGTTGGGCAGGGTGAGTGGACGGAGTGGTCGATTTTATTGCTGTGCACCCTCCTGCCCTACTGCTTCATCCATCCTTGCACTCCCGCTGCTGCACCGCTGCAGAGAAGCAGCTGCGGCGCAAGCTAGAGGCGGAGTATGGGTGTGACTTGGCGGACAGAAAGGCACTGCTGCGCGCCGAAATCAACGCGTACCTACAGGCAGAGGAGGTGAGCGGGTGTTGACTCACAAGCTTGCTGCGGGCCTCTGTTGCTGAACCAAGGCTGCAAGCAAGCTGCGGCGAGGCCAAAGCCGCAAGCAAGCTGGGCGCTGTTTGGCGGGCGGAGGTCAGCAGCTGCCCCTCGCCGGTTGGGTTGCACGGCCCCCCCGCTGAGGACAGCTGGGCAGGTCTCGTCTCGGTTGCATGCCAGGGATAGCATGTCAGTGCACAGTGCCTCATGTTGCCAAGATTGTTCTGCCGATTCATGTGCCTGCAGGGCGAGGGCGAGGAGGAGGCGGCAGAGGAGGAGGGGGAGGAAGAGGAGGAGGAGGCGACGTAAGCAGCTGCTGGTGCTGCTGCCGCTGCTGCCTGCTGCTGCCTGCCGCTGCCGTCGCTGTCCTGCCGTTTTCCTTCTGCTGCTGTTGCAGTCGCTGCTGACCCTCTGCGATCTGCAGCCACAGTGGTATTGTATCGCCAGCTCTGGCAGACTGTCCCTTACCGCTCACCTGCCTTATGCGCTGCTTCGCCCGCTGGCGCAGGTCGGGGCGCAAGCGGGGGCGGGGCGGCGGCAGCGGCAGCAGCCTCGGCTCCTTCCTGTCTCCAGAGATGCAGGAGTTCCTGGGAGAGGAGCGCCTGCCGCGCACGCAGGTGGGTGGCCAGAGAGTAGGGTGCTACTGCCCTCCCACGTAGTGATCTTGCTGGGGGAAGCCAAAGGGCTGCGAAGATCGGCAGGCTGCGTGGTCTGGCGCCAAACACGTGCATGTATTGCGATGCTTGTGCGCCTGACCTGCAGCCCGCCTGCAGATGGGCGGTCCAGCAGCTGCGGCCGTACATCTGGTGCTGCTCCCCTGCCTGCCGCAAACCCTCCGTGCTTGCCCTTCACTAGTGCTGAATGCCCAGCCCACCCTCCCTGCCTGCCTGCCCGCCTTCCTGCCTTTTCTGGCTGCAGGTGGTCAAGCGGATGTGGGCGTACATCAAGGAGAATGGGCTGCAGGACCCTAAGGACAAGCGGGTCATCGTCTTTGGTGCGCTGGTGCTGTCTCTTGGCTGGCTGTGCGGTCCATTGGTCGGCTGCGCTTGACAGCCAGCAGTGCGATTGCCATGGAAAAGCTGTTGCGGTGCAGGCATGATTGCAGTGCAGCTGTGCTATCAAGCTTGTTGGGCGCGGTGCCAAGCCTGTGCACCAACCCTGCCCTGAATGTGCTGAATTGTATCCATGCTGCCTGCACCCATGGCCCTGCACTTCCCACCCTCCACCTGCCCCTGCCCCTGCAGACGGTAAGCTGCAGAAGCTGTTCCCTGGCACCCGCACCAACATGTTCAAGCTGCAGAAGCTGCTGTCCAAGCACTGCAAAACCAGCGGTGCGTGGGCTGGGCGCGCAGCCCCGGCACAAGCTGCGTGTGCTGCTCTACTCTGCGTGTGTGGTGGGGTGCGCTTGGCAGGCCCGTGTTGTGGTGCCAGTTCTCCAGCCAGTACCGGATGGCATGAATTTTGTCGGCGAGCCAGCCACAGACGCCGTGGGCCGCTTTGCCTCACAGCCGCGCCTGTGCATGCACTTCCTGCACGTCCTGTGCAGATGTGGTGGGCGGCGATGAGGAGGAGGAGGATGGCGAGGAGGCGCAGTCTGAGGTGAGTAAACAACAGAGCTAGCTGGGCATGGGTGGCTTGCTTCTGCTCGGTCACTCGAAGCAGCGGCGGGCCTCTCATTCCCTGACTGAACTGTAACCCGTACACATTACCTTGTCCCCTCAATTATCCCCTGCAGGGCGAGGAGCGGCTCCCAAGAAGCTGCTCTTCGTGTTTTTGCGTTTGAATCCTGGATTGCCTGCCACATCCTGTGCCTCGTGCAGGGCGAGGAGCCCGCTCCCAAGAAGCGGCGAGCCTCCAGCGGCGCGGCGCGCAGCAGCGGCGGGCGGCGCAGCAGCGCCGCGGGCGGCGAGCGCAAGCCGGGCGGCTTCCAGAAGGAGTGCCAGTGAGTTGCGGCTTTTGGGGGGCAGGCTGTGTAGTTTAGGAAGCTGTGCTCCTAGTTTTCTCCTTTTGCAGGCGGCCACCCTTCTGGGCTTGCTCAGCCTGTCCTCCAACATAATCTGCCGGTGTGTGTGTGAAAACGTCTTTTCCACACCCACCGCTGCAGGCTGTCAGAGGAGATGGCTGCGTGGATCGGCAAGCCCGCGGCCTCCCGCCCCGAAATCACCAAGTTTTTCTGGGCCTACTGCAAGGAGCGGGAGCTGCAGGTGGGGTTCCGGTGCACCTCCTGCTTCATGTAGCAAGCCACGAACACCTGTGGAGTAGCTATTGGGCCTTGCCAGCCTGTGTTCAGCTACCATCCCGCTGCGCTCCTGCTGCCACCCTCCTGCTGCTCCACAGGACCCGTCCGACAAGAGCTTCATCCTGGCGGACGACACACTCGCCCTACTGATGCATGTTCATGTCTGCTCCTACTGCCATCCCTGCACTGTAGGACCCCTCCGACAAGAGCTTCATCCTGGCGGACGACACGCTCAAGGCGCTGACCGGGGAGGAGCGGTTCAAGGGCTTTGGCTTCGCCAAGCTCATCAAGCAGCACCTGTCGTGACGGGCATGAGGAGGGCTGCGCACGGCCCAGTTGTGACTGGCGTGAAATAGGCCGCGCACAGCAGCACCTGGCTTGATCAAGACGGGGGGTGCACATGCCTGCTGCCCAACCAGCCCTGTGGTGTGGTGTGGGTGGGCGCCGGCATGCGGCAGCCTTGCTGCCTGCCAAGCAGCATCCGAGTGAGGCAGCCCCATCCGCGCTGCTTGCCAAATAGCAACCCGGCCTGCATTTTTGGCTGCCCGTAGCATTCCATGGCCGCCCCTGCCAAGGTGTGAGTTTTGTCTTGTTGCTGTTGCTTACATGCTCGCTCGCTCCCGAATGCACTCTCGCCTTACGAATCGCTCCGCTCGAAATGTAACAAAACTGGAGGACAGGGGCACCATGTGCCTGTGGTGTGCAGCCAGCCAGGCACCCCTCCTGCTGCATGCTGCTGCTGCTGCTGCGCCGCTGCTCAGGGTTGCCGCCGCAGCGGGCAGTTTTTCTCCGCGCAGCTGCCGGGCTGGTTGAGGCCGCCGCACTCCTCACAGAGGCCCAGGTCCCGGCGCTGCTGGCGAGCCACGTAGCGGTCCACCTGCTTTCAGGTCACATGCAGGGCAAAGCGCGGAAGAGTGTTAGCGCCGGGAGCAAGGCAGCTGCCATCCGGCTGTAAGCCACGTAGCGGTCCACCTGCTTAGCAGGTGTGAGAGTGCGGAGGGCAGGAGAGTGTTGAGGGGGGCTGGGAGTGAGGAAGGGGCCGGGAATGAGGCAAATGAGCCATGTAGCAGTCCACCTGCTTCTGTTCACACGGAAGAGGGCGGGAGAGCGTTGAAGGGGGCCAGGAGTGAGGCAGTTGCCATCCAGCCGCAAGCCGCCGAGCTCAGCAGCGCAATGCGAAGTGGATGGGCAGAGCAGCAAGCAGCAAGTCGAGCGGCAGGGCAGGCTGCAGGTGATGACTGTGACGCAAGCACAGAATTACAACTGCACACAGTGGCTGAATAAGATGAGGAGGGATGCGCGCACATGATGTCAAGCACAGGCTCTGCAGCCAAAGCACCGGCTCTGCAGCCAAACAGCCCTGGCCGCTGCTCCCTCCCCGGGCTTGCCTGTGTTGAGCTGAGGTACAGCAGCACCAGGAGTCCGCCAAACACAAGGCCCACTGCCTGGTCCAGCGTCCAGGCTGGCGCCTCATCCAGTGCTGCAACCAGGCCCAGCGCTGGCTGCGCCGCCAGGGCCGCAGCTGCCGCTGCAGGGGCAAGCCCCACTGCCGCCGCCGCCGCCGCCGCTGCCGCAGGTACGGCGGCTGGCGGCTCGCAGGCAGCTTGCCGCCGGCAATGCCGCTGTGTGAGCGCTACTTGCAGCGGCCTCTGTGACATGCATGACGCTGAGGGCGCCGCGGGTGAGCCGGCGCGGCTGTGGGAGAGTGCTTGGGCCGCAGTCGCTGCGGGCAGCTGTGCAAGCGCTGCGGATGCCATGTTGCTGCGCCGTGAAAATGCAAATTTGTTCTTTTGGTGGCCATCATCGCCGCTCGAATGCCTGCTTCGCCCTGCTGCGTCCCGCTGGCGAACACAGACCAGCTGCCGGCCAGATCTCTGCTTCAAACCACTGGGTAGCCATGTCGCTCCACACAGCAGCCCAGCGGCGCTGCGTGCTGCTGCCAGAAGAGGGTCAAGACTTGCCTGGCGCCTCCCTCGTCTTAGAGCTCCTGCCGACTGCAGCCAACGGTTCCGTTGAGCAGGCAAGGGCGGGATCTGGGGCCGGAGGCGCCCGCGGTTGGTTGGAGTAGCAGCGGCAGCAGCCCCGCCTGACGGCGGCAACCCTAGCACTTTGGTGGTCGCCGGTCAACGCTCACCTTACTCTGCTCTTCATGACTAAGCTGCAGGAGGGGCAGTTCCGTGCAAAGCTGCCCTGTGGAGCCGTCCTGCACTGGCGGCACCATGCTGCACTGGCGGGCCGGCCCAACGCACTGGCCGCCCAACTTGTGCAGACGCAGGCACGTGCTGGCCAACGTGTTCAGGGGGCTATGGAAGGGCGTTTTGCTGGAATTGCATCCAGTCAAACGCCACTATGGAGTGCTTCAACTCGCAGAGCGCTTAGCCGATATGCTCCTATATGCAGGTGTGCGGCGAGGCAGTGCTGGTGGTAGAGGCCTCCTCACAGGCAGACCTGTGCAGGCAGCTGGAGCGGCTAGCTGGCAAGCACCTGCGTGGCCGGAGCTGGAGGCTGGCGGGCAGCTGGGAGGCAGCTGGCGCAGCCGATGGCAAGTGCGGCACAGGGGCATCACAGCAGGAGCGGCGGCAGCGCCAGCTGCAGCTGCAGCAGCGCCTGCTGCGCCGCTCGAGCACAGCGGGGGCTGCCACTGGGGCTGCCACTGCAGCACCGGCGGCGGAGCAGGCGCCAGCGCCCGGCACGCCACGGGCGCCCGGTGCGGCTGTGGCACTCCCAGACAATGCCGAGCAGCGGCAGCAGGCTGTAGCATGCCCTGCAGCACTGCCGACGCCAGTCCAGCAGGAAGAGGCGCCAGCCGGCCCGCAGGCCTGCGCCTGCGAGCCCCGGCAGCAGCTGCTGTGGAGCGTGGCCGGGCGGGCGACCTCGCTGAGCTGGCAGGATGAGCTGGCTGCTGCCACAGCCACAGCCAGTGCTGCTGTGGCAGCCGCTGCCACAACCGCCGCCAATGCAGCTGTGGCAGCCGCTGCCACAGCGGGGCCAGCCGACATGCAGCCGCAGGCAGCAGGCGACAGCGCTGCAGCCGCGGTGGCAGCGGGCTGGGCTGGCGGCAGCGCTGCTGCTGTTGAGCCCGAGCAGGCGGGCAGCCCCCTACCGCTGTCTGCCCGGCACCGCACCAGCCTGGATCGCTCGCCTTGGGCCGACCTGCAGCCTGAGATGCTGGCGGTGGTGCTGGCACAGGCGGGTGAGTGTGTGGGCGACCTGCTGTTGCATTGAACAGTTAGTTCAGATGCCGTGACAGTGCAGGTAGTGGCTGGTGGGAACGGGATGCCAGTGCTTGTTGCGCGTGCCGTCACCGCACTTGACACACTTGCTGCGTGAGGCTCGCCAAGGCAGCACCTGCTTCACACCCTCTCCCATTCCATTTTCCTGCAGGTCACAGCAGCTTGCTGGCTCGGACCATAAGCCAGGTGTGCTCCGGCTGGCGGCGGTCGCTGGGCGAGGAGCGAACCGCCCTGCAGCAGCTGCGGTTTGCCCGCCTCGACCTGCTGCCTGAGAGGGACAGCAGCAGCAGTAGCAGCAGCAGCAGGGGCGGCTCCACAGACGCCGGAGCACAGCAGCGGACAGGCAGCGCCCAAGCTGAGCTGCCATGGCTGGTGCAGCAGGCGGTGAAGGCCGGCAATGTCTCAGCGACAGTTGCGGCGGCACGCTGGCTGGAGCGCCGGCAGCGGCAGCACCAGGGGCGCGGCCGCAGGGGAGGCAGCAGCAGGACAGGCCCGGCCTCTGCTGCAGTGGCGGCGCTGGCTGGCACGATGTACAATTCGTGCGTTGCAGCCGCCGCCGCTGTGCAGGCAGCTGCAGCTGGTGCAGCAGGGGAGCACGGCAGCGACGAGGCTGCCCGGTACTGGAGGAAAGCTGCCAAGTTGGGCCACCCAGAGGGCCAGTGGAAGCTGGGCTGGGCGCACTACAAGGTGCACACCTGTGTTTGGATGGTTTGCTGAGAGCCCTTGCAAGCCTCTGTGCTTGGCAGGGAAGAATGCGCATGTTGGGACCCACTGGCCGCACCTTGTGGTTCGCTTTTTCGCAGCCAAACTCTCGATATGTGTACCTGCACCACTTCCTCATTCAGGGCTTGATGGGCCTGGCGGCGGATGGAGAGGAGGCGCTGCTCTGGCTCAGCCGTGCAGCTCGCCAGCTGGCAGAAGTGGTTGGCGACAGCGCAGACGGTGGTAGCAGCGGCTCAGCCAGTGGCAGTGGCGGCGGCAGGCTGACTGATGGCGGCAGGAGCAGTGGCAGCGGCAGGCTGGGGGCTACAGGTGCAGGTGCTGGCCGGCGGCCCCTGCCAGCCCTGATGAGCGAGAGCCAGTGCAAGCTGATCCTGTCCCAGGTCAGAGCTGGGTTTGTGCCAACAAGGTGCCTGGCTTATGGCTGGTTCTGCAGCTCGGTGTGTTTGTTTCCAGCCATTCCGGCGAATGCTTGTCCCTGCTGCTGCCACTGCACTCATAACCTCTTTTCTCTGTCCCCGTCCCAAACAGGCTGCCCACGTGCTGGGACTGCTGTACTTAGATGGGGAGGGCACTAAAGCAGACCTGGGCACATCGCTCAAGTGGCTCCGCCTGGCCGAGCGGCAGGGCTGCCGCGAGGTCTCTCGAGTCATAGGCTCCCTGCTCAATGTTGGCATGTATGGATAGGCTGGTTGATGCGGCGCTGAGGCCTGCACTGAGGCTGAGGCTGAGGCTGAGGCTGCAGCTCCCCAGGTAGCAAAACAGGGCAGCCCGTGGCATGCGTGGCAGTGCCGCCAGCCGTGCAACAGATAAGGCAGTCCATTGCAGCACGCCAGGTGCTGCCTTTTGTGCATTATTGTCTGCTCTGAGCATTGCAGTTCACTCGGCGTTGCAATCATCTCTGATTCCAGACGTTGGGTTATCACTCCACCTTTGGTTCCATATCAGTTTTGCGATAACTGAACGTCCTAGCTCGTTTGTGCCACCCTGCTTGCACCGCACACCGTGACGTCCAGTTCCAGTGTCAGCTCTAATTTGCAAGATACCAGTCAAACAAACAGCTTAAATATCAATCAGGGGCAGCAAACAAGCGTAGCTCGGAAGTACAGACAAAGAATTGCCCTGCACAGGGAGATTAGCACAACTATCAGCCACCACGCTGCGCCGCCACAACCTCTGCCACAACGTCGCGCTGTGCCTGCGGCAGGGCTGCCGCCGCCGCCGTCAGCTGAGAGCCCATGGTTTTGGCCAGCACAGCCAGCGCACCGCGCACCATCTGCCGCAGCTCCGGCCGCCGCTCAGCCGCCAACAGGGCAAACAGTGCGGGCAGCACGTGGGCGGTGACCAGTGCGGGGCGAGACTGCCACAGCCCCGGGCCAAAGCCGACCAGCCGGTCCAGCAGCAGCGCCTTGGCACGGGCAGCGCCAGCTGGAGAGCCTAGGGCAGCCATGAGCGGTGCCAGCCAGGAGGTGGGGGCCCACCGCAGCATGCAGTCCAGCGCATCCGCGGCCGCCTGCGGGTGGAGAGGGGGAAGCAGCAGAGCAGATACAGTTCAGTGGGCACGAGAGTACGTTCTGGACTGCAGTGCAGTGCATTCCTGCTGGGTGTGTGAACAAGGAGAGCTGCGCATGCTTGACTGGCCGCCAGAACCGGCCGCAGCACCCCTTGCCACCCACCTGGCGCACAGATGGGTTGCCGCTGTCCAGGGCCTTGCAGGCAGCGGGGACCAGGGCGGGCGCGGCTGGCGCCAGCACCTCGGAGCTGCCAGTGAGCAGCGCGTTCAGTGCAGCAAGCGCCTGCAGTGGGGCAATGCGACACTGGAAGTCATCAACCAGCAGAGCACCAGATAACGCACACACACAAGGTACAGCGCAGTGCACATGCACCTGCCCACCGCCCTGTTAACCGCTCCCCTCTGTGCACTTCAAAGCATATCTGCTTCCCACCTGCTGCTGCACTTTGAGGTTGGCATCCACGGCACGCTGCGCCAGCTGGCTGGCCGCCCACAGCTGTGCCTCTGCCGGCGTGCCCGGCAGCGCCTGCTGCAGCGCCTCCAGCCCACTCAGCCGCTCCTTCCACTCCCGGCTGGCCAGCTGAAGGCCAACAGCATCCAGGCTCTGCTGCAGCGCTGGATCTAACCCATCTAGTGAGAAGGCAGGTCCGCCTGCGCCGCTGCTGCTGCCATTTGATGCGGCGGCAGCAGTGCGACCGCTGGCTGGTCGGGATGCGCCCCTTAGCCTGCCCAGGGAGGCTCCGCTGGCTGCCCCTGCTGTGCCACTGGCTGCTGCAACTGTGGCAGCCCCTCCGCCCAGCCCACTGGGCTGCCGCCGGCTGGGCGAAGCAGCTGTTGCTGGAGCAGTTCCGGAGCCACTGCTTGCTCTGGACAGCACCGCTGGTGTAGAGCAGCCGCCTATAGCAGGCCCAAGGCTGCTCGGGCGGGCCGGGCTGAAAGGGGAGGCGTAGCTGCCGCCTGCGCTGGGCGACGGCAGGCCGCCGCTGCTGCCGCCTGGGGTGGCTGAAGCAGCGCGCACGCCAGCAGAGGGCAGGCGGACGGGGGCGGCGGGCATCTGCCCCGCCTCGAACACATCCCACACCTGGCACCATGGCAAGTGGTGGAGAGCATTCTGTCACGATGCAAGCCTTCAGCTAGCAAGCATTGCTTGCAGCACCACTAGCCTGCCGGCAGCGTCTTCCTAATGTCCGAATGGTTGCACCACTGCTGCGGCTGCATGCTCGCTCCACCCAGCCCCACGCGGTGCATCCCAGCCTGCACACACCTTCTCTGTCTTGCAGTCCAGCCGTGCCAGGGCTCGCTTGAACTCATCGCCCCCCGGCCCGCCGTCCAGCAGGCGGCGCAGCGCCCACAGCATGCGCTTGCCAGCCGTGCGCGCCTCCAGCCCTCCCTCGTCGAGCAAGCCCACCGCCGCTCGCAGCAGGCGAGGCAGCAGGGCGCCGCCGGGGGCAGCCGCCGCGCCCAACAGCTGCAGCAGGGTTGAAGAGCGGATCAAGCGAATTTCGTGTGCAGGGTGCCCAACTGAGCAGTCCGTGCATGCGTGCAAGCTGGATAGACAAATGGCACACAAACGGGCCTTGGTTTGCGCCGTCCAACAACCCAGAACGCTAACTCACCAGTCGTGCGCCGTGCTGCTGCAGGCACGCATCCAGGTGCATGGCCGCCTTGGCCCGCACGTCAGGCGACTTGCTGGACAGGGCGGCCAGCAGGGCCGCTGCAACGCGCGCCTCCCCGCCATGGGCCACCAGCGCAGCGAGCGCTCGGTCGGCCTCCATAGCAAGGAAGTTGTCACGCCCCGCCAATGATGCCTGTTGAAATGCGGCAGCAAAACAGGAGGAGCTGCATCTAAGCTTTGGCACAAGCAAGCAGTGACAAGGTTGGCGTGTGCAGTACTTAGTACGCCTGGCTTGCAGAGCAACAGTCCCATTTGCCACCTTCCCTGCGCACCTGGCCGGCACGCTTCAGCAGCAGCGGCACAAAGGCATCCAGCTCGCTGTCCAAAGCCGATCCCAGGCTCTCAGCCAGCTCCTGCATAGCAGAGAGTGGGCGCAAGTACCAGGCATGCGAGCATGCTCGACGCACCGCTGCCGCTGTTCAACACATTTTCGCAGCCTACTGCTGAGCCGCCACCTGCAAGCACCGGCCAGCAAGCTGTCCTGCCGTCCTGCGGCAGGAGGGCTAACCAGGAACCAACACAACAAGCCCCACTATCCACCCACCTGGAACACAGCGATGGCCAGGCGGGACAGCGTGCTGCGCAGCGCATCAATGACGGGCGCCACCAGCAGCACCAGGGCGTGCAGCGAGGGCGCCAGCACCGCGGGGTGGTGCCGCGCCAGACGGCGAGCGGTGCATAGCGCCTCGTACTGTGCCTGCCAGTCCAGCTCTTTGCGCTGGCTGGCCGCCGCTTCCTGCAGGGCTGCCATCGCCTGTGCCAGAGCTGCCTCTGGCTGTGCAAGGGGCGAGGTGTCGGCGGCGCCAGGGCTGAACCCGCCGGCGCTGCCTGGCTTAGGGCTGCCCGCCGCAGAGGGAGGGTCGCCCAGCCCTGCCGCTCGCCAGCTGCTGGAGCGGCTGGAGGGCGTCCCGC
>VFQQ010003376.1_pt1 | contig 15631 bp, 27 predicted proteins | sample 3512341 | NCBI WGS metagenome assembly VFQQ01 (sample SAMN10412373, study PRJNA504923) | tailings metagenome | isolation source: Relicate 2 Philex TSF1 revegetated site | place: Philippines: Tuba, Benguet | collected 2017-08-29 | reverse complement strand
GCCGTCAACGGGAAGCAGACTGAGGAGCAGCCGCCGCTGTGACCAACTCCAGCCAGTCTGAGTGCTCAGACCCTACCCTTCATGCCCACCTGCAGTCATGCTGACCACCCAATGGACCACGCTGTGCATCGCTCTGGCCCAAGCGCTGCTGCTGCGCCACCGCCTGCCGGTCGCCTTCTGGCCAGCCGCTGCCGTGATGTTGGCGGGAGCAGCCATGGTGATTGCACCATCGGTCGGCCAGGTGCGAGCCCCTGGCTGGCTATTCAGCTCATGCGCTGGTCAGCACCGCCCTTCCAGGCCCTGCACTGTTTGTGAGGCAGACCCAAGTTTGGTGCAGTTTGTGCCTCTGGTGGAAAGGCAGCGCTGTGTGCCTGCCCCTGTCCTCTGCTATACATGCTTCTTAGTCTGGCCCCTTTCTTGATCTATTGCATTCCCGCAGAGCACGGCGGGCAGCCTGAACACGGTTCGCGGCTGGATGGGGTTCCTGATGGCCATCGGAGCGCTGGTGTCGACCGTCATTTACTACGTCCTGCTGCAGGTGGGTCGCTTTGCGGGGCCTTGGGTTGTGCTGCTGTGTCGCTGCGCCTGCTGTGACGGATGCTGCTCCTGGAGGAGAGTGCGAGTGTCGACTGCTGTGCGTTGCAGCCTGCTGCAGGTGCGCTGTCGTGCTGCTGCGGATCCAGGTGCACTTTGAAAGTTGCGGCACGTGTCGTACCTGTGTTCCATCTCATCTCACACAATTTGTTTTCCCGCTCCACTTGTGGCCCCTGTGCGTGCAGGCCACACGCCACATGGGATTCACACCACTCCAGGTGGGATCAGGCTTGCTGCAGGCTGGGTTTGGCTGTGTACAAGTTGCTGGCTGTGCCCGTGCATCCCAGTATCGGCAGGCTCAACTTGCATCGGGCCGCAGAGGGCGCTGCTGGCTGCTTGGCTGCCTGACACGTCTGCCGCTCTCGGCTCACCGCCCATTCCTGTTGCGCCTGTCCCTCCTCCACTGCAGCTGCAGCACTGCATGGGCAAGCTCTCGGTGCTGCTCTTCCTCTGCGTATGAGCGTTTGGTCTTTGACCAGCCTGCCCCCTTCCCCTGGCCCTCTGCTGCAGCTGCAACACTGCATGAACACGCTGTCGGTGCTCGTCTTCCTCTGCATCTCCCTGCCCGTGGACGGCACCGATTGGAGCGCCACGTTCGCACATTGGGGCTCCACAGAGTGGCTGGCGCTCATCGGGCTCAGCTCGGCCGCCTACCTGGGCAGCGGCATGTGCATGCAGGTGGGTGGGGCTGGTGGCAGCAGGTCTTGTGAGTAAAGAGGCAGCTGCTTCGGGAGGCGTGACAGGCAGATCAGGCGGGGCCAGGGCGTGTTGGAAACGGGGGCAGGTGATGGGAGGCGCCAAGCGCCCCGCTTGCATGCTTCTCACACTGCCCCTCCATTGCCCCCTCCTTCCCTGTGCCAGCTGTGCGTCTGGAAGCTTGGGGCACCCACTGCGGGTAGGTGGCTGTTCTGTATCCCTTCAACTATCACAGGCAGTGTCCAGTGCTGCCGGCATCCTGGCATGCTGTCTTCTGCATGCCACATGAGGGCAGGTGTGCAGCTTCCTGTGTGGTGCAGACGCCCTCCTGCTGTCACCAAGGCTGCCCGCCTAACCGAACCACGCCCTCCCTGCCTCCCCGATGCCGCAGCAATGTTCTTCGGCCTGCGCCTCGTGTTCTCTGTGGCGCTGTCCACGCCCATCCTGGGCAGCACCATCATCCAGACTGGCGTGCAGGTGCGGCCGGTTGCCTGCACATTGGTTCACGTGTGTGTGCATACGCCCTGCTGTGCATGCAGCGGCTGGGTGTCCAAAGGAGGTACAAGTCATGGGTTGTTGCCCGTGGTGTGGTGGGAGTGTGAGCGGAGGCGCAACGCAGTCTGTGCTTCGCCGCTGCCTCTACTCATCGCCCATCGCCCCTTCCAAATCCTGGGCCCTCCTTGCAGATTGCGGGCGTGGTGCTCACCTCAGTGGCAGTCACTTGCTATGCGGGCAGCCAATGGTGGTTAAGCCACCGCCAGCAGCGGGCAGCGCTGGCGCAGCAGCGGCAGCAGGAGCAGGCGACACAGCAGCGGGCTGCTGATGCGGCAGCGAGCGGCCAGCAGATGTGAGCATTTGTCAGCCAGCGGCGTGTGACCAAGAATAATCCAGGGATGAGCTTCGTGATATAACCGCAAGCATGCGCCTTGCACCCTCAACACGTCTTGCTTACGATTTGCTGTCCACAACATTTCGCACATCTATTCGCCCTCTCTCCCCGTTCCATTGCATTTTACAACACAATCGAATCTTGCCACGCGATCACACTCAGGACACCCATTGATCCAACCCAAGCCATTTGCTGTTGCATTTTACGCATCCGTTCTCAAGGTGTGACACCCTTTTCGCAGTGTCGGTTGGGCGGCGGAGTCCACCCCAACCGCAGTGTAAGTGTTCAGGTGGCCAAGTGCCAGCGCAATTAGTACAAAAGGGATGATATAAAGCCTGCATCTTCTGGGTGACATATTGAAGGCCGTGAGCACTGTCTTGACCATAAGGCTGCGAAGGGGCCACAACCACGGCATGCCTAGTCGCCGCCAGCGGCCGCCCGGCGCTGCGCTGGCGGCGCTGCTGTGGCAGTGCCTGATCGCTCGGCTCGCGCCGATCACGACCACCCACGAGCCTGCTGCATTTGCTCACACTGCGCAAGGATTGCTAGGGCCTTGCAGCTCACGAGTTGCAAGCCATCGAGCCGGCATGTTGGGCTTGGCGCTGGCCCTGCCTGCCACCCAGCTGCAGCGACATGTCGGTGTATCGCCCAGGGCGGCTGCAGTGCGCTCTACGGCATGCCCGCGGCGGGCCGCCCGCTTGAAGCCGGCGCCTCGGCGAGCGGCGCCCCGAGCGGCCATCCTGTCCAGCGGACCCACCATCAACAGCCGCGAGACGGAGGGCATCACCCTGCCCCTCAACTATGCAGAGGTGGGGCGCGGAATGTGATCATGTGAAACGACGGGCTCTGCGCAGGCTAGCCACCCACTGACCGCCTGCGCGAGCCGCCCGGGATGCATAGCGCGCGGGCAGGGCGCCAGTGAGCCCCGCCGCCACGCTGCCGCCGCTCCCGCCGCCTGCTCGACTCGAACGCCCTGCCGCCCTGCCGCAGCTCATGGGCCTGCAAGACGTGCAGCTGCCGCTGCAGCCGGCGGTGGAGAAGGCGTACGAGGAGCTGATGAACACGGCCCTGGAAGACGGCTACAGGTGGGTGCTGCGCGCCCTGAGCTGCCGCCGGCACCCGGTGCCACCAACCGCCTTCTCTGCAACGCCGGCCGTGATGCACCCACACGTGCCTGCCCCTTCCTCCGCCCGCCCCGGCAGCGAGCTGGCTCGACTGGGCAAGGAGAAGATTCTGTTCGCTGCGAGGGAGCGGCTACTGGGTGTGCGCGGGCGGACGGCGCTGCTGAGCCCCAGCGTGCAGGCGAGCGCTGGCTGGTTTGGGAGCCGTTGCAGGCACAGCAGGCAGCCGGATGCGCGGCTGCCATGAAACGCTGCAATCAGTAGCTGCCTGCAGTTCTGGTGCGCCCCCCGTGTTCAGTTGTGCGTTCAAGCTGCGTTTCATCAAATCTGCAGGTGGAGCCGCTGCTGCTGCCTGGCGCCATGGCCCTGCTGCACCAGGTACAGGCCAGCTGATGTGCCCAGCTCTGCTGGTGTGCAGATGCCGTGCATGCGTGATGCTTGGAATGTTTGCACGCAGGCTGTTCGCCGCATGAACCTGCAACTGGGTGTGCCTGTCTGTGTGCTGCTGCACTGTGGCCAGGCGATGTTCCGGGTGCACGCTGTAATGTGCCCAACAAGTTCCATTGTTCGCTCCTTTCCACCTGCAGCTGCGGCGCTATGATCTGGTGATCCAGCTGAGCGAGGAAGCGGCGGCCGTCTGTGAGGCCAAGGCCTTTGCTGTTCATTCCTGCAGTTTCTTCTCCCTCACTGCAGCTGCGGCGCTACGACCTGGTGATCCAGCTGAGCGAGGAGGGAGCGGCGCTGGGGGCGCGCGGCATGCGGGCCAGCAGCCGCGACACGCTGAGGGACCTTGAATGTGACATGGCGCTGGCGACTGCGCTGGCGCAGGTGGGCAGCTGTTTCGCAACTGCCTTGGGTTCTGCAGAGTTGGTGCGACACGCTGAGGGACCTGGAGTGTGACATGGCGCTGGCGACCGCACTGGCACAGGTGGGCTGCTCTGTTGCAAGGCTGCACCGCTGTGCTGTGCACCGTGTGAGGGCTTGCATTGTGTGTGCGACACGCTGCGGGACTTGGGAGTGTGACATGGCGCTCGCCACTGCACTGGCACAGGGGGGTTCTGCAGATTGGGGTTCAGGCTCTGTGCTGCCGCTCCTGTGCTGTGTGCCGCCGCTGTGATTGCTGAGCTGGATGTGTGCAAGTTTGGCCATACTGTGGTGACTGCGTGTAACCTTGACCAATCAGCATTGCACATGCAACTGCCTTACCCACTACTGCCTGCAAATCTGTGCTGCAGTGCGGCCAGGCGGACCGGGCGCTGCGGGAGGGCAAGCCAGCACTGGCCTGCGCTCGCCTGCAGGAGGCACTCAAGCTGCTCGCAGATGCGCCGGTGAGGAGCGCTTGCATTCTTTGCTACACAATTTGGCTTTGTGTTGGATGCTGCTGACCTGGCCTGCAGGAAGCGATCAAGCTGCTCGCTGATGCGCCGGTGAGGGCAGCTTGCATGCTACTTTCTGGCTTGGGCTTGCAGATGTGCGTCTGCATCGATTGCTAACTCACTCATTTTTCCACGGTTCTGCCGCTGTTGGCCCACCTGCCGTCGCAGGCGGTGACGAGCCGCCAGCTGGCGCCGCGGCTGCAGCAGGACATCGCAAAGGCTCTGGCCGATTACCACCCAGACGCAGTGGCTGACTATCTGCAGGTCTGTGCTTGCATGCCGCCGCCAGTCAAATACTGCCGCTGCTGCTGGCACTCGCCGGGTATGCCACCAGCAGGGTATGAGCGTGGTAAGGTGCTGGCGTGCGGTTCCCGCCTTGCCTTGCTTACTTGCCCTTGCTAATTACCATGACTGTGCTGGGCTGCAGGTGCCGTTGGACCAACGAGCTGCTAGCAACATGCGGGTGGCTCCCTGTTCTGATCAATCCTGGCCTGCTTGGTTTCCTGTGATCTACAGGTGCCGCTGGACCAAGCCGAGTTCAGCCTCCGTGCACGGGAGGTGGCGGCGCTGCGGCAGTGGGTGGCGGCGCCCGCTGCCGCGCTGCGGCGGGATCAGTCGCCCATCCTCACTCCCGAGTACATGGCTCGCATCGTGCCCAAGTGAGCTTGCTTTCATTGTGCTCATGTCGGATGTGAATGTCAGATGGGATTAGTCACCCATCCTCACTCCCGAGCACATGGCTCGCATCGTGCCCAAGTGAGTGGCTTTCTTTGTGCGCATGTCAGATGTGATCCATCGCTGGCTCGCATCGTGCCCAAGTGAGCTTGCCGATGGCCAGGCCTGGAGGGATGTTTGCATGCAGCGGCCGGTGTCATGCTTTGAGGCGTGCTTCTGGACGGCTGTGGTCTATGATTGGTTGGCGGATTCATGAGTTCAGGGCAGACAAAGGCAGGGCGATGAGCCTCTGTGTGTTCACTGAGCCTGCCAACTCTTGATGCTTTGTGTTCCAGGCGCACAAGCAGCGATCTGGTGGGCATCTACGACTGGCAGGCGCTGCTGTGTTGTGACTAATCTTCCTTCTCCCACACACCATACATTCAGGCTCACAAGCAGCGAGCTGGTGGGGATCTATGATTGGCAGGCGCTGGCCGCGGGCGGCAACTCGGCACGCTGCCCCTGGTACTACCCTGGTCTACTCAAGGCAAGCTGTGGGTGGCACCAGCGGGTTAGGCATTAGCGTTGAAGCGTGTGTGGCTGACTTGCCATGCAGCCCAGTTGCTGCCCCTGGTACTGCCCTGGCCTTCTCACATTTCCCACGATGTGCACCAACCTCTGGCATAAAGCCAGCCAGAAGTGGTGCAGCCGGCTAGCGGTGCTTGGATATACGTGCTCAAGCCAGTCCATACGACTTGGTTTGGTGTGGTCCCACTCTTGTGTGCCCTTGCAGCACGCCGCCCTGGCTCACATCATTGACTCGACTCAATCGTTCCTCTCTTTTCTGGCTCGCTGTGCAGCGCGCCGCCCTGGCCCACCTCATTGCCGGCTTTGTGGAGCGGCGGCCGCTGCTGGTGCAGATTGCGCGCCGCCTGTTTGCTGCCATCCAGCGGGTGAGTGCACGTTTGTTTGCAGCTGTTGTGGCATTTGGTTTGCTGCTGCACTTGCCGCAGCACATGCATGGCGCCACAGCAAGCTCTGTCGCTGTCGCAGCGCCACGCGGCCTCGATTGTGCCAATTCAGCGATGCACGCCCCTTTGCCTCTGCGCTGAGTTGCCTACCCTGCGCCCTGCCAGCCAGCCATGGCCATCCCCTGCCTGTGTCTTGCTGCAGACTGGTGACGATTCGGACACCGCCCTCTCCCTGGCTATGTGCGATCTGCTGCTGGGTGATACCGACTCAGCCTTGCGGCTGCTTGAAGAGGACGAGCGCACAGCCCAGCAGCAGCTGCAGCAGCAGCAGCAGGCGCTGGAGGCGGCCGCAGCCAAGCGAGGGAAGGGGCGCGGTGCGGCTGCTGCTGCGGCAGTGGCAGCGGCAGCAGCAGAGACGGCAGGTGAGCAGGGCGGGCAGCAGGCATTTGGGGGTTGGGTTTTGAGTTGCTGCGTACTGGCAGGCGGTGCTGGAAAGCTGCGGGAAACCTAACTTGATATTTCAGGCTGGCCAGCACTCTCAGCCCCAGATCCTCCGAACAAAAGCATCCGGCCACCACTCCTGCGTGCAGCGGCCGCCGGCAGCAGCGGGCCGTTCGACGCCCCCCACAGCAGCGGCAGCAAGCGCAGCAGCGCGGCTGCGGGGCCGGAGGGGCGGCATGCGGTGATGCAGTACATCCGGACACACTCGCCAGAGGTGCGCCTGGATAGCACAACTTACTTTTCTGTACCATGTCTTGCCATGGCTGCTGCCCTACTGCTGACTGCAGTACACATGCCAGAGGTGCACCTTGGGGCAATGCTTGCTGCCTAATGCAGTTTGCCTGCCACCCTCGCTCAGCGCTCTTAAGCCAACAGCTTGCTTGCGGCCCTTGCCCCTTAACTGCCCCTCCCTTGCATGCTATGCTGTGCAGGGCGGCCTGGATCAGCAGCCACGATTCGTGCTTCTTGCATGCCGCACTCGCTCCTCATACATTGTCTGGGCCCCTGCTTGCATGCCGCTTTCTGCAGGGCGGCCTGGACCTTCGGCCGCCGGGCCTGGTGCCGTTCGCATCCAACCTTCTCTAACTTCTCTTCTCACCGACCTCACCCACTGCTTGCACGCTGCCCGCTGCAGGGCGGCCTGGATCCGCGGCCACGGTTCGTGCTTCTTGTACGCCACCCTCGCTGCTCCTGACTGCCTATCAGTTGCATGCCCCCCCCCCCCCCCCCCCCCCTGCAGGGCGGCCTGGACCTTCGGCCGGGGCTTGTGCAGTTTGGCGCGTGGTGGCTGGAGCGCGTGGCATACCCAGAGTTTCAGGACACTGGTAAGACATGTATCTGCGCCTCGTCGCATGCATGAATGCACACATGTGCATTGCTGCAGCTGGGGGGGTTCTTTGCAGCAGCATGCTGTTCACTACCCATACCGGCCAACTGCGTGAACTTGCCTGGACTGCCTGCTGCGCTGCAGCGCTTGGCGGGGGGCAGCGCCTCAGCCTTAAATGACTGCGTTGTTCCGCTGCTTCACCGGTTGGCTTCCCCCATCTGCTCACTCTGATTGGTTGCAGCGCTGGGGGCGGCGCCGCGGCCGGCTGTGGCAGCATACTTCGAAGATCCCCGGGTGCAGGCCTTCCTTGCGGCCGAGGTGAGCTTGATGGACCTTTTGCGTGTGTGCTGCAGATGCATGCGCACTATGCTCTGCTGCCTTTCAGTTGCTCAACCGAGCATCACATGGCCCGCCGCAATCAAAGAGCTGTCCCCTCTTCTTCCTGTTGTACTGTGCAGGACGGCAAGCCCACTGGCGGCCTACGCGGCATGCTGTCCAACGCTCGGGCCTCTCTGCTGGCTCGCTTTGCGCCGAGGCTCGAGGAGCCCCTGCCCAGCAGCAGCAGCAGCAGCAGCCATGGAGCAGTGCCGCTGCCGCCCCCCATCAGCATGCGCAGCGCGCTGCCCTGGCTGGCCGGCGCCACGGCGATTGCGTCACTTGCACTGTACGCTGCCAGCGTGGCACGCAGCATGGGCTGGCAGACATGGCAGCAGCAGCCGGAGCCGCTGCCGCCAGCCATGGCGGAGGCAGCAGCTGCGATCGGCCTGCCAGAGTATGCTGTGCGCCCACACTATTCAGCAGAGCTGGACCCGCAGCTGACACAGCGGCGGCCGCGGCAGCCGGCGGCAGCGGCGGCAGCAGCGCCGGAGCAGCAGCAGCAGCAGGCGGCAGCCACAGTGATCAGCCGGCAAGCTGCCACGCGGCTGGTGCAGCAGTGGCTGGTGAGCGCACTGCTGTTCGTCGCAGCTGCCGAGTCTTGTTTGTTTGTGGCTGCAGGGGCGGGCAGCGTGGCATTGCAGGGAGGGCGTAGGCACCAACGCCAATCACCCAACTGCTGTGCATCCTCTCTTCCAATCTCACGCAGAGCATCAAGACAGAGGCCATGGGGCCCTACCACTCGGTTGAGCGGCTGCAGGAGGTGCGATCCAAGGCCCTTTGGGCTAAAGCTTGCCAATCCTCCTGCAAGCTCATGCATGTTGTCGGCTACAGAAACCAGCACGTGTAGCTTGCTGCCTGCACATTTTGTCTGCAAGCAACAGCTCGCCCGCGATGTGCCCGCCTGCACACTGCTGCTGCAGGTTCTGGCGGAGCCCATGCTGAGCCCAGTCAGCAAACCACCTCGTCTCTGCTTGATGGCACTGCCTGCCTGCTCAATTCCTTGTCCAGGTCCTGGCGGAGCCCATGCTGAGTGCAGTCAGCAAGGAGGCAGGGGAGGCAGCGGAGGCGGGCTGGTTCTGGCGCATCCGACCGCTGCGCTGCAAGGTGCGGTTTTGCAACCTTTACCCACTGCATTTTGTGGCGCCCATCTTGTGTGTGGTGTGGCGAGAACGTTGGGTTGGTTAGGCGCATCCGACCACTACGCTGCAAGGTGCGCTGCTTTCAGTGCTGGCTGTGTTCTGCGGTTGCAATACTGGGTGTGCATGTGCATGGGAGGCTCGCTGCATGGCCTCACTGCTTTGCCTAGCAGCCGGCCTGCTGCGCCACAGGCTCACTCTTCCACCTTGCGCCCTGCTCTCCACCCTACCGCTTTGGTCCCACAGGTGGACAGCATTGACACGGGCAGCGTGGCAGCGGACGGCAGCGGCCACATCACAGTGCTTGCCACCGTGAGCGAGAGCGCGGGGCTGTGGGCCTCCAACGGCAAGCAGGCCGACAGCTACCACACCACCTACCAGGTGGGCTGCTGCTCCTGCTGCTGCTGCTCCTCCTGCTGCTGCTATGCAGGAGTGCACTGCCGCGCTGCAGTGTGCTGTGCTCTGCCGCTGGCTGCTGCTGCCGGCTGCTCCACCAGGATGCTGCACCACAATGCTGTGCTGCGCTCTGCTTGCTCGTGCCGCGCCGCTTGTGGCGCTCTGGCAGACGTGTGTTTGACATGCCGAGGCAAGCAGGCGCCACACTCGGCCGAGTTGCTGCCCTCTTGCTGCCACTCCGCTCTGCCCCTTTCCTCTTGCCCTCACCCTGCTCTACTCCTGTCCGCTGTTCTGCAGGTGGAATATGCGGTGATTTGGACGCAGCATGGCTGGCGCATTGCATCTGCTACCGTGCTCGGCAAGTAGAGCACTCATGGCCCATCCCACGGCCCTTTCCAAACCTGCCCCCCAAGCCAGCCAGGCTGCATTGCGAGGCGCTGCGCTGGCTTGGCGGGCAGCCTGCGGCGGCACGTGGCGGCCCGTTGTTAATTGTTGAGCAGTGCCCAGCGCCTGCGTTTTTGTGACAGCGCACAACCTTGCGGTTGGTTGTTGACCACTCCATTCTTCTCTGCCGGCCCCTAACCTGGCCGGATGTTGATGCCCCCTTTTATTCTGAGCGTCACTCTGAGCGCGCTGTGTGCAGCTGACCGCACTGAGTGACGCTATCCCGTTGGACAGACAGCTGTAATACAGCCTGTATCACAGTGTGCTTGGTTCATCGGCGACAAAAGATATCAACACGTCACTGGTCGAATGTCATGTGTGGAAGTCACGTCATAAAAATGGAGTCAATGATATGGCTCAGGTCAAGAGGGCAATGCCTGGCTGGGCACAGCAGGCACAGCTGCCAGCTCAGCCAACCGACATCTGCTGTGCCTGCTGCCCCCCAAGCGATTCTGCCAGTGCCGCATGCAGCTTGGCAGCCGACCGCTGGGCCACCTCCACCATCTCCTGCGGGCAGGCGAGATAGAAACAGGCAGGGCAGCTCAAACCAGGGCATTCCACTTGCAAATCCTACTCCACTGCACCACTGCAGCACAGCCAACAAACCACCGCCGCATTCAGCATTCAGCACAGCTGAGCCTCAGGCTGCACCTGCCGCACTGCCAGCGCTATGCTGGGGCCCATCCCTTGCTGCAGCCACTGCCTCCCTCAAATCCACCAACGGGCAGTCACAACTGGTTCAGGGTCCATAACCCATTCAGCCTGCCGCTCTGAGCTCACCAGCGCCACGCTTGGGTCCACCCCTATCTGCAGCGCTGCCCCCTGAATCCACCAGCACACCCAGCACAACCCACACTGGCTGCTGCCCTTTTGAGCTCACCAGCGCCACACTTGGGTCCACCCCTTTCTGCCGCCGCTTCGTCAGGCCGCACACCGCTCCGCTTTCGTCCACCGCCACTTGCACCGAGGCGCTGCTGCACAGCTCCTCTTGCGCTGTGAGGTCCACCACGCTGTGCGCACCAATCTGCAGGGATCCCAGTTTAGCAGCAGTCACAGGGTTGGCTATTGCGCAGGGTGGTGCTGCACGGGCCTGCCGCGCTGGGAGCACTGTTGCTTGGCGGGGACACGCTGCAAGCTTGCGTCTCACCCACCAGCCTGCCGCAATACGGATCGCAACCCAAGCCCCGCCGGCCGCCGCACCTGCGACACGGTGACGCAGAGCGGCACCCGCGACACGTCCAGCCGCTGCGCCTGCTGCGGGTCGTCATCCACCTCATAATCCGGCTCGTCTGCACATTTGAGAAGATTGTGGAAGGGAGATGGCTTGCTCCAGCACAAGTGAGAGGGCAAGCTGCTGCGGGTCGTCATCCACTTCGTAGTCCGGCTCGTCTGCACAGCACATGGAAGCTCTCGTGCATGTGCAGTGAAGAGCTTTTCAGGCAGGAGAAGAAATAGCTGCGGGTTGTCATACACTTCATAGTCCGGTCGTCTGCACAGCAGGCACAGCAGGCACAGCAGGCACAGCACGGTGGAGGCCCCATGGCAATGCAAGCGTTTCCTGCCGCATGACGCGGACCTGAGAAGGACACAAGAAAGTTGAGTGTTTGCATCGTCATGCGCACCTGTGGGGTCCTCTCCCTGCAACACCTCCACCTTTGGTATCTTGGCGTCTGCTAGTGCCGCCTGCAGGGCGGGAGGAGTGCAGCACAGCAGCACGGATCAGCCTCAGCTTGAACCAGAGCTGGTACAGTGTCATTAAAAGCAGCTGCGTCAGTGCCAGACACACCGTCGCAGGCCCTAAACATTCGCCTTTGCCGCCACGCTGAGCGCGCCGTGCAAGTTGCAAATAACACCCAAAACCGTTTGGGCCAAGCCACGAAAACACCATTAATTCAGCCTACCTTTGCCGCCACGCTGAGCGCGTCGTGCAGGTTGCCGCCGATGTTGAGCAGCAGCGCATCCACGTACAGCACCCAGCACGTCTTGCCGGACACAATGCTGAGGGTGGACAGATCCACGCCGCCTGCCCGGCCTGCGCGAATGTGGAGAATGAGGGAAGCGCAGCAGCCTGAGCGGTTGCAGAGGGCAGCACAATGCAGGCCAGCTGCATGCAAGAGCAGCCTGCCGCAGCCTGCAGGGGCCTGCAGCAAGTCGGCGGCAGCAGGCTCCTCGTGCAGGCGGCAATCTACAAGTAGCTACCCACCAGAGGGGCCTGGCTAGAAGCAGCAGCAGCAGCAGCGCTCGTGCAGGCAGATAAACAGTCAACCAACAGCTTCTCCCAAACCTGCTCCAAAATCTCCTTTACGAGCACCCACCAGAGGAACCGGGGTAGAAGCTGCGCTCCAGCGCTCGTGCCAGCTCCCCAGACAGCTCATCGCCGCCCCGCCCCTGCACCACAGGCATCCAGGTGCAGCAGGAGCAACAGTGCTAAACAGTACGGCGGCGCATGCGATGCGCTGTAGGCAGCCAGACGCAGCGGCAGCAGCGGTGTCCACGCTGCTCAACTGGCAACACATGCGGTCTGTTGCTGGCTCCAACGCAAATGTTGCAAAGGGACCCTCAATTCAGGCCAGCACTGCATGCCGCTGGTCCCTGAGATTCATCCGGCAGCAGCGCTCCCACCCAGGCCATTTATGATCGCACCCGGAAAGCGGGGCTGGCCACAGGAGAGCACTCCACTCCAAACACTAGCCGGCCGCAGTCGGGGCGGTCGGGATCTGGGCTGCCGATCTCCGCCTGGGGATGGCAAGCAGGGAGGGAGCGAGCAAGGTGGGGCTGGCAGGCGGCGGCAGCGGCAGGCGGCGGCGGCAGCGGCGGCAGCGGCGGCAAGCCAGGGGGCTCCCTGCGCGGTGCCTCCTCCTCCACGGCCTTCACACGCACCTTGACGCCCGCTATCACGTCCGTCTCCCCCAGCTGCACACGGGCGGAGCCGGTCGCCTGCGCAATGACGCCCAGCTGCACCGAGAGCGTCCGAAAGTCCTCCCGTTGCCGCCCATCGTTACGGATGTTGAAGGAGACGCCCGCAGTGATCCATTGGACCTCCCCAGCGCTTATGAGCGGGCTGGCCATACTGTGCGCAGCGTATGGCGGGGCGTGGAGTGCAGCGATGGTTTGCAAGTCGGAATTACAGTCGGATGCAGCAGCCATGCATGGTTTGCCCGCGCCCGGCTGTCGGGGCTGAGCTGTCGCTCGTCATCTCGGCACCTAGGAGCGGCCCTGCGCTGTTCACAGCACTCAATTGGCCACATGCTGCGACTGGCATGTGCTGCACAGGCCACAGGGGGCATGGGGCGGCGGGCTGCGGCGCGACTGGTGTCTCTGCAGCAGCTGCGGCCACTGCAGGCCACCGCAGCTGATGAACAGGTAGGTGTGAGTGCGTGAATAGAACGCCATGCTGCAGCAGCAGCTCCCGTCTTGGTGTGCCGCCGCCGCCGCCGCCTGCCGCCGCCTGCCGCCCGCCTGCCTGCACAAGCGTCATGCTGCCTTGCCTGCCTGATCTTGCTGCAGGCCTCGCAGCAGGCAGCCTCCAAGCCGCAGTATGAGCTGGTGGTGTCCCTAGCAGACTTTGACCTCAGCAAGGTGCGGCTGCTTTGGTGTGAGCTGCTGCGCTTGCGAGTTGCGGTGGCGGCATTGAGTTCATCGACTCGTGCTGGCCACTTGTGTGTTGGAGACGCGTGAGTGAAGCTGAACCCACACGTGCTTCTAAGGCATGCAAGGAAGCAGAGCGATGCATCCACACAATTAGGGCCGGCCTCCCCACGCAAGCAAGCTGCGCCTGGATGCGTACCTGGCATGCGCGCACGCGTGGTTGTCTGCCCCTCCAACTATGCTTCTGCCCATGCAGCTCATTCTGCTCTATTCCTGCCCATGCAGAGCAAGTTGCGGCTGGATGCGTTAAGTTGTTCCTAGCTCATTTGACTGCCCATACAGCTTGGTTGCCTTGCCAAGCAATCCACTTTTCTCTGTTCATGCAGAGCAAGCTGCGGCTGGATGCGTACATGGCATGCACTCAAGCTTGATTGTGTGCTTGCCGATTACTCTGTTCATGCAGGGCAAGCTGCACCTGGGATGCGTACCTCGCATGCACGCAAGCCTGGTTGCCTGCCCCTGCAACTGGTCATCTGCCCATGCAGCTCGTTCTGTGCTATTCCTGCCCATGGTGCAGAGCAAGCTGCGGCTAGATGCCTACCTGGCCGCCAAGCTGCCGGCCGCCAGCCGGGCGCGGCTGCAGGCCTCCATCAAGGAAGGCCTAGTGGTCGTCAACGGGCGGCAGCAGGTGCGCTCCTCATGTGCTGCTGCTGCGCCGCCGCGCCAGCTGTGCAAGTGAGCCGCATTCTGCGCAGTTGTTGTGTCCACCACGCTGCTGAATTCCAGCAGTGTGTGTGTGGACGCTCCGCTGGTGGCTTGCTCATTCCTTTGTCCTTTCCACGTGCATTTGCCCGCCCTGCAGGCCAAGGCTTCGTACGGCGTCAAGCCCGGGGACGTTGTCTGCTGCAGCGTGCTGCCGCCGCCGCCGCTCGAGGCGGCGCCCGAGCCGCTGCCGCTGGACATTGTGTATGAGGATGCACACCTGCTGGTCATCAACAAGGTGCGCATTGCTTGCAATTGCCATTGCAAATCGTGTATGAGGATGCACCTGCTTGCCATCAACAAGGTGGGCTTCGGGCTGGGATTAGGTGTGGTCACTTGCTGTTGGATGTTGCAGGCTGATAAGCTGCTGGTGATCGACAGGGTGAGCAGCCAGCAGGTACTGCTGAGCAGTGTGCTACAGTGCGCCAGCACCTGCTAGTGAAGCAAGGCTTTTACCCAGCATCCCCGCCTCCTTGATGCTGGTGCGGATTCGATCGCCTGCTTATTCTGTCCCTGCCTCCTCTCGCCTGCCCTGCACAGGCGGCAGATATGGTGATGCACCCGTCGCCCGGCCACTACAGCGGCACCCTGGTGAATGCGCTGCTGCACCACTGCCAGCTGCCCGCCATGCAGCTGGGCAAGGGAGCCGCAGCGCCTCTGTCTCTGGAGGGAGCAGCAGCAGTGGCGGCGGCAGCAGCAGGCGACAGCAGCAGTTGTGACGACAGCAACGGCAACGGCAGCGGCGGCGGCGGCGGCGGCGGCGGTGGGGGCGATACCCAGTTACCGGCAGCAATGCAGCAGCAGCAGCAGGCGGCAGTAGGCTCGAGCTCACAAGGCTCAGCATCGCTAGAAAGCAGCGAGCAGAGCGAGCTTGAGGAGGAGGACGAGGAGGAGGGCGGGTTCCAGCTGCTGCCAGCTGGCACAGCAGGCACAGCAGACGGTACCGTGCGGCCTGGCATCGTGCACCGGCTTGACAAGGGCACTACTGGGCTGCTGGTGGTGGCCAAAACGGATGCAGCCCACCTCTCGCTGGCGCAGCAGGTGAGGATGTGTGTGCCAGGCTGGGACAACCGTTTGGGTGGCGGTTAGGGTTTGCGAAGCAGGGCGACCGGATGCTGGGCGGCAAACAGGGTCGTGCCATGGCATGGCATGTGTGCAGCTTGGCGCGCTGGGTAGCCATATCGCTTTGCGCTGCGGCGCTGCCCTGTCGCAGATAGCCTGCTGTGCTACCTTGCCATAATCGCATGCTGTGCCTCCACTACCCGCGCTGCAGCTGCCTTGAGCCGTGCTGCTTACTGC
>VFQQ010003375.1_pt1 | contig 15634 bp, 11 predicted proteins | sample 3512341 | NCBI WGS metagenome assembly VFQQ01 (sample SAMN10412373, study PRJNA504923) | tailings metagenome | isolation source: Relicate 2 Philex TSF1 revegetated site | place: Philippines: Tuba, Benguet | collected 2017-08-29 | reverse complement strand
GTGATGCCGGACTCGGTGCGGTAGAAGCGCTCGGCGTCGGCGGCGGCGTCTTCGCCGATCACCAGCCCGTCGGGGATCACGCAGTCACGGTCGATCACGGCACGGTTGATGCGTGCATGCCGGCCCACCTGCACCCCCGGCAGCAGCACGCTCCAGTTGACCGAGCTGTACGAATGCACACGCACCAGGCTGAACAGCACCGAGCGGAACACCGCGCCGCTGACGATGCAGCCGCCCGAGACCAGGCTTTCGATGGCCATGCCGCGCCGGTCGTCCTGGTTGTGCACGAACTTGGCCGGCGGCAGCTGCGGCTGGTAGGTCCAGATCGGCCAGTTGTTGTCGTACAGGTTCAGCAGCGGGTCGGTGGCGGTGAGGTCGATGTTGGCGTCCCAGTACGCGTCGATGGTGCCCACGTCGCGCCAGTACGGCGCCTGGCCGGTGCGCGCGCCCACGCAGCTGAGCTCGAAGGGGTGCGCCACCGCCTGACCGGCCTTCACCATCTTGGGGATGATGTCCTTGCCGAAGTCGTGGCTGGAGTTGGCGTCGTTCATGTCGCGCTCCAGCTCCTTGTAGAGGTGGCGCGCGTTGAAGATGTAGATGCCCATGCTGGCCAGGCTGCGGCCGGGCTTGCCCGGGATGGTGGGAGGGTCGGCAGGCTTCTCGACGAAATCGGTGATGCGGCGTTCGGCATCGATGGCCATCACGCCGAAGGCGGTGGCCTCCTGCTGGCTGACCTCGATGCAGCCCACGGTGCATTCGCGCCCCTGCGCCACGTGGTCGGCCAGCATCAGCGCGTAGTTCTGCTTGTAGATGTGGTCGCCGGCCAGCACCACCACGTAGTCGGCGCGGTAGGCGGCCAGGATGTCCTGGTTCTGGTACACGGCATCCGCGGTGCCGCGGTACCAGCTTTCTTCGTCCACCCGCTGCTGCGCAGGCAACAGGTCGACGAACTCGTTCATCTCGGTCTTCAGGAAGGCCCAGCCGCGCTGCAGGTGGCGCAGCAGGCTGTGGCTCTTGTACTGCGTGATGACGCCGATGCGGCGGATGCCGCTGTTCAGGCAGTTGCTGAGCGCGAAATCGACGATGCGGAACTTGCCGCCGAAGTACACCGCGGGCTTGGCGCGGGTGTCGGTCAGGTTCTTCAGCCGGCTGCCGCGGCCACCCGCCAGCACCAGCGCCACGGCGCGCTTGGGCAGGTCGAAGGTGTGGGCCATGTCGATCGGCTGCATCTTGGTCTCCCGTTGTGGTCCACGCAACAAAAGTACGCGACCTATTCTGGATCAGGATCTAGAAATCACTTGCGATGATCAACTCATCTGGTTGTTGCGAAACAACTTTAGTCATCGAACGAATGACACTCAGTAGTCAAACTACAGGTTCAGACGATTGACGCTGAAGCTTGACTCCCTCACACTCGCCAGCTGGCCCGGAGCCCTGCAGACCATGAACAACACCACCGAACGCCCCGCCACCACCGTGCCGCTGGCCACCGCCGCCGAGGTCCAGCACCACCTGCTGCATACCGTGGGCGCGGAACCGGCGGCAGCCAGCCGCACGGAGATCATGCACGCGGTGGCGCAGGTGGCACGAGAGCAGTTGTCCCGACGCTGGGTGGCCACCGACGCGGCCGATCGCAACGCCAAGGCGCGGCGGGTGTACTACCTGTCGATGGAATTCCTGATCGGCCGCACGCTCACCAACGCCATCGCAGCGCTGGACCTCAAGGGCGAGATGGGCCAGGCGGCGCGTGAACATGCAGCCAGCCTGGAAGACCTGGCCGCCACCGAGGCCGACGCCGCGCTCGGCAACGGCGGCCTGGGGCGGCTGGCGGCCTGTTTCCTGGACAGCATGGCCACTGTGGAGCTGCCCAGCTTCGGCTACGGCATCCGCTACGAGTTCGGCATGTTCAAGCAGCACATCCAGGGCGGCCGGCAGGTGGAGTACCCCGACCCGTGGCTGGAAGACGGCACGCCCTGGGAGTTCCCGCGCAGCGAGGTGCACTACCCCGTGCGCTTCGGTGGCTGGGTGGAGCCCGCGGCCGACCCGAGCCTCGTCCCCACCTGGCGGCCGGCAGGCGAGGTCAACGCCAAGGCCTACGACATGGTGATTCCCGGCCACGGCACCGAGCGCGTCAGCACCCTGCGTTTGTGGAAGGCGGTCGCACCGGCGCAGATCGACCTGCACGCCTTCAACAGCGGCGACTACCAGCGCGCCGCCGAGTTCAAGAACCAGTACGAGAACATCTCCTGGGTGCTGTACCCCAACGACAGCACGCCAGCCGGCCGCGAACTGCGCCTGCGCCAGGAGTACTTCTTCACCAGCGCCAGCATTCAGGACATCCTGGCCCGGCACCTGGCCGAACACGGTCGTCTCACGAATCTCGCCGACAAGGTGGCGATCCACCTCAACGACACGCACCCGGCGATCGGCGTGGCCGAACTGATGCGGCTGCTGGTGGACGAACACGGCTTCGGCTGGATCGCCGCCTGGGCGATCACGAAGAAGGTCTTCAGCTACACCAACCACACGCTGATGCCCGAGGCGCTGGAGACCTGGCCCGTGGGCCTGATGCAGCACGTGCTGCCGCGGCACCTGGAGATCATCTTCCGCATCAACGCCGAATTCCTGGCCGAAGCGGCCGCGCACAGGCCGGGCGACAACGAGTTCCTGCGCGAGCTGTCGCTCATCGACGAGCGGGGCGAGCGCCGCGTGCGCATGGCTCACCTGGCGGTGGTGGGCAGCCACAAGATCAACGGCGTGTCGGCGCTGCATTCCGACCTGCTGGTGAAGACCATCTTCGCCGGCTTTGCGAGCCTCTGGCCCGAGCGCTTCACCAACATGACCAACGGCGTGACGCCACGCCGCTGGCTGGCGCAGGCGAACACGAGCCTCGCCTCGCTGATCGACAGCACCATCGGCAGCGGCTGGCGGCTGGACCTCGACCAGCTCACGCGCCTGGCCGCGCACGCCGAACGCGAGGACTTCCGCAACGCCTTCATGGCCGTGAAGCAGGGCAACAAGGTGCGGCTGGCCGAGCACATCCGCCGCAGCACCGGCGTCGTGGTCGACCCCACGAGCCTCTTCGACGTGCAGGTCAAGCGCATCCACGAGTACAAGCGCCAGCTGCTGAACCTGCTGCAGGTGGTGGCGCGTTACCAGGCCATGCTGGCCGACCCCAACGCGCACTGGACGCCGCGCACGGTCATCTTTGCCGGCAAGGCCGCCAGCAGCTACCACGCAGCCAAGAACATCATCCGCCTGATCCACGACGTGGGCAGCGTCATCAACACCGATCCACGCATCGGCGGCAAGCTCAAGCTCGTGTTCGTGCCCAACTACGGCGTGTCGGTGGCCGAGATCATCATGCCGGCGGCCGACCTGTCGGAGCAGATCAGCACCGCCGGCACCGAAGCCAGCGGCACCGGCAACATGAAGCTGGCGCTCAACGGCGCGCTCACCATCGGCACCGACGACGGCGCCAACATCGAGATCCGCCAGCAGGTGGGTGACGACAACATCTTCATCTTCGGCCTGTCCACCGCCGAGGTGATGCAGCAGCAGCACGCCGGCTACCAGCCGCTGGCGATCTACGAGCGCAACCCGCGCATCAAGGCCGTGCTCGACGCGATCCGCGGCGGCGCCTTCAGCGAAGAGGAACCGGGCCGCTACCGCGAGCTGGTGGACAGCCTGCTGTGGGGCGGCGACCGCTACATGCTGCTGGCCGACTTCGACAGCTACGTGGCGGCGCAGGCGCGCGTGGACGCGCTGTACGAAGACCGCGCGACCTGGGCGAAGAAGGCGATCGCCAACGTGGCCGGCATGGGCTTCTTCTCGAGCGACCGCACGATCCGCGAGTACGCGCGCGAGGTCTGGAGCCTGCCCGCAAAAGCCTGATGCCGCTGTTGCAAGCCGCCGAGATCGAGGCGCTCTGCAGCGGGTGCCATGGCGACCCGTTTGCGCTGCTCGGCCCGCACGAGACCGCATCGCTCGACACGCTGGTGCGCGCCTTCCTGCCCGGCGCAGCCGCCGTGCAGGCCGTGGCGGGCGGGCGCTCGTGGCCGCTGGCGCTCATCGATGCACGTGGCCTGTTCGAAGGCGCCACCGTGCCGCGCGCGCAGCTCGGCCACTACCAGCTGCGTGTGCGCTGGGCCGGCGGCGGCGAGGACCTGATCGAAGACCCCTACCGCTTTGGCCCCGTGCTGGGCGAGATGGACGCCTGGCTGCTGGGCGAAGGCTCGCACCTGCGGCCGTACGAGATCCTGGGCGCCACGCCGCGCGTGATGGAAGGCGTGGCCGGCACCGCCTTCGCGGTGTGGGCACCGAACGCCAGCCGGGTGAGCGTGGTCGGCGACTTCAACATCTGGGACGGCCGCCGCCACCCCATGCGCCTGCGCCGCGAGTGCGGCGTGTGGGAGCTGTTCATCCCCGGCGTGGCCGAAGGCGCGCGCTACAAGTTCGAGCTGCTGAGCCGCGCTGGCCGCCTGCTGCCGCAGAAGGCCGATCCGTTCGCACGCGCCAGCGAACTGCGCCCAGCCACGGCGAGCATCGTCGCCGCGATGCCGCCGGTGGCGCCGCCCTCGCCTGCGCGCCAGGCCGCCAACGCGCTCGACGCGCCGATGAGCATCTACGAGGTGCACCTCGGCTCGTGGCGGCGCATCACCGAAGACGGCCACCGCTGGCTGAACTGGGACGAACTCGCCGCGCAACTGGTGCCCTACGCCAAGGACATGGGCTTCACGCACCTGGAGCTGCTGCCGGTGAGCGAGCACCCGTTCGATGGCAGCTGGGGCTACCAGACCCTGGGCCTCTACGCCGTGACGGCACGGTTTGGCGATGCAGCCGGCTTCCGCCGCTTCGTCGATGCAGCCCACGCTGCCGGCATCGGCGTGCTGCTCGACTGGGTGCCCGCGCACTTCCCCACCGATGCCCATGGCCTGGCGCAGTTCGACGGCACGCACCTGTACGAATACGCCGACCGCCGCGAGGGCTTCCACAACGACTGGAACACGCTGATCTACAACTTCGGCCGCGCGGAGGTGCGCAACTTCCTCGTCGGCAGCGCGCTGTACTGGCTGGAGCGCTTCGACGTCGACGGCCTGCGCGTGGACGCCGTGGCTTCCATGCTCTACCGCGACTACAGCCGCAAGCCCGGCGAGTGGATCCCCAACGTGCACGGCGGGCGCGAGAACCTCGAGGCCATCGCTTTCATCAAGCGCACCAACGAGGTCATCGGCGGCGAGCGTCCGCAGGCCGTGACGCTGGCCGAGGAAAGCACGGCCTTCCCGGCCGTGAGCCGCCCCACCTACGCCGGCGGCCTGGGCTTTCACTTCAAGTGGAACATGGGCTGGATGCACGACACGCTGCAGTACATGCGGCGCGACCCGATCCACCGCGCCTGGCACCACAACGAGATGACCTTCGGCCTCGTCTACGCCTTCAACGAGAACTTCGTGCTGCCGCTCTCGCACGATGAGGTCGTGCACGGCAAGGGCTCGCTGCTGCGCAAGATGCCGGGCGACCGCTGGCAGCGATTCGCCAACCTGCGCGCCTACTACGGCTTCATGTGGGGCCACCCGGGCAAGAAGCTGCTGTTCATGGGCGGTGAATTTGCGCAGGAGCGTGAGTGGAACCACGACCAGAGCCTGGATTGGCACCTGCTGGCCGACCCCGCGCACGCCGGCGTGCAGGCGCTGGTGCGCGACCTCAACCGGCTCTACGCCGCCAGCCCCGCGCTGTACAGCCAGGACTTCAGCGGCGAAGGCTTCGAGTGGATCGACCATGGCGACGCCGCGCGCAGCCTGCTGAGCTTCTTGCGCAAGGGCCGGGGCGGTGAGTTGATGCTCGTGGTGAGCAACTTCGCGCCCACGGTGCACGAGGGCTTGCGCCTGGGCGTGCCAGCCGCAGGCACGTGGCGCGAACGGCTGAACAGCGACTCGGCGCACTACGGCGGCAGCAACGTCGGCCTGCCACTCGGTGCGGCGCAGAGCGAAGCCGTGCCGAGCCACGGCAGGCCGCAGTCGATCGTGCTCCGTGTGCCGCCGTTGGCGACGGTGTTCTATTCATGGACCGCGTGACGCCCAAGCTCGACCTGGAACCGGGCCGCCCCTGGCCGCTGGGCGCCGCGGCCGCTGGCGACGGCATCAACTTCGCCGTCTTCTCGGCCAATGCCAGCCTCGTCGAGCTCTGCACCTTCGACGACACCGGCACGCAGGAACTCAGCCGCACGCCGCTGCCGGGGCAAAGCGGCGACATCTGGCACGGCCGCCTGCCTGGCGCGAAGCCCGGCCTCGTCTACGGCCTGCGTGTGCACGGCTCCTGGCGCCCCGACCGCGGCCACCGCTTCAACCCGCACAAGCTGCTGCTCGATCCCTGGGCGCGCGAGATCGTGGCGCCTCCCGGCGGTTTTGACCCGCTCGGCCCGCACCACGCCGCCGACCCCGAGCACCCGCAGCACATGGACACACGCGACAACGCGCGTTTCGCGCACAAGGCGCGTGTGGTGCACGACAACTTCGACTGGCAGGGCGACCAGCCGCCGCGCACGCCGCTCATCGACAGCGTGCTCTACGAAGCCCATGTGCGCGGCTTCACACGCCGCCTGCCCGGCGTGCCCGAGGCCGAGCGCGGCACCTACGCCGGCCTCGCCAGCGACGCAGCGATCTCGCACCTGCAGCGCCTGGGCATCTCCGCCGTGAGCCTGCTGCCGGTGCAGCACATCCTCGACGAGCCGCGCCTCACGGCGATGGGCCTGAAGAACTACTGGGGCTACAACACGCTTGGCTTCTTCTGCCCCGACCCGCGCTATGCCGCCACGGCAGAACCACGCGCCGAGTTCCGCCGCATGGTGCAGCGGCTGCATGCGGCGGGCATCGAGGTGCTGCTGGACATCGTCTTCAACCACACGCCCGAAGGCGACGAGCGCGGCATGACGCTGTCGTGGCGCGGCATCGACAACGCCAGCTGGTACCGCCTGGCCGCCGACGACCGCTCGCGGGTGGAGAACTGGACCGGCTGCGGCAACACCCTCGACATCCGCCACCCGCGCGTGCTGCAGTGGGTGCTCGATTGCCTGCGTTCCTGGGTGCAGGACTTCCACGTCGACGGCTTCCGCTTCGACCTCGCGCCCATCCTCGGCCGCGGCGACCAGGGCTTCGAACGCGACGGCCCGTTCTTCAAGGCCGCGCTGCAGGACCCGGCGCTGCAAGGCGTGAAGCTGATCGCCGAGCCCTGGGACATCGGCCCCGGCGGCTACCAGGTGGGCAACTTCCCGCGCGGCTGGCTGGAGTGGAACGACCGCTTCCGCGACACCACGCGCGCCTTCTGGCTGGGCGGCGACTGCACACGCGGCGAGCTGGCGCTGCGCCTGGCCGGCAGCAGCGACCTCTACCAGCCGCGCCGCCGCTCGCCGCTGGAAAGCGTGAACTACGTGGTCAGCCACGACGGCTTCACGCTGCACGACCTGGTCAGTCACGACATGCGCCACAACGAGGCCAACGGCGAGAACAACCGCGACGGCCACGGCCACAACCTGAGCTGGAACTGCGGCTGGGAAGGCCCCACCGACGACCCCGAGGTGAACGCACGCCGCTTCCGCCTCAAACGTGCGATCCTCGCCACCGTGCTGCTGAGCCAGGGCACGCCGATGCTGGCCGCCGGCGACGAGCTTGGCCATTCGCAAGGCGGCAACAACAACCCCTACTGCCAGGACAACGAAACCACCTGGATCGACTGGGCCGCGGCCGACGCGGAACTCATCGAATACACGGCGCACCTCATTGCGCTGCGCAAGCGCCTCTTGCCACTGGCCCCGCGCTGGTACACCGGCCTGCCCGATGCCAAGGGCCGGCACGACCTGGCCTGGCTGCGCCGCACCGGAGAGCCGATGGCGCCCGAGCACTGGAACAACCGCATGTCGCGCATCCTCGGCGCGTGGATCGCGGCGCCGGGTCGGGGTGGCCAGCCCCTGCTGCTGCTGATCAACGGCCGCGACATGGACGCGACCTTCGTGCTGCCGCCGGGCCGCTGGCGGTGCGAACTCGACAGCACCGCCGCCGATGGCCGCAGCACCTGGCAGCAGACCGACGACAGCCCTTACCTCCTGCCCTCGCGCAGCGTGGCGCTGATGCGCGACGTCAGCGCCGGCTGAAAGTAACCCGAGACACCACCATGCGCTTCCCCCGCGCCAGCGGCGTGCTGCTGCACCCCACCTCCCTGCCCGGCCCGCACGGCAGCGGCGACTTCGGCCGCGAGGCCTACCACTTCGTCGACTGGCTCGTGGGCGCCGGGCAGAAGCTGTGGCAGTTGCTGCCGCTGGCCGGCATCGGCCCGGGCAACTCGCCCTACATGAGCAACTCCGCTTTCGCCGGCAACGTGCTGCTGATCGACCTGGCCGAGTTGCAGCGCCAGGGCTGGCTCACCGAAGCCGACCTGGCACCCGTGCCCGGCATGCAGGCCGAGCAGGTGGACTACGCCGTGGTCTACCCCTACCGCATGGAGCGGCTGCACAAGGCCGCGCTCGCCTTCGCCGACTGCGGCACGAAGGCGCAGCGCGAGGACTTCGAGCGCTTCCAGTTCGAGCAGGCCAGCTGGCTCGGCGACTTCGCGCTCTTCATGAGCCTTTGCGAATCACTGGGCTGGACGGACTGGTGCGAGTGGGAGCCGGCCCTGGCGCGGCGCGAACCGGCTGCGCTGGCCGCGGCGAAACAACGGCACGAGCAGCGCATCCACTTCTGGCAGTTCTGCCAGTGGTGCTTCTTCCGCCAGTGGGCCGCGCTCAAGGCCTACGCCAACGGCCGTGGCGTGCAGATCATCGGCGACACCCCGATCTTCATCGCCTACCTCAGTGCCGAGGTGTGGGCGAACCAGCACCTGTTCGAGCTCGATGCCGGCGGCAAGCCCACGGTGGTGGCCGGCGTGCCACCCGACTTCTTCAGCGCCACCGGCCAGCGCTGGGGCAACCCGCTGTACCGCTGGAGCGAACACGCCAAGGACGGCTACGCCTGGTGGGTGGAGCGCGTGAAGCGAACCTTCGAACTGGTTGACATCGTGCGCATCGACCACTTCCGCGGCTTCGCCGGCTACTGGGAGATCCCGGCCAGCGAGCCCACGGCCGTCAAGGGCACATGGAAGCCGGGCCCCGGCGAGGCCCTCTTCAAGGCCATCAACAAGGCGCTCGGCCCGATGCCGATCATTGCCGAGGACCTGGGCGTGATCACGCCCGACGTCGACGCGCTGCGCCGCAAGTTCGCACTGCCCGGCATGCGCATCCTGCAGTTCGCCTTTGCCGGCGACGCCACCGACCGCTTCCTGCCGCACAACCACGAGCCCGACAGCGTCGTCTACACCGGCACGCACGACAACGACACGGTGGCCGGCTGGTGGGCCACCGCCACCGACCATGAACGCCACATGGCGCGCGGCTACCTGGCCACCGACGGCCACGACATGCCCTGGACGCTGATCCGCGCCGCCATGATGAGCGTGGCCGACACGGCGGTGCACCCGATGCAGGACGTGCTGGCCCTGCCCACCGAAAGCCGCATGAACTTCCCCGGCCAGGAAAGCGGTTGGTGGCGCTGGCGCTTCCAGTGGGGCCAGGTGCAACCCTGGCACGCGCAGCGGCTGGCGGAGCTGTGCCGGCTGTACGGGCGCTGAACCGGCGCGCCGCGCGCGGCGCCTGACGGCTGAGCGTGGTGGCATGCCTCGGGCTATGCTCGCGGCGTGCTGATCGCCCCGCGCCCTCCATCCCGCCGCCGCCTGCTGCAGCAGGGCCTTGCTGCCGGCATGGCTGCGGCGCTGCCCGCCACCACGCTGGCGCAGAAGGCCCGACCGCTCGTCGTCGGCGGGCTGCCCGTCACCTGCAACCTCACGCTGCCGGTGGCCTGCGCCGCGCAGCAGCAGGCCAACGCGCAGAACAAGGGCAGCGGCCCCAAGTTCGAGTACGAGTACAGCAAGTACAACGGCTGGCCCGAGATCAAGGAAAGCCTGATGGCCGGCCGCGTCCAGGCCGCCTACATGCTGGCGCCGCTGGTCATGGACCTGGCGGACAAGCGCATCCCGGTGAAGATCGTTTCACTCGGCCACCGCTCTGGCGCGGTGATCATGGTGCGCACCGATTCGCCATACAGGAATTTCAAGGATCTTGCCGGCAAGCGCATCGCCATCCCGAGCCGCTTCGCCGTGGACTTCCTCTTCCTGCGCAAGATGCTGGCGCAGGAGAAGATGACACCCAAGGACATCGAGATCGTCGAGTTGCCGCCGCCGGACATGCCTGCCGCGCTCTACGCCAAGGCCGTGGACGCCTACTGCACCGGCGAGCCGTTCGGCGCCGCCGCGCAACGTGCAGGTTATGCACGGCCCATTCGCATGACACGCGATGAGTGGCGCAACTACATCTGCTGCGTGCTCACCGTGCGCGAGGAGCTGGTGCGCGACAACCGCGCGCAGGTGCAGGAGCTCGTCAACCTGGTGCTCGGTGCGGGCCAGTGGCTGGACCAGCAGCAGCAGAACCGCGACAAGGCGGTGGCGATCGCCGCCGGCCGCAGGTTCTTCAACCAGGACCCGGCGATCATCCGCTTCGTCATGGAAAACCCAGTCGACCGCGTGACCTATGGCGACCTGCGCATGATCCGCTCGGAGTTCGAGGAGCTGATGCAGCTGAGCATCGAGGCCGGCACGCTGAAGAAGCCGGTGGCCTACGAGGCCTACATGGACGAGAGCTTCGCGCGCGCGGCCAAGCCCGCCGTGATCGCGCTGTGAGCATCACGCGCCGGGCGCTGGCGCCGCTGCTCGTGCTGCCCGCCCTCGGGGCCAGCGCCGCACCGGCAGGCCTCAAGGCCGGCCAGTTCGACCCGCCGCACCCCGCGCCCGGTTTCCAGCTGCAGGGCACCGACGGCCGCCCGCTCAGCCTGGCCGCGTACAAGGGCCGCGTGGTGCTGCTGTTCTTCGGCTTCACGCACTGCCCGGAGGTGTGCCCCACCACCTTGGCCACGCTGGCGCAGGCGCGCAGGCAGCTCGGCGCAGACGCCGCGCGCATGCAGGTGGTCTACATCACCGTCGATCCCGAGCGTGACAGTGTGCAGCGCATGGCGGCCTACCTGCGCGGCTTCGACCCCGGCTTCATCGGTGGAACTGGCACGGAAGCGCAACTGGCCGCCGTGCGCCAACGCTATGGCGTGCACATGAAGCGCATCCCCATGGGCAGCGGCTACGGTGTGGACCACGGCACCTCGGTGTACGTGATCGACCGTGAAGGCAGGCTGCGCGCGGTGATGCCGTACGGCCACGCGGCGGCCGACTTCGTGAACGACGTTCGCCAGCTGCTGAAGTCATGAACGCGGCACGCACGGCACTCGCGCCGCCGCTGGTGGCGCCCGGCAGGCGCACGCTGCGCTGGGCCTTGGCGGCCGGCGCTGTCGCCGTGCTCGCTGGGCTGGGCTGGGCCTCGCTGGCGCCCATCCAGCCACCGCCGGCGTCCGCGCGCGAGGCGCTGTTCGAGATCCCCAAAGGCACCTACGCCAGGCGCATGGCCGGCGAGAGGCTCGAGATCCTGCCCGACACGCTGCACCTGCAGCTGCTGGTGAAGGACGTGCTGCTGCTGCGCAACCGCGACGACGTGCCGCAGATCTTCGGCCCCGTGCTGATCATGCCGGGGCAGAGCTTCAGGCTGCCGTTCGAGAAGGCCTCGACCTACAGCTTCGCATGCAGCGCCCACGCCAGCGGCCAGCTGGCCGTGGTGGTGGCACCGGCGCCGGAGCCCGGATGGCAACGGCTGCGCTGGCGCGCCGGCCGGTGGCTGGGGAGCGGCGCATGAGCGGCGGTGTGATCCGGGCTGAAGCACCCGCTGCCCTGCCAGCCCGTGCAGGGCGCCGCTGGCCGGCGCGGGTGCTGCCGCCGCTGGTGCTGCTGACCGCGGTGGTGCTGGTCTGGTGGGCCGTGGTGCGTTTCACCGACAGCGCGATCTTCCCCACGCCCTGGCAGGTGGTGACCGGCACGCTCGAACTCGTCGAGGACGGCAGCATCTGGGAGCACATCACCGCCTCGCTGGCCCGCGTGGGCCTGGGCTACGGCCTGGCGGTGCTGGTGGCCGTGCCGCTGGGGCTGTGGATGGGCTGGGCGGCGCCGGCCTATGCCACGCTGAACCCGGTGTTCCAGATGCTGCGGCCGATCTCGCCCATCGCCTGGATCCCGCTGGCGATCCTGTGGTTCGGCGTGGGCGACGCCTCACCGGTGTTCCTGATCTTCATCGCCTCGGTGTTCCCGATGGTCGTGCAGACGACCGCCGGCGTGCACACCATCGAACGCCGCTACCTGCGCGCCGCCGCCAACTTCGGCGTGCCGCGGCGCGTGCTGTTCGGGCAGGTGGTGATCCCGGCGGTGCTGCCGCAGATCATCGTCGGCATGCGCATCGGCATCGGCGTGGCCTGGCTCGTGGTGGTGGCCGCCGAGATGATCGCGCTGCGCTCGGGCCTGGGCTACCTGATCATGGATTCACGCAACGCCGGCAACCGGTATGACCTCGTCATCGCCGCGATGATCATCATCGGCCTCATCGGCCTGGCGCTCGACGGCCTCACGCGGCTGCTGGAACGCCTGCCGCTGGTGAGCTGGCACTACACGCGCTGAAGATGGCCACCGAACGCCGCATCAAGATCGAACTGCGTGGCCTGCGCAGGGCCTACGCCTCGGCGCAGGGGCAGCTGCCGGTGGTGGGCGGCGTGGGCTTCGACGTGGCCGACGGCGAGTTCGTGGCCATCGTCGGGCCTTCGGGTTGCGGCAAGTCGACGCTGCTGAACATCGTGGCCGGTTTCGAGCGGCCCGACGAGGGCCAGGTGCGCATCGATGGCCGGCCGCTGCTGGGCCCGGGCCCCGAGGGCATCGTGATCTCACAGCACGGTTCGGTGTTCCCCTGGCTCACCGTGCGCGCCAACCTGATGTTCGGGCTGCAGGCCGTGCCACAGGCCGAACGTGCAGCGCTGGCCGACCACTACGCCGCGCTGGTGGGCCTGAAGGGTTTCGAGGCCAGCTACCCGCATCAGCTGTCGGGCGGCATGTTGAAGCGTGTGGAGCTGGCGCGTGCGCTCGTCGTCAAGCCGCAGATCCTGTACATGGACGAGCCCTTCTCGGCGCTCGATGCACTGATGAACCTGCGCATGCGCAACGAGCTGCTGCGCATCCTGGAAGCCGAGCGCCACACGGTGCTGCTGATCACGCACGACGTGGAAGAGGCGGTCTACATGGCCGACCGCATCCTCGTGCTGTCACCCCGCCCCACCACCGTGCAGGCCAGCTTCGAGGTGAAGCTGCCGCACCCGCGGCGCCTGGCCAGCCCCCAGGCCCAGGCCCTGCGCGCCGCGGTGCTGCGCGAACTCGGGCTGCCCGAGTTCGCCGACGCGCCCGATCAGTTGGCCGCGAAGCAGTAGAGCCGCCCCGAGCCGCCGGTGCGCACCAGCGCTTCCTGGCTGCAGCCGGCGCTCTGGTGCGAGAAGTTCCAGCTCTTGGCCCAGTTCTCGGGCAAGGGGCCGATGCGGTCGTGGTGGCCGACGATGGCCGAACCGTCGCTGTTGCTCGTCCAGGCCTTGCAGGTGGTGTCGGTCTGCGGGGCGAAGGCAGTGCCGTCGGCGCGCGAGCCGGTGAGGATGTCGTGTTCGTTGGGCGTGTCGCCACGGCCCTTGACGATGTTCCCGCGCTCGTCGAGTGCGGTGTCCTTGCTGATGTGGTTGCCGTTGTGCAGGTGCGCCAGGTCGCGCGCGATCAGCGCACCCTTGGCGTTGTGCCAGGGGCCGGCGCCGATGCGGTCGCGCGCGTTGACCGAGGGGATGCCCTGCGGGTTGGCGCCGCCAGGGAAGGCACCCGGCGTGCTGAGGTAGGCGCGCCAGGTCTTGCCGCCCGCGCCGGCGGCCGCCGCCAGCTTCTGGCAGTGGGCGTCCGCCCCGGCCAGGCCGCCGAAGTTGGCGCCGTTGCCGCTGCCGACGCTGGTGATGAAGAAGGTCATCGGGCCGGTGGATGGCGCGGTGGCGCATGACGCCAGCAGGACCACGGCTGCCGCGGTGGTGGCCAGGCTCAGGGTGCGGGGAAAGGGCATGACGGGGCTCCTCGGGCAGGTTGTTGTGGTGCCGCAGGTTGTACGCCGGCGGTCCTCCCGTCATTCCTCAGGGTGTTCCCGGGCCCTTCTGGCTTCCGCCTATTCGCGCAGCCTCATGCGCACCAGGTCGAACTGCGTGCCGCTGGCACGCGGGTGGATCGCCACGGCGCGGAAGTCCTTGCGCTGGCCCACCTTGAGCACGATGTGGCCGGGCTTGGGGCTGTCGTCGCAGCTCAACGCTTCACGGTCACGCGCTGCCGCCGTGCGTTCGGCCTTGCCGCTGTTCTCGGCCGTGCACTCCAGCACCGTGCCGTGCTGCGCCAGTGCCTCGCGGTAGAAGGCGGCGACCTGGGCCGTGTTGTCGGCACTGGTGAACTTGATGGCCGCGAGCCTGAAGCCCAGGCCCGGGCTCCACACGCCCAGGCTGATGGCACCCGTCTCCTTGCCGGTCTCGGGCTGCCGCTCGGCCTTGGGGTAAAGCGGCATCTCGAGGTCCTGCGGCGAAGCGGTCTTGCGCAGTTCCAGGCCGAAGCTGCCGTCCTGCGGCTGTGCTGATGCGGTGCCGAGGCTCGTGGCCAGCAGCAGCGGGGCCAGGGCGGCGGCGAAGCGATGTGATCTCATGCGCCGCATCGTGCCGACGCCACACAGGCGGCGCGAGCGCGCTGCGACACAGCGCCGCGCCGGCGGAACAGCCTGCGCGCGGCGCGGATGGACCGTGTTGCCTCAGCGCTTCTGCGGCGGCAGGTCGGTGCAGCTGCCGTGCGCCACCTCGGCGGCCATGCCGATGCTTTCGCCGAGCGTGGGGTGCGGGTGGATGGTCTTGCCGATGTCCACTTCGTCGGCACCCATCTCGATGGCCAGCGCAATCTCGCCGATCATGTCGCCGGCATGGGTGCCGACGATGCCACCGCCGAGGATGCGGTGGCCACCGTCGGGAGAGGCGTCGAACAACAGCTTGGTGAAACCTTCGTCGCGGCCGTTGGCGATGGCGCGGCCGGACGCCGTCCAAGGGAACAGGCCCTTCTTGACCTGGATGCCCTTGGCCTTGGCCTCGTCTTCGGTCAGGCCGACCCAGGCCACCTCGGGGTCGGTGTAGGCCACGCTCGGGATCACACGCGCGTCGAACTGCGCCTTGCCGTCGCCGCTGGCCACCTCGGCCGCCACATGCGCCTCGTGCACGGCCTTGTGCGCGAGCATGGGCTGGCCGACGATGTCGCCGATGGCGAAGATGTGCGGCACGTTGGTGCGCATCTGCACGTCCACCGGGATGAAGCCGCGCTCGCCGACGATCACGCCGGCCTTCTCGGCGCCGATCTTCTTGCCGTTGGGCGTGCGGCCCACGGCCTGCAGCACGAGGTCGTAGACACCTTCGCTCTTGCTGCCGTCGAGGCCTTCGAACATGACGCGGATGCCGTCGGCCGTGGCTTCGGCGCCGGTGGTCCTGGTCTTCAGCATCAGCTTGTCGAAGCGTGGCGCGTTCATCTTCTGCCACACCTTGACGAGGTCGCGGTCGGCGCCCTGCATCAGGCCGTCGAGCATCTCCACCACGTC
>VFQQ010003373.1_pt1 | contig 15646 bp, 10 predicted proteins | sample 3512341 | NCBI WGS metagenome assembly VFQQ01 (sample SAMN10412373, study PRJNA504923) | tailings metagenome | isolation source: Relicate 2 Philex TSF1 revegetated site | place: Philippines: Tuba, Benguet | collected 2017-08-29 | reverse complement strand
TTGAAAAACAATACGAAAAAAACAATGTATCGTTGCGCGAAATGCTGCGATTGAAGGCTTTGCTTTTTCAACTCAACAATGACAAGACGGAAATTTTGTTTGAGTTGGCCGAAAAACAAAAAGCGTTGAAGACCCTTCTTCATTTGGAAAAACCACTTTCGCCGATTGTAAGTCAGGAAGAACTGACACGTTATCAATTGCGAAGCGACGATACGGCCTATTTGAGCGATTTAGCATTGCAAAATCGCGGTGATTTAAAGGTGGTTTCGTCTTTGGCGCGCCAAGCCGAATTGAACTATAACTTACAGAAATCACTTGCGGTACCGGATTTAAAATTGGGCGCGGTCTATGACCAATCAGGGAGCTATGTCAACCATTATACGGGGTTGACGCTGTCGGCTGATTTGCCTTTTTTCAATAAAAACCAAGGGAATATCAAAGTAGCGAAACGCATGATTGAGTATCAAAAAGGGATAGTTACGCAGAAAGAACAGCTGATTAAAAATGAAGTAACGGCTGCGCTCCAAAAAGTCAAATACGTAGAAAATATGGTCCAAAGTGTAGATGTGAGATTTACCGAACAGCTAGAACTCCTCAACCGTGGGGTGGTCGAAAACTTCCAAAAAGGTAATCTGACTTTGCTGGAATTTATTGATTTGATCGAGACTTACAGCGAAAGCATCAAAGAGCTAAATCGTCTCAAATCAGACCGCGTAGAGGCATACGAAGAATTGAATTTTATGGTAGGGCAAGAACTTTTTAACTAACTGACTTTCCAAGTTTTCGACTCAATCAAACCCAAACTTGGAAAGTCTAACATACTGACTTTCCAAGTTTTCGAGTCAATCAAAACCCAAACTTGGAAAGTCTAAGATACAGACTTTCCAAGTTTTCGAGTCAATCAAAACCCAAACTCGGAAAGTCTGACATACTATAAGAAATTTTTAACTCATGAAAAAGAGCCTTTTATTTTTACTAATTTCTGGAGGCGTTTGGTTGGTAGGCTGCGACAAAAAACAAACTACTGCCGAAGAAATCAAGGCCTTTATGCTATCAGATACGATGATGAAGCGTATTGAGCTTGCCACCGTCCAAACCGAACCAGTACGGAGCGAATTGACCCTTGTAGGGAAGGTGATTGCCGATGAAAACCGCGTCATTAAAGTGTTTCCGTTGGTGGGGGGCAATGTCGAAAATGTAAGCGTAGAGCTAGGGGATTATGTCCGCAAAGGCCAAGTCCTTGCTACGATACGTTCGGGCGAAGTGGCTGATTTGAGCGGCAAATGATTCAGGCTCAAGCAGAAGTATTGGTGGCCGAAAAAAACCTCAAAACCGCCGAGGAGCTTTTTGATAGCAAGCTCAATTCGCAACGAGAAGTGGTGGCAGCCAAAAAAGAACTCGAAAATGCGCAGGCCGAATTGAATCGTATCAAAGAAGTATTTCGGATTTATGGACTCGGCAAGACTCCCGTTTATTTGGTCAAATCCCCGATTGATGGTTTTGTGATAAGTAAAAATGTGAATCCGGGTATGCAGCTACGCTCCGACAACGACGAGCAGATTTTTACCGTCGGTCAAATCAGCGAAGTATGGGTCATGGCCAACGTTAACGAAAGTGATATTCCGAAAGTGAAATTAGGGATGAAGGCTGATATTCAGACTATTAGTTATGGTAATGAGCTGTTTAGAGGGAGCGTTGACAAAATCTATAACGTACTCGACCCCGACACCAAAACCATGAAAGTAAGAATCAGACTCAACAATGTAGGCTATAAACTCAAGCCTGAAATGCACGCTACGGTATCGCTCAAGTTCAATGAAGGAGGAGAGATGATAGCGATTCCGGCAAGCTCGGTGATTTTTGATCGTAGCAAAAACTGGGTCATGGTGTTTCGCAATCGTTCTGATATTGAGACGCGCGAAGTGCAGGTTTATAAAATGCTTCATGACATAGCGTATATACGTGCAGGTTTGAGAACTGATGAACAGGTCATATCCAAAAATCAATTGTTGGTATATGATGCTTTAAATGATTAAAGGCAGATCCTTATTGACTTATGAACAAATTTATTAGAGGAATAGTAGGGTTTTCACTCAAAAACCGATTCTTTGTTTTCTTCATGACGGGCGTTTTGGTGATTTCGGGCGTGGTGAGCTATCTCAACACTCCCTTGGAGGCGTTTCCCGACGTGACCAATACCCAAATCATCGTAGTTACGGAATGGAACGGACGTAGTGCCGAAGAAATAGAGCGTTTTGTGACAGTACCTATCGAAGTAGCCATGAACTCCGTACAGCGTAAAACCAATGTACGGAGCGTTACGATGTTTGGGTTGAGCATCATCAAAATCATTTTTGAGGATGATGTAGAAGATTTTTTTGCGCGACAACAAGTCAATAACCAACTCCGAACGGTATCATTGCCCGACGGAGTGGAGCCGGATGTGCAGCCTCCATACGGCCCCACGGGCGAAATCTTCAGATTTACGCTCGAAAGCAAAGACCGCGACAGTAGAGAGCTGCTGACTTTGCACAATTGGGTGATTGATAGGCAATTAAGAAGCGTGCCGGGCGTGGCAGATGTGGTGGCGTTTGGCGGAAGAGAGAAAATCTACGAGATTCAGGTCAATCCTACGCAGCTTGCCAAATACGGTATAACGCCCTTAGAAGTCTACGAAGCGGTGACCAAAAGCAATGTCAACGTAGGTGGAGATGTAATCGAAAAGAATGGACAGGCGTATGTAGTGCGGGGAATAGGCTTGCTCAACTCTATTGCCGACATCGAAAATATCATCGTACAGTATGTCAACGATAACCCTATTTTGGTCAGAAATGTAGCGGATGTGAAAGAATCTAACCTGCCAAGAGTAGGGCAAGTCGGCCTTGACCAAAACGACGACGTAGTAGAAGGTATCGTAGTGCAGCGTAAAGGCGAAAATCCCAGTGAAGTATTGGGGCGGGTAAAAGCCAAAATCGAGGAGCTAAATACCAAAATATTGCCACCAGATGTAAAAATGGTGACTTTTTATGACCGTGACAATTTGATTGATTTTTGTACCAAAACGGTCTTACACAATCTTTTTGAAGGGATTTTGTTCGTGACGGTCATTGTATTTTTGTTTATGGCCGATTGGCGCACCACGCTCATTGTGTCTATTGTGATTCCTTTGGCGTTGTTGTTTGCTTTTATGTGCTTGCGTATGAGGGGTATGTCGGCCAATCTGCTCTCTATGGGAGCCGTCGATTTTGGGATTATCATTGACGGTGCGGTGGTGATGGTAGAGGGGATATTTGTGACACTCGACCACCTTGCCCACAAAAAAGGCATGGATAAGTTTAACAAATTGGCCAAATTAGGTCTTATCAAAAAAACGGGTGGAGAGCTTGGTAAGGCCGTCTTTTTCTCAAAACTTATCATTATTACGGCATTGCTGCCCATCTTTAGTTTTCAGAAAGTCGAAGGCAAAATGTTTAGCCCCTTGGCCTTTACCTTAGGGTTTGCTTTACTAGGGGCGTTGTTGTACACCCTCACTTTGGTACCAGTACTTTGCTCGTTTTTATTACGAAAAAACGTAAGAGAGAAGTCAAACCCTATCGTTCGATTTTTTGATACTTGGGTAAGTCGTGGCTTTGAGTTTTGTTATAAACACAAAAAAATAAGCGTTTTTGCCTCATTAGTGTTTTTAGGAACCACTTTGTTTTCGGCCAAATTGCTTGGAACTGAGTTTTTGCCACAGCTCAACGAAGGCTCTTTGTGGATTACGGCAGAGTTACCAATGAGTTATTCTCAAAACGAAAGTGTGAAGATTGCGCGGATTATTAGACAAAAAATCAATAATCACAAAGAAGTAAAACAGGTGCTTTCGCAAGAAGGTAGGTCAAACGACGGTACCGATCCCAATGGCTTTAACTTCTTGCAATTTCAGGTAGATCTTAAACCCAAGGAAGAACTCAACGGCAAATCGGTAGATGACATTATTGAGGAATTAGACCATGATTTGTCTCAATTTCAGGGAATTACCTATAATTATTCGCAGCCTATCATCGACAACGTAGCCGAAGCAGCTGCGGGAATAAAAGCCTCCAACGCCATCAAAATCTACGGCGAAGACCTTGATAAACTAGATGCCTTGGCCGACCAAGTGTTGGAGGAAATCAAGGCGGTACCAGGGGTAAAAGATGCGGGGATTTTAAGAAATACGGGGCAGCCCGAAATGAGTGTCATCTTGCATGACCACAAAATGGCGCTTTATGGTGTAAGCATTGCTGATGCCCAAGCGGTGATTGAGATGGCGATTGGCGGAAAAACGGCCTCTATTCTCTACGAAGGCGAGCGCAAGTTTGATATTAGGCTACGTTATCAAGAGCAATACCGCCGCAATGAAGACGATATTTTGATGCTGATGGTGCCTACTTTGAAAGGAAGTAAAATCCCGCTCAAAGAAATCGCTACGCTACGCAAGGTGACAGGGCCGGCTTTTGTGTATCGCGACAACAACAAACGGTTTATTGGGGTGAAATTTTCGGTGCGGGAGCGCGATTTGGGAAGTACCATCGCCGAAGCGCAGAAAAAAGTAGAACCTATCTTAAAGACATTGCCAAAAGGCTATTCGATTGATTGGACGGGAGAGTTTGAAAACCAAGTGCGAGCTACTGAGCGCCTTGGTCAAGTAGTGCCGATTAGCCTTGCGGCAATTTTTGTGTTGCTTTTTATCACTTTTGGCAATGCCAAAGATGCCGGGTTGGTTCTCATCAATGTGCCCTTTGCATTGATAGGAGGTATCTTGGCCTTGCATTTTACCCATATGAATTTTGGGATTTCGGCAGGGGTAGGTTTCATCGCTTTATTTGGGATTTGTGTTCAAAATGGGGTCATTCTGATTTCGGTATTTAACAAAAACCTAGCTTCCCGAATGTCTCTCGACACTGCCATACGAGAAGGCGTAAAATCTCGGATTAGACCCGTAGTAATGACGGCTATGATGGCGGCGATTGGACTATTACCTGCGGCTGTTTCGACGGGTATCGGCTCCGAAACCCAAAAACCTCTGGCGATTGTGGTGATTGGAGGGTTGATTACCGCTACGGTATTGACGTTGCTTATCTTCCCGATTATTTATCGTTTCTTCTATCGTCACAACGTTCACACAATGAGGGATTTAGAGTAAAAAAATTGACTACTACCAGAAGTAGTAGTCAATGAGTCAACATACAGCCACGAAAACAATCAGATTATTGGGGTTTAGGACTAGCTGAGTCGGGGGCTCGCTTGTCAAGTTGAGCTATCATATCATTAAAATCTTTGTCGGCGGGATCAAGTTCTTTCCCTTTTTGGGCAAACTCTAAGGCTTTGGCAGGGTCGTTTTCGATGGCGGTATAGTAAGAATACAAGAATTTAAGGGCGATTTTCATGTCATACTTAAACTTCTTTTCTTCTTTTTTGGTGTAGGCCAATTCTACAAAACGCTCATAAAACGGAACCGATTTCGCAAATGTGGTATCTTGACCCGCGTAGCCATAGTAATTGGACTTGGCTCGGTACAAAATAGTAGGAAGGTGGTCGGGGCTACTTTCCTGCACAGCCGCAAAAGCCGAATCTGCTTTGAGATACATTGTAGAGTCGTTGGGACCCATTTTGTAAGCCGCCATAGCAAGCCAAAATTTATCTTTCACTGACGATTTGTTGAATTGTTTTTCGCCAGCTTCCACGTATTTTACTACATCCTTGTAGTTTTTGAGGCGGTAGCTCATTTCGGCAATTTCGCTGTAGAGATTCTCAGTAGTGTCGGTTTTGGCAGCTTTGGCCAAATAAAACACCGCTATCGAATCTTTGGCAATGGTAGTATCGGTAGTGTTTTGATAAGCTCTACCAAGTAGTTTATACTCAAGTCCTTCGGCTTTGTCGGGGGCTTTTTCTAGAAAAGTTTCTAGGTTTTGGATAGATTTATCATAGTCTTTTAGACTAAAATATGACCTCCCCAATAAACGATATTTGACGGGGGTTTCTACCTCATTTTTGACTTGTTCTAGTTTTTCGACGGCTCGTGAGTATTGGCGAGCTAGATAATCAAACTGCGCTGAACGATAGCGAAGTTCGGCCGTAGGCGTTTCGACTAGCCATAGATATTTGTCCATATTGGCAGCGGCATCCTTAAATTTATTGGTTTGGAAGCTTAGTTCGGCCAACTGCAAATAAGAAGGAGCGTAGAGTGAATCGGCTCCGAGGGCTGCTTTATAGTAATCCGAAGCGAGGTTATAGCTTTTGCCTGCCCAGTATATATTTCCAATACGGTGATTTGGAAGACTGCGATTGGGAAGGTATTCCATCGCAAATTCGTAGGCGGTTACGGCGGGGCCACCGTTGGTAGGAGTGGCCAAGGCGCGTGCGTCGCCGATGGTAAGCCAAATACCCCCATTTTTCTTATCACGTTTTAGGGCTTGTTCAAGATACTCAATGGCTTTTTGAGCATTGTGATGTGGATAGAGGGGCGTATCCACATCGTTGATTACTTGCGCATAGCCAGTATAGGCTTCTCCGATTCGCCACAGGATTTCGGGGTCTTTGCCTTTGCTTGCTTTTAAAACCTCTTCCAAAATTCGGTCAGCGTCGGCGGTGCGTCCTTCTAAAAAAGCTACAATTCCTAAGCCCGTTTTATTAAGAGGGTGGCGTTTTTCGTCAAGTGCCGTTCCTTTTTCAAAGTATTGTTGGGCTTCGGAGAGGCGATTGGTGCGGATAGCTAAATAGCCGCTATAAAAGTACGTCTGACGCGTAGGTTGGATTTGGTGAATATCCTGTAACGTTTGTATTGCTTTATTGGGTTGATTTCTATCGAGCCATTGGATAGCACTTTGAATATCTTGGGCTTGCAGGGATAGAATTCCTAAGGTCAGACATAGCAGACTGACCGTTAGGTGTCGAAAAATCTTTTTCATGAGTGTGGTTATTTTAGGTTAACGAAAAAGATGTGAGGCGGGCAAATCAAGTAATAGAAAGGTGTGGATACTTAATAATAACGGTGTGGAATTAACGGGTAACTACGATTTGGGGGGTTAGTAACTACGATTTGGATGAAATATTTTAGAAAAACAGAAAGCTATCTCTTAAATGAAACTCCACGGAGCCTAAGTAGGCATTGGTGGTATACACATTCGCTTTGTAAGTGCCGTCGGGTACTTTGGTTGAAGGCTCAAATTCAAAAACAATCTTTTGAGGATTACGGCTAAAATCCGCCGATTGAACTACATGAACCGGTACTTCGAGGGTAGATTCATTGTTTTTTACGTTTACATTTTGGATAGCCCCACTCATCGGACGATTTTCTAAATCGGTGAGGCTCAAATAGACTTGTTGAGAGCCTTCTTCTGAGAGTGCTTTGGGCAGGGTCAACGATACCAGAATGGTATTGGCTTTTTTGGCTTTAGCGGTTACTTTGTTGTTATTTTTCAGTACATCCACTCTAAAGTTATTGGCCGTAATGAGGTCTTTTGAGACCATGCCACCAAGCTGAGTAGTGAGGTCATTGACTTGAGTTTGAAGACCTTCATTTGATTTTTTTAGAGAATTGTTTTCCGCAACCCATTTATTCTTTTCGTTTTGATAGGTCTCAATCTCGGCCTTCAAATCGTTTTTTAGCTGCGTCAGCTCTGCTACTTGGGTGTTGAGTTCGGATACATCTTCTTGTTGTATTTTACTCTCTTTTTGAAGACGGGTCAGAATTTGGTTCTTTTGAGAAAGGAGTTTTTGGGTTGAATTGAGTTTTTGGTTGAGCGATTCTTTATCAGTATTAGCAGAAGCGAGTTCTTGACTGAGGTTATGAATATCGCGTTCGAGATTGAGCTTGACCGACAACAACGAATCTGCTTTGAGCGTTGTTTTGTCATTTTCTTTGGCCAAGTCTCCTGTTTTATCCCAAAAATAAATGCCTCCTATTACGCTGCCGGTGAGCAACAAAGCCAGTATGCCAGCGATGAGTTTTGAGTTTTGAGCAGTCCATTCCATAGTCTTGTGTTTTTGGGTGGAACTTTCATTTTGATGATACAAAGGTTTTACCCAAAACTTAAGAACACCTTAACGACAAATTAGAATTTTCTTAGAAGACAAAAAAAATGGAGTCACACCGTCCTAGCTTTGAAGACCCAGGTGTTTGATTTTAACCACAAACGAAGTCCCAAGGTGCTGTTTGCTTTCTACTTCAATACTTCCCTCGTGTAGATCAATAATGCGCTGAACCACCGACAGCCCTACGCCAAAGCCCTGATAATCAATAGCATTTTTGGAGCGATAAAAAGGCTGAAAAATATGAGGCAAATCCATTTTAGCAATCCCAATTCCTTGGTCAATTACCCTTATGATGCAATACTGCTCATCAAACCCTAAGCGAAGCGTTGCGTGGTGGTTGGGGGTGTATTTGCAGGCATTTTCTAATAGATTCACAAATACATTTTTCAAGAGCGCCTCATTGCCTTTTACAAGTGTGAAGTAATCTTCTTCTGGAATCTGATCAAAATCAAAATTGATGTGATAATCGGTGTGTACAGAAAGTACCTCTTGCTGTGCATTAAGTAGCACTTCTTCCATCCGCACTTCATCAAAGGGGAGTTGGTCGGGCGTTTCATGAATTCTGGCTAGTTGGAGTAGACTATTGGAGAGTTCGATGAGTCGGTCGGTATCTTTGAGTAGATTTTTTAAAATCTGGTGATGGTCTTCAGAAGAGTGAAGCACTGACAATCCCACTTGTATTTCGGTTTTGAGGGCAGAAAGGGGCGTGCGAAGTTCATGGGAAGCTTGAGAAACAAATTGTTTTTGCTGCTGAAAAGCAAGTTCGAGCCTTTCTAGCATGAGATTAAAATTGGTAGCTAGCTGCGCTATTTCATCTTTACCGTTGCCTTCATTGATGCGTTTGCGGAGATTGCGAGCGGTAATTTCGCCTACCTCCTGATTGATAGTGTGGATAGGACGTAACGCTTGATTAGCAAAAAAAAGCGCTAGAGCGATAGTGATGGCAATCCCTCCCAAAAAAGCAAATAGAAGGGTAATAACCAACTCCTGAAGCTGGAGTTGCCCGTTTTTGTCGATTCCTGATGCGATGACCACGAAGCGGTCGTATCTTCCTTCAAATAGGAGTCCAATCACGGCTCTTTCTTCGTACAAAAACCTTATTTCTCGTCGGAGGCGGCTATTGTTGATGAGTTGTTGATTGACATAAGGAGACACCTTCTCGACGTTGGAGTAGAGCAACAAATTCCGATAATCATAGATGAATATTTCTTCGGCGGGTAACCGCGACGAAGAGTTTCGGTCGATGAGCTTGAGGAGCGTAGTGTTAAATTCTTTTACATCAACTAGTAAGCGGGCGGTAGTTTTGGCGCGGCGAGCAAGGCGGTCATAAAAATTGGTGCGGCGTTGATTTTCTGCCCTAAAGTACACAATAGCCGAAAATACCAACAAAATTGCCAGTACTATCAAGGTAAATTGTAAGGCTATTTTGTACCGTATTTGCATAAGCTAGTCGGCTTTTAGATAGTACCCCAGCCCTGTTTTGGTATGAATCAATTTAGGCTCAAAATTTCGGTCTATCTTTTTTCTTAAATAATTGATAAACACTTCTATAACATTGGTATTGGTGTCGAAGTTAAGCTCCCATACGTGTTCGATGATGTCCATTTTTGAGAGTACGCGACCTTTGTTGCGCAGCAAAAATTCTAGCAGCTCAAACTCACGCGCTGTAAGGTCGATGAGCTGATTGTCACGCCTCACGGTCTTGTTGACCAGATTCATCTCTAAGTTGGCCTCTCTCAGTATCTCCGAAGCTTGTTCATGGGTGGCATTGGAACGGCGCAATAGTGCGTGAATACGCGCCAATAATTCTCTGAAATCGAAAGGTTTGACCAAATAATCGTCTGCCCCAAAATCAAGCCCTTTGACGCGGTCGTCGATTTCGCCCAAGGCCGTAAGCATCAATATAGGCGTAGCGACTCCGTGCTGTCTTATGGCCTTACATACCTCAAAGCCATTCATGAGTGGCAGGTTGATGTCCAAAATGATGAGGTCATAACTATAAGTAGTGGCAAGGCGAGCCCCTACAAAACCATCGTAGGCTGGCTCAACTACAAAACCATGTTTTTGAAGTCCATTGGTAGTCGCATCAGAGATGCGTTTGTCATCTTCTACAAAAAGTAATTTGGTGGAAGTCTCCATGGTGTGTTTAGAGATTTCTTAACAACAAAGTGTCTTTTTTTAAACGTATTTTTAGATAATTGTTGAGCCGGTTAAGGTCGGCGGTAGGAAGAGGACGCTTCTCTACTTCCAATAGTACTTGGGATATAGTGTCGGTTTTGGGGCCTATAAAAACCACTTCTCCAAAACCTATTTGTTTGACTTGGGGATAAAGGGCTTGAATTTCTTTCAAAATATTAGTTTGCGTGCGATTAGTCGAATCGGGTCTTTGGTTTACATTCAGGGTTTTGAGGAGGTTTTGAACGGCTTCATTGCTCATTTCGGAGATTTCTTCGCGACTCAGGTTCATCCTAAATAGTCGAATTTCGTAGTCAGGGATGTTGTTGAGTCGCAGACTTTTATTAAACTCCTCCATTTGAGGCTCTTCTAGCTGTTCGCCCGAATAATAAATCTTGACTTGGCGGGGGGCTAGTTCGCGATGAATCTCCCATTTCAATACTTCATTGCCTCGTTTTGTGATTTCATTGACTACTTGAGTTTCGATGATTTTTTTCTCACGATTGTTTTTATAAACGGTGTACAAAAAGTAAATACTTGGGATAAGCGTCACAACCAAAGCACCATAGATAAAATTGCGAACTCGTTTACGAACCGTATCATTTACATACTCTTTGAGGGGAAATCGTAAGTACTTTGCCACGGCAAACGTAGCCAGACTAATAAAGACGGCATTGATAGCAAAAAGGTAAAAAGCGCCACCGAAGATGCGCCAATCGCCATGCGCCAGTCCAAATCCTGCTGTACATACGGGTGGCATCAAGGCCGTAGCAATAGCTACACCCGGAATCGCGTTGGTTTTTTCGGAACGAGAACCTGCCACTATACCCGCTACGCCTCCAAATAAGGCGACCATTACATCTAGCAGGTTGGGTTGGGTACGGGCGAGTTCTTCAGCGGTGGGTTCGCTCAATGGTGATACCCAAAAATACACCGTACTGGTAGCCAAGCTAGCCACCGTCGCGATGGTAAGATTGCGGAGCGACCGCAGCAATATGTCTTGGTCATTGATCGCCAATCCTAACCCTACTCCTAAAATAGGAGACATAAGAGGGGAAATCAACATCGCCCCAATAATGACCGCCGAGGAGTTGGTATCAAGGCCAATGGAGGCCAGCATGGCTGAACAAATAAGAATCCATAAATTGTAGCCCCTCATGGAGATTCCACCCGAAATCTCACGGATGGTTTTGGGGGCATCGGTAGTATCAAAAAGATGAAAAAGGGAGTGGAATTGGGTTTGAATAAAATTCTTCATAGACTATACTCAAACGATAAAAACGAATAGAAAAAATAAGACAATTTGACCAAATGTCGAGGCACAGGGCAAATTGTCTTATACGACTGACTAGGCGATTTTCACAACCTCACCGCTGATAGAATGCTTGAGGGCTAGCTCTTTGGCAAAATTGAGATGGCCAGAAGGTGCCATCATAAACAGTCGTCCACCTTTTTGACTAGCCAACATGCTCAGTAGCCGGAGTTTTGAAACTACTCTGTCGGGGTTGTCGGTTTTAAGAACTACTTCAAAATAAGATTTTTCATAAAGCAATTTTGCTGTCACATCTGGTATGAAGCGTTCGTCATCATTTTGACGTCCGTAAGCAATGGGTACTTCGAATCCCTCTAAGTTAGCTTTTATTTGTTCGTAACCTTTACGTTTTACCCACTCTACAACTTTGGGTATATAAGAATCTTTGTCCATGATTAAAAGAAAGTTTATGATTCGCAGCTGTGTTACCTAAGCGAAATAGGAGTGGCGCAGCTACCAATCTAAATGAATAAGAAATTTTTAAAAAACAACCTTAAAAGGGTATTGTCAAATAAGGATTGGGGAAAATATTTGGCTCATGTTTTGTCTGTGCACCTTCTTGCGGGCTAGGGTGAGGTCTGATAGAAAGCACTGGGACTTTGGCATGATTGACGATTTGCTGGTCAAAAGGCCCAATGAAAAGTTCTTTGATTTGGTAATCAAGAGAAGCCGTTACTACTAGTAAATCTACTTCTAACTCATTGGCTTTTTCTAAAATAGTTTCGGCCAATGTATCCGAAAAATGAAACTGTGTTTCTACGCTTACGCCATCTTCTTCAATGACTTTGATGAGTTTAGCAGCTTCGTCATTGAGGGCTTCAAAAGTATGATTCCCAAGACGTTCTAATACACCCATAACAATAAGCTTCGCGTTGTTTTTACGGATGATTCGCCGCGCAAAATCATATTTTTCTAAGGCATCAGCAATAGGCCGTACGGGAAACAGTATCTTTTTGAAATCGAGCCACTGCTGATGAGGCGGAATGGTCAAAACAGGACACGAGGCACCCCGGATAACACTGTAAGCGGTAGAACCCATGAAAAACTCCCGCAATCCCGATGCACCATGACTACCCAATACAATCAAGTCTACTTGATGAGACTTGGCCATGTGTACAATCGAGTCTGTGACACTCCCTGTTTCTACTAATCCTTGGGCGTCTATGCCATGAGTTGTGACAAGGGTCTCTACCCATTGTGCTAACTGCTGATTGGCCGTTTTCAAAACCTGATCAAGCCCTGAATCCAATATGACACTTCCTTCGGGCATTACAAATGCGGTATTCACACTTACTATATGCACCAAAACCAATTTCGCTTGGTGTCGTTTAGCCATAGCGACGGCGGTTTGGAGCGCATTGAGCGAGGTATCGCTAAAGTCGATTGGAACAAGTATTTTTTGTAAGGCTAAAGTATCCATAGTGCTGATTTTTAGAATAAAATAAAATGCTATGCAGGGACGGTGACCGTAGCAAAAACAAACAATTCCCCAACTTCTAAGTACGTTAGCGATTCGCATACCCAAAAGAATATGCAAATATACGACCATTATAGCAACAAATTTACTTATTCTAAACTTAATAAGGGCTTAATGTAAAATTAGAATTTTATAAAATACAATGAAGGTAGATAGTGCATTTTGTTCATAAAACTCTAAAAATTAGCGATTTATTCGCTATTTGCCCATAAAAATACTGATTATTCGGTAGGTTTGAGCTATGAAATTCACCGTTACTTAAATAAGAGTTGTTTGAATAAATCATTAATATTGTCCGAATAAAATAACCCCAACTGTATGTTTTCATCTCAAACTTATATACAGCGTCGTGCTGTTCTCAAAAACTCCCTTCAAGGAGGGCTACTTCTATTTCTAGGAAACGAAGAAACGGGCATGAATTATACTGACAATACCTATCATTTTCGGCAGGATAGTACTTTTTTATATTATTTTGGGCTTGATAAAGTAGGGTTGGCGGCAGTTATTGACTTAGAATCGGGCGACGAATGGATTGTAGGAGATGAGATTACGATGGATGATGTCATTTGGGCAGGGCCACAGCCTACCCTTTTGGCGCAGGCTTTAGAAGTGGGAGTGACGCAGGTGTTGCCCAAGTCAGCCTTAGAAACTAAAATCAAAGGAAGCCTAAGTATAGGAAAATCAGTTCATTACTTGCCACCTTACCGTCCCGAGCATACCTTCAAATTACATCAGTTGACGGGCTGGGCGTTGGGCGAAATCCCGCAGAAAGTTTCTCAGGCGTTTGTAATGGCAGTGATCAATCAGCGGTCTTATAAAACCGACGAAGAAATCATAGAAATGGATAAGGCCGTTGATATTTCGGCCCAAATGCACCTCAATGCTATCAAAGCTACGCAAGCTGGTAAATATGAATACGAAATCGTAGGAGTAGTGCATGGTACGGCACGGAGTGGGGGAGGAGACTTAGCTTATCCTATTATTTTGTCGGTCAATGGTCAAACACTTCATAACCACTACCACGGCAATCGTCTTACGAGTGGCAAACTCGTACTGGGAGATTTTGGTGCTGAGGCGGTTTCACATTATGCGGGAGATATCACGCGTACGTGGCCTGTTGACCGTACATTTACCCAAAAACAAAAGGAAATTTATCAGATTGTACTAGATGCTAATCTGAACGTAATCGCCGCTCTCCGACCCGGAATTACGTATCTTGATTGCCATTTGATTGCTTGGCGCACTGTAGCAGAAGGTCTCAAAGACCTCGGTTTGCTAAAAGGTGACATTGACGAAATGCTTACACTTGGCGTACCGGCGTTGTTTATGCCTCATGGCGTAGGACACATGATTGGCTTGGATGTTCACGACATGGAAAACCTAGGCGAAGACCTCATCGGCTACCGTGAAGGCATGACGCGTAGCTCGCTATTGGGTCTCAAATCCCTACGTTTGGCCAAAGAGCTGGAGGCGGGTTTTGTACTTACGGTAGAGCCAGGGCTTTATTTTATTCCCGAATTGATCCAACAATGGCATAGTCAAGGCAAGTTTTTGGAGTATGTAAATTATGATGCCTTGAAAGACTACTTTGATTTTGGAGGAGTGAGGATTGAAGACAATTATCTCATTACCCACGATGGCGCTCGCCTCATCGGAGCTCCTATCCCGAAGACCATCGCCGAGATAGAAGCACTAAGGGCTTAAAAATCCACCCGTTAGATTGACAGTAATACCAAAATGCGTTACGATATTATTGATAGAGAGCTGTTTGTACAAAACCGCCAACGACTTTATAAGTTGCTAAAGCCTAAAAGCTTGGCAGTATTGAATGCCAATGATGTGATGCCGACCAATGCCGACGGTACCATGGGCTTTCAGCAAAACTCCGATTTATTTTATTTGTCGGGCATTGACCAAGAAGAGACTATCCTTGTTTTGTTTCCAGAGCATCCTGACCCGCGTTTTCGCGAAGTGCTTTTTTTACGTGAAACCAACGAATTGATTGCTGTTTGGGAAGGCGAAAAACTATCAAAAGAGCAAGCCACTAAGATTTCGGGGGTAGAGCGTATTTATTGGACTCATCAGTTTGAGGCGATTTTTGGCCAAATGGTATTTGAAGCCGACTATGTATATCTCAATACCAATGAGCACGCCCGTGGTGAATTGCAGGTACAATCACGCGATGCGCGTTATATCCGTGATTTTAAGGAAAAATACCCCTTACATACCCTACAGCGCTTAGCTCCTTTGACCTACTATCTGCGGGCTACCAAACAAACACCAGAAATTGGGTTGATTCAGCAAGCTATTGATATTACGAGGGAGGGGTTTTTGAGGGTGCTGAAGTTTACAAAACCAGAAGTGTGGGAATATGAGATTGAAGCGGAGTTTGTGCATGAGTTTATCAAACGACGCTCAAAAGGCTTCGCTTATACGCCTATTATTGCTTCGGGAGCCAATGCTTGTGTGCTTCATTATGTTCAAAACAATAAGCAGTGTAAAGACGGAGAAATATTGCTACTGGATGTAGCAGCCGAATATGCCAATTATAATGCCGATTTAACACGTTCTATTCCTGTCAATGGACGATTTACCCCGCGCCAACGAGAGGTGTATGAGGCTGT
>VFQQ010003372.1_pt1 | contig 15655 bp, 12 predicted proteins | sample 3512341 | NCBI WGS metagenome assembly VFQQ01 (sample SAMN10412373, study PRJNA504923) | tailings metagenome | isolation source: Relicate 2 Philex TSF1 revegetated site | place: Philippines: Tuba, Benguet | collected 2017-08-29 | reverse complement strand
CGGCCGCGGTGTCGAGGATGTGCGTGAGGATGTCGCGCGACAGGCCCTCGGTGGAAAGCAGGTGGATGAGCTCGCCGTTTTTGTTGAGCTGGGGGTTGCGGGATGGGGTCATGGCTGCAGGGCCTCCAGCACGAAGCGCAGGCGGCCGGCGTCGTCGCGCGCGAGTTCGAGCGACTGGCCACCGGGCACGGCCACCTGCGCGGCGCACAGGTCGGCCGCCACGGGCAGCTCGCGCCCGCCGCGGTCGGCCAGCACGGCCAGGGCCACGCGCGCCGGGCGGCCGTGGTCGAAGAGTTCGTTGATCACCGCGCGCACGGTGCGCCCGGTGTAGAGCACGTCGTCGATCAGCAGCACGTTCGCGCCGTTGACGTCGAAGGGCATGTGCGTCTGCACGCTGCTGGCCAGGCCGCGCTGCGCGAAGTCGTCGCGGTGCATGGACGAGGACACCACGGCCACGCGGCCCGCGCGGCCCAGGTCGGCGTGCAGGCGCTCGGCGATCCAGGCGCCGCCGCTGGCGATGCCCACCAGCTGCAGGCCGGGGTCGGCCGCGACGCGCGCGCGCACCTGGCGCAACAGCTCGGCGTACAAGGCCTCGGCGTCGGGCGGGGCGGCGGCGGTGGGGGTCAAGGCAGGCTCCTCAGGAACTGTTCCAGGATGATGCAGGCGGCCTCGGCGTCGGCGTCTTTTGCGCCACGGGAGAGCGCCTCGGTGGTGCTGTAGCGCTCGTCCACCTCGAACACCGGCAAGGGGTGACGCCCGCGCAGGCGGCGTGCGAACTTGCGCGCCATGGCGGTGTTGGCATGCGGTGCGCCGTCGGGGTGGAAGGGCACGCCCACCACCAGCGCGTCGGGCTGCCATTCGCGGATGCGCGCGGCCGCGTGCTCCAGCCGCGCGTCGCCTTCGGCCACGATGGTGCCCTGGGGCGTGGCGCTGCGCGTGAGGCGGTTGCCGCTGGCCACACCGGTGCGCTTGAGCCCCACGTCGAAGGCGAGGAAGGTCTGCGCCGTGGTGGTGGCGTCAGGCGTGGCCGGCATCGGGCGAAAGCATCCACGGTTGCTGCAGGCCCAGCAGCGCGAGGGCACGCCCGTAGCGCTCGGCCACCGGCACGTCGAAGATCAGGTCCACATCGGCCGGCACGGTGAGCCAGCTGTTCTCGGTGATCTCGGATTCGAGCTGCCCCTGCCCCCAGGACGCGTAGCCGAGCGACACGAACACGCGCCGCGGGCCGGCCCCGGAGGCCATGGCTTCGAGCACGTCTTTGGAAGTGGTCATTTCCAGCCCGCCAGGAATGGCGAGGGTGGAGGCGTACACCGTGTCCTCCGATCCACCGCTGATGGCCTCGTGCAGCACGAAGCCCCGCTCCGTCTGTACCGGGCCGCCCTGGAACACCGGCTGGTCGAGCAGATCCTCGCGGTGCAACTGCAGATCGACTTTTTCGAACAGGCGCGGCAGCAGGATGTCGCTGGGCTTGTTGATCACCAGCCCGAGCGCGCCGCGCTCGCTGTGTTCGCACATGAACACCACGCTGCGGCCGAAAAGCTCATCGGTCAACCCGGGCATCGCGATGAGGAAGTGATGGGTCAGGTTGGTCGGAGCAGAATCGGCGGCCATGGGCGGATTTTAGGCGCGCCCATCCCGGCCCCGGTCCGTGCCGGTCTTCGTCAGCCACCCCTTGCCCTCACCATGAGCCATTTCGACAGTGGTTTGATGTGGTTCCGGCGCGACCTGCGCGCCAGCGACAACGCGGCCCTGTACCACGCACTGCGCAGTTGCCGGCGGTTGTGGTGCGTGTTCGTGTTCGACCGCGACATCCTCGACGCGCTGCCGCGTGCCGACCGGCGGGTGGAATTCATCCGCGAATCGCTGGTCGAGCTCGACGCCTCGTTGCGCGAACTGGGCGCACAGCACGGGCACGCCGGCACCGGGCTGATCGTGCTGCACGACCACGCATCGAAGGCCGTTCCTGCCCTGGCACAGCGCCTGGGCGTGCAGGCCGTGTTCGCCAACCACGACGACGAGCCCGCTGCGCTGGCGCGCGACACCCAGGTGTTTGGTGACCTGGCGCACCAGGGCGTGCTGATGCGCAGCTTCAAGGACCACGTGATCTTCGAGCGGCGCGAGGTGCTCACGCAGGCGGGCCAGGCCTTCGGCGTGTTCACGCCCTACAAGAACGCGTGGCTGAAGGCGCTCACCCCTTTTCACCTCAAGGCCTACCCGATCGAGCGGCACGCGGCCACACTCGCGCCGCTGCCCGAATCCCTCGACCATCCGGTGCCCACGCTTGAGGCCATCGGTTTCAAGCCCAGCAACCTGGCGGCCCTGCCCGTGCCCACGGGCGAAAGCGGTGCGCAGCGCCTGTTCGACGATTTTCTGGAGCGCATCGACCGCTACGACGAGGCGCGCAACTACCCTGCGGTGAAGGGGCCCAGCTACCTGAGCGTGCACCTGCGCTTCGGTACGGTGTCGATCCGCGCGCTGGCGCGGGTGGCGCACGCACTGCAAGTGCAAGGCAACGCCGGAGCAGCGACCTGGCTCTCCGAGCTCATCTGGCGCGACTTCTACCACCAGATCCTGGCCAACTTCCCGCACGTGGTGGAGCGCAGCTTCAAGCCCGAGTACGACGTCATCCGCTTCGAGCATGGCAAGCACGCCGAGGCGCTGTTCCAGGCCTGGTGCGAGGGCCGCACCGGCTACCCGCTGGTGGACGCGGCGATGGCGCAGATCAACCAGACCGGCTACATGCACAACCGCCTGCGCATGGTGGTGGCCAGCTTCCTGGTGAAAGACCTCGGCATCCACTGGCAATGGGGCGAGCGCTACTTCGCCGAACACCTGATCGATTTCGACCTCGCAGCCAACAACGGCGGCTGGCAGTGGGCAGCCTCGACCGGTTGCGACGCACAACCCTGGTTCCGCATCTTCAACCCCGTGACGCAGAGCGAGAAGTTCGATCCGCAGGGCCGTTTCATCCGTCGCTACCTGCCACAGCTGGCCGCCCTGCCCGACGCGGCCATCCACGCCCCCTGGACGGCCCACGCCGTGGAACTGGCGGGCGCTGGCATCGATCTCGGCAAACACTACCCGCCACCGATCGTGGACCACGCGCTCGCGCGCGAGAAAACGCTGGCGCGCTACGGCGTCGTCAAAAAGAAAAGCCCGGCCTGAGCCGGGCTTCGGGTTCACGGCACAAGCGCTCAGGCCTCGGCTGTGGTTCGGGCGTAGCGCGCCACCAGCGCCAGCAGTTCCTCTTCGGCGTAGGGCTTGCCCAGGTAGTGATCGACGCCGAGTTCACGGGCGTGTTCGCGGTGCTTTTCGGCGATGCGCGAGGTGATCATGATCACCGGCAGATCGGACAAACGCGCGTCGCCACGGATGTTGCGAACCAGGTCGAAGCCGTCCATGCGCGGCATCTCGATGTCGGACAACACCACCGTCGGGCGTTCGGCCTGCAAACGCTCCAGTGCCTGCAGGCCGTCGGCCGCCAGCACGACACGGTAGCCCTCACGCTGCAACAAGCGCTGCGTGACACGGCGCACGGTGATCGAGTCGTCGACCACGAGCACCAGCGGCACATGGGCCATCGGCACTTCGGGCACCACGTCGCCGCCCACCGGCAACTGCACCTGTTGCGGCAGCTCGAGTTGCAGGCGCACCCAATCGGCCACTTGCGGGCCATACACGGTAGACAGTGCCACCGGGTTGTAAATCAGGGCCACGGCACCCGAGGCGAGCACCGACATGCCCGCCAGACCGGGAAGGCGTGACAGCTGCGAGCCGAGGTTCTTCACCACGACTTCCTGGTTGCCCAGCACCTCGTCCACATGCATGGCCACGCGCTGCGCAGCGCTTCGGAAGATGACCACCGGCAGCGTGCGGTGCGCCTCCTGGGACTGCGGTGACGACTGCAGCAGCGCGCCACCCCAGTAGAACGGCACATCCACATCGGCATGGCGCAGATGGCCGCTGGCATAGGCAGCCTGCAGATCGGCCGGAGAGAGGCGGCGCACGATCTCGACCACGTTGGACGGCACACCGAACGCGAGTTCGCCCACACGCAACATCACCACCTGCGTCACCGCGGTGGTGAGCGGCAGCACGAGCTTGAACGACGTGCCCTGGCCGGGCTGCGTGGAGGTCTCGACGCGACCCCCCAGGGCCAGCACGTCATTGCGCACCACGTCCATGCCGATGCCACGGCCAGCCAGTTCGGAGACCTCTTTCGCGGTCGACAAGCCGGCTTCGAAGATGAGTTGAGCGGCCTGCGCGTCGTCGATCAGGGCGTCAGGCGCCACCATGCCGGCCTCGCGCGCCTTCTCACGCAGACGGTCGAGGTCGATGCCACCACCATCGTCGGCGAACACCAGCGAGACGTCGTTCAGTTCCTGGCGCAGCGTGATATCGATGCGGCCTTCGGTGGGCTTGCCGCGCTGCTCGCGCACATCCGGCGGCTCGATGCCGTGCGCAACGTGGTTGCGCAACAGGTGCTCGAAGGCGCCGGTCATGCGGTCGAGTACGCCGCGGTCCATTTCGATGTTGCCGCCGGCGATGTCGAGGCGCACCTGCTTGCCGGTTTCCTTGGACGCCTGGCGCACAACACGGTAGAGGCGCTCGGAGATGCCTTCGAACTCCACCATGCGCGTGCGCAGCAGGTCGCGCTGCAGCTCGCGCGTCTGGCGCGCCTGGGCGACCAGGCTGTCTTCGGTGGATTCCACCGCGCGCTGCAGGTTGCGCTGCACGGTGGCCACGTCGTTCACCGACTCCGCCATCATGCGGGTGAGTTCCTGCACCCGGGTGAAGCGGTCGAATTCGAGCGGATCGAACGACTGGTCGTGGTCACGCGCTTGCGCCAGACGCGACTGCATCTGCGTCTCGGCCTGCAACTCGATGTCGCGCAACTGCTGGCGCAAGCGGTCGAGGTTGCCGGTGAGCTCCTTGAGCGAGCCGCGCAAGGTGACGACTTCGGCTTCCATCCGCGCACGCGAAATGATGACCTCGCCGGCCTGGTTCACCAGGCGATCGAGCAGCTCGGGGCGCACACGCACGGCGGCGCCACCGCGCGGCGCGAGCTGGGCCGGCGCAACTGGCGCCACGAATGGTTGCTGACCGAGCGGCGTGCCGACCACGCCAGCTGCGGTTTCCACGCCGGGCGCTGCGCTGGCCTGGGTGGTTTCCTGTGGCGCAGGCTCGGTGGTCACGGTTTCGGGCAGGGACTGCACCACGGCACCGGTGTCGGCGTCGGGGTGGCGCAGTTGCTCGAAACGCGCCTCGATGGCGTCGAACACATCCTGCAAGGTCTGCACGTCGCTGGCGCGTTGCACATCGGAACCCAGGCGCTCGGCCGCCGTTTCCATGCGGTGCGCCATCTCGCCCAGGCGCAAGGCCCCGGCCAGCCGTGCACTGCCTTTCAGGGTGTGAAGGTTGCGCAGCACCTCGGCGCGCGCACTGGCGTTGTCGGGCCGGGCTACCCACTGGCGCAATGCGGCGCCCAGTTGTGGCAGCAGCTCTTGCGCTTCTTCGGCAAAGATCGGAAAGAGATCGACATCGATCGTGTCGACCGCATCGATGTCGTCGTCGATGTCCTGATGGCCCAAGGTCGCTGGCACTTGCGGCGCCATTGGAGCGAGCGGCTCGGGCGCCAGCACACCCCAACTGGTGGGGGCAGCAGGCTCGGGCGGCGATTCGGGCGCCTCGACCGCAGCCACGCCCGCGGTGGATGCGTCGGTAGCAGGAGCGATCGATTCGTCGTCACCCGGAAGCAGCTCGACGTCATCGGTCAACTGCAGGAACACCCCATCGGCACTGTTCGTGGCATCAGGCGACGCGAGTTCGATCACCTCGGGCTGCGAAACGGCAGCATCAACGAAGGAGTCGGGCTCGTGCACCACACGCAGCAGGTCGGCCAGCAGCACCGGGTTGGCGTCTTTCAGGAAGCCGGCGGCGAACTGGTGCAACAAGCGGCGGATGTCCTCCGCTGCGTCGACAAACAACGGCCCGAGTGCTGCAGGGGCGATCTGGCCCTCGTGCTGGCGCGCGGCCACAGCTTCAAGCGCGTGCTCAAGCGCCCGCGCCATGTCGGAGAGCGATTCGAAGCCCACCGTTCCCGAGGCTCCAGCGAGCGAGTGCGCGAGGGCCTCAGCCTGTTCTGGCACGGGCTCGTGCGGTTCCAGAGCCCATTCGGAGAGGGCCGTGCTGAGGCGACGTGACCACTCGTCGGCCTCATTGAGGAACACGTTGTAAAGCTTGTGGCCGATGCGCAAGGGCCCGATCTCGCGGACCTGCTCCTCGGATGCAGCCTGGGTTTCGATTTCGGCAGGCTGCACCGCCTCGACCGGCTCGGCAGCGGGCGCAGCGGCCGAGAGTTCGATCTCTTCCACATCGACGAAACCGGACTCGACGGCATCGCGCGGGAAGTCCTCGATCGCGTCGAACTCGGGCATCACGCGGGAAGGCGGGCCTTCCCGATCATCTGAACGCGCATCGGCTTCTGGCGAAGCGACTTCGAGATCGAGTACCGGCACTTCGGCAGGGCCAGGGTCGAGCAAAGCGGCCTCGGCCACCACCGACGCCGGCTCGGCCGGGGACGCCACCGCGGCCAACAGATCGAGATCGATATCGGCCAACAGGGGAGTCGGTTCAGGCGCGACCGCCGGTGCAGCGGAGGGTTCGGCCAACGGCGCGAACGCGCTCGGCGTGGTACGGATCGGCACCCAGATGCCCTGCTCGCGCAGGGCTTCAGCGCTTACGCGGAACGGATGCGAACGCCAGGTTTCGGCCTGCTGGGCCTCGATGGCCTGTACCCATTGTTCGAATTGGTCGAGTGCATCGCCCGAGAGGCCGAGCAGCGCGTCGCTGGCGGGGCGCTGTTCGGCCAGCACGGCGTTGAGCACTTGCTCCATGGCCCAGCCCGCCTCGCCGAACTCGTTGAGGCCGACCATGCGTGAGCTGCCCTTGAGGGTATGGAAGGCGCGCCGCAGGGTGGTCAGGTGGTCGAGGTTCGAGGGTTCGCTGCGCAGGTGGGCGATCGCGTCGCGGCCATTGGCCACGACCTCGCGCGCCTCCTCGAGGAAGATGTCGAGCAGTTCGTCCTCGGCGCCATCGTCCGGGATAGGGGCCGCAGCCGCGGGTTCGCTGGCGCCTTCGGGCTGCTTGGCGGTAGCGACCTCCGTGAGCCCGACCAGGGCCTGGGCTGCAAGCTGGGCGTCGTCGCGCACCACCGCCTCGGCGGCCTCGCGCGCGGCCCTGGCCATGGCGGGCTGCTCGGCCAGGGTGGCGCGGTCGGCCAGCGAATCCAGTTGCTGGCTCAACCCGCTGAGGTCATCCAGGCCCCCGAAGACGCTGTCAACAACGTCGCGCACGCCTTCCTGCAGAGCCTCGGCGTCGGTCTGGGCAGGCAGCGCACGGTCCTTGCCGACGCTGGCACGGCCCATCAGCGGCACCAGGCCGCCTTTGTCTTCATCGAAAACGAACAGCTTCTTGGCCAGTGCAGGCTGGTAGCTGAGCATGTCCACCAGGAAGCTCAAGGCGCTGAGGTTGTCACCCAGCTGCTGGAAGGTACCGGCTGCGCGTGCACGGTCTTCGTCGACCTCGGTATCGAGAATCTGCTCAACGCTGGTGCGCATGCGGGCCACAGCCTGCACCGCATGATCAAGCCCCAACACGGACAGGACGCCGCGCATCTGGGCCAGCTGGGAAGCGGCCACATGCAGGCCGGCTTTCTCTTGCGGGTTGCGGAAAAACTGGTCGAGCGACTTCTCGACTTCGCCAAGCGACACCTTGAGCTCATCGACCACACTGCCCATGGTCTGACGATCACTCACGCGCCGGTACAGCAGCTCCATCCACTCGTCGAGCGGGCGCGGCGGCTGGCCTTCGATCACGCCGTTCAGGCGGGTCGCGAGATCCTGGGTGCGGGCCGCCAGTTGCGGGTCGGCAGGGTCGAAATCTTCGAAGGCGGCCTCGAGATACAGCGTGGTCGTGGCCACTTCCATCGCCAGCTCGGGGCGCACGCCGCCGGACTCATTGACGGCACGGTCGGCAGCCTTGACCAGCGCCGCCGCGAGCGGTGCGCTGGTCGGGTGCAGTCGCAGCAAAGACTCACCAATCAAGCCGAATTGATCGGTGACCTGGCGCGCGCGAGAGGCATCGCCACCCGAGAACAACGACCAGGCCTCCTTGGCGGCGTTGATGCGCTTTCGCGCCGTGGCCAGCATCGCAGGGTCGTACCGGCCGAGCGTGGCGTGGTGGTAATCGACCGGCTGGTAGCGTTCGAAACCATGGGCGGCGCGCACGGCGGCCAAGTGAGCCGATGCCTGGTTGGCCCGAGGGGGTGTCTGGGCGCAGAAGAAAAGCAGATCGTTCAGCAGCGTTTCCGACACTTGTGCGCTGCCCGCGGCGAGCTGGCTGAACTGCATGAGCAGGCGCGAGGTGGCACGCTTGGCGTAAACATCAAAAGCCAGGCCATGGGAAGAGGCGCCTTCGAAGAAGGCAGCGGCCACACGCCAGAACGTGCGTTGACGCGCTTGGGTAGCGCCAGCCGACAGACCAGCGCACAGCTTGGAGAGTTGCTGACAGGCCGCGGCGCTCTGGGTTTTGACGACCAGAAGGATCAGGCGGTCGAACAGGGAACGCACCGGAGGCGCGGCCTCGAGGGGCTTGACCCCCTCGGGCGCGGGCATGTCGATGGCACGGAGGTCCGTATCCCAGAGATCGGCGGGGTGAATGCGTTCGGCTCCCGCCACCTCCAGTACCTCGCGGTACTGATGGAACAGCGCCACCGGCTGCACCGGCTTGTGGTTGAGCACCGCTTCGAGGTATTCGATGAGCGCGAAGCTGGCGCGCTCGACACGGCCCGCGGCATCTTCGTTGCAGGCGTCGGGCTTCTGCACGAAGCGCTGCACAGCGGACTCCATGCCACGCAGAACCTGGGCGGGCGCAGCGAGCCCCACCACCTCGAGCGCGCCAACGGCCTGGTGCAACTGCTGGCGGGCGATGCGCAAAGCCGCAGGGTCGACCGCTTCGAGATCGCTGTGACGCGCCTGCTCGTTCTCGCGCACGAAGCGACGGATCGCCTTGTTCGCACCGTCCAGTGACTTGCGCAGCTCCTCGAAGACCCAGGCCAATGGGCCGAGATCGGCTACGGGAAGATCCTGAAGTGCAGATTCGGTCGCTTCGGCCATGGTGATCGCAGTGGGTCAGCGGAACATGGGGCGGTGTCAGGCGATCTTGAATCGCGCCACCGACTGACGGAGTTCTTCGGCCATCGCCGAGAGCTCGCGCACCTGCTGGGCCGTGGAGCGTGTGCCCTCACCGGTCTGTTCGGTCACCGCGAAGATGTGCTGGATGTTTCCAGCCACCTCGTTGGCGGATTCGGCTTCGCGGGATGCCGCGTTCGAAATCTGCTCAATCAGGTCGGCAAGGCGGCGCGACACACGGTCGATTTCCGAGAGTGCGGTACCGGCGTTGTCGGACAGCTTGGCTCCTTCGACCACACCCTGCGTGGAGCGCTCCATGGCGGCCACTGCATCCTGCGTGTCGGTCTGAATGGCTTTCACGAGCGCCGCAATCTGGCGCGTGGCATCGGCAGAGCGCTCGGCAAGGCGCTGCACTTCTTCCGCAACCACCGAGAAGCCCCGGCCCGCTTCACCGGCCGACGCGGCCTGGATGGCGGCGTTCAGGGCCAGCACGTTCGTCTGTTCGGTAATGTCGGAAATCAGCTCGGTGATCTCACCGATCTCCTGCGACGATTCACCCAGGCGCTTGATCCGCTTGGAGGTTTCCTGAATCTGGTCGCGAATCGCGTTCATACCGCCGATGGCGTCTTGCACAGCTTTCAGACCGGACTCGGCAGCGTTCAGCGAAGCACGCGCCACATCGGCCGATTCCTGCGCCTGGTTCGACACCTGGTTGATGCGCTGCGCCATGTCCAGCACGGACTGGCCGGTTTCACGGATCTCGCGCAGCTGTTCGGTGGATGCAGCCAGCAGTTCGGTCGACGTGTTCTCCACCGCCGACGTCGTTTGCGCCACGCGGGTGGCTGTGGCCTGCACGTTGCCCACCAGCGAACGAAGTTCTTCCACGGTGTAGTTCACCGAGTCGGCGATGGCACCCGTGATGTCTTCGGTCACGGTGGCTTCCTGCGTCAGATCGCCTTCGGCCACCGTCTGCAGTTCGTTCATCAGCCGAAGAATGGCGGCCTGGTTGGCGTCGTTCACGCGCTTGGCTTCTTGCTCCTGCGCCTCGGCAGCGAGTCGTTGCGATTCGGCCACCATCTGGCGGGCACGGCTGTCTTGCAGCTGCACATAGGCCAGGCCACCAGCGCACAACAGCGCGAAGACCGTGGAGAGCGCCAGGGCCAGCAGTTCACCACCGCCGATGCCGGAGCGGCCAGAGAGATCCTGCTGCAGCTTCTCGAGGCCGATACGCAACGGTTCGCTGTCGGCCACGATCACCGACTGGGCTTCGCGCGCCGACACCAGGCCTTGCAGGTTGCCCAGAATGGCCCCCGCTTCCGTGCGCGTGGCTTCGTAGCTTTGCAGCAGGGCTTGCAAACGCTCGCGAACCTGCGCGTCGCGGGCCGGCGCCAGGCGCAGTTCTTCGCTGCCATTGAGCAGGCCCTCGGACACTTCCTTGAAGGTGATCAAGTCCTTGCCCAGCAGGAACACGGCTTCCGGGCTCACGCCTTCGAGCGTCAGGAATTCGTTGGCCGACTTGCCGATGCGCTGGGTCAACATCACGAGCTGACCCGAAGCCGAGATTTCTGCCGCAGGCGCGTTCTGCTGCAACTTGAGCGAGGAAATCGTTTCGGCGATCTCCAGCAGATCGGACGACTGGCGGTTGATGGTGCGCAGTGCGGTACCCACCTGAGTCAGTGTGCCCTGCTGGTTCAGCACGGTGCCGGCGCTGCCTTCTGCAGCGTCCACGCGCGGCAGCAGTTCATCGAGTGCGCCACTGAAATCCAGGCCCAAGGGCTCGATGCCCATGTTGCTGTCGCCCTGCTTGAGGCCGCGCACGCTGGTGGCCAGCACGCTGGCGCTGTCACGCACCTCGGGGAACGCCGTCGGGCTGCCCACCAGGGCCTGGGACACACTCTTGGCCAGACGCTGTGACTGCATGAGAGCGGAACCGCTTGCGGCCACCTGGCGGCTGATCTTCTCGGTCTGGCTCAGGATGAAGAAGGTGATGGAACCCAGCACCAGCAGCGCGAAAGCGAGCAACACGGCCAGGGAGCGCAGATGCTGTTCGGCCGGTCGGCGACCGAGCAGAGGCAGCGAGACCAAAGCCTCCTTGCCCGCTTCGACATCGTCATCGGCGATCAGCAGGTTGTCACCCAGGTCACCGGCATTGTCATCCGGCGCGAGCCGAGCTGCGGCCATCTCGGCGATCTCCTGATCGGTCGCCTTCGACAGGTCGGGCTCGTCGGTGTCCTTGCCCTTCTTGGAGAAGAGACCCTGAAAGCGATCCAGCGTGGCCATGTGTATACCTTCCAACTCAGTACAGGTGACGGAAACGTCGGGTGCCGTGCATCGGCATCTTCATCAGGCCGCGATGGCCAGGAACTCGGGCTCGGCGACGAGCACTTGCAGGTCAAGCTCTTGCCAGGCCTGCCCGCTCTCGTCGATCAGCATGCGGGTGACGTACGCCGGGGCGCCTTCGGGCCGGTCGGCCACTGACTTGAATGCGCCGGGGTTGCGCAAGCCCAGCAGCCGATCGATCCACAACACGGCGTTGAGACCGAGCGCTCCGTGAAGGCTGACCAGACGAGACTCGGAAGTCACCCGATCACTCGGGCGCTGGGCGGCGCGTGCACCCTCCCCCAGAAGAAGACTGGCGAGATCGACGACGCCATGCAAGCCACCACGCAGGTTGGCAACGCCCACATACCAGGCCTTCGTGTACGGCACCGGCTGAACCGCCGACCAAGGGAAAATCTCACCCGACTGCACAAGCGGCAGCAAGTGCCGCTGCCCACCCGCCTCGATCGCCAACCAGGTCGCGGTCAGGGCCTCGGTCTTGGCCGCAGTCAGGCGCTGCGCCAGGCGTTCCTGCAGTTCCTTGAGCGACTGTCGTTTGGCCATGCTGTGGTCGGGCTTGTGATCAGGCCAGCGCGCGAATCTTGGACAACAGCTCGTCGCCGTTGACCGGTTTGGTCACGTAGTCGCGCGCGCCCTGGCGCATGCCCCAGACGCGATCGGTCTCCAGGTTCTTGCTCGTGCACATGACGATGGGGATGCTCGAAAACTGTGGATCGCGCGTGATGGCGCGTGTCAGCTGAAAACCATTCTGTCCGGGCATCACCACGTCCATCAGGATGAGATCAGGCTTTTCCTCGCCAAGACGACGAAAGGCCTCGTCTGCGTTCTCGGCGGTCCGCACGGTGTAGCCATTTTTGGTCAACAGATCCGAGAGGACCATCAACTCGGTCTTTGAATCGTCGACGACGAGGATCTTCTGGATGGGCATCAGGAAACTCCGTTGAAGTTGGCGCCGAACTGCTGCACGGCTTGCAGCAGTTGGTCTTTAGTGAAAGGCTTGGTGAGATAGTCCTGCGAGCCGACCATGCGACCGCGGGCCTTGTCGAACACCCCGTCCTTGGAGGACAGCATGACGACGGGAATGCCGGCAAAGCGAGCGTTGCGTTTGATGATGGCGCAGGTCTGGTAACCGTCCAGACGCGGCATCAGGATGTCGCAGAAGATCAGGTCAGGCTGGTAGTCGTTGATCTTCGCGAGGGCGTCGAAGCCATCGTCCGCCAACAGAACCTCATGCCCCCCCTGCTTGAGGAAGATCTCGGCACTGCGCCGGATGGTGTTGCTGTCGTCGACGACGAGAACCTTCAGGGCGGACGTTGCGCTCACGATGGACGGACTCCTCAACACACCATCGATGACGAAGTGGCCAGCCCACCCCGTCACATGGAACAACCGGTTGTCGAGCGATCGCCCGCCAACCGGTCAAATCTGAACCATTTCGAAGTCTTCTTTGCGTGCACCGCACTCGGGGCAGGTCCAGTTCATTGGCACCTCGGCCCAGGGTGTTCCCGGCTGCACACCATGCTCGGGTGCACCAGCGGCCTCGTCGTAGATCCAGCCGCAGATCAGGCACATCCAAGTCTTGCTATCGCTCATGGTTATTGGAGTCGGTATCGTAGAATGCAAGAATTGTATCTAGCCTGTTCAAGCGCTCTGCGGCGCGATTTCACAGGCGAATGGACGCGACACTGATGCGTGCGCGGCACGCCATGGGTTGAGCCGCCCCGGCCCGAAAGCCCTATTCATGTCCTCCTCCTCCGATTCAGACCACTCCAGCGAAGCTGGCGCGCGCCCGGCTGAAACCAGCCTGCCCTGTGTGATGGCGTTCAACGCCAACGACCCCAGCGGGGCCGGCGGCCTCAGCGCCGACCTCACCGCCATGTCCAGCGCCTCGTCGCACGTGCTGCCGGTGGTCACCGGCAGCTATGTGCGCGACACCTCCGCCGTGCGCGACCATATCGCTTTCGACGAGGAAGCGGTTTCGGATCAAGCCCGATGCGCCCTTGAGGACATGCCGGTGCAAGCCTTCAAGGTCGGCTTCGTCGGCACGCCCGAAAACCTGAGCGCCATCGCACAGATCACCAGCGATTACGCCGAGGTTCCGGTCATCACCTACATGCCCGATCTCTCCTGGTGGGACGAGTTGGCAATCGAAACCTACCTGGACGCCTGCACCGAGCTGCTGCTGCCGCAGACCACTGTGCTGGTGGGCAACCACAGCACGTTGTCGCGTTGGCTGCTGCCCGAATGGGAAGGTGACCGCCCTCCCGGCCCGCGCGAGGTTGCGCGGGCAGCGGCCGTGCATGGCGTTTCGTACACCCTGGTCACGGGCTTCAATGCGGCCGACCAGTTTCTCGAAAGCCACCTGGCTTCGCCCGAAAGTGTGCTGGCCACCGCGCGCTACGAGCGCTTCGAAGCCACGTTCAGCGGCGCCGGCGACACGCTCTCGGCGGCGCTGTGTGCCTTGGTGGCTGGGGGCGCCGACCTGCAGACCGCATGTGCGGAAGCACTTACCTACCTTGATCAATGCCTCGATGCCGGATTCCAACCCGGCATGGGCAACGCCGTGCCAGACCGCCTCTTCTGGGCGCATGACGACGAGACGGCCGCAGAATCCTCACCTTCCCCGTCATCGGACAGCACGCTTGACGCCGACGACTTCCCGCTCGACACCACCCGCCACTGACCCATGACCGACCGTAACGCCGACCTGTTCGAGCGCGCCAAGGCGCTCATTCCCGGCGGCGTGAACTCGCCCGTGCGCGCGTTCCGCGCCGTGGGTGGCACGCCACGTTTCGTGCAACGCGCACACGGCGCCCACTTCTGGGACGCCAACGGCCAGCGCTATATCGACTACATCGGCTCCTGGGGTCCGATGATCCTGGGCCATGGGCATCCGGCGGTACTCGAAGCCGTTCGGAAAGCGGCGACCGATGGCTTCTCTTTCGGAGCCCCCACCGAACGCGAGGTCGAGCTGGCTGAGGCCATCGTGGATCTCGTGCCCAGCCTCGAGATGGTGCGCCTGGTGAGTTCGGGCACCGAGGCCGGCATGAGCACGATCCGGCTTGCGCGCGGTGCCACGGGGCGCAAGAAGATCATCAAGTTCGAAGGCTGTTACCACGGCCATGCCGACGCCCTGCTGGTCAAGGCGGGCTCGGGCCTGGCGACCTTCGGCAACCCGACGAGCGCCGGCGTGCCGCCCGAGGTGGTGCAGCACACGCTGGTCCTCGAATACAACAACGTGTCGCAGCTCGAGGCGGCCTTTGCAGAGCACAGCGCGGACATCGCCTGCCTGATGATCGAGCCGATCGCGGGCAACATGAACTTCGTGCGCGCGAGCGTGCCGTTCATGACGCGCTGCCGCGAGTTGTGCACGCAGCATGGCGCCTTGCTTGCATTCGACGAGGTCATGACGGGGTTTCGCGTTGCGCTCGGTGGTGCGCAAAGCGTCTACGCAAAACTCATCCCCGGTTTCGAGCCCGACATGACGGTCATGGGCAAGGTCATCGGCGGCGGCATGCCGCTGGCGGCCTTCGGCGGCAAACGCGCGGTGATGGAACAGCTCGCGCCGCTGGGCCCGGTCTACCAGGCCGGCACGCTGTCGGGCAACCCGGTGGCCACCGCCTGTGGCCTGGCCACGCTGGCCGAGATCCGCAAACCCGGCTTCTTCGACGACCTGTCGGCACGCACACGCTCACTCGTGGACGGCCTGCAGATCGAAGCGCAAAAGGCCAGCGTGCCTTTCAGCGTCGACAGCGAGGGCGGCATGTTCGGCTTCTTCCTGCTGCCCGAGTTGCCACAGAACTACGCCAAGGTGATGACCACCGAAAGCGCGAAGTTCAACGCCTTGTTCCACGGCCTGCTGGATCGCGGCGTGTACATCGCGCCTGCACTGTACGAAGCCGGCTTCGTGAGCGCCGCGCACTCGGCGCAGGACATCGAAGAGACCGTTGCGGCCGCGGCGCAGGTGTTCGGCTCCCTGCGTTGAACCCGCCTGGTTGAAGCGCTTCCTCAGCGCCCCAGACGCGAGGCGCTGAACGCACCCGCCACGGCGGCCAGCGCCGAGGCCAGGCCCAGTGCCACGAAAGGCCCCTGCCCCAGCGCCGGCGGCCACAGGCTGAAGACGG
>VFQQ010003371.1_pt1 | contig 15661 bp, 17 predicted proteins | sample 3512341 | NCBI WGS metagenome assembly VFQQ01 (sample SAMN10412373, study PRJNA504923) | tailings metagenome | isolation source: Relicate 2 Philex TSF1 revegetated site | place: Philippines: Tuba, Benguet | collected 2017-08-29 | reverse complement strand
CGCTGCGGCGGCTGCGGAGCCGTGCGCTACTGCAGTGAGGCCTGCAGCCGGGCGCACTGGCGGGCACACAGGGCCGAGTGCAGGCGGCTGCAGGCAGCTGCCAAGGCTGAAGCCATCGGTGTTGAGGCTCACGGGCACAGCTGAAGGTTGCAGCTCCTTCCTGCGCTTGCACAGCAGCTTTTGTAATTGGCATGGAATGAGTGTTGGGCGTGCAAAATCCAATAACTGGTGGCCAAACAGGACCAGCCTGCAGACGGCCACAGCTGGGCGTGTGCAATTTACTCTCCAGGAGTTGCTCAGCTGCCTCAGGCAACGGGAAACGTTCAAGTTGAGTCTTGCTGCCTCCTGCTGCACACGCTGGGGAGCCCAGCTGGGTGTGAGGCGAGCTTTGCCGTGCATTGAGGTGGCACTGCGGCGTGCTGACAAGTGTTGCAGAAAGAAAGCACAACATAGAAAATGCCAACGGGAAGAATGCATGGGCAAAGACATCATGTCAGGGAAAAGACGGGAGGCAGGCAAGCACAGGGGAAGGCAAGGCACATTGCATGCTGATGAGAAGGGTGGCAGGGGAAGAAGCTGGGCGGGCACTAGTACAGGGCAAGCACAAGGGCAGCCGACAGCGTGCAGCAGCGGCAGGGCAGCAATGCTCAGGCAGGCCGGCACTCGCGCTTGTGCTGAGGCCAGGCGGCTGCCTGGCATTCCCGGCTGCAGTAGTAGACCGAGCGGCAGCGGGCGCAGGCGCGCAGGCCCACTGCTTCCTTGCCGCAGCCGGCGCACTTGTTTCTGCTGCCCATTGCGTTCCACTGCTGGGTTAATGCAGCACGGAAGCTCGCAAACTGCTGCTGGCTGGCTGAAATGGCAATGGCAGCCTGGGGTGAGTCTGCGGCCCCGCTTTCCAGAGCTACCAGCCTGGAGTGGAGGAGGGGCAGGACTGTGGTGGCAGTCTGGTGTAATGAAGCCAACGCCGCCACCAAGGGCTGCGGCAGGAGGCGCCTGCAGCTCTGCAGTGCTGGTTCCGCTTGGCTGAAATCCCCGATGACAGCCCGCAGGGTTCCCGCCTCGCATGGGACAGCAACAGCCAGCAGCACTGCCTGTGATGCACACTGCGCAATCCAGTAGGGGCTGCGCTGCTGCTGTGCCAGCTGAAGCGCACGCTGCAGGGGCGGCAGGTGTGCCAGTTCCTGCTGGTCCAGAGCCACCGCGCAGGCTGTGGACGCCACTGCTTTCAGGTTGCTGGGCTCCAGCTGCCGCCAGGCATCGACGGCTGCCTGCAGCACTCGCTGTGCGGCCTGTGCTGTGCGGCGCTGTGTACGTGCCCGCCGCACTGCTGCAGATGGCAGGACCATCTTGCGAGCCTCGTCAATGAGGGCGGACTGACAGGCGCCCTCCAGCTGCTGCCACGTGAAGGGCAGCTGCCCCTCCGGCTGCTCGGCTGACAGCTGCTCCAGCTGGCGGCAGATGGCTGCGCGAGCGGTGGGGCTGGCCAGCGCAGCGGGCAGTTCTGCAACGATGCGACCCTGCTGTTCTGCCGCCACGTCGTCCCCACGAGTGAGCTTCAAGTAGAAGACAAGCACGCTGGCAAGGTTGCTGAAGCTGCCGCTCGCCGCCACCGCATCCAAAGCATCTTCGTAGCCGTTCAGGTGAGGGCTGATGTCTGTGTCAAACACAGCGTACTCTGGGCACATGTGGTCAGCCTGAACGATCTTGAGCGCCGCTCGAAGCATGCTGCATGCAAGCAATTGGGATGCACCATCACAAAGAAGCGTCAGTTTTGCCATCTGCAGCACACTGGTAAGACACAGGGGCTGGAGCACGCTTCAACGTCCTATTTATACAGCCCCAGCAGCCGCACCTGCGGGTGGTGGCGGGGTCGCCCAGCGGCAGGGCCGGCCGGGCCTCGCCACTGCCCAGCTCCAGCGGCAGCAGCTCGCACGCCTGCCTGCCCAGCTCCAGGGACGTGATGAAGGCCTGCACCTCGGGGCTGCGCTCGGCTGGTGGCACTGCCTGCGCCCTGGCCAGCCGGCGCCGCAGGAAGGCTGCCCCAGGCTGCTCGGCCATCTTGTGTTGCTCGTGCAAGTGCCTACCTGCAAAACGCTGGCGTGGAAGATAAGCTTGAGCCGTCCCATGCTGCAGGGTGCCCCGTGCCCTTCCCCTCCTCCTCCCGTGCCAATGGAGGGGTGCAACCTTTGAAACACGTTGCAAACAGCACCAGCAGGCACGCTCGCACCCGGCGCACGCACGAACCTCCTCAAAGTTGCTGTTTAGCGTGAGAGCGTGTTTCTGGTGTAAGCAGGCGGTTGGACCCACCATGCCGCCTGCAACCAGCCTGCAGCAGCAGATCGACCCAAGGGATGCCGCTGCAGCTCCCCTCACCTCAGCTGAGCTCTCCCCCGCCCTGCCGTCGACAAACGTGATTGCATCTGCTCCAGCGTCCCCGCAGCCTTGCTGTGGCAGCTGCTGCGCAGCGGCAGCCGAGTAGCCAAGCTGCAGGCCGAAGAGGCACTGCCTATGGCTGTCAAGAGTGGAGGCCAGGAAGATGCTGAGGCGGCAGTGGCGGTCAGCGGCATCCCGAGCTTGCTCAGCCTGCTGAAAAGGTGGCACGGCCGCATCGCAGCAGTCTCCGGTGCACGCAATCGATTGCACAGCTCGGGTCAGCAGCGCAGAGCGTTCTCACTGTGTGCAGCGGACGATGTTCCGGCGCTTGTGTGGCTGCTTGCGTTCAGCAGCAATGCGGCCTGAGGCTCTGCAATCCGCTGGTGCATAACAAGCGGCGGCCGCTGGCGCGTCATCCGCTGCCCACCGCACTGTTCGGACCGCTGTGGCAACATGTTGTTTACAGGTTCGGTGTGTCGGAAGAGACAAGTCACGTCACGGAGCGTCAGCAGGCAGCAGCAGGGAAGAAGAGCGGAAGCAGGGCGGCCAAACACAGACAGCGCCAGCCAGGGCGGAGCATAAAAAGAAGAAGAACGCAGCCCAAGTGAAGGGTGCAGAGATGCGCCAGCAGGTGCCGCAGAGTAAGGGTGGCAGGTGCCCTTGAAACAAGCGCCTCCAGCCTAGTGCTTGAAGTGGCGGTGGCCGGTGGTCAGCAGCACGACGCCGTACCTGAAGGGGCCAAGAAAGCGAGGGTGCAAAATTTAGTCAGAAGTCACTCGCTTGCCAGCTCAAGCTCGTGCATGCAACACACACCCAATTGACCATCCTGGCACAACAAGGTACTGGGCAGCTCTGGTCCTGGCCTGACAAACAGCAGGTCTCCCCAAACGCCCATCATGGCTAGGTCAAGCAGCAGCACAGATGGGCGGTACAGAGCTCAACACACAAAGTAAGCTCACTTGTTGCAGCAGTCGATGGCGTCCTGGTCGCGCAGGCTGCCGCCGGGGTGCACAATGGCGCTCACGCCCGCCTGTGGGCGGTGGGGAGCGGCACACAGCAAGTCAAGCTGTGGCGAGCAATTACTCCTCGAGCAGCAGTCGAAGCCGCTGGGCTGCACACACGGCGCGTACGCGAGAGAGTGCCACGGAGCAGGTGCAGGCAGGAACAACAGCTAACTCATCCCCACCCCACCCACTTGGCAGGCAATCTCCACCGAGTCGTTCCAGGAGAAGGGGAAGAAGGCGTCCGAGGCCAGCACGGAGCCCTGCAGGCAGTTGAAGGTACAAGAATCAGCTGGTGTGAGTGCACATGCACGCAACTGTGACAGAGCTGATTCAGCAGCACAGAAGGCATCGGCGGGCAGTACCGAGCCATGCATCAAACGCAGGAGCGAGTGCTCAGCTTGTGATGCATGCTCATTGCTCTGAGTGGAGGCTGCACAGACATGGCATCATCAATCACACCTTCACCTCCTCCTTGGCCTTGTCCGTGCACTCTGCACCGACCCACGTTCGACCAGCTTCTCATTAACAACCATACAATCCATGCAATCACAACCAAACACTGACCTGACCTTCACCTCCTCCTTGGCCTTCTCCAGCGCGATCTGCAGTGCCCTTCCTCCTTCAACTAGGCACAAAAACACACACCCAATAATGAAACACCCAGAAGACCAAACCGCACCTTCACCTCCTCCTTGGCCTTCTCCAGCGCGATCTGCACCGACTTGACGCGGTTGGGCTGCCCGCTGCCCATGCCCAGCAGCTTGCCGTCCTGTGTGGCAGGAAAGTGGCAGAGAGCCAAGCCAGAATGAGACCAGGATCCAGCCTCCTAGCTGGCGACACAACACCACGTGACTTGCAAGCTGCAAGCATACAGCTGGCATGCCGCCCCCGCTCCCGCCCACCTTTGCCACGGTGATGGCATTGGACTTGACGTGCTTCACACACAGCCTGCATGGAGACGGCGCAAGCAATCAATCGCAAACGGCAGCTGGCCAGTCCGCAGCTTGCTTGCACCTTCCTGCAGCCACTGCTCCCATGCGGTCAGCAGCCAGCAGCCGTCGCCGCTGCTGCAACACCACGCAGTTCCAGTCCAGCAGCAAACCCAACGCCTAAGTCTATATAAGCAGGCGCACTAGGCGTACTTAGGGTCACAGAGCAACCAAGAACAAGTAGCAGTGAAACATTAGAGCTAAGCAGGCGCACCAGGCGAACTTGAGGTTCTCCAGCTGCTGCAACAAACGCAACTTCAGTCCAGCAGTAGCCACAGATCAGCCCATAAGCAGCTCACCAGGCAAACTTGAGGTCCTCCAGCTGCTGCGCCGTGGGCTGCTTCTCGCTCACGCACGTGAACTCAATCTGGTCATCCGGGCAGGCAGGGAAAGACGGCAAGGCACGGGTTGGCACAACAGGTAGGCAGGCCACAAGCAGACAGAACAGTTGAGCTAAACGTGCAAACCCACTACACATGCTGCGAGTTGCCACTAAAGCAGCGCAGGGCGCCCAACAACCATCCATCCTTGCATAACAATCGCCACCTTTGGTTCCGTTCAGGTTCCTAACCCACCTGCGAGGGGTGCAGCGAGTCGGCGTCCTGCAGCAGCCAGCCGGCGGCCACCTGGCGCAGCGAGCGGCCCGAGGGCGCGCGCGGCTTGGCCTCCAGAATGCGCAGCTGCAGCGGAGAATGGGGGGCAAACATGCAAACGTGAAATCAATGTGAGGGCAGACGGGGAGCCATGGCAGTCTCTGCCAGTGCAGACACTGCCATCGCATTCGCTGCCATTGCAGCCGCCGCGATGCAGCCCTTGGGGTTTGCCACAGCAGCGCACTGCCCAAAACCTCTCATGGCAATGAAATGCTCACCGTCTTGCTCTTGCCCTTGAGCACCTCCAGGCCCTCGGGGGTGTAGCTGCAGCAGAAACAAACAAATGGCACAGGGGGAGGCATGAGGGGGGAGGGGAGGCGCCGAGTTGGCCGGCCATGCCATGCCGTGCCATGCCATGCCATGCCCATGCCATGCCATGCTGGTGGCATGCTCATGCGGAAAAAGGATGCGCCATGCCGTGCCATGCCATGCCATGCGCGTGCCATGACATGCCAGCAGCATTCCATGCCATGACATGCCAGCAGCATTCCATGCCATGCCATCCTCGGCATGCCATGCCACATGCTGCCATGTCCTATCGCGCAAAATGAATGCCACGCCATGCCACAACCGCACCCACCAAGGGGCGATGACGATCTCGTAGAACATGCGCGTCTCGCCGTCGGTGGGGGACCGGAACTCGCGGATCTCGCGAGCCAGGTCGGCGTCCACGGGCCTGCAGATGGATGGTTGGCAGCAAACTTTGCAGTCAAATGAGCATGTTAACAAGTGGCAGGTGAATTTCGCGGATCTCGCGCGCCAGGTCGGCATCAACCGGCCTGCCTGCAAGCAGAGTGAATGTGCATCATACAAAGCAGTCGGCAAGGCTGGACTGGGCAGCTGTGGGCAGATCACCTCACAGATGGCAAATAGGACATGCTCCTGCCGCCCAACACATGAAGCGCATCAGAGTCGCTAGAACGCGAAAGCGCAACAGGAAGTGGTGCAGGCAGCGGCACTGCCGGTGGGCTCAGGACTTCTTAGAGGGTTGTTGATTGCGCTCCTCAAGGGGCCCAGAGGCTCCCATTCGGAGGATTGACAGATCAAGTGTCTCGTCACCGCCCGGGCAGCAGTCAGCAGTGCGAGGGGGCAGCCGGTGCAGCGGGAGCTGGAATGGTGCACAAGTACAGACTGGACCAGCATACCTGTGCCGGCCAGGCGTCAAGTGGGTAGGTGCCCAACAGTTGACGACACTACTGCCACAAGATTGTCAAAGCGCACAACAAAACACAGGGGAGTTGCCAAGTTGCGCACCGGTTGAAGGCCACGATACCGCCGAATGCCGAGATGGGGTCGGCAATGACGGCCAGGCGATACGCCTCAAGCAGGTCGTCCCGGGAGGCCACGCCGCAGGGGTTGGTGTGCTTCACAATCACGCAGGTGGGCTCCGCAAAGTCGCAGGCTGCGGGAGGGGAGGTTGAGGACGTGGAAGCTGATGAGCCCTGCAGCGAGCAGAACACTCCCACAACAAATCCAGCAGCAGATTGCAAGCAGCCCCTGCGCACCCGTGGAGTAGGCTGCGTCGGCGTCCAGGTAGCTGCTGCACCAACCTTTCTCATGTGTGAACTGATGCCAGCAGCAGCAGCTGGTTTGCAGACACAAGTGCAGCACATCGAGCAACAATAAAACGCACCCGTGGAGTAGGCTGCGTCGGCGTCCAGGTAGTTGTTGTAGCTCAGCTCCTTGCCATGGTGCTGCACAGCGGTGCCCACGCCGCCCAGGCTGTGCTCTGCGGCAGAGCGGGGGTGGGCGGGCGGGTGGGTGGGGACACTAAGATCTTCAGAGGCAGCATGGCAGTGCAGCTGCGCAAGTCTGCGCGAAGGCAGGCAGCCAGTAGGTCTGGCCCTGCTGCGCCTGCCGGTGCTGCTGCTGTGCCTGCTGTGGTCATCCCATGCTCACCCGCCAGCGAGGCGTCGGTGTAGAAGGCCGCGCTCTGGTGAGGGTTCTCGCCGTACCGCAGGCCCTGCAGCAAGCCAGGATGAACAGCATGCAACCTACTTGCCAGGGCAGAGATCAAGCAGGGTCGTGCCATGCTGCGGGTCTCGCCAGCCGCAGACCCTGCCATACAGTGAGGAGATGGCTGAAGCTGTAGCACAGCCTGCATCCCTTCATTGCTGGCTACATCACGCAGGCATAATCGCTGCCATGAGCAGGCATTAATGCCCACCTGCGCCAGCTTCATGGGCACGCTCATCTCGGGGGCGGGGCCCTCGCCAACAGCGCCCCACAGCCACTCCGCCACCGTGCTGCAAGTACGGAAAGGCAGCACAGCCAGGCATTGGGCATGAGGCGCAGGCAAGGGATGGCGGCGTGGAAGAGAGGATAGCAGGCAGTGGCAGGGCCAGCTCGCAGCCTGCATCCTCTGAGCAACAAGGTGCCTCCAGCGACAGTGGATCCTCAGTCGATCCTCAGTGACCAGCCCCCACACCAACCAGCCAGCAGGCGCACCTGTTATAGGTGACGCAGTGCTGGAAGGCCTTCCATCCCTTCGCAGCACCAACCGAAACAACAGCTGCGGTATAGTAAAGCCGCACCTGTCGTAGGTGGCGCAGTGCTGGAACGCCTTCCACGCGCAGCGCTTGCGGAAGGACAGCTGGTCGGCGGCGGGGGCGCCGCCCTTCAGCTGCTCCAGCAGGGTGGCGTAGTCGGAGGGGTCCACCACCTGCAATGCAACAGCCGAGTGCGGGTGTTCTGACCATAGCAGTCGCGTGCATAGGCTGCACACTGACTGCAAAGCGAGCATCGGCGCCAATTTAAGTCAAGAGCGCCATGGCGTCTCGGCCGTGTCTCACACACCATCTGTGCATGAGCATGCGCATTGTCGAAACAATGGAAAGTGGAAAACGGAAAAGACAAGACTCACCACGGTGACGTGCTCGTGGTTCTTGGCCGCGGCACGGATCATGGCAGGGCCGCCGATGTCAATGTTCTCAACAGCCACCTGCAAAGTTGAAATGCAGCCACTTGTTCAGTCATGACCACCGGTGCGGGAGAGCGCAGCTTCAACCATGAGGCAGCACCAGCAGCACCAGCAGCAGCAGCAGTGGCAACAGCAGCAGCAGCAGCAGCGGCAGCTTGCGCCGACTACAGCCCGCAGAGCCGCAGCACAGCAGTGCTGCGCAAATAAGCAGCACAAACTACCAGTCACCCCCCCGGCTGCTGGGCGCACCTCGTACGAGGGCTTGTTGGCGGCGGTCACAGTCTGGCGGAAGGGGTAGAGGTTGACCACCACAATGTCAATGGGCTGGATGTTGTGCTGCAGCAGGGGATGCGGAGGGGCAGTAAAAGGGGGCGTGTCAGCGAGCAATTCGGAAAAGGAACACCCAGCGCAGGTCGCGGGATGATCGCGCAGCGTTGGCAGCTGCTCTGCTTGCATGGCACTATGCTGCCGCCGCCGCGGCAAACCAGTCGCACACTGCTGTGCTTGCCTGGCCAATTGCGTCCATGTGCTGCGGCAGGTCGCGGCGAGCCAGGATGCCACCGTGCACGCCGGGGTGCAGGGTCTTCACGCGGCCTGAACGCACAGGCAAATGGGTGGCATGCTGCTGGTGTCAGGCAGCAGCGGATGTGGATGCAGCACAACCTGCCACGGGCCAGCTAGCTACTTTGTTCCAGCATGTGGCCACGCAGAATGCGCTACAGCCGCAGCGGTGGCAACAGGCAGCCTGATTTAAAGCAGCAGCAGCAGCAGCAGCACTCGACACAGGAATATCACAGCATTTCAGCATTATCTCTTTCAAACCACATACATCATGAGCGCACCGTCCAGCATCCCGGGGAGCCCGTCAGCTCCTCCACCCAACTTGCACGCCATCCAACAACAAGGCATCAGATCATGTTCATGTTTCCATCCATCTGTATTCGCACCGTCCAGCATCTCGGGGAAGCCGGTCAGCTCCTCCACCCGCTTCACGGGCACGCCCGCCGCCTCAATGGCGGTGGCGCTGCCGCCGGTGGACACAATCTCGTAGCCCAGCTCCGCCAGGCCCTGCGATGCGAAAGCAAGTGGCTGGTTGCCAACGATGTGTGGCTGCAAAGCATGCCGGCCGTGGATGGATGCTGGGCGCCGCTACGCGAGTCAACAGTCTCCAGAAGCCACCCCTGCAGCGGGTGTGGTGCACCACTGCCTGCTGCGCCTGCCTGCCCACCTTGGCGAGCGCATCCAGGCCGGTCTTGTCGGAGACAGAGATGAGGGCCTTGCCCTTGGCACCTGCCGCCGCCATGACGCGCTGCGCGCCGCCAGCCGCCGCCGCCCGAGTGCTGCTGCTGCGGGCCGCCTGCTGCTGCCTGCGGGCGAGCCAAAATGCATGCACCAATGTGCTGGTGAGGCGGATGAGGTGCTGGAGGCGGGGGAGGCCCCCCAAAGACCGGACAGCTCGGTCACCATGCACCATGCACTGCAGGCGCCCCGGCAATGCCTAGGCCACGCACCGGAGGGGAGCGGTGATGCCCACGAATGCCTCGCCCAGCTGGCGCGCCGCGCCGCCGCGAGCAGGGAGCTGCGGCCGACCGAACGCCCGGCACAGCACCGAAAGCCGGCCGGTCTGGGCTGCCAAGGACATGATGGGTGGCACGAAAGAGGGCGCCGATGGCCGATCGACCCGCTTGAAGCACAATGCACCGAAATGGGCGAGGAGCGTCCCGCAAGCTGGGCAGGCCGATAGGGGCGGGGCGACCCGTCCAATAGCGCTGATCGCTCCGATCGCATTGCAGCGCCACCCAACGCGCCTGGGGCGCCGCTCCCCAAGCCCGGAACCCTGACAGCCCCTTTGCTGGACGGCTCCGCACCTGGGCGGCTGCCCAGATCACTGCCAACGCTTTCTTGGTCCTGCCCGTCTCCAAAGCACGCCCACGGCCGGAAGACGGTCCCCTCCCCGCTCGCCGCGCGCTCCAGGCCCGCTGCCGGCCCTCAGACAGCTTCCCTGTATCGCAGCGTCACGTTCTGGACGCGCTGGCAGCGCGCCTCGCCCGCCAGTCAGCCGCCGCCACCGCTGCTGCCTGCCGCGAGGGGAACGCCGGCGGCGGCACAGCCAATGGCCAGCAGCAGCGACCCAGCCCCGCAGGCTGCCCCCTGAGCCATGGCGGAGGGTGGGCGACGCGCCAACGGCAGCGGCCGGGACGCCGCGCTGACCTGGGACGTGCCGCCGGCGCTGGATGGCGATGAAGCGGGTGCTGCGGCGGCGGCACGCCCTGCATTTGCTGCCGTGGCAGCCAAGCACCTGGAGGCCCTGGTGCGCCAGCTGCTGCAGGCAGAGGGCGTGCAAGCAGTGGACGCCTGGGCGCCGCTGCTGTGTGAGCTGGCCGGCGCGGCGGCGGCGGCGCTGTCACCCACAGCGGCCGCTGCCCATGGCAAGCTCGACCCCCGCCACTACATCAAGGTGGGTGCTCAGGGCTCTGCATGTGATGCCAATAACATAGTGCATCGGGTGGACGTCAACGGTTTGTGTGGCTTGCAGTGCGTGACGCACATGGGCAGGAGCAGGCATCTTGTCGTTGAGCAATGCGCGGCAACGGGCATGCACCGCTTCATGCGCCTGGCCACTGCTTTGCTTTGTGGTGCTGTGCTGCGGCGTTGCTACATATCATGTCCACCTGCTGGCACCTTCACGCTTACTGGTCCACGGGCTTACCAACCCTCTGCTGCTGCCGCAGGTGAAGCGGCTGGTGAGCCCCAGCGCCGCCCCAGGCGACAGCTGCGTGGTGCTGGGCGTGGCGTGCCGCAAGTCGCTGGCGCACAAGCGCATGCGCTCGTCCATCGCCCAGCCACGCATCATGCTGCTGGCAGGCGGGCTGGACGCGCAGCCAGCCGCTGCAGCCGCCAGCCTACGGAGCAGCGGCGGCGGCGGCTTGGGCGCGGCTGCGTTTGGCGGCGGCGGCGGCACCGCGGCGGCGGCGGCGCTGAACAGGAGCAGCCTGTCCTCCTTCGACTCCCTGCTGGACCAGGAGCAGCAGACTCTGGCAGCCGCTGTGGAGCGCATTGCTTCCTTCAGCCCAGATGTGCTGCTGGTAGAGCGAAGCGTGGCGCGGTGCGTCCCTTGGTCGATATGTTGCTGCTCTGTGCTTGTCATGGTATCACGATGCTGTGTGCTTGCTCGCGCTTCCTCGCTTTGCTCCAAATAGGGTGGCAGCCTTCTTGCTGCAGCGTGTGGAACGCTGTTTGCATGTCGAAGCAGGTATGCTGCCCTGTTTGGCTTGCTGCTGACCCGAGCTGCTGCTTTCTCGCCCCCTTGCCCTGCAGGTATGCCCAGGAGCTGCTGCTGCAGAAGGACATTTCTCTGGTGCTGAATGTCAAGCATGAGCTGCTGGAGCGCGTGGCCCGCTGCACCGGGGCACTGGTGCGTGCGGGCTGAGCTGGCCGACGGGGTGTCATCCTGCTGCTTCGGGACGAGCATGACTGCTTAGCTGGCAGTATGGATGGTGCAGCAAGCAGGTTACACTGCCCTTACTGCTCATGCTACAGCGCTCGGCATGGTGCATCTCCAACTTCTCTCCACTTGCAGGTGGCACCCTCGGTTGACCAGCTGAGCAGCCACTGCATCGGCTTCTGCAAGGAGTTTGAGGTGGAGAGCCTGCCCAGCGCAGCAGGCACAGCAGCAGCGGCGGCATCAGCAGCGGCAGGTGGTGCAGAGGCCAGCCCACACGCATCCAAGGGCACCGATGTGAGTGGCTGAGTGGATTGGGTGCTGGGACCTGGTGCGCGGCATGGCGGCCTGGATTAAGGTATTCGTGCTTGGTACCTGCCTGCCGCAAGCATGCACCATATACCTTCTGTGCACCTGTCTGCTAGCCAGTTCATTTCGTCGACCGCCCTGTCTCTGCTGCAGGGCCAGCATTTGGTGGCAGATGCCGCCACGCTGCGGCGAGGCGGCGCAGCAGGCGCAGCAGGCAGCGGGCCGCGCACTCTCATGCTGTTCCGCGGCTGCCCGCGCCCGCTGGGCTCCACCATCCTGCTGCGCGGCAGCGACGCTGGAGAGCTGCGGCGAGTGAAGCGAGTGGCTTCCTTTGCAGCCTATGCAGCCTACTGGGGGCTGCTGGAGTCAGCCCTGCTCGCCGACCAGTTAGCCTCAGCAGCGGCGGCGGTGCTGCCGGGCGGCTGCCAGCCGGATGCAGTGGCGGGGCTGGCAGATGCGGTGGCATCCACATCCTTCCTGGCAACTGCCGAGGCGCGCGGGCGGCAGGCCATCCTGTCCGCCTCCCCGCATGTGTCTGTAGTGCTAGAACGGGGTGCCCCAGCTGAGGAGCTGGAGCTCCCCACTCCAGACAGCGCGCGGGCGGCAGCAGCGCCAGGCAGTGGTGGCGACGGCGGCGGCAGCGGCGATGGCAGCGGCAGCGATGAGGCTGAGGCTGAGGCAGCGTCCGAGTGGGATGATGGCGAGGGGGCCGCCAGCCCAGCTTCCTCAGCTAGCACGCAGCTGTGGGTGCTGCCGGCGGTAGCAGGCGCCGCCACGTTTACCGTCTCGGGCAGCCAGAGCCAGACAGAAATGGATGAGCTAGATGCAGCAGCGGTACCGTTGCAGCAGCAGCGGCAGCAGCAGCTAGGGGTGGGTGCATTAGCCGCAGGCGGCCAGGCGCAGCAGCAGCAGCCAGCAGTTGGAGAGGAGCAGCAGCTGGGCGGCTGGGGCGCGGGCGCGCCCGCGGCAGCCGCCAACGGCAGCCACGCTCGGGCAGCGCCGGGGTCGCCGCAAGACCCGCTGCACCTGGCAGCCAAAGAGCTGGCGCTACAGCAGTTGCAGCTGACCGGCAGCGATCCGTCGAGCCCGGCCGCTGCACTGGACGCGGCAGCGGGTGCGCTGGGGCAGGAAGGCTCCGAGCCTCAGCTGCAGCAGCTCCCGCTGTCTGCCAGGGGCAGCGAGAATGACTCGCTGGCGGCTCAGCCGTCCTCCTCCCAATTCTCGGGCGTGGCAGCAGCAGCAGCGCAGCAGCAGCTGCTGCAGAGCACGCTGGGCAGGAAGGCCAGCTGGGGCGCGGCCAGCAGCGGGCCGCTGCCACCTGGCCTGCTGGCTTACCGCAGCCAGCAGCTGTGGCTCACCATTTCCTGCAAGAACCCGGCCAAGGGTGTGCTGTGCGAACCCGCACATGCACACTGCATGCAGTTCTACGCTGACACAGGTGCGGGTTGCGCACGGCAGGCTGGGGTTGCCTGCAGATTGCATTGTGCGGCATTTACCCTGCTGTATGGCCGTTGTGCTGCCTGATCCCTACATGAACTGGCAATCACGCTTCTAGTGCCATACATAAGCAGTCCATCGCTGCCCTGCCTGGCTGCAGACCTGCCCCTGGGCGCATTCCTGTCGGCCGCCGCGCCCTCCAACCGCAAGTGCCCGCACCCTCAGTGCGGCGACGGCGCGCCGCTGCACCTGCGTTCCTTCATGCATGCCAACGGCCTGGTCACTCTCTCCTCAGTGCGCCTGCCGGCTGGCAAGGAGCTGCCAGACAGCCGGGTCTGGCTGTGGCTGCGCCCCACCGGCGGCCGCAGCGGCAGCGATGACGGCGACGGCGGCGCGGCACGGCGGGTGGCCCTGTCGCCCGAGGCTGCCTGCCTGTCGTTCGCCCACCTGCTGTCGCTGCTGTTTGATGCGCGCCAGCTGGCGCTGGGCGGCGCCTCGCTGCAGCGCGACTTTGTGCGCTACCTGGTGAGCTTACCGGTTCATGCTCTATCGCCCCTGTGCTCAATGCGTTATGTGAGCTGTCATGCCGTGGCTGCAAAAGTAGCCTATGCAGCTCTGTTTGCTCCAGCCCACCTTGCACTCCTTGCTTGGCCACTGCAGGGCGCCGGCTCCACGCTGCTCTGCCTGCACTTCTCGCCCGCCGCGGCCTATGCGGTGCGGATGCCGCCGCGCTGCGTGGGCCTGCTGCCTCAGCCCGAGCTGGAGTGGCTGCAAGAGGAAGTGAAGGCGCTGACAGAGGTGAGCGAGAAAACCTGCTGTGGAGAGCGGCTTTCCAGCCCTCAAGCTGGAGAATGCAATGCTTTGTGGGGTCTGTTAGCACCCGTGCCAGCTCGGTCGCCAGCGGGCCCTGAGTGACGCTCAAGCTACCTGCGTCGCCCTCCTGCTTACGTTTTCTAGGAGGCCGACGAAGCCTTCGGTGCGATCGAGTACGCGCTGCAGCAGCAGCTGCGGGCACTGCCACCGCTTGAGCCCGCTGCCGCCAGCGATGCGGGCGGCGGCGATGCGCTCGCAGCGGCGGCGGCGGCGGCAGCAGCGGATGCCGAGTTTCGGCAGATGTGGCTGGACACCCTGGCGGATACGCGGGCTTCCTTCCTGGAGCTGGTAAGCAGCATTGCACACACTTTACTGCGGGACACCAAAATGCAATCGCAGCCTGTTTGTTGGGATGCGGCTGCACACTACTTGTGAAAGCTGCACAGCACCGCCTCTCTTACGTTGGGGTTAGTCAGGTTCTGGGCATTTTCCCACTGCACTGCCGTTTCCGCCCCACCTACAGGTGCAAGACACTGTGGTCCAATTGGATGCGTCCTCGCATGGCAATGAGGGCAGCGACCAGCAGCAGCAGGAGCAGGCGGCGGCGCAGCAGCTGGTGCCGGTGGTGTGGGAGCTGAACAAGCTGCGCAGCATGCTAGCCGCGGTGGTGCTGCAGTGGGCCACGTGCCTGCAAGAGGGCGCAGCCGGCAGCCATGCGGCACCCCCCAACGGCGGCGGCCTGCTCAGCAGCATGCTCGCGACGCGGCGGCAGGCGGGTGGCAGGCACAGTCGCCGAGGCAGCGTGGCGGAGGAAAGCGAGGGGCAGGAAGCGGCAGGTGGTGAGCCGCCTCTCTCGCCCACCAGCCAGGCAGCGGCGCAGCAGCTGGAGGCAGGTCCCAGCTTAGAGCAGCAGCAGCAGCCACAGCAGCCACCGCCGGCACTGCAGCCGGAGGCAGGTGTGTCGCCGCAGGAGCAGCTGCCGCAGGCTGGGCAGCCAGCGGGGCAGCACACCTTGCAGCGCAGCGTCAGCGGCGCCAGCTTAGGGCAGCAGTTTCTGGAGTCGGGGATCAGCCAGGAGCTGGGCAGGCGGGCCGCCAGCGAGCTAGATTTTGGCGCGCCCTCGCTGGTGGCTGGGGAGGAAGGCAGCATGAGCGGCCCCAGTCTGGCCACCAGCCCACAGGGCGGCGTTGGGCTGCCGGCACCCGCCTCTATCCCAACTGGGCTGGTGGCTCGATATGTGGCCATATTTGACCAGCGAGGGCCCAAGGCCAGCCCCGGTAGCCCCGGCACCAGCCCCAGCTCGCAACGCCGGCGCTCGCAGCGCACGTTGAACTGGGTGCAGGCCAGCTCGCCGGCAGCAGGCGAAGGCGGCGCTGTGGCTTCAGAGGCAGCCAGCCCAGCGGAGCCAGGGGCAGCAGCGCAGCAGCAGCAGCAGCAGGGCGAGGAGCAGGCGGCGTCTGCTCAGAAGCCGCTGACCCGGCAGCGCTCCTCTTTGTTCCGACTGGACCTGACCAGCCCTGAGCCAGACCTGGCCCGCGCGCTGACGCCCTCTCGCAGGCGCACGTCAGGTGGGCACTGCTGGCACGACAGGGTTATGCTGCCTGCCTCCTGCATTGTATCTCCACTTGCAAGTGGTTGGAAGGGGTTACTAGGCAGCGGCTGGTACAGCACTACCTGCCATAAAGTAACCTACACTTGGGGTGTGGCTGCCCACCGCTGGC
>VFQQ010003370.1_pt1 | contig 15672 bp, 17 predicted proteins | sample 3512341 | NCBI WGS metagenome assembly VFQQ01 (sample SAMN10412373, study PRJNA504923) | tailings metagenome | isolation source: Relicate 2 Philex TSF1 revegetated site | place: Philippines: Tuba, Benguet | collected 2017-08-29 | reverse complement strand
CCGAGACCGGCTCGTCGGCGATGACCACGCGCGGCTTCAGCATCAGCGCGCGGGCGATGGCGATGCGCTGGCGCTGGCCGCCCGAGAACATGTGCGGATAGCGGTTGAAGTGCTCGGGGCCGAGGCCGACCTTGAGCAGCATCTGCATGGCCTTTTCGCGCCGCTCCGGCGCCTGCATCGAGGTGTTGAGCAGCAGCGGCTCGGCCAGCACGTCGCCGATCTTCTGGCGCGGATTGAGCGAGCCATAGGGGTTCTGGAAAACGATCTGCACCTTGCGGCGCATGTCGGCGGTGACGCCGGTGCGCTTGATGTCGATCGGCATGCCATCGATGAAGAGTTCGCCGGAGGTCTGGCGGTCGATCATGGTCAGGATGCGGGCGAGCGTCGACTTGCCCGAACCGGACTCGCCGACGATGGCGAGGGTCTTGCCCTTTTCCAGCGTGAAGCTGACGCCGCGGACGGCATGCACGACGCGGCCGGGGCCGAAGAGACCACCACCGACATGATAATCGCGCTTGAGGTCGCGGCCTTCGAGGACGAGCTGGGTCATGCGGCGCCTCCCTCGGCGAGGAAGTTGCCGGCAATGGTGGGCAGGCGATCGCCGGTGGCGTTCTCGGGCAGGGCCGAGAGCAGCGCGCGGGTATAGGCGCTCTTGGGGGCGGTGAAGAGTTCGAGCACGCCCGCCTCTTCCATCTTGTGGCCCTTATACTGCACGACGACGCGGTCGGCGGTTTCGGCGACGACGCCGATATTGTGGGTAATCATGATCAGTCCCATGCCGTTTTCGGCCTGGAGGCGCATCAGCAGATCGAGGATCTGCTTCTGGATGGTGACGTCGAGCGCGGTGGTCGGCTCGTCGGCGATCAGCAGCTTCGGATTGCAGGCAATAGCCATGGCAATCATCACGCGCTGGTTCTGGCCACCCGACATCTGATGCGGGAAGGAATTGAGCCGCTGGGCGGGGTCGTTGATGCCGACCTGCTCGAGCAGTTCGATGGCACGGGCACGACGCTGCTGGCGGTTCATGCCCATGTGGACGCGGAGCACTTCCTCGATCTGGAAGCCGACCGTGAAGCACGGGTTGAGGCTCGCCATCGGCTCCTGGAAGATCATCGAGATGTCCTTGCCGACGATGTCGCGACGCAGCGCGTCGGTAAGACCGAGCAGGTTGCGGCCATCGAAGGTCATGGAGTCGGCCCTGACGGTGGCGGCGGCGGGCAGAAGGCCCATCACCGCCAGCATGGCGACCGACTTGCCCGACCCGGACTCGCCGACGATGGCGAGCACTTCGCCCTTCTGCACCGAGAGGTCGATGCCCTGGACGGCGTGGAAGAGGCCGACCGAGGTATCGAAGGAGACGGTGAGGTTTTTGACTTCAAGCAAAGCCATGATGGTCAGCTCCGCTTCAGCTTGGGATCGAGCGCATCACGCAACCCGTCGCCGACGAGGTTGATGGCGAGAACGGTGATGAGGATGGCCAGACCCGGGAGGGTGATGACCCACCAGGCGCGGAGGATGAACTCGCGCGCGTCGGCCAGCATGGTGCCCCATTCGGGCGTCGGCGGTTGCGCGCCGAGGCCGAGGAAGCCGAGCGCGGCCGCATCGAGGATGGCGCCCGAAAAGCTGAGCGTCGCCTGGACGATCAGCGGAGCCACGCAGTTGGGCAGAATGGTGACGAACATCTGCCGCAGGTGACCGGCGCCCACCACCTTGGCGGAGGTGACATACTCGCGGTTCTTTTCCGCAATCACCGCCGCACGAGTGAGGCGCGCGAAATGCGGCTGCAGCACCAGCGCGATAGCCAGCATGGCGTTGAAGAGGCCGGGACCCAGCACCGTCACCAGCACGAGGGCCAGCAGCAGCGATGGGAAGGCGAGGATGATATCCATCAGCCGCATGATCACCGCATCGACCCAGCCGCGGAAGTAACCCGCGAGCAGGCCGAGGATGATGCCGCCGGTGAGCGAGATGGCGACGACGACGGCGCCGATCAGCAGCGAATAGCGGGCGCCGTGCATGAGGCGCGACAGGATATCGCGACCGATGGCGTCGGTGCCGAAGATGAAGCGGGGATCGCCGCCGCTCTGCCAGACCGGCGGGACAAGGAACGAGCCGTTGTAGATGCGGGCCGGATCATGCGGGGCGATCCATGGCGCGAGCAGCGCGACGATGACCAGCAGGATGAAGACGACGAGGCCGATGACCGCGCCGGCGTTCTGGGAGAAATAGAACCAGAACTCGCGGAGACCGGACGCGCGGGAGACGGGTGCGGGCGTGGGAGCCGCAGCGAGATTGCTCATGTGCCGCTCCTCAATTGTGCCGGATGCGCGGATTGATCACCGCGTAGAGGACGTCGACGATGAGGTTCACCGCCATGATGATGAGGGCGATCAGCAGCAGGCCCGACTGCACGACGAAATAGTCGCGCTTGTTCACCGCTTCGATCATCCATTTGCCGATGCCCGGCCAGGAAAAGATGGACTCGGTGAGAATGGCGCCTGCCATCAGGAGACCCACCTGCAGGCCGATGGTGGTGACCACCGGAATGAGGGCGTTGCGCAAGGCATGGACACCGACGACGCGCTTGGGCTGCAGGCCCTTGGCGCGCGCCGTGCGCACATAGTCCTCGCCCAGCACTTCGAGCATGGCCGAGCGCGTCTGCCGCGCGATGACGGCAAGCGGAATGGTGGCGAGCACGACGGTGGGCAGGATGAGGTAATGCAGCGCCGACAGGAAGGCGCCCTTCTGCCCAGAGATGAGACTGTCGATCAGCATGAAGCCGGTGACAGGCTGGAAGAAGTAACTGAGCGCGATGCGTCCGGACACCGGAGTCCAGTGCAGCATGCCGGAGAACAGGATGATCAGCAGCATGCCCCACCAGAAGATGGGCATGGAATAGCCGACCAGCGCGGTACCCATGGTCATCTGGTCGAACCAGGAGCCGCGCTTGATGGCGGCGAAGATGCCGGCGGGAATGCCGAGAACCGTGGCGAGGATGATGGCGCAGAGCGAGAGTTCGACCGTCGCCGGGAAGCGCGAGAAGAACTCCTGTGCGACCGGGCGCTTGCTGGCGAAGGAAACGCCGAAATCACCACGCAGCACGTTGAACAAATAGCTGAAATACTGCTCGTAAAGCGGCTTGTCGAAGCCCAGCCGCGCCAGCACTTCGGCGTGCCGCTCGGGACTGACCCCGCGCTCGCCGGCAAGCACCTGCACCGGATCGCCGGGGAGAATGCGGATGAAGATGAAGGCGACAAGGGTCACGCCGATGAAAGTCGGGATGATCAGCGCCAGCCGATAGAGAATAAAGCGAAGCATATATGCCCTGACATTTGCCCGTCTTGTTGCGGGCGATCTTTTGCGACTGGCGCGGCACGTTATCGGCCTGCGCGTCGGCGATCTCCAATGGGCGAACCGGGGAGACCGTAGGAAGAAGGGGCGCCGGTGTGCGGCGCCCCTCCGGTCTGCTTACTCGGCGACGTCAGCGCCGTCGAAGCGGTGGAAGCCAAGCGGATCCTGCTTGAAGTTCAGCACGCGCTTGTTGTGAGCGATGTACTGGTTCGAGTGGGCCAGCAGCACCCACGGGGTCTGCTCGTGGAACACCTTCTCGGCTTCGAAGTAGATCTTGGCGCGCTCGTCCTGGTCGAAGGTGGCCTTCGCCTTCTGGATGAGCGAGTCATAGGGCTCGTAGCACCACTGGGCGCGGTTGTTCGAACCGACGGCAGCGCAGGAGAGCAGGACGCCGAGGAAGTTGTCCGGGTCGGCGTTGTCAGCACCCCAGCCGATCATCACGGCGCCGTCGCGGTCAACGGCCGACGACTGCTCGAGGTAAACCGGCCAGTCCATGCTGATCAGTTCGACGTTCACGCCGATGGCAGCCCAGTCGGCCTGCAGGAGTTCGCCCATGCGCTTACCGTTCGGGTTGTACGGACGAGCGACCGGCATCCACCAGAGCTTCATCGAGAGGTTCGACACGCCAGCTTCGGCGAGCAGGGCCTTGGCGCCTTCGACGTCGTACTTGACGACTTCGTTGGACGGATCCGAAGCCCAGGACGAGGCCGGGAGCGGGTTCTTGGCGAGAACGGCCTGGCCGGCATAGACGCCTTCGAGGATCGCTTCGCGGTTGACGGCCATGTTCAGGGCCTGACGAACCTTCGGGTTGTCGAAGGGAGCCTGCTGGGTGTTGAAGGCGATGAAGCCGACGTTTTCACCAGCGGTCTCGGTGACCACGAGGTTCGGGTCTTCCTTGAGGGAAGCCACGTCGCCCGGGATCGGGTACGGGATCACGTCGCACTGGCCAGCCTTGAGGGCTTCCTGAGCGGCGGCGGGTTCCTTGGTGATGGCGAAGATCAGGTCGTCGATCGGCGACTTGCCCGACCATGCATCCGGGTTCGCCTTGTAGCGAATGACGGTGTCGGTCTGGTAGTCGACGAACTGGAACTTGCCGGTGCCGACCGGCATGGTGTTGAACTGGGCCATGTTGCCAGCAGCTTCGAGCTGGGCGGCATATTCAGCCGAACCGATCGACAGGAAGTCCATCGGGAAGTTCACGAACACGGTCGAGTCGGCCGAGTTGAAGGTGAACTTGACGGTGTAGTCGTCGATCTTCTCAACCGACTTGAAGGCGGACTTGAAGCCGGTCGAGTCGAAGTACTGGTACGAGGCGCCGTCGACATAAGTCGCCCACGGGCTGGCCGCATCGGCCTGACGGTTGAACGACCAGAGAACGTCGTCGGCGTTGAACTCACGGGTCGGGGTGAAATAGGCAGTGGTCTGCCACTTCACGCCTTTGCGCAGGTGGAAGGTGATCTCCGTGCCGTCTTCCGAAATGTCCCAGCTTTCGGCCAGGCTCGGAACGATGGCCGAGCCACCGAGCTCGAAGTCGACGAGGCGGTCCATGACGGCGCGCGAGGAAGCGTCGAACGTGGTACCGGCGCTCCAGAGGGCCGGGTCGAAACCTTCCGGCGAACCTTCCGAGCAATACACGAGCTGCTTGGCATACGCTGCGCCGGACATCGCAACCACAATAGCAGTGGCCGCGAGCAGGCTCTTCATGATCTTCATGACGTCTGTCTCCCGAATACATGCGCCGGCGGCTTTCGCGCCTCCGGCTTGGCCGGAAGAAAAGCGGTTTTTCCTAAGCAGCGCAATGACAATATTATGTCAGAGAAGGCCTATCCCGTAGTTTGTCGACAAACTGAGTACAGTGCGACAGGGACGGCATCCGGGACAAGGCGGGCTATCCCATTGCAATATTTGACCAAATGGTCAAGTTAACGCGACCGGGAGGATAGAATGACGCAGGCGATAGCCACCGTGGCGCTGGCAGTGCGCGATTATGACGAGGCCATCGGCTTTTACCGCGACGCTCTCGGCTTCGATCTGATCGCCGATACGCCGCTCGGCGGCGGCAAGCGCTGGGTGCTGGTCGCCCCGAAAGGCGGCAAGGGTGCACGGCTGTTGCTGGCCGTGGCGGATGGGCCGGAGCAGACCGCGCGGGTCGGCGACCAGCTCGGCGGACGCGTCGGCTTCTTCCTCGAGACCGATGACTTCGCTCGCGATCACGCAAGCTTTACGAGCAAGGGCGTGCGCTTTCTCGAAGCGCCGCGGCACGAGGCCTACGGCTCGGTGGCGGTATTCGAGGACATCTACGGGAACAAGTGGGACCTGATCGAGCCCAAGGGATAGTCTGGCATCTGACACACAGGCGGCCTAAGCTCATCATCCCTTCCTGACCGCATTGCATTTATCTGGAGAACCTCATGAGCAAGCGCCGCCTCGGACGCTCGGACCTTCATATCGAGCCGCTGGTGCTGGGCACCAATGTGGTCGGCTGGACCGCCGACGAGAAAACCTCGTTCGAGGTGATGGATGCGTTCGTCGGCGAGGGCTTCACCGCCATCGACACGGCCGACAGCTATTCGCGCTGGGTGCCGGGCAATGACAGCGACAGCGAGAAGATCATCGGGCGCTGGATGAAGGCGCGCGGCAACCGCGACAAGGTGCTGGTGTTCACCAAGGTCGGCTCGGATATGGGCCAGGGCCACAAGGACCTCAGCGCCAAGTGGATCGTCGAGGAAGTCGAGCATTCGCTCAAGCGCCTGCAGACCGACTATATCGACCTCTACCAGAGCCACTGGCCGGACGAGAACGTGCCGCAGGAAGAGACGCTGCGCGCCCATGACAGCCTGATCAAGGCCGGCAAGGTGCGCTTCATCGGCACCTCGAACCACGACGAAAAGCTGCTGACCGAGGCGCTGGATATTTCCAAGCGCGAGGGCCTTGCCCGCTACGAGACGATCCAGAACGAATTCAACCTCTATGCCCGTGAGAAATTCGAGGGGCCGGTGCAGGATATCTGCGTGCGCGAGGAGATCTCGGGCATCCACTATGCGGGCCTGGCGCAGGGGTTCCTCAGCGGCAAGTATCGCAGCGCGGCCGATGCCGGGAAGAGTCCGCGCGGTGGCGGCATCGTCGGCAAATATCTCAACGACAAGGGCTTCCGCATTCTGGCGGCGCTCGACGCCGTCGCCAGGCGCACCGGCGCGGCGCAGGCCGAGATCGCGCTGGCCTGGATCGCGGCGCAGCCGGCGGTTGCGGCGCCGATCGCCTCGGCCACCAGCATCGAGCAGCTCAAGAGCCTCGCCCGTGGCGCCCGCCTGCAGCTGTCGGCGGCGGACCTCAAGGAACTCACGGACGCAGGCAAGTAGGATGCGGCTGGCCGGGTTTCAGGTTGTGAGTGTGGTGGCGGCTTTGGCCGCCCCTGCCCTTGCGCAGGAACCCGGCTGGCACTATTCGCCGCTGCCCGGCGAAGGCGACCGGGCGGCGATGGGCTGCACCTATGGGTCGACGCCGGAAAAGCATGCCTGCCTCGTGGTACGCTGCGAGGACGATTTCAGCACCGGCCTCCATATCCACACCAGCCGTCCGGAAGGCGACGCCGGCAGCTGGGTGCTGGAGTTCGACCGCGAGATGACGCGCTTCCCCGTGACCGCGTCGGCGGAGGGTTCGCCTTATGGCGCCCGCATCGAGGGCGACGTGACGGACCTGCTGTTCAATCTGAGGAACGCCGGCCTCATCTATCTCGAACCGCCGGGCGGATCGCAGATCGACCGGGCCATCTCGCTCTCGGGTTCGCTCGATGCGATCAACCGGGCGCTCTATTTCTGCGCGCCGAAAGTGCCGAACGAACCGGCGTCAGTTCCCGACAAGGTCCAGTAGCGACATCCGCTTGTAGTCGGCAACCAGCCGCGGGCCTTCCTCGGGGCCCATGGCAATGGCAAGGCGCATGGCAGCGTTGCCCATGTACATGACCAGCATGGCCTTGCTGGCGAGCGCCTCGGGATCGGCGTCCGGATAGACCTTGCGGAGGGCGGCCGACATCAGGGCGCCGTTCTCGCGCGCGTCGATCAGCTCCAGTTCCTGCAGTGAGCGGTCGGCGGTCACGCCCGACCAGATGTCGCGCATCGCCGGCTCGGTGAGAAACAGGTTGTAGAAGACGTCGATCAGGTCGTCGAAGGCGACACGCAGATCGTCGACGGTCTTCACATCGGCCAGTCCGTCGCGAATGCAGATGCGGCCCTCCTCGAAGAAGCGTTCCGCCAGCGCGGCGATCACGGCGCTCTTATCGGGAAAGTACTGGTAGAGCGAACCGATCGAAATGCCGGTGCCCTGGGCCAGTTCGCCCATCTTCAACGCCTCGCTGCCGTGCTCTTCGATCAGCTGCTTGGCGCAGGCGAGGATGCGTTCGACTCGCTCACGGCTGCGCTGCTGCTGGGGCGATCGGCGAGCAAGTATCTGTTCTGACACGGCTATTTTCCTGTTCTGGCAGAAATGTGAGTTTCTCTCACTTTTTCTCTTGACGGTTCATAATATGAGGATTTATCACATTACGCAATGTGAGTGTTCCTCACGTTTTACGGAAAAGGAAAACCAAATGACCAAACCAATCGTGATCATCGGCGGCCGTGGCAAGACGGGTGCGTATGTGGCGGACGGACTGACTGCACTGGGCATTCCGGTGCGGATGGCGTCGCGCAAGACCGGCTTCGACTGGACCAAGCCCGAAACCTGGGCCAAAGCGCTGGACGGCGCGGCCGGCGCGTACATTACCTATTATCCCGACATCATGGTGAAGGGCGCCGCGGAAGCCATCGAGGCGCTGGCCTATGTGGCGATGGAACAGGGCGCCAAGCGCCTGGTGCTGCTGTCGGGCCGTGGCGAAGAAGCAGCGCAGCTGGCCGAGCAGAAGCTCATCGGCTCCGGCGCCGACTACACGGTGGTGCGCGGCAGCTGGTTCTTCCAGAATTTCGACGAGGGCCAATTCCAGGAGATGATCGTCGACGGCGAAGTGGCGCTGCCGGTGGACGAGGTCCCCGAGCCGTTCGTCGACACCCGCGACATTGCCGAGGTGGCAGTAGCCGCCTTCGCCGACGACAAGCATATCGGCAAGATCTACGAAGTATCCGGCGGCCGGATGATGACCTTCAGCGAGGCCGTCGCCGAGATCAACGCGATCGCCGGACTCAATGTGCGGTTCACGCGAATGAACGCCCACGAGTTCTTCAAGATGCTCGAAGAGACCGACATGCCGACGGAAATCGCCGAGGTGCTCGAGGAACTGTTCGGCGTCGTGCTGGACGGGCGCAACGCCTACCTGTCGGACGGCGTGCAGCAGGTTCTCGGTCGCGAGCCGCGTGACTTCGCCGACTTCGTCAGGGAAGCCGCCGCCAGTGGCGTGTGGAGGAAGGCAGCATGAGCCCGTTCGATATCCTCGGCCTCGTCGTCGCCACCGGATCGGCGCTGATGGCAGGCATGTTCTTCGCCTTCTCCAACGTGGTCATGCCGGCGCTGGGAATGCAGCCTGCCCCGGCGGGGATTCGGTCGATGCAGGCGATCGACGTGACGGTGATGAACCCTATCTTCCTCAGCATCTTCACCGGCACGGCAGTGCTCGGCGTGGCGCTGGCGATCTGGGCGGTCATCGGCGGCGGCAATCTGCTCGCCGCGATCGGCGGCCTTGTCTATGCGGTGGGCACGTTCGGCATCACCGCAGCGATCAACGTGCCGATGAACAACAGGCTCAGCAGCATGCAGGCCGACAGCAGCCAGGCGGCCGGCTACTGGAAGATCTACCTGCGCGATTGGGTGTTCTGGAACACGGTACGGACGTGGGCAGCTATGGTCGCGCTACTGCTCATCGTCCTGGGGATGGCGGCCTAGCCGCCATCCCGACTTTCCCCTCAGGCGACGAGGAAGCCACCGTCGATGGGGAGCACGGCGCCGGTGATGAAGCCGGCGAGGGATGAGCAGAGGAACAGCGCGGCCGGCGCCAGGTCGGCCGGCGTCCCCCACCGGCCCATCGGGGTGCGGCCCATCAGTTCGGCGTTGCGGGTGGGGTTGGCGCGGGGGACGGCAGTCATCGCCGTCTCGATCCAACCCGGGGCCAGCGCATTCACCCGGATACCCTCGGGCGCGTAGGCAACGGCGAGAGACTTGGTGAGGCCAGCCACTGCGTGCTTGCTGGCCGTGTAAGCCGGGGCGTGCGGTGCACCGAAGAAGGCGAACATCGAGGCGATGTTGAGGATCGCCCCGCCATCGGCCAGCGCCTTGCGGAACGCTGTCGCCGAGCGCATCGAGCCCTGCAGATTGATGTCGATGACGGTGTCGAACCCATCATTGGTCCACTCCGCGGCGCGGAGGTTGACGCCGGCGCAGTTGATCAGCGCGTGGATTTTGGGGTGGTGCGCCGCGAATGCATCGACATCAGCGGCAGAGCGCACATCGAGTACGGCATGGTTGGCGTGGCCGCCGGCGGCGATGGCCGTATCGACCTCGGCCTGCGTCGCACCGGTGGCGTAGACATTGGCCCCGGCTTCCGCGAAGGCGGCAGCAATGCCGGCGCCGATGCCCGAGGTGCCGCCGGTGACCACCACAGTCTTGCCGGCGTAGAACTCAGTGGCCCAACTCATCTGACGAACTGCTCGACGTAATCGGCGCCCAGACCGACCTTTTCGTAGTGCTTCTTGCACATGTCGATCTTGGTGAAGACGTCCTCGAAACCGATCTGCTTGTTGTCCTTGTCGAGATAGACCATGCAGCCCGAGATGTTGAAGAAGGTGATCATCTCGTCACAGTCCTCGGGGACCGTCAGCGTGTGGATTTCCCCCGGCGGCTCGAACACGTAGGAACCGGTGGTCGCCACCCAGTCATGCTCGAGATAGTGCCACTTGCCCCTGATGACATAGCCGTGCACCGGCTGCGGGTGCAGGTGACGGCTGAGGATGCCCGAGCGGCGCACGCGCAGCAGGTTGCACCACTGGCCCTGCAGGGTGTTGAGGAACAACGGCCGGAACCAGACGCCTTCGGCCTGCGGCACCCAGACGCGCTCGTCCTCGGGCACGGCGGTGATGGCGATTTCCTTGGGCGCAAGCGGGTGCGCCGATCCGTTGAACGTCTGGTACATCAGTCTCTCTCCAGACCGGCCACGAGACGGGCCAGCTCCTCATAGTCCTCGATACGGTTATAGGCCTGCGCCGAGATGCGTATCCAGAGTTGATCGCCGACTTCCATGATCGGTGCATCGGCACCGCGCTGGCGCAGGCGGCTGCGCAGATCGAGCACCGTCTCGGGATCGGTGGCGCCGGTGAACGGGGCACGGATCAGCGACATGGCGCCGAAGAATTCAGGCGCAGCTGCGATCGGCTGGCTCCAGGCCTTGGAGAGTAGTTCCGCCCCCTGCCAGGCGAGCTCGCGGTTGGCCTGCATCAAGGCCGGGCCACCGAGCTCCTTGTGGTTCGCGATAGCGGACGGCACCGCGAGGGCCGCCGACCAGTCGCGCGTGCCGGTCCAGTCGAACTCGGCGAGGAAGCCGCCCATGTAGCCGTGCGAAATGATGTTGGGATGCAGCCAGCCCTGATGCGCGCTAGCGGACCAGAGGAACGCCGCGCCCTTGGGGGCCATCAGCCATTTGTGGCAATTGCCGACATAGAAATCGACGCCGAGCGTGCTCAGGTCGATCGGCACATTGGCCGGGCCGTGGGCGCCGTCGACCAGCACCAGCGCGCCCGCGGCCTTGCCGAGCGCCGCAATCTCGGCAACCGGCAGGATCAGCGCGCTGGGCGAGATGATGTGGTCGACGATCAGCACTTTTGTACGCGGTGTCAGCGCAGCGGCGAACGCCTCGATCAGCCCCTCTTTCGTCGGGTTCGGGAACGGCAGTTCGGCCGAGGTCAGTACCGCGCCGGTGCGGCTCGCGACATGGCGGGCGGTCTTGAGCACCGCGCCATAGATTTGCGAATGCATCAGGATTTCGTCGCCGGGCTCGAACCGCATCGACTCGAGGATGGCGTTGATGCCGGCCGTAGCGTTGTCGACGAAGACGAGATCGTCGCGCTGCGCACCGAGGAAAGCAGCCAGTTCACCGGCCGCGGCGCGGATGGCCGCCGGCAGTTCGTCGGCCATGAAATAGGTGGTGCCAGCCTCCATGCGCTCGCGCCAGCGTGTCTGTTCGGCCAGCACGGAGAGGGGCGCGGCGCCATAGGAGCCGTGATTGACGTTGAGGCGCGAGAAATCGAGCCCCCAGAGACCGCGCAGGTTTTCTGCGCGGCTGGAACGAGTGGTCACCAGTGGAACTCTTCGGTGTTTTCGCGAGCGCCCAGGAAGAAGGCGTCGGAGATGAGACGGAGCGGGGCGCCGTCCATATCGGACTTGCCCTTCTTCAAGAGCTTGGCGAAGCGCTCGTAGATGCCCTCATATTCTTCGGAGGGGTTCTGGATGATGACGTGGTCGTTGACCACCAGCACCGTGCCGCCCTTTTCGAGGCGCAGCTGCGTGCCCTTGGCGGTCTCGATGGCGACGGTCCAGATTTCGCCGGTCTCTTCGAGCCAGTTGAAGTGGGCCCAAAGCTTCGGCCTGGACTTTTCGCCGGACTTGAAGACGATCTCGACATCGACCGGCGTCTGCTTGTTGGCCGGGAACTTGAGCCTGGATGACTCCACGAAGACCGGGAACGGCATGATCTTGGTGAAGATCGACATGGCGTTGATGCCCGGGTCGCAGACGCCGAACCCGCCCGGCTCCCAGACCCAGTCCTGGCCCGGGTGCCACTTGCGGACGCTTTCACGCCAGTCGATGCGCACCGACTTCACGCCTTCCTTCTTGAGGATCTTCCTGGCCTGGTCGACGGCGTCGTTGTACTGGCTGTGCCAGGTCTGGAAGAGGACGCGGTCCTTCTTCTTGCCATAGGCGACGAGATCGTCGAATTCGGCCAGCGTCTGGGTCGGCGGCTTTTCGAGCAGAACGTCCTTGCCGGCATCGATCGCCTCGCGCACCATCTGGTGGCGGACGTTCGGCGGCGTGCAGATGGACACCAGCCCGACTTCCGGCATGGCCTTGTAGAGTTCGGCCGGGGTCTTGAACACCGGCACGTCGCCGTGGCCGATGCCGCGCGTCGAGACGCAGGCAGCGAGCTCGAAATCCTTCGATTTGTCGATCACCGGCAGGTGCTGGTCCTGCGAAATCTTGCCGATGCCGATGACGGCGATCTTCTTCCTGGCCATGGCGGGACGCCTCCTCATGTGCGGCGCACTTAAGGGGATTGGTGTGACAATTGAAAGGTCTTTGTTCTGGTCTTTTGGCGTCAAGTCGCCGCGACAACCGGCCGTCATCCCGGCGAAGGCCGGGACCCAGTACTCACCACCCTTCGGGTCGATCCAAGATGGAGCCGCATGCCTGGCGTTTGCTGGACCCCGGCCTTCGCCGGGGTGACGATCGAGGTGGCAGCAGAAGGCCAGCGGCTATCACCTCACCACAATGGCCCGGAAGTCGTTGACGTTGGTGCCGGTAGGTCCGGTGGTGAACAGGCCGCCGACCTCGCGGAAGGCGTTGTAGGCGTCGTTGTTGGCCAAAGCCGCCAGCGGATCGATGCCGGCTGCGCGCATGCGGGTGGCGGTGGCGCCATCGCAGACCGCGCCGGCGTTGTCGCCCGCCCCGTCGATGCCGTCGGTATCAGCGGCCAGTGCGGTGATGCCGGTGGTGCCCTCGATGGCGATGGCGAAAGCCAACAGGAACTCGGCATTGCGGCCGCCGCGGCCATTGCCCCGAATGGTGACGGTGGTCTCGCCGCCGGAGAGGATCACGGCGGGCTTTTCGAACGGCCGGTTGCGGCGATGCACTTCGCGGGCCAGCGCCGCATGCACCTGCGCAACGTCGCGCGCCTCGCCCTCGATGGCATCGGAGAGGATATGCGGGGTGACGCCGAGTTGCCGGGCGTGCTCGGCGGCGGCTTCGAGCGAGATGGCGGCCGAGGCGATGATGCCGACGGTATTGTGGGCGAAGATCGGATCCGTGGGCTTGGGCGCCGGGTTCGTGTCGCCGGCCAAAAGGTGCGAGACGGCCGCCGGCAGATCGAGACCGTAGAGCGAGACGAGACGCCGGGCTTCGGTGCGGGTCGAGCTCAGCGGCACCGTGGGACCGGAGGCGACCAGCGCCGGGTCGTCACCGGGGATATCGGAGACCACCAGCGTCGCCACCCGGGCCGGGGCGGCAAGCGCGGCGAGGCGGCCGCCCTTGATGGCGGAGAGTTCGTTGCGGATGACGTTCATCACCCCGATCGGCGCGCCGGAAGCCAGCAGCTGCTTGTTGACCGCCTGTTCGTCCTCGAAGGTCAGGCCATGGGCCGGCTGCGGCAGCAGCGCCGAACCGCCGCCTGAGATCAGTGCCACAACGAGGTCGTCATGGCTGAGGCCCGAGACGGTTTCCATGATGCGCCGGGCAGCGAGGAAGCCGGCGGCATCGGGCACCGGATGCGCCGCTTCGACGATTTCGATGCGCTTGCAGGGCACGGCATAACCATAGCGCGTGACCACCAGCCCCGAGATCGGCCCGTCCCACGCCTCCTCGAACGCTTTGGCCATCTGCGCCGAAGCCTTGCCGGCGCCGATGACGATGGTTCGTCCCGCAGGCGGCTTGGGCAGGTGCTGGCGAACGGCTTCCGCCGGCTGGGCAGCGGCCACGGCCTTGTGGAACAGGGTTTCGAGAATGTCGCGGTCCATCGGGCCCTCTTTGTTGGACACATCATGCTGGGCCCGAGGGGGCGGCGCAAGGCGAGGCGGCGGCAATCCGACCGCCCGGGCATTCATCGGCAATTCATCCAGCGCTTTGTAGCGTTCAGACACTGCGGCGGCGTGGCGCTCACGCGCTGCCGCCGCAGGCACCCGGCATGAGCATGATGGGGCTCATGCCGGGTGCATCAGTTGCCGATGAACGACGCCTAAACGCCCGGCTCAACGCCGGTTCAACGGAGTCTTGTTACTGCGCGGGCAACGATGCGGATTGCTCCGCGAGGCGGGTCACCGCCGCACCCACAGGAACCAGCATGTCCAGACCTGTCAAACGCCTGGTGGTCGCCGCGATGTTTTCCCTCGTCACATCGGTGGCGTCGGCCGACTCATTGCTCGTCGAATCCCGCCCGTCGCTGCAGCTGTTCTCGCCGGACCTTGCCGCGCCGATCGAGCTGGGCAGTTCGCCCGCCGCGAGTTTTCGCTACGAAGGCCGTCCCGAGGTCGATTTCGGCGATCATGGCGATGTCGGCGCCAACTTCCAGACCCGCATGTTCGAGAGCCAGGCCGTGGTGCGCTGCCGGGTAGACGAGACCGACCTCGTGATCGCCAATGTGGGCAGCGACAGCATCGCGGCGGGCACCACCATCCGCTGGCAGGTCAAGGGCACCGGGCAGCGCGGCTACCTCGATCTGGGCACCCCGCTCGATGCCGGCCACTCGCTTCGGGCCCGCGACGCCCTGGGCGAACCGGGCAGCGGAGCCTGCACGGCGCGGGCGGTCTGAGGCGGTTTGGCCTTGTCAAACAGGTGTCATGCTCTTCAACTAGGCAGGCCGCTTGTTTCCAACGATTCCGCCGATGTCCGAACGCTACGCGATCTATTATGCGCCACCCACCACGAGCGAACTCTGGCAACGCGCATCGCGCTGGCTGGGCCGCGATCCGGCAACCGGCAATGTCCCCAATGACGGTATTGCCGGGATAGACGGCGCGACGCTGACGGCGATCACGCCGTCGGCCACCCGCTACGGCTTCCATGCGACGCTGAAGGCTCCGTTCCCGCTCGCCGACGGCAAGAGCCGCGAGGAACTGGAGGCGACGCTGCACACGTTCAGCCTGCGCCATGGGCGCGTGTCGCTGGGCCCGCTGGAACTGCGGCTGCTCGATGGCTTCCTCGCGCTCACCCCGGTGGTGCAGAGCGAGGCGCTGACGGATTTCGCCGGCCAGGTGGTCGCCGGGTTCGAGCCCTTCCGCGCGCCGATGAGCGCGTCCGAGCGCGAACGGCGGTTGAAGAGTAACCTCACCGCCTACCAGATCGGCCTGATGGACCATTACGGCTATCCGTATGTGATGGACCAGTTCCTGTTTCACATGACGCTCACCGACCGCATGAAGCCCGAGCAGCAGGAGGCGGTGATCGCGGCTGCGTCAGAATGGTTCGCGCCGGTGCTGGGCAATCCGGTTATGCTCGACCGGCTGACGCTGTTCCACGAACCCGAGCCGGGCGAACCGTTCCTGCGGCTGTCCGACTTCCCGCTGTCCACCGAGGTCAAGGTCTGATGAGCGAACTGAGCATCCGCAATGCCCGCATCGTGCTCGCCGACGAGATCGT
>VFQQ010003369.1_pt1 | contig 15674 bp, 12 predicted proteins | sample 3512341 | NCBI WGS metagenome assembly VFQQ01 (sample SAMN10412373, study PRJNA504923) | tailings metagenome | isolation source: Relicate 2 Philex TSF1 revegetated site | place: Philippines: Tuba, Benguet | collected 2017-08-29 | reverse complement strand
GGTGCAGCGCGACACGGCACGCAACATCACCAAGTTCGCCGTCGTCGACCGCTTTTCCGGCGAAGGCAAGGTCGCAAAAATGTTCTGGCTGGGCTGCGGGCCGCAGACGCCTGACACCGCGGTGGGCTGCACGGTGGCGCATGACAAGCACAATATCTGGGTCGTCGGCTCGTCGGATGCGGCGATGGCCGAGGTGGTCAACCGCATCCGGGACAATCAGGGCGGCTGGGCGCTGGTGACCGGCGGCAAGGTGGTGGCCGATGTGCGCTACGAGGTCGGCGGGCTGATGACCAACCGGACCGCCGAAGCGCTCGATGCAGACATGCAGGCGCTTTACACGGAGGCGGAAAAGATCGAGTGGCTCTACGAGCCGACCTTCTCGCCTCGCTGGTTCCCCGGCTTCCCTGAGCGGCTGCAATTCGCGACACTGACCTGCGCGCCGTGGCGCTGGGTGCTGGTCGCGCCGACGGAAGCCGTGCCGCAGGGGTTCGTCAATGTGCAGACGGGGGCGAGCCACAAGGTGGTGTGGTAGGCACTTGGGGACAGTTTACTTTTTGCCCCTCGCGCAAACCTGCGAAACGCAACACTTTTCCGGGGCAAGAAAGTAAACTGTCCCCGGGCACTATCTCTCCGCAAACGCCGCCAGTATCCGCGCCCATGACCTGATGCCCTTGCGGTAGCTCGACAGGTCGTATTTCTCGTTCGGGCTGTGGATGCGGTTGTCGAAGCGGGCGAAGCCGACGAGCAGCGAATCCATGCCGAGCTTGCGCTTGAACTCGCCGAGGATCGGGATCGAGCCGCCGGTGCCGGCGATGGCCGCTTCGCGCTCCCACTCAGTCGTCAGCGCGCCCAGCGCTTTCTGCAGGAACGCGCCGTCGATCGGCATGACTGTGGCGGGGCTGGCGCCGTGGTCGAGGAATTCGACCTTGCAATCTTCAGGTAGCCGCGCCCGGACATGGGCGTGGAAAGCGGCGCGTATCTTTTCGGGGTCCTGCCCCGCGACCAGACGGAAGGACAGTTTTGCCTTGGCGCGCGCCGGGATGACGGTCTTGAAACCTTCGTCGGTGTAGCCACCGATGATGCCGTGGATTTCGCAAGTGGGCCGCGCCCAGACCTGTTCGAGGATCGAGCGGCCTTTCTCGCCGGCCGGGATGCTGAGGCCGATGTCGCCGAGGAAGCCTTTTTCGTCGAAAGGCAGGCGCTGCCATTGCGCCTTGACCGCAGCCGGCAGTTCCTCGACGCCGTCATAAAAACCTTCGACGGCGACGCCGCCGTCGGCTGCGCGCAGGCTTGAGACGATGTCGGACAGGACCTGAAGCGCATTGCGGGCGGCATTGCCGTAGATGCCGGAATGCAGGTCGCGGTCGGCGCAGGTGATTTCGATTTCTTCCTTCAGCACGCCGCGCAGCATGGTGGTGACGGCGGGCGTCTCGGCGTCCCACATGTCGGTGTCGCAGACGAGAACGACATCTGCCTTGAGTTCCTCGCCGGTCTTTTCGAGGAAGGGCGCCAGGCTCGGGCTCGAAATCTCCTCCTCGCCCTCGAAAAGGGTCGAAACCCGGATCGGCAGCTTGCCGGTCACCGCCTTCCAGGCCCGGCATGCCTCGACGAAGGTCAGCAACTGGCCCTTGTCGTCGGAGGCACCGCGCGCGACGATATGGGTGTCGCCATTGGACTGCGGCACCAGTTTTGGTTCGAACGGGTCGGAGTTCCACAGCGACAGCGGATCGACCGGCTGCACGTCATAATGGCCGTAGAACAGCACATGCGGCCCCTCGCCCGAGCGGTCGTGCCCGACAACCATCGGGTGGCGCGCGGTATCGCGCACGGATGCGTCGAAGCCGAGGTCGGAAAGCTCCTTCGCCAGCCAGTCAGCGGCACGGCGGCAGTCGGCGGCGTAGGCCGGATCGGTGGAAACGGAGGGAATGCGGATCAATTCGAACAGCCGCTCAAGGCTGGCTTCGAGGGACCGGTCCACCTCTTCGAGGACACGGGAAAGATCAGTCTGGTTTGTCATTTCTGTTCACTCGCAATTATCTTTGGCGCGCTCATCTACGAAGCCATTCCATCAATCCGCGCCATCTCGGCCTTGAAGGTGCTTGCGACCTGATGCGCGTCGCGCAGCACCTTCTTGCGCTCGAGGCTCAGCACTTCGCGGTCCCGCATCAGCCATTGGCCATCCACCATCACGTCGCGCACGTCGGTCGGCATGGTGGCGAAGACCAGCGTCGAATAGATGTCGTAGATCGGCTGCATGCGCGCTGGCGAGAGATCGATGCGGATGAGGTCGGCCTTCTTGCCGGCTTCCAGCGAGCCGATCCTTTCGTCCAGCCCGAGCACCTTCGCGCCTTCGATCGTCGCCATGCGGATGACCTCGGCCGAGGGCATCGGCTTGCGGCTGTGGCCGAGCAGTTTCTGGAACATCGAAACCGGCGCGAACTGCGAGAACAGGTCGAGCGTGTTGCCGCTCATAGGGCCGTCGGTGGCGATGCCGACGGGAATACCGGCCTTGCGCATCGCCTCGACCGGCGCGATGCCCCTGCCCGCCTTGCCGTTCGACCGCGCATTGTGCGCGACGCAGACTTGAGCGTGCGCCATCTTTTCCATGTCGCTTTCGTTGACGTAGAGGCAATGCGCGCAGATCAGCCCCTTTCGCAGCAGCCCGGCTTTCTTCACCGCTTCGACAGGGCGCAGGCCGCCAAGCTTCGCGGCCCATTCCATCTCGGCGTCGGTCTCGGCAAGGTGCATCTGCACCGGAACATCGAGATGATCGCCGGCCCAGCGCGCGACGCGCTCCATGACGGCCATGCCGGTGGAATAAGGCGCGTGCGGCGCGATCGATGGGATGATGCGGTCGTGGCCTGAAAACTCCGCCACCAGTTGCTCGACGAGGACAAAACCTTCGTCGAAGCTCTTGTGGTCGGGCGGATCGAAGTTGGCGAGCGTCTGGCCGAGCACGCCGCGAATGCCGGCCTTGTCGACCACACGGCCTACCTCGGTCTCGAAATAATACATGTCGGCGACGGTGGTGACGCCGCCTTCGATCAATTCGAGGGCGGCGAGCGCCGTACCGGCACGAACCGCTTCGGGCCGCACGAATTTGCGCTCCAACGGGAGAATGTAGCGGAACAGGCGGTCGTCGACATCCTCGCCGAGGCCTCGGAACAGGCTCATGGCCATGTGGCAATGCGGGTTGACCATGCCCGGCAGGATGAGGTCGCCGTTGACGTCGATGACTTTGGCGTTGGGGATTTGGGGTGCGGGGCCGGATTCGACAGCCTTGATTGCATTGCCCTCGATGTGAACGTAGCCGCGCTCGATGACGGGCATGTCGGGCGTGCAGGGGAGGATGAGGGCGTTGGTGAGGATTACCGACATCCGCCCCCCTCTGGCCTGCCGGCCATCTCCCCCTCAAGGGGGGAGATCACGCTATCATCAATGCCCTCGGCAATGACAAATGTTGCAAATGAGATGCCGGCATCCTCGCTGCTAATCTCCCCCCTTGAGGGGGAGATGGCCGGCAGGCCAGAGGGGGGTGTGCGCATGCTAGACACAACCTACTCCGGCTTCAGCACGCAGCACTGGTCCGGCACCGGCACCAGCCTGGCAGCACTGCCCGGCTCCAGCGGCGTGGAAAGCGCGCCATTGGCGATGAGTGTGCCGGCGGCAGTCTCACTCTGGTACTGATATGCGCGGCCGAGATAAGTCCTAAGGCCCAGCGTTGCCGGAATGCCTTCAGCCTTCGCATCCGTGGTGACGGCGAGCCCGTCGGCGCGGGCGGCAAGCACAAAGTCGTCAGGGATGAGGCCGAAGCGGTCCTGCGACAGCGAGAGCGTCGAGCCGTCGAGCGTCTGCGCGGTCACGGTCACCCCTTCCCGCTTGATGACTTTCAGCGGCACCAGGTTCTCGAAGCCGACGAAGCGGGCGACGAAGGCGTTGGCGGGGCGCTGGTAAAGCGTCTCGGGCGTGTCGAGCTGCATGATGCGGCCGGCATTCATGATGGCGACGCGGTCGGAGATCGAGAATGCCTCCTCCTGATCGTGCGTGACATAGACCGAGGTCGTGCCGTTGGCGCGCTGCAGTTGGCGTATCTCGACGCGCATGTCGACGCGCAGCTTGGCGTCGAGGTTGGACAGCGGCTCGTCGAACATCAGGAGCGGCGGCTCGATGACCAACGCGCGGGCGAGCGCCACGCGCTGCTTCTGGCCGCCCGACAGAGCGCCGGGGAGACGGTCGGCAAGCTGCGAAAGCCCGACGCGCTCCAGCATCGCCCTGGCGCGTTTTTCGCGCTCGGCGGATGCCACGCCGCGCTGCTTGAGGCCAAAGCCGACATTGTCGAGCACCGACAGATGCGGGAACAGCGCGTAGTTCTGGAAGACGAGCCCGATATCGCGCTTGTAGGCCGGCAGGCGCGTCAGATCCTTGCTGCCGAGCGTGATCGTGCCCGAGGTCGGTTGGAGGAAGCCGGCGACGAGGCGCAGCGTCGTCGTCTTGCCGCAGCCGGACGCGCCGAGCAACGAGACGAGCTCGCCGCTGGCAACCGACAGCGACAGGTCCTCCAGCACCTTGGTCGTGCCGTAGTGGGCGGTGAGGTTTTGTACGGTCAGAGCCTGGGTCATGGTTTCATTTCGCAAGGAAGGTAAGGCCGAGCGTGCGCTCCACGATCGCCATGACGGCGACGGTGAGGAACATCAAGAGCACCGACACCGACGCAATCGTCGGGTCGAAGAACTGCTCGACATGGGCGAGGATCTGGATCGGCAGCGTCGATATGCCGGGGCCGGTCAGGAAAAGCGACGTCGAGACGTCGTTGATAGAGGTGATGAAGGCCAGGATGAAGGCCGCGATCACGCCCGAGCGGACATTGGGCAGCACGATGGTGAAGAAGGTTTTCAGTGGGCGGCTGCCGAGGCTGATCGCCGCTTCCTCGATCGAAAAATCGAAGGAAGCGAGGCTCGCCGAGATGACGCGGACGCAATAGGGCAGAACCAGCAGCGTGTGGCCGATGAGCAGCGTTGCGAAGATCGGCGCGCTGGCACCGACCGCCACCGACTTGAGCAGCGAGAAGCCGAGCACGATTTCCGGCACCAGAATGGGCAGCACGAAGACGGTGGATAGCCATGTCGGGAGCTGGATACGGTAGCGGTTGAGCGCGTAGGCCGCCGGGATGCCGATCAGCAAGGCCAGGCCGGTTGCCAGGATGGCGAGTTGCAGGCTGGTGACGATTGTGCGGCGGAAGGCGCTGATTTCAAAGATATTCTCGAACCAGCGCAGCGACAGGCCCTGCGGCGGGAAGGTCAGATACGTCGTGTCGCTAACGGACGCGCCGAGAACGATGATCAGCGGCCCGGTCAGGAAGATGTAGACCAGGATCGTGAACAGGATCAGCAGTGGGTTGATGCGTGTCGTCATCATGTCGCCATCGGGTTGAGACGCCGCGCAACGCGGCTCATGGCCAGCACGACGGTGACCGTAATCACCACCATGATCGCGGCGATGGTGGAGGCACCGACCCAGTCGAAGGAGACCATGGCGCGCTGGTACATCAGCGTGCCCATGACCATCTGGCGCTCGCCGCCGAGCAGTTGCGGGGTGGCGTATGAAGTGAAAGAGCCGGTGAAGACCAGCACCGCGCCGACGATCAGGCCCGGCACAGCCAGCGGCAGGATGACCTGCCGGAACGTGGCTGCGGGCGTGGCGCCCAGCGAGGCGGATGCCTGCACAACGTCCTCGGGAATGTTTTCGAGCACACCGACCAGCGTCAGGATCATCAGCGGCACGAAAAGATAGACCATCGCGACGATGACCGAGCCTTGGGTGTAGAGCATGGCGAACGGCTCGGACGTGACGCCTATGCCGATCAGGAAGCTGTTGAGGATGCCGTTCTTGCCGAGGATGATCAGCCAGGCAAAGGAACGCACGACGACGCCGGTGAGCAGCGGGAAGACGGCGGCGATGATGAGCAGGCTTTTCAGCTTGGCCGGCGATTTCGAAACGACATAGGCGGTGAGGAAGCCGACGACGAGCGAAATGGCGGTGGTGGCGAGCGAGATTTCCAGCGTGCGCCACAGGACGCTGCGGCGGAATCCACTGCCGAAGAAGGACGTGTAGGGCGAGAAGATGCCGGCCGTTTCGCCGAATGTCGTGCCTATGGTGGCGATTACCGGCAGCACGAGGAAGACCAGAACGACCAGCGTCGCGGGCGCGGCGAGCCACCATCCGGCATAGCGTTTCAGCATGGAAGTCAGGTCTCTTTCGTCATTGCCGAGCCTCGCTCAGGCTCGATAATCGATTGCATCAGGTCTGCTACCCTTCCTTGGTCCGCCAAGAAAGGGGCAAAACGCCGCAAAAGGCTTGGTGCAGGCGGTTTCACTCGACGGATCAAGCCGTATCGAGACGCCGTCGAATTTCCGGGGATGGCGGGAGGGCGACAGGCACCCTCCCGAAAATCGATCCCGGTTCGACACTTACATGCCGAAGACTTCGTTCCAGCGGTCGACCCAATCGGTCTTGGCGGCGTTGAGCTTTTCGTAGTCCACCGGCTTCAGCGAGGCGACCATGTCGGCGCCGTAGGTCCACAGCTTGGCCTGTTCCGGGGTCAGCTTGACCGAGGTCACGACCGGCGCATCGACGCCGTTTTCGGCAGTCTTTTGCTGCACTTCCGGCGACAGGATGAAGTTGATGAACTCATGCGCCAGCTCGACATTGGCCGCACCCTTGGGGATGTTGACCGTGTTGAGCGTGGCAATCGCGCCATCGGACAGATCGGCCCAGACGGCAGTCGGGACGGCGGCCTGGATCTGCGCAAGGGTAAAGTCCTGGGCGACAGCGGTGGTGATCTCGCCGGTCGAGAACAGGTTCACCAGTTCGGAGCCGGTGTTGTAGTTCTTGACGACATTGGGCTTCAGCTCCTCGACGGCCTTGAAGGCGGCGTCGCTGTCGGCGAAGGGATCGACGCCGGCATGGGCGCCGGCGATCATCACCGCCATGGGGCCGGCGGTGGTGGTGATGCCGGGCAGCGAAAGCTGGCTCTTGAAGTCTTCCTTCCACAGATCGTTCCACGAGGTGATCGGCGTCTTAACCTTGGCCGAATCGTAGATGATGCCGACGCGGCCGATCGTGTAGGCCGGGCCGAAGTCGCCCTGCGGCGCCTTGGCCATGTCGTAGATGCCTTCGAGATTGGGCAGCTTCGTCTTGTCGACCGGCTGGAACAGGCCCTCGGCGATGCCGATCTGCGAATAGGCGTCGGTGAAATAGGCGACATCGACGCCCTCGCCGCCACGAATCTTGATCTTGTTGAGGCGGTCGGCGTTGTTGCCGGTCTCGAACACGATCTCGCAGCCGCATTTCTCCTTGAACGGCTTGATGATGTATTCGTCCAGCTTGTCGCCGTTGAAACCCCACCAGGAAATCGTCAGCGTCTTGGACTGTGCCCATGCCGGAGCACTGGCGATGGATGCCGCCAGGCAGGCTGCAGCCGCCATGACGATGGTTTGAACTCTTTTCACTTTGACGCCTCTTGTTGGATTGACCCGGCCGCTTTTACAGCCCTGCCGCATGGTGAGGAAGCCTATTTTCGCATCAGGAAACAGGCAAGGCCAAAGTTTGTGCAGTGCACATCATTATCGGCGGCGAGAAGGCGCAGAAAAAGCCGAAAGCTATTCGAAGGCGTAGGTGAAACCCTCGTCGGAAGCGCCGACCGTGACCTTGGCTAGCTTTTCACCGTCGATCGAACGGTTCAGAACGCCGCGGCTCATGCTGGGCAGGAGCGTGTTGGTCAGGATCGCGTCGATCATGCGGCCGCCCGATTCGATCTCGGTGCAGCGCGACTTGATCATTTCCATCACGCCGTCGCCGATGACCAGTTCGGCGTCGTGGCTGGCGCGCAGCCGCCGCGCGATCTTGGCGAATTGTATCCGGGTTATCGCCTCGATCATCGAGCCGGACAGCGGATAGTAAGGGATGGTGACAACGCGGCCCAGAAACGCCGCCGGGAAAACCTTCAGGAGCGGTGCGCGCAGAGAGGCATCGAGGTCTTCGATGGCCTCGCGTTTCTGGCCGCCTTCGGTCTTGTGCATGATGACTTCGGAGCCGACATTGGAGGTCAGCAGGATCAGGGTATTGCGGAAGTCGATCCGCCGCCCCTCGCTGTCGTCCATCATGCCCTTGTCGAAGACCTGGAAGAAGATTTCGTGCACATCCGGGTGCGCCTTCTCGACCTCGTCGAGCAGGATCACCGAATAGGGCCTGCGCCGCACGGCTTCGGTGAGGATGCCACCCTTGCCGTAGCCGACATAGCCCGGAGGCGCGCCCTTCAGCGTCGAGACGGTGTGCGCCTCCTGAAATTCCGACATGTTGATGGAGATCAGGTTCTGCTCGCCGCCGTACAGCGTTTCGGCAAGGGCAAGTGCTGTCTCGGTCTTGCCGACGCCAGACGGCCCGCACAGCAGGAAGACGCCGACCGGCTTTTCCGGCGCGCCGAGACCGGCGCGGCTGATCTGCACGCGCTTGGCGATCATCTCCATGGCGTGATCCTGGCCGACGACGCGCTCGGCCAGGACGCCGGCAAGCCGCAGCGCCTTCTCGGTCTGGCTGGTCAGCATCCGCCCGGTCGGAATGCCGGTCCAGTCCTGCACGACCGAAGCAACCGCGTTGCGGTCGACGGAGAGCAGGATCAGCGGGGTCTCGCCCTGCATCTCGGCAAGCTCGGCCATGAGTTCCTTCAGCCGCGCGAGATCGGCGGCGCTGTCCGGTGGAAGGGCCTCGGTTTCCGGCGGCAGTTCCGCGACAACCGGTGCGTCAGCCAAATCTGCGGCAGCCTCGGCTCCGACCAGTTCGGCAACGGGCTGCTTTGCCGCTTCTTCCTCGGCAGCAGCTTCCTGCCCCGTGGAAACAGCGTCGAGCGGAACGCCCTCGCCGCGCAGCTTTGCCCGCACGTCGAGAATTTCGGCAACTACCGTCTTTTCGCGTTCCCAGCGCGCCTCGGCGGCGGCAAGAGCAGCGTCGGTTTCGGCAATGCCGGCATCGACGCGCGCCTGCCTTTCGACGGCATCGATGCCGATCGCAGTTTCGCGGCTAATGATACCATTTTCGACCTCCAGCGCCTGCCGGCGCCGCATCAGGTCTTCCACTTCGGCGGGCCGCGAATGCTGCGAGATGGCGACGCGGGCGCAGGCCGTGTCGAGCAGGCTCACCGCCTTGTCGGGAAGCTGGCGGGCCGGGATATAGCGGTGCGAAAGCTGCACAGCGGTCTCGATCGCCTCGTCGAGTATCTGCACCTGATGGTGTTTTTCGAGCGTGCCGGCGACGCCGCGCAGCATCAGGATGGCGGCGGCCTCGTCCGGCTCATCGACCTTCACTGTCTGGAAGCGGCGGGTCAGCGCCGGGTCCTTCTCGATATGCTGCTTGTATTCGGCCCAGGTGGTCGCGGCGATGGTGCGCAGCTCGCCGCGCGCCAGGGCCGGCTTGAGCAGGTTGGCGGCGTCACCGGTGCCGGCGGCACCGCCTGCCCCGATCAGCGTATGGGCCTCGTCGATGAACAGGATCACCGGCGTCTCGGAGGACTGCACCTCGTCTATGACGGCCTTCAGGCGTTTCTCGAACTCGCCCTTGACGCTGGCGCCGGCCTGCATCAGCCCGATATCGAGCATGCGCAGGCTGACATTTTGCAGCATCGGCGGCACGTCGCCTTCAGCGATGCGCAGCGCAAAGCCCTCGACGACCGCCGTCTTGCCGACACCGGCCTCGCCGGTCAGGATCGGGTTGTTCTGGCGGCGGCGCATCAGGATATCGACGATCTGCCTGATTTCGGGATCGCGGCCCACCACCGCATCGAGCTTGCCGTCGCGCGCCCTCGCGGTCAGGTCCGTCGAATATTTGGCAAGTGCTGAATCGCCTCCCGGCGCGCGCCGAAGAGGCGTGGCTTCGGCAACCGGCGCGGGACCGGCCGCCTCGAGCGAACCGGAAACCACATCGTCCAGCCGCGCGATGACGCCGTCGGCATCGATCTTGTCGAACTCCGGGCTGATCTTGGAGAGAAGCCCGTCCAGCACCGGCGTCTTCAGCGCGGCCAGGATCACATAGGCGCCGCGAACCTCGTCCGCGCCGAACTCGATCGACGCAAGGTTCCAGGCTTCCTGGATGGCGTGGAAGATATGATCGGAGAACTCCTCGATCGAGGTTGCGCCATAGGGAAGCTTGTCGATGGCGCGGGACATGTCGGCCGCCAGACGGCTCGCATCGACGCCGGCGTCGGCTAAGATGAGTTGCGCGTCCGCCCGGTCCGACAGCACAAGCTGTTCGATCCAGTGGACAAGTTCCACATAAGGATTGCCGCGGAGCTTTGCCGCATCCGCCGCTGCCTTGAAGGCGCGCACACAGGTCGGATTGAGTTTTCCGACCAGTTCCTTGCGCTTGAAACCTTGCGATGACTTGCGTTGCTGCATGACGGCTCCGATACGATCAAGTTCCTATCGTTTGTGCGTCTCTTCAAAACGTCATCACATGAATAAGAAGTACGTTTCCCCTGATTGTGCGAGTTTACAAAGCTTAGGGAAAATCGTGGTTTCCAAATCAGCGCCTCAAAACTGAAGCCGATTGCCATAGTTGCATATCTGTTGTGGCAAGTGTGATATTTGTCATATTCATGCAAACAGAGGAAAAGTAAATTTCCTTAGTCATGAAATCAAGATGCTGAAAGCTTTGTAGGATAACTGCCTGATTTGTGGTAAATCTAGGCTCCGTTCGGTGACGGAATCCACCGATGGTGGTGAAGATGATTGATTTATCTTCCTGGTTGAGTCCGCTGGACGAAAAAAGTCCTTCCGGGGAGAGTCTGCGTAATAACAGGGACTTCCATGAAGTGGAACGTCTCATGCTCCCGCAAGTCGAAGTGGTACGCGACGAGCGCAACAACCCGTCATCGCGAACAGAGGTTCCACCAGACTGGTCGGCAGTACTTGAAAAGGCAGAAGAACTGCGCACCCAGGGGCGGGATCTGCGGCTTCTGGTGTTCGTCACGCGTGCGCTCACCAATCTCCATGGACTGGCTGGATTGACGGAGGGGCTGACCCTCATCGCCCGTACCTTCGACGAGCATTGGGAGACGATGCATCCCGAATTGCGCTCGGATGCGCCGCCGCGTGAGGCCGCGCTGAGGCGGATCAACACCCTCATGCAGTTGCAGAGCGACCAATCCGGGCCGCTGGGCGATCTGCGGCGGATGACGATATTCGAGCCACGCGGTCTCGGCCCGATCACGGGCCGCGACCTGGCGCAAGGCACGCTGGACGCACGGGCCATGCTGGCGGAAGCGGCGCCCGGACTGAACGACACCGAAAGAGCCGAGCTTGCCAACAAGCACGATCAGCTTGTCGACCGGGTGCGAAAGGGATGCCTGACGCAGTTCGACAATGCGCCCGCCGAGATGACGGAACTGCTCGGCCATGCCCGCGACGCAGTCGCCGCACTCTATGCAGTCGAAGTGTCGCTCAATGCACGCATGGGCGACGGCAATGTCACCATTTCCGATCTGAAAAAATTCCTCGAGCGCGTCCTTGCCACGCTGGAGCGCGGCGCGACGGGCAAGGCTGCAAACGGGGCGGGCAAGCAGGCCGAGGCAGCGACGGAGACCGCCCAGCCGGTCGCCAACGGACATGCCGCACCGATTTACAACGGAACAACGAGCACCGGTACCATGGGCGTATTCCCCGATCGCCTCACCTCGCGAGAAGAGGTGCTGAAGTGCCTGGACCTGATCGTGGCCTTCTACGACCGCACCGAGCCATCCAGCCCGATCCCGCATCTGGCGCGGCGGGTGCGGCGGATGGTGCCGATGGATTTCGTGGAACTGATGGAGGACCTCGCCCCCTCCGGCCTCAAGGAATTCCGGCTTCTCGCCGGCGAGCCCGAAAACAGAAAAACCGCCCAAAAGGACGAAAGGTGACCGACGATGAGCGAAAGCAAAGCCAAGGTGATCGAACGAAATCGGGCGCCTCGCGTCCAGATTTCCTATGATGTCGAAACATATGGAAGCCCGACAACCGTCGAACTGCCGGTGGTCATGGGCGTGATGGCCGATCTTTCCGGCGCGTCGCAAACGCCGGAAGCCCAGAAGTCGGTGCTGGACCGCACCTTCGTCGAGACCGACGCGAATCGGTTCAAGCGCTTCATGGAAGCGCTCGGACCCAGGGTGAAGGCGCGGGTTCCCAACAAGCTGCCCCAGCCCGAAGGCCAGGAGCGCGACGAGGAAATCGCCATCGACCTCACCTTTAACAGCATGGCCGACTTCGCTCCCGACAAGATCGCCGAGCAGGTGCCGCAGCTGGCCGAGATCATGAAGATGCGACGCCAGCTGGTGGAGCTTCTGGGCTTCATGGACGGGCGCGTCGACGCCGAAAAGCGCATCGCCCAGATGCTGAACAACGAACCGCTGCTCGGACAGATCGCCGAACAGGCGCTGAGCGACAGCGACAAGGCGGAGGGCTGAGCCATGGCCGAGCAGGAAAAAGTCGCCGCTAACGGCGCAGCCGAGGCGGAAGCCGTAGACCTGGGTGAGTTCAGCGAACTTCTGGAAAAGGATTTTCGCGTCAAGAAGGACGACAGCGAGAAACTGCAGGGGCTGGTCCGCAATCTGGCGCTTGCCGCCCGCTCGCGTTCCGAGACGACGGCGATCTCGTCGAATGCGATCAAGTCGATCAAGTCGCTCATCGCCGGCATCGACAAGATGCTCACGGTGCAGATGAACGAAATCCTCCACGCACCCGAAGTGCGCGAGATGGAGGGAACCTGGCGCGGCCTCTGGTATCTGATCAACAATACCGAAACGGATACGAAGCTGCGCATCCGCGTGATGAACATTTCCAAGCAGCAGCTGGCCGAAACGCTGGAAGACTATGAAGGCCAGATGTGGGACCAGAGCCCGATCTTCAAGAAGATCTACACCGAAGAATATTCGATGCTCGGCGGCGCGCCTTATACCTACCTGATGGGGGCCTACGAGTTCTCGAACCATCCGCAGGATGTCGGGCTGCTGCGCAATCTGTCGGGCATCTGCGCGTCGGCGCACACGCCCTTCATCGCTGCCGCATCGCCCCGCCTGTTCCGCATGGACAGCTGGCAGGAACTGCCCAATCCGCAGGACCTCCAGATGATCGTCTCCAATCCCGCTTATGCGTCGTGGCAGTCGCTGCGCGAGAGCGAGGATTCGCGCTACATCGGGCTGACCATGCCGCGCGTGCTGGCGCGGCTGCCCTATGGCGCGGAGACGGTGCCGGTGAAGGGCTTTTCCTTCGAGGAGGAGGTCGAGAAGGACCACAACAAGTATGTCTGGATGAACGCCGCCTTCCCGATGAGCGTCAACATCAACCGTAGCCACAAGCTCTTCGGCTGGGGCACCCAGATACGCGGCGTGGAAAACGGCGGCACGGTGATCAACCTTCCGGTGCACACCTTCCCCACCGACGACGGCTCGGTCGCGATGAAATGCCCGACCGAAGTCGCGATCGACGACCGGCGCGAGGCGGAACTTGCCAAGCTCGGCCTGATGCCGATCCTGCACCGCAAGAACACGGACGTGGCCGCCTTCATCGGCGCCCATTCGCTGCAGGACTCGGAAACGCGGGCCGGCCGGCTGGTGGATCCAGACGCCCAGGCGAACGAGCGGCTGTCGGCGAACCTGCCCTACCTCTTCCCGGTCAGCCGCTTCGCCCACTACCTCAAGGCGATCGCGCGGGACAAGGTCGGGACGTTCAAGGAACGCTCGGACATGCAGAAGTGGCTGTCCGAATGGATCAACCGCTACGTCCTCGCCAATCCGGCGATGGCGGACGACAAGGCCAAGGCCAAGCGTCCGCTCGCGGCGGCCGAAGTGCAGGTGGACAGCGTCGAGGGGCGTCCGGGCTACTACAACGCCCGCTTCTTCCTCCGGCCGCACTACCAGCTCGAAGGCATCAACGCGAGCTTGAGGCTCGTCTCGGAACTTCCGTCGGTGAAGGGGTCGTAACGATGCGTCCCTCGTCACTGACAAGAGCGGCGCTAAGGGGCATCCCCGGCCCTACGCGACCTTCACAGTGGCGGGGGAAACCGGCCTGACAGGCCGCAGACGCATTCGACGCCAGGAAAGGAAAAGACCATGGCATTCAGCGGTTACCTCAAGATCGACGACATCGCCGGCGAGAGCAAACGGTCCGACCACGAGGACGAGATCGTCATTTCGTCCTTCAGCTGGGGCGCGACCCGGAGTGCATTCCGCAATTCGGGCGGACAGCGCGAGAGCGGCTTGCCGGACGTTCAGTCGCTGAACATCACCAAGGACTACGATGCGGCTTCGCCATACCTCGCGCTCGCGTGCATCAAGGCGAAGAACCTTGGCGAGGTTGTCCTTACGCTCCGCAAGGACGCGGGCGACGCTCATTCGGATTATCTCACCATAACGCTGACGAACGCGCTGGTCGAAAGCTACCAGACCAGTGGGGGTGGCGGCGGAAACCCGCTCGATGCCGTGACCTTAAGCTTCGACTCAATCAAGGTGAAGTACCTCGCCGATGCCGACGACCTGACCGCCGGCGACGAGCACGAGATCGAGTACGACATCCTCGCTGCGAAGTAAGCCGCGCCGCGGGCGCGCAAACCGAAAGAGAGGGGCGTGGCAGAGTCCAACCCGACTTCACTCTCGCGTCGCGAGGCGGTCCAGCCCAGTCTGTGGGACCGCCTCGTGGACGATCTGCCCGGCATCGTGGCAGAATCCGACCGCCGACGAGAGGAGCTCGGCCGCGAGGTCGGGATGGACCGCCTCGACCGCATCCTGTCGGGCGGACGCCGGCAGCTCGAGCGGGAGGTGGACCTCGACCAGAAGACCCGCACGTCGGTAGCGACGCTGATCTCCCAGTTCGAACGTCGTGCATTCCTCGAGAACCGTGCCGTCATCGTCACGCCCGAGGTGCTGCGCGAGGCCGTCCGGCGCGACATCGAAGCGCTCTTCAACATCGAGCGGTTCGAAAGCGGCGCCCTCCTGACCGACCGCGAGCAGCAGGATTTCGTTTCTTCCGCCGACCGGTTGGCCGACTTCCCCGAGGTGCGGCGCAGCGTGGTGAACTACGGCATGCCCTCCTTCGCCGGGCGCACCCAGTCCGACTTCGACATCGACGCCCTGTCGCGCGAGATCCGCGACACCCTGGCCGTGTTCGAGCCGCGCCTGAAGCGCGACAGCATCCGCGTCACGATCACCTTCCGTCCGACGGAGGGCATGAAGATCCTCATCGACGGAACCCTTCTCCTGTCTCCAGTCAGCGAAAGGTTTCGCCTCTCCACGAGTGTTGACCTCGACAACGGACGGGCGCAGACAAGGGTCGAGGAGGTCTGATGGACCGAGCCTTCCTGAAATACTACGAGGACGAGCTTGCCCATGTTCGGGGGCTTGCCACGGAATTCGCCGCGATGCATCCGACGGTAGCACGCAACCTGTCGCTGGACATTGCCCCCTGCCCCGATCCCTACGTCGAACGGCTGCTCGAAGGGGTCGCGTTTCTCGCCGCACGTACTCGTCTGAAGCTCGATGTGGAATCAGCGCGGTTCGTACGGGGGATGCTCGACGCGCTCTACCCCGACCTCGCCGCACCCGCGCCGGCCATGTCGATGGTGCGGCTTGCCCCCGGGCCCCAGGTCGACACGATGCT
>VFQQ010003367.1_pt1 | contig 15677 bp, 19 predicted proteins | sample 3512341 | NCBI WGS metagenome assembly VFQQ01 (sample SAMN10412373, study PRJNA504923) | tailings metagenome | isolation source: Relicate 2 Philex TSF1 revegetated site | place: Philippines: Tuba, Benguet | collected 2017-08-29 | reverse complement strand
GGCAAAGCAGCTTGAGGTTTCCGTTCGAGCTGCATCAGCGGCTGAACGGTCGGCTCGATGGGCTGGTTGGGCAGTCGTCATATCAACTGCTGCACTGGTGATCGCTGGATGGCCGTACATGTCTCGACTTTGGGGCGAATAGGGCGCGACTGATCCAGGGAGAACACCCCGGGCCTGACCCGGTGGAAGTGCTGGCTCGCGACCTGGCGCACCTTCTCGCGCCACCAAGGGTTCTCAGTCGGTCGGTTCCCCTCGACCACGCGGTAGATGTCGGCCAGCGCGGCCTCACCGCCCAGAACCTGCAGCGCCATCTGCACCGCGTCGCGCCAGCACTTGGCCGTGGCCTTGTTGCCCACCAGCAGCTGTCGGACGTCGGCATGCAGATCGCCCAGCGCGTGCAGCTCGGCGTAGAGGAACAGGCCCGACATGACGGTGCGCCGTTCCTTGCGGAAGGTGGCCCACATGATCGGCATCGACAGCCGCTCGAATAGATTGCGCGGCAGCAGCTCCTGGCTCAGGGACCACCGGCGCTGGTAGGCCATCACTCGGCTGGCGGTCTGGAAGGTGTAGACCGGCAGCAGGAATCCGGCCCGGCCGTCGTAGTCCAGAAGTTCATAGCAGCGCTCCAGCATTCCATCGAACACTTCCATGTCGAAGGGCGGATTGCCCAGCACCACGGTGGGCCGGCGCGGGAGGTCGACGCTGCGAAAGTCTCCGACCACCACATCGCGGCCACTGTTCTCGATGGCGCGCGCGGCTTGCGCCGGGTCGATCTCCACCCCGAAGGCGTCCACCTCAGGCGGGATGGCCAGCAGGAACCGGCCATCGCCGCAGGACGGTTCCAGCACGGTGTCGCGGGGCCCCAGGTCGGCGAAGTGCCGGCGCACCAGCAGCTCGGCGGCCCAGGTGGGGGTGAAGAACTGGTTGAGGTTCATGCGGCCTCCGCGAAAAGCCCCATCTGGGGGCAGTTGGGCGACAGCCAGAGGCTTTCCACGCGGTCGCGCGCGCCATCGGCATGGGCCGGCTGGTCGATTCGCTGCCAGCCGCCATACAGCCGGTCGTACAGGTCGCACCGGTAGCCGCTAAGCACCACCTTGCCCTGCAGCCCCATCAGAGCGCTGGCCAGCACCTCGTGCTGCTCGTCGGTCAGCTCGTGTCGGTAGGCCGGTGAGCGGTCCCGGACGTTACGGGTGCTGTGCACATAGGGTGGGTCTACGTAGTGCACGGTGTCGGCGCCGTCGTGGGTCTGCATGACGGTCACCGCATCGCGGTTCTCGATCACCACACCGCGCAGGCGCTGGACCGTCAGGCGAAGGCAGTCCGGGTAGTTCATCCAGTCGTGCGCCGGCGTGGTGCCGCTGCGGTTGCTGTTCGACCTGAACCCGGTAGATTGGCCGCTGGCGCCAGCCGACCCGAAACCCATGTATGCCCGGATCAGGGTGCGCCTGGCCTGTTCCATCGGGTCGCTGTCCGGCTCGTAGCTCACCTCGAACTCGGCGCGTGCGAAGGGCGTCAGTTCCAGCGCCTGGGCCAGTTCTTCGCCTCGGTCGCGCGCGACAGTGAACAGGTTGACGATTTCGCCGTCTAGGTCGTTGTAGACCTCGGCGTAGCTGCGCGGCTTGCGCAGCAGCACACTGGCCCCGCCGCCGAAGGGCTCTACGTACACGCGGTGTGCGGGCAGGTGACGCAGGATCCACGGCGCCAGCTTCCACTTCCCGCCGTGGTATCGGATTAGGGGTCGTGCCAACTTCACGCCGCCTCCCTGAGCGCCTGGCGCTCGGTGTAGTTGGCAGCCACCAGGGCGCGAGCCAGCGGCGGGCAAACGCTGTTTCCGCACATCCGCACCTGGGCGTCCTTCGGAAGCGTCCGGCCGTCGTGCCCGCGGTCGATGACGTAGCTGGCCGGGAAGCCCTGGGCCGTGTACAGCTCGCGCGGCTGCAGCATGCGCATCCCGATGTCCGCGATGGCGTACTGCTGGCCCGCCACCGTCACCAGCGCGAATCGCGGCTTGGTCGTCACGGTGTGCATCGGGTCGTCCAGCGGGGTGTCCTGGTCGCTGCCGTAGTAGGCGCTGAGGAAGGCGCTCACAACGCAGGCGTCTGCCTTGGCGGTCAGCGTCTGCACCGGCTCGTCGATCCCGCGCGGACGGCTCTGGCCGGCCCGGCCGCCGCAGCCCACGATGCTGGCCGCCACCAGGCTGTGGTGGTCCTGCGTCGTCACCGTCCCGATCGGTGCAGTCAGATCGCTGCCGACCACGCCGGTGTAGTGCTTGGCCAGGAAGGCGGCCACCAGCGCGTGTTTGCTCCCTCCGGCCACCACGGTGCCCAGGGGTTTGTCCAGGCCCGGCACGCGGGGCGCCTGGCCATCGCGTTCTCCGTAGCCGGTTTGCACCAGGGTCGGGCTGCACAGCAGGTGCTCGGCCTTGGTGGTGATGGTGCTCAGCGGAGCATCCACGCCCCGGACCTTGCCGCCGTCGCCGTGCCCGGTGTGGCCTAACCGCACGATGTACGGGCTGGCGGCGTTGACCACGTAGCGCATCACCCCGTGGGCGATCCGGCGCAGTGTGGCCTCAGCCAGCGGGCGCTCACGCTCGAAGATGCTGGGCGCCGGGATGCTCCAGTCGATGCAGTCGGCGGCGGTGCGCCAGGGCTTCAGCTTCTTCTGCTTCACGCCCAGGCTGTCCGGTGCACCGTGGGTGGCCACTGGCCACACGATGGGCTGGCAGTCACACCTGGCCACCAGGAACAGGCGCTTGCGGATGGTAGGGGCGCCGAAGTCGCAAGCGCGCAGCTCGCGCCACTCCACCTCGTAGCCCAGATTGCGCAACTGGCCCACCCAGCGCTGGAAGGTGCTGCCCTTGCGCTCGGGGCAGGGCCGGCCGTCTGCGGCCAGCGGACCCCAGGTCTGGAACTCTTCGACGTTTTCCAGACAGATCACGCGAGGGCGGCAGAGCTTGGCCCACTTCACCACCACCCAGGCCAGGCCGCGCACGCGCTTGCTGACGGGCTTGCCGCCCTTGGCCTTGCTGAAGTGCTTGCAGTCCGGGGAAGCCCACAGCAGGCCCACCTGGCGCCCATGGGTCACCGCCAGCGGATCCACCTCGAACACGTCGCTCACGTAGTGGCGCGTCTGCGGGTGGTTCACCTCGTGCAGGCTCACCGCCTCGGGGTCGTGGTTCACGGCGACATCCACATGCCGGCCGATGGCCTGCTCGATGCCGGTGCTGGCGCCACCGCCGCCGGCAAAAAGGTCGATCACCAGCTCGTCAGCAATGGGTAGGACGAATTGAGGGGTCAGCATGTCAGGCAAGGTCCGGGGTGGGAATGCGCCAAACGCCATCGGTCGTGGTTTGGGCGAGCTGACCAACGTGTGCGGCATCGAGGGCTGCGTGCACCGCGTAGAGCGGTACCTGAAGGCGCTCGGCCAGCTCCGGGGCTGAGGAGGGGCCGTGCGCGCGGATGGACTGCAGCACCTGGTCGCGCACGTCCTCGATACGGTAGACGGCTTCGCTCACGCGGCGTCCTTGAAGGGCCACACCTTGCCGTCGCCGCTGTTGGCAGCGCCAGTGTTCACGGCTCCGGCCAGAGCCTTCTCGGGCGAGGGCTGGTCATCGTCTTCATCGAGTTCCTGCTGGCCGGATTCGGTCACGGCGGCAGCCACCAGCTCGATATCGCGCTCCAGGCTCTTAAGCACGCCCAGCGCGCCGATGGTGTCCTGGTCCACGTCGGCGGTGTAGACCTGCAGCGTCCACTCCACGGCCCCGCCTTCCTTCGGGTCGATCTTGACCTTGCGCACGGTGCAGTCACGCAGCTTGATGTCCTGGTCGCCGGTGACGCCCTGGTAGATCATGAGCGTGGTGCCGGTCTGCTCGCCATCCCAATTGATGGCCCCGATGGAGTTGGCCAGGGGCGAGAGCTGCGGCAGCTCGGAGATCACCTCCACGCCGTCGAGGGTCTTCTGTTTGCCGGCTTCGGCGGTGGCCTTCTCGTAGAGGAACGGCAGCAGGTTCTTGTCCAGCATCGCCAGCGTCTGGTTCGGACGCATCAGCTTCAGGTGCAGGCACACGGCCGGCTTGACATCCTTCTGGCCCATCTTGAGGGACTGGATGTCCACGTCCACGATGGTGGCAGCGGTCTTGGGAATGAACTCGATTCGCATAGTGGTGGGCTTTCAGTGGTGGATGGGTTCCCTGAGCGGTTTTGTGAGGTTCAAGCCGCGGCGGTGTCGGGTTGCTTCATGCGTTCTGGGTGCGCCTCCGCGAAGGCGTCGAACGCCTCCATGCGGGCTTCCACTTCGGCGGCGTGGGCTTCGTCGTCCAGGCTCTCCCAGTACGCGTGCAAAGCGTGGGTGGCGTTCATGTCCTTGGCGCGCAGGATGAAGATGGGCTCGTCGTCTGGGATGGGCTTGCCCGTGGCGCGGTTGACGATGCGGCCGTCCTTCTGACTGACCGTGTATTTGGGTTCCTGGGCCGATTGCAGGCCGAAGGCCACGCCATCGGGGCCCGGCTGCTTCTCGTAGGCGAACTTGCCCCGGATGTGGATGCCGAAGTGCTCACCCTTCGACTTCGCGGCTTCCAGCGCGGCGAAGCTCTCGGGGGAGAAGTCGCTGTAGTGGTAGATGTCGCCCGGCTTGGGGCCACGGCCGGGAAACTGGACGGCCAGGGTTCGGGTGGCGGCGTTGTAGCCGTAGCCCGCGAGCTGCGACGACTGGCACGGGGTGATGGCGATCGGTGCGTTCATGGATTGCTCCTGGTGGTGGGGGGAAGAAAAAGGGGCTATCCGGATTACCGTGTGGAACGAGGCACCTTGTGAAACAGGCCCTGCGTGTGGAAACCAGTCATACAACCATGACAGATGACCACCTGTTTGCGGGTGCTTCGGCGAAGCAGCGTGGCCGCCACCGGCCTGGTGTTCGCCGCCCGGCCAATCTCCACCGCACACAGCCCGCAACGTCCATCCTGAGCCTTGAGCCTGTACTGGATGGCCATGACGCTGGTGTTGAATGCGCTGACCAGGACCCAGGTTTGTTGCTCGGGCTTGGCCTTCTTGCCGAACAGCAGCCTGGCGCGCAGCACCTCGAAGCTGTACCCCCGTCCGGCCCGGTTGACCGTCTTGGCCACCCCGTTGACCGCCTCGGTGTAGGCGTTGGTGATGGGGTGGTCGAAGTAGGCCAGTATCTCCTTGCGCCAGTTCCGCATGGCCGTCAGCAGCACCTTGAAGTCGTGCGCCAGCATGGCCGGAACCTTCGCGGGGAAGGCGTCGAACGCCTCCACGGCCTGCTCCTTGGGCATATCGTAGATGTCGTAGAAGGCCTCCTTGAGCCGGTACGCCTCGGCAAGCTCGGGCTCGTTGGCCAGCCAGATTTCCAGGTTCAGCTTGGCCTTGTCGTTCAGGCTGGAATACCGCTTGTTCAGGGTGGCCTTGGACTGGAGCCACAGCTTGCGTATCCCGGCGACCCGCTTCTTCTGGAGCCGGATGCGGACCCGCTCCATGCAGTAGCTGGCCGTCCTGACGACGTGGAACTTGTCCACAACCACCGGGATTCCGGGCAGCATCTGCCGGGCGATGTCCCGGTACGGACGCCACATGTCGATGGCTACGCCCTTGACGACGTTGAGGTCCGGGAACTGCCGCAACCAGGTGGCCAGGGTGGACTTGTCTCGGGCTGGCAGCATGTCCAGCACCCGGTGCCTGCCAATGTCCGTCAGCACAAGGCGCATTTCCCCGGCTATCTGGGTCTCGTCTATCCCCAGCCACTCCGGAAGCTGGGGGCGGTAGTTCGCCTCCAGGCTGGCGATGTACTCCACCGCCAGGTTGCGGATGGTCTTGTCGTCGCAGCCCACGTCCTCCGCTATGCGCACGAAGGTGTCCCGCAGGCAGTTGGCCTGGATGAAGGCGGCGCACCGGGCCGTCATCCTGCGGTCCTCCCGGATTCCGCCCAGCGGTTGCAGGAAGGTCTCGGAGCAGGACCGGCACTTGAACCGCTGCACCTTCGCCCGCAGCCGAGCCGGTGCGCCCCGGATGGGGATGTCCAGGTAGGTGGTCAGCTTGGTGCCATGCCGATACAGATGGCCGATAACGCCGCACTTGGGACAGGCGGCTGGCTGGGGCCGGTACTCGGCGTCCAAAACGTCCCAGCCGTCCTCCTGGGTGCGAGTGAGAAGGGTCCAGCCTTCCAGGTCGAGAATGTCGCTCATCCCCGGATTGTCGTGTGGAATCACTCAGTCCCCACAGAAGCAGGGAAGGGCCTCCTCCGTGGGGTCGAACAGGTCTCGCTGGTCTCTGGCGTAGTCGGCCATGGCCTGATACCCAGGCCGGTCCTTGTGGAACCTGGCGCCCACTTCGGCTTCCTTGCGAGCCCACCAGACCGCTCGGGCCGGCTTTTCTTTGATGCGAGCCATGACCTGGCCAAGCGTCTTCTGGAAGCACAGGTCGCAGTTGCCGTGGCCGTCCTCGTAGGGCAAAGCCAGGTCGAACATCGCCTTGCGCCAGAAGGCGTGAACCTCGGACTTGCCAACCCCGGCATCCACCAGCGGCAGCGTGCGTCCATTGGCTCTCAGCCTGGAGATGCGGTGCGGCTCGTCCGCGCGGACGCCAACCATCATCTCGGCGTCCGCCTCCCCGATGCTGGCCAGGTAGCGGGCGATGGTCTTGACCTTCAGCTCCTCGGTGCATGCCCGCTGGACCACGTTGGGCAACCGCTGTTTCTGGGCGATGAGGCGGTCGAATGGCTGCGAGTCCCGGCTGGCCGAGGCGTAGTCCACCTCCCTGAAGCCGTCGGCCGTCCTGGAAACGAACTCCAGCCAGACGATTGGCACGCGCCAATGCAGGGCACAGTCGCGCACGAAGTCCAGCGTGGCGGGGTTCTCCTTGCCCGTGTTCGCGAACGTCACGAAGACATCGTCCGGGAGCCCATGGTTGGCCTGCAGTACACGCCACAGCATGTACCCGCTGGTCCGACCTCCACTGAAGCTCAAGCACGTCGGGCTGTCGATTTTGAATGGGTCGCGCATGACATCTTTCCACACGAAATTCCGAATTTTGAGGATACATCATCATGTCAGTTTCCACAAGTTATTCCGGAGAGCCGAAAAAGGGGGCACGCCGCGGGCAAAGTTGGGGAGGGAGGAGGTGGTCACGCCCGCGTGTATGGCCCCGGGAAAGTGGTCAGGCGGCCTGGGCCTCGCCCGCTGCGATGCGCAGCACGTCGATCAGGGCGGTGCACATGCGCGGAAAGTCGGCCTCGCGGAACAGCTTCGCGGCCTTCTCCGTGGCCACCGGCTGGAAGCCCAGCTCGGCGAGCCCATCGGTGCTGATGGAGATCGGCGACAGGCGCTCGTTGATCTGGCCCAGCTTCAGGCGGGCGCCGGTGTCAGCGCGGGCGATTGGCACCACATTGGCGGCAGGTGCTGGTGCTGGTGCCATGGTCTGGTTGGCGGCTTCGCGCTGGGCACGCTCCTGAGCCTCGCGCTGCTGGCGCTCCAGCGCTTCGGCAGCCTCGCGCTCGCGGGTCTCGCGAGCGATACGGTCCTGCTGCTCACGCTCCAGGCGGGCGGCTTCCTCGGCGCGGATGCGCTCGCGCTGCTCCTCCTCGCGCTTCGCCTCGGCAGTCTTGTGCTCGGCGATGCGGGCGCGCACCAGGGTCTGCAGGTCTTCGGGCGCCTTCAGCACGATGGTGCCGGTGTCGGGGAACAGCGCCTGGAAGCCGTCGGCGTGTTCGCGCAGATGCTTCAGGTTGGCGTCGATGCGGTCGGCCACCGCATTGGATTCGATCTTGGCGCGGGCCAGCTCCAGGTCTACGGCATTGCGCAGGCTGTCCAGGGTCTTCAGGCCCTTGATGCACCCGGCGAAGTCCACCGGGATCTGCGGCATGTAGGGCCGGCCCAGGCGCTCGTTGAGGGCGGCCATGTGCGTGCGGAACTTGCCCACGCCCTCGGCCACCACTTCGGCCTTGATCTCTTCCTTGCGGTTCTTCAGGACCTTCTCTGCGGCCAGGCGGTTCTCGCGTGCCAGCTGGTACAGCATGTCCTTCGCGCGCTTCACGTCATCGACGGCGGCAACCTGGGCCAGCATTGCGGCCTCGGCCGCGTCGAGGGTCTCCTCCGCCTTCTTGAGCGCCTTGATCTGCAGGTCGAGGTCGGCGAAGTCCTGGTCGCTCTGCGGCTTGCGGATCAGCTTGTTGTCCAGGAAGTCGCGCAGCGCGGCCTCGAAGGTCTTGAAGTTGTCGCGCACGGCGAGCTGGCCATCGACCTGCACCACCACGGCGGGCAGCGCGGTCACGGCCTGGGCCACGGGCTTCTCGGCCGTTGCTGCCGGCAGTACGTAGGCGGCGAGATCAACATCGAGCTGCTTCCAGCCGGCCAGGATCTCGGCGCGCAGCGCGGCGTCGCTTTCGTACCAGCAGTGGTGCTCCTCGATCAGCTCGCCGGCATCGTCCCACTTCGAGGCCATGAACAGCACGGCCTCGGCTGCATTTCCCGGCAGCATCAGCTGCTGCTCTTTCTGGACCCGGTAGGCCTTGGGCAGCGCTTCGACCACCGGCGTGCCTGCGGCAATGGCCGCGAACGCGGTACGCAGTTCGTTGTTGAGGGACTTGTGTTCCCAGGCCTTGGAGCGGCTGAAGGTCAGGCCGTCGTAGCTGGCACCGAGGGGACGGGACAGGCCCACGTCGAGGCTGCCGACCAGGCGGGATAGATCTTCACCGATGATCTCTTCGGCCAGCGGGCGTGCCAGTTCCTCGAAACGGTGGCCGTCATCAAACAGGCGCTGGGTATGGGCGCCGACCTCGGGCGTGATGCCGCTGGCCAGGCGCTGCAGCAGCTGGGCGCGGGTCTCGTAGGGGCTGCAACCCAGCATGGCCGGGGCGTCGCTGGCGTTGAAGCAGCTGGCACGGTGGGCCAGCCATTCCGGCGAGCCCTGGACGAGTTGATGGACTTTCATTGCGTCTGGTCCTGGTTGGTGGAGGGAGAGGTGTCAGTGCCACCGGTGTCGGCGCCGGTCGACGCGTCGGGCGCGCGCAGCTTCTCGACCTCGGCAAGCTGCTCGGGCGTGAGCGTGTATTTGCCCTTGAGGAACGACAGCAGGTCGTCCACGGTCTGGACGCGGTCCGTGATGGGCTTGGACCATGCCGGCAGCTGCTTCTTGAAGCGCTCGGCAGAGATGGGCGGCAGGGCGTCGCCACCGCCGCCAGTGCCCGCGCCGTCGGTGTCAGTCTTCTTGCTGGTGGCAGCTTTGTTCTCCATGACGGACGCCCAGCTGGCCTCACCGTCTTTGATGGCGCCGTAAAGACCGCGCAGGCGCACCAGCTCGGCCGGCGAGCACTGCGGGATGGGGTGGCCGAGGTAATCGGTGATGTCCTTGGCCTGGACGCCCAGCTCGGCGAAGGCATCCACGATCTGTTTGCGGCTGGCGTCCGGATCCTGGGCGGCCTTGTCCAGCCGCACCTGTTTGATCAGCGCTTCGGCCTCGTCTTGCAGGTCGCCAGGGATGACGCGAAGGCCCAGCGTGCGGATGGCCTTGGAGATCAGTGCACCGCGCTTGTTCAGGATGTCGTCGTCGGTGCCCAGTACCGTGTAGACGTTGTTGCCGCGGCTGTTCTTTCGCACGCTGATGTAGGTGCCGTCATCGGCCGGCTTGCTGCGCTCGACGGTCTTGGAGACCCGGACATCCATCGGGTAGGTGATGTTCGATTCCAGGTCGGTGACGCTGACGCGGTGCACCTCCTTGATCTCGTCCTCGAAGATCATGCTGGTCTCGATCAGCACGTTCTTCATGCAGCGCAGCGCGACTTCCACGAAGCGGATGCCGAGGCCTTCGACGCCGGTGCCGATGGGCTTGACGTAGTAGGTGGACTTGTTGTCCGCGAAGGACGGGCGCTTGCATTCCTTCATCAGGTCCTGGCGCACCTGGTCCCAGTTGCGGGGGTTGCGCATGGCCATGACGTAGCGGCTCTCGACCATGGCGCGCGCCTGGGCGGCCACGGCCGACGCCGAGCTTTCAATGCCCTGGCCTGCCATTGCCGGCAGCATCTGGGACGGGAGGGTCGGGTCGTTCATGAATTCCTCGGTGGTAGGTGGTTGATCAAGTTGAGAAACGGGGGGCGAAGTAGCCGAGCGCCCCGGCGCAGATGCAGATGACGACGATCACCAGCAGGGCGAACAGAGCCAGATCAGCGGCCATGTCGATGACGTCCTGGCGCTCCTCTCGGGCGTGCTCTTCATGTGTGAAGTCCACGGGCAGGTCTGCGGGTGGCGGCCCTCCTGCCCGGACGCGGCGCACTGGGCAGTCCTGGCCATCGGTGCAGTGGTGGTCGCAGCAGTTCACAGCACCCCCACAAGGCGCCGGCAGATGAACTCGCCGGTGTTGTTGATGGGGATGACCTGGGCGTAGTCGCCGTGGTGCTGCTTGCACTGGACCCAGGCCATGCGCTCGGTGTGCGCGCATGCGATGAAAGACGCGCTCACGCTCCTGTGCGTCCTCGATTGCGTCCTGCGCTGCCAGTGCGGTGTCGCGCTCGGCGTCGATGTCGTCTGGACCGGTGCTGATCGCCTGGGCGCAGAAGAACACCACGACCATGACCAGCGCCAGCAGCAGGCGGGCGGTGAGCTGGCTCATGCCGGGCTACCCACCTGGTGCATGCCCAACCGCACCTCTTCAGCGTGGGCTCGGGCAATGTCTTGCAGTACACGCTGGTAGTCGGTCCCGGGCCCGTGGGCCACGTCGGTGAACTGGACCCCGTCGATGCTCCAGGCGCGTGCCGCCACTTTCTCGGCCAAGCCTTCGATCGGCTTGTCGTGCTGGATCACTACGGTCACCGTAGTGGTCAGGGTCTGCTTTGAGGGTAGCTGGCCCGACTCGGCAGGGTGGGGCGGCCAGTGCGCCCAGGTGTTGTTTTGCATCGCTCCATCTCCTGATTGAGGTCCCCAGGTGGAGTGACAACAGGTGTGGGGCGGGCTACCTTCTCCGCGTCCTAAGCGCTTTCCTCGCGGTGGGGAAACCACCGGTCATAGGGGCTCGTCCCGTGGGGCCGGCATCTCTGCCGACCAGTTCCAGTCATGCGCCCCACGCCTGTTGTCACTCTCCAAACACCGCCAGAAAGAGCCGTCACCGACGGATTCCCAGCCCATCCCGGCATGCCCTTGCCGCTTGCGCCTCCCGTTCAGCAATCCGTCGGGGAGGGGGTGGTGTGTTGGGTGAATGTAGCGAATCGCTAGTTAACTGTCAAGCGAAACGCTAGAAAGATGGCACAATAAAGGCAACCCGGCAGAAGCTGGGGCAGCTCAAAGGAGAGAAGCAGTGGACGTGAACGCAGAGCACTACAAAGTCGCCGAGATTGCGGCCAGGACGACGGCCGAGCAGTTGCGGCGTCGAGCGATCAAGGGTCAGCCGAAGTCGCCGGAGAACACGGCGAAGGTTGTGACGGATGCCTGGGCTGCCGCGCTGAGGGCGGCGCGAGAGTCCGATGCTGGAGGCACACCTTCAGTATCCCGGGCGGGTCTTGCTGGCCTTGAGCCAGTACCCGGAGCGCACGGAGATCGCTACGCGGTGATGCTGGATGGGGAAAAGCTCTGCGAAGTCGGTTATGCCAAGATCGCCGAGGTGGTCTCGCGGGTGGAGGCTGCGCGTTCAGCCAAGCGGTAGGCCGGTAGTGCGGGCAAGCATCTCCAGCATCTTTTGCCGCTTGCGAGCCCGGTTCTGAAACTCCAACGCAATGTCGGCCAGTTTCGCATTGAGAGACGCCACGTTGTCTTCGGTAAACGGGGTGTCGTCACCGGCCGGAAGTGTGACAACCAGGACCGTGCCGTCGGCCTTGAACGTCAGAACGCCGTATTCGAGCAGCAAAAGCTGCTCTTGCGAGATGGGCTCATCGAGATTGAAGGCGATCTGCCTTGGGCTGACAGTCCGTTCGGCATTGAGTGAAACGACTTGCATGAGGCTTCTCCTGGCGTCCTGCCGGCGCCCACGGTCAGTATCTCAGGAACTGCCCCAACCTGTGCCATGCGACCAGCCAACAAAAAACCGCCTCTGGGGCGGTTGATGAGAAGGGCTATCAATGCTTCAGTTTTTGCCACCGCGAACCGCCGGTCAGGCAGTCACCATCGACGGCTATCTGGTGCCACGGGTCGAAGTCAGCGAAGACGCTGCCACAGGGCGATGGATCGTCACATACGACGGTCGCTTCGGCATCGTTGCCGAAGACCTCGAAGAGCTACGACGCTGGCTTTGGCTACTTGCCCAAGTCCAAGCAGTGGGGGAGGGCTACTCCTGCCACGGAAAGAACTCGGTATACCGGCCTAACCCGCATCAAGTGGAGGTCATGCAGATTGGCGCGATCCAAATCAAGGACATTCAGGAAGGCTGAGTAGATTGTTCGGCTGCTCGCCGTCATTTTGGGTTTTCAGGTACTTTCTGCCTGCCGCACTAACTGCAACAATGACCCAAACAGACTGCCCTCCAACGCTCACATAGAAATTCCATCGCCCAGACTCAATACCTGCAATGGCTTCGTCCAGTGTCAATTTCCAGCGTGTTCCATCTGAGTTGACGCCGCCGACATGGCTAATTCGCTCATGAGCGCTTTGCCTGTTGGTTTTATTGATGCAATGAATCTGCACGCTCTGAGCCATTTTCATCTCCGTGTAACTTCCACGTTCCGCGTGGGCGCGGTCTATCGCCGCCGCCACTCCCAAGGCGCAACCGGTGCCGGATCTACCCACAAGACCAAGTCCAGCAGCTCGGACGGCGTCCTAAAGGCGATAAATCTCCAGATCAGATCGCTCACCGGCCATGCTCGCTTTGTCTCTGAAGGGTGACATCTGGAAGACTGAGCCTGCAGCAGATCAGCAAAGGCCTATGGCTTTTTGTCCACCTCGTCGTGTTTACCGCACGTACGAAAGTACAAAATGCCATCTTCGAAGGTGAAGCTCGCTTTGTGCCGGTCGTCGGCCGTAATGTGCATAGACCATGAATTGACCTTCTTTTTGGGATCAAGTCTGCTCGGCACCTGCTTGTTCTTCAATTGGTGGAAGTGCAGCTTGTCTGGCAGTTGGTCAACATTTTGGAACAGCAACTCCTTAATAGTTGCATATCCCTCATCCTGCACATTGGCTGGCAGGTCTTTCCATCTGGCCCTGAACGAATCGGCATTCAAGTCCAGGCCGCGGATTACGCGGCCCTCAATCGCCACGCTCATGCGTCAGATTTGAGACGTTCAAAAACGGCGACCAACTCTTCAGGGGTTTGAGCGAAATAGCCGGTGGAGATTCGAGACTGAGACGCCTCAAACTCCAACAGCCCCCACTTAAATTCTTCCAGCGCCTCGAACAATTCGGCACATGCACTCAAGTAGGAATCAATTGCCTTGCGCAACTGGGGCACTATATGTTGCCCCAACTCGTTGCGAAATGCCATCAAGCGCGTACGGCGGTCGTTGATCAAGCCCTTGACATGGTCGGTACGTTGGATGGCCCGCTCTGTCGCTCCATTCGCTATGGCCTCCCCGTTGTACAGCCCTTTGGTCGCACCAGCAAACCAAATGGCGTCGTCCCTGAAGATGCTGGCGTCTTCAGTCAAAGAGATGGCCATCCTAGCCTGAGCGGCGGCGGATCGGAACACGGCGACGACGGTTTGCCAGATACCTGCTGAGCGGCGCTCGCGCGATACGTGCTCGAAGTGGCGGTCTGCCAACTCGAGCACAGTACCAGCATGACTCGCCAAATAAACAGACATGTAAGCAACCCCAAAAGCAAAGTGCGAAGAAGAGCCGGCCTCTCAAGGCCGATCAAGCCACTCATTGTGAGGCAGTTCACCACAACAAGTTGCACAAAACCACACTCTAGCGCTACTCAAGTCCGTCTAAGCGTGGGAAAACCCCCTATTTGTCGTCTTTTTGTCTTTTGTTGACATAGTCCCAACGACGCAGTCCAGGGCGTACAACTGCTCGTGATTGGCTTCTTCCCCTGGAACTTCAGTCTGGCCAGCTTCAGGCCGCCAGTGCCTGCTGGTAGAGGTGTTGGGCCGCGTCAGCTGCTGAGTCGCACTGGACCGCGAACACGTTGCGGGCCTTGGCTTCCATTTCGACATAGCGCCAGCACTCTGCCAGCGCCTCGACTTGGCGTTTGGTGAAGGTGTCACCGGGTTTTTGTACACCCACCACGATCTCGGCACGTTTGACAGGAAGCAGTTGCTCCCGTCGCAAGGTGTCGAAGTCGAAGAGCTTGAGTTTGATCGCCCGCAGGTCCGCCGTCACGGTACGGCCGGGCCTCAGAACGCCGAACTGGGCCACATAGCCGCCGTACTGGAACCCCAGGCGCAGCTGCTTGCGACCGGACACCTTGATGGATATGTTGAACCCATCCTTCAAGGCGTCTTGCCACTGGGCACTAACCACCTGCAGGCGGACCTTTTCTGCCCACTCAGCGAATGCTCGGCGCGCTTCCTTGTCGGCCTTGTCCTGAGTGCGCACGCCAAACGCTGACATGGAGAAGGCGGTGCTCAGGCGCATGGCAATGTCGAACACCTCATTGAGGTCTCGCGCAAGACAGTCGCGCACGGCCCCGATAAAGCTGTTCCCGAAGGGCATCTCCAGATGTTCAACCTTCACCATCTGTTCCAGCTGCCGGTGCAAGGACAAGACCGACTGGCCAACCAGCAGCTGCATGCCCTTGCCAGCTTCGCCGAAAATGGCATGCAGGGTAGGGGGGGCAATGGCTTGACGTACCGTCGCCTGGCCTTGCGGGCCACGCACGACGATGGCTATGGTCAGGCATTCGCCGGAACCCGGAACTGTCTCCAGCTGGATCGGCCACCACTGGGCTTCAAATGTCGGCAGCTCGCTCGGCAGCATGGTTGGTGGCTTCGTTCAGTTCTCGCAGGTAGTCTTGCTCTGGAAGGGCTCGACGGCTGAGGAGGTAGTCCAGAAAAGTCAATCGGTTCTGGAGGAACTCGAGAGCTTGAATGTAACCCTCCCGGCCGCCTTTGATGGTGTCAATGGTGGGGGAAACTGCATCAAGTTGCAGCTTTCTCACTTTGACAGCCTGGGCTCGAAGGGCGGCCAGCAGGTCGTCCCGATGGTGGGGTTCAAGTTCTTCTCTGAGCCGGTCGCCCAGCCAGTTGGTCACACTGGCATCATGGGCAAGATCACGGGCCAGGGCGGCTTCGTGGTCAATGAGCCATACAGCGCCGACAGGGTCGAAAACCACGTCACCCGGACCTCGAACATCATTGGCCACGAACTCATCGAGCACGGCCGTCGCCTCTGCTACCTTGAGCCGGCGCATCATTTCCAGCATCAACTCGCGGTCCCGGATCGGTGTGGCCAGGCCGCGCGGGCCCACCTGCTCGCAACCAAAGGCAATAGTGGCAGGTCCCCTGGAGCGCCCTACGCAATGCGGGGGCAACACCACGAGGTAGGGCTGTGGGCACGGAAGCCCCATGGCTATAGCGATCTGGGCTACCAGCACCTCGGCTACGACCTGGCGCACGGATAGCCGCGGCTTGACGTAGAGCATGAGGTCTGAGGCGCCATGGTAGGCGGGACAGAGCCAGACTTCGTTGCGCGAGCCGCGGACAGCTTGGCCAGGAGAGTGAACGGAGCAGGTGAGAAGCTCAGGCAGCGCGAGTTTTGGAAGGCTGAGTACCGTGCTTTTGCTCATGGTGCTTTCGCTGTTCTGCCTTCTT
>VFQQ010003366.1_pt1 | contig 15679 bp, 23 predicted proteins | sample 3512341 | NCBI WGS metagenome assembly VFQQ01 (sample SAMN10412373, study PRJNA504923) | tailings metagenome | isolation source: Relicate 2 Philex TSF1 revegetated site | place: Philippines: Tuba, Benguet | collected 2017-08-29 | reverse complement strand
AAAGATCGAGGCCCCTGGGAGCAATCCCGGGGGCCTTCTTCTTTGGGCGCTGTCCCGCAGTGATCGCCGAACCGCCCCACGGGGTTCAGCGGGCGACCATAACGGACCGTTAGTCGCCCTTAGATAGAGTCCTTTCCGCCATCCCCGGGGAGGGCGGCCGCCGTGGAACGGACCTTGCTCGGCGGTCGGGCAGAAGCCTTGTGAGGTTCCGCTTTGGGACGCGATCTGACCGTCGACACGATCACGCCGGCCGAGCTGACGCCGGACGAGCTCGACCTGTGGGCGGGTTTCGCGCGGGCGGACGACCGCTACGCCTCGCCCTACTTCCATCCCGCCTTCACCCAGGTCGCCGGCGAGGTCGCGCCGGGCGCGGCGGTCGCCATCCTGCATCGCCGCGGCGAGATCGTCGGCTTCTTCCCGCACCAGCGTCGCGGCGGCACGGTTCAGCCGATCGCCGCGCCGATGAACGACTACCACGGCGTCATCGGCCGCCGGGACGCGACGGCGGCGCTGGCCGACCTGCCGGGCCGGCTCCGGGCCAGCGCCCTGAGCGTGAACGGCTGGATCGGCGAGGCGGAAGCGAGCGAGGGGCTGATCCGCCGCACGACGCTGCAGGCCGAGCTGTCGGACGGCTGGGACGCCTACGAGGCGGGCCGACGCGAGGCGCACCGCAAGTATTTCAAGGACAAGGACCGCGCGCGGCGGTCGCTGGAGCGTGATCTGGGGGCGGTGACCGTCCGCCGGGGCGACGCCTCCGACCTGCGCCGGCTGATCGGCCTGAAGCGGCGGCAGTACCGCGGCTCGGGCCGGCACGACGTGTTCGCCTGCGGCTGGACGGCGGATCTGATGCAGGCGCTGCTGGCGACCCGCGAGGACGGCTTCGGCGGTCGGCTGATGGTGCTGGAGGCCGGCGGCGCGCCGATCGCCTTCGAGTACGGCCTGTTCGCCGACGAACGCTACCACTTCTGGATCCCGGCCTACGAGGCCGCCACCGCGCGCTACTCGCCGGGGATCCTGCTCAGCCTGGACACCATGCGCCAGGGCGCGGGCGAGGGCTTCAAGGTCTACGACTACGGCTTCGAGGGCGAGCCCTACAAGAAGTACTTCTGCGATCGGAGCGAGACGGTGGTCGAGGGCGTCGTCCGCCGCGACGGCCGCCCCGCTGTGGCCGCCGGCCGCCTGGGCCTGAGCGTCCGCCGGCGCTGGGCGGCGATCGACGCCTGCGAAACCACCCTGATCGGCCGGGCCAGGGGCGTCGCCGCCGCCGCCGGCGCCGTCCTCAGCCGCACCCACGCCGCGCCGGTCGCGGTCGGGTTCACCCCCTTGCTCGTCCTCTAGAGGATCGAAACGATGCCCCTGCCGTCAGAGCCGCGCGTCTTCGACCATCAGGTCCACACCCTGGGCCTGGCCACCGACGAGGCGCTCGCCGCCCTCCTGGATCGCTATCCGGAGGAGCTGTTCGACATCAACGCCTACAGTTACGACGACGAGGGCCAGGTCAGCCTGGAGACCGGCTCGCGCGGCCGGGCCGACGGCGCGACCATCCTGGCCGAGATCAAGGCCGGCCGGCTGTGGGTCAACCTGCGCGACGTCCAGGACGCCCATCCGGAGCTGTGGGAGCCGGTCCACGAGGCGTTCCAGGCCAACGTCCGCGCCCTGGGGGTGACCCCGATCCGCACCACCGGCCAGCTGATCCTGTCCTCGCCGGGGACCAAGGTGCCGTACCACTTCGACGCCGCCGGGGTGATGCTGTTCCACCTGCGGGGCCGCAAGCGCCTGTTCGTCTATCCGCCGGACGAGGTCCATCTGCCCCAGGCCGAGATGGAGCAGGTGATCATGCGCACCACCACCGAGGAGCTGACCTATCGCCGCGCCTTCGACGCCGACGCCCAGGTGTTCGACATGGAGGCCGGCCAGGCGCTGACCTGGCCGCTCTACGCGCCGCACCGGGTCGAAAACCTGGAGGTGTTCAACGTCTCGGTCTCGCTGGACTTCCAGACCTGGGAGACCCGCCTGACCCGCGGCGCGCATTTCGCCAACGGCGTCATGCGTCGGCGCTGGGGTCGCCGGCCCGCCGCCATGGGCAAGACGCCGATAGCCGCCCGCGCCGCCCTTTGGGCCTGTTCCCTGGCCATGAAGAAGGCCAACATGGCGGAGAACAGGATCAAGGACTTTGAACGCAGTTTCGAACTCGGCGCCGGCCGCCAGCCCGCCGCCTGACGACGCTTTCGCCCCGAGGCCGCTGCCGCGGAGCGACCTTTCCGCGCCGGAGATGGGCGAGGCGCGCCGCGCCCTGACCCTGCTGTTGAGCCGGGCCGAGCCCTGGCCGGCGGTCGTCGTCGACCGGCTGTGGAACGTGGTCGCCGCCAACGACGCGGCGCGGCGGCTCTACGGGCTGATGCTGGGCGAGGCCAGGCTGGCCCGGCCGCTGAACCATATGAAGATGTACCTTGCCCCGGACGAGCTGAAGCGGTTCGTGGTCAACTGGCCGGCGGTCGCCCGTTCGATGCTCGAGCAGGCGAGGGCGCGCGCCCTGGCCGCGCCGGGCGACGCGGCGCTGCAGGCTCTGGCCGCCGAACTGGCTGGCTATCCAGACATCGCCGAGCTCGCCGCCGACGACCGCGCGCCGCCGGGGCCCCTCTGCGAGATCCGCTTCGCCTCCCAGCATCGCGAGATCGGGCTGATCGGAACCTCGGCCGTCTTCCTGGCGCCGCTGGAAGAGACTCTGCGCGAGCTGCGCATCGAGACCTTCCTGCCGTCCGACGACGAGAGCGACGACATTCTGCGCGCCATGGCCGGCTGGAGCGCATGAGGGACTAGCCTGGCGGGCGAGGGGGCTGGTCAGGGCCTCGATTTCGGTGTGTCCTTCCGCCTGGGGGGTACATCGTGGACAGCGTCACTGAACACACGTCGGGCGCGGCGGCCGCCGCTTCGCGCCCGACGCTCGCGCCCGCGGGCGCCTGGGCTGATCTGCCGCGCTTTTCCGCGCCGCACCGGCCGACCGCCGAACAGCTCGAGGGCGGTCGCTGCATCTGGCTGAACGACAACCAGATCGACCTGACCGGGCCGCATCGGGTCTGGCTGACGCGGACGGTCAACGAGATCGTGGCGCCCGACGGCCTGGGGGCGGTGGGACAGATCAGCGTCGACTACGATCCCGGGTTCGAGCGGGTGGTCTTCCACCACGTCCGCATCCTGCGCGAGGGAGTCACGCGGGTGTTCGACCCGACGCCGGCGATGCAGGTCTTCCAGCGCGAGCGCGACCTGGAGCGGGCCCGTTTCGACGGGCGGCTGACCGCTCATTTCGTCATCCCGGACCTGCGCCTGGGCGACATCGTCGACGTCGCCTGGTCGGTCACGGGGACGCATCCGGTGCTGGGCGACCGGTTCGCGGCGGAATGGGTCTTCGAATGGGGCTGCTGGGTGGGCGAGACCCGCGTGCGCCTGCTGACCCGCGAGGACCGGCCGCTGACTCTGCTGAGCTGGCTGAACCCGCCGGCCGAGACGCGACGGTCGCTGCCGGGCGGCGCGCTGGAGCGTGTCTGGCGCAGCCGGAGCACGGCGCCCGTCGGCCGCGAGCCCGACACCCCGGCCTGGTCGCGCTCCCTGTCGGCCGTCACCTGCGCCGACGTCCTGACCTGGGCCGAGGTGGTCGAAACCTTCCGCCCCCTCTATCCGCTCGACGGCCCGCTGCCCGAGTCGCTCGAGGCCGAGGCCGTTCGGATCGAGACCGCCGCGGCGACGCCGGCGGCGCGGGCCATGGCCGCCCTGAGGCTGGTGCAGGGCGCCTTGCGCTACCAGGCCGTCACCGTGGGCGCGGGCGGGTTCACGCCCAACCCCCTCGACAGCATCTGGGCGACGCGGTCGGGCGACTGCAAGGACGCCTCGCTGCTGCTCGTCAGGCTGCTGCGGCGCCTCGGCCTCGACGCCTGTCCGGCCCTGGTCAACACCGCCATCGGCCCGATCCTGGCCGACGAGCCGCCCGCGTTGGCGGTCTTCGACCACTGCATCGTCCGCCTCCGCATCGACGGAGCTTCCTTCTGGCTGGACCCGACCAACTTTCCGCAGGGCGGGCGACTCGAGACGACCTTCCAGCCGCGCTGGGGCTGGGCGCTGCCGCTGATGTCCGGCGGAGAGCTGGAGCCGATGGGCGAGGGGCCGGTGACCGATCTCGGGCGGGTCGAGGAGGAGTATGTCTTCGGCGCGACGCCGGAAGCGCCGGCGCGGCTGACCATCCGTTCGGAGAACCGGGCCTGGCGGGCCGACAGCGTCCGTCGTCAGCTGTCCGGAGGCAAGGCGGCGCTGGAAGAGAGCTATCGGGATTTCTACGCCCGCCGGTACGGCGGCGCGACCGTCGTCGCGCCGATGGAGGTCGAGGACGATCTGGACGGCAACGTCCTGACCACGGTCGAGCGCTACGATATCGCCCGGCCCTGGGAGGCGGTCGGCGACAGCCAGGTCCGCTTTCAGACCTACGACGACCTGTTCCTGCCCAATCTGCACACCCCGCGCACCGAGGGGCGGCGGCACCCGATCGACCTGGGCCTGCCGCGTCGCCAGGCGCACGACATCGTCCTGCGCCTGGGCAAGGACATCGCCCACACCGGCTGGAACGAGACGATCCCGGGGCCGGGGGTTGAGCTGACCACCGTCCACCAGACGCTCGACGACGTCGGAAGCTCGCGCCTGCGCCGCACTCTGGCGGTCAGCCGGCGGCTGGTGCCGGCGGGGGAGGCGCCGGCGCTGTTCGACCTGCGCGACAAGGCCGCCCGCACGGGCGTGGTGCTGACCATGGCCGTCGAGAACGGGGCCTTCGTCGATCCCGCGCCGCCGCCCGCGCCGCGCAAGGCCAAGTCGGAAGGGATCAACTGGTGGCTCTATCTGCTGGTCTTCCTGGGCCTGTCCGGCCTCGTCCGCGCTTGCGCCGCCGTCCTCGACGGCGCTGGAGGCGGATGAAGCCTCTGTCATGACCTCGAATTAAAGTGTCGCGTGGGTCGACCCGGCATAGCGTTCTCTCAACACGCACTCTTGGGGAGACAAACAGATGCGCGCATTCCTGGCTTTCGGCGTGGCGAGCGCCGCCCTTCTGGCCGCCGGAGCGGCCCAGGCCGGGCCGTCGGTCGAGTTCAAGCACGCCGCGGCCCGCGTCACGGTCATTCCGCAGCAGCGCTCGGACGTGAAGGTGATGATGCAGACCACCAACGCCTCGCTGCCGCTGAACGTGCGGGTCGAGGGCGACCGCACCATCGTCGACGGCGATCTGGACGGGCTGACCGGCAAGATCCGCAGCTGCCAGGTTCGCAACGGCGAGGCCTCGGTCACGATCCACGGCGTCGGCCGCGTCGCCTGGAAGGACATGCCGCAGGTGATCGTCTACGTCCCGATGGACGCCCAGGTCGGCGCCAGCGGAGCCGTGTTCGGCAGCATCGGCCGCAGCGCCAGCCTGAAGCTGTCCAACGCCGGCTGCGGCGACTGGACCGTGGGCAACGTCGCGGGCGAGTTCAGGCTGAACAACGCCGGTTCCGGCGACACCAAGGCCGGCTCGTCGGCGACGGCGCAGATCAACCTGGCGGGCTCGGGCGACGCCAGCCTCGGGGCGGTGAGCCGCGACCTGTCGATCAAGATCGGCGGCTCCGGCGACGTGGAGGCCGGCGCGATCGGCGGCGGCCTGTCGGTGCAGATCGGCGGATCGGGCGACACGACGGTGGCCTCGGTGAACGGTCAGGTCGACATCGCGATCGCCGGTTCCGGCGACGTGGCGATCCGCGGCGGGCGGGCCAGCGCGCTGTCGGCCAGCATCGCCGGCTCCGGGGACGTGATGTTCGGCGGCGTCGCGAGCACCGTCAGCGCCAAGATCGCAGGGTCCGGCGACGTGCGCCTGGCCCAGGCCGTCGGGCCGATCAACAAGTCGGTGGTCGGGTCGGGCTCGGTGATCGTCGGGCCGGTGGATTTCGACGACTAGGACTGCGGTCGGCGATCGTCGCCGGCAGGGCCGCGGAGCGAAGGTTCCGCGGCCCTTCTCATGTGCGGGGTGCGACGATTGATCCCCCCTAACGGGGGATGGGGCCGGACGCGAGCCGCGCTAGCCTCCCGACTCGGCGGGACCCGACGGGGCCGGCGTGGGTCGTCGACCACGCCCGGCGCCGGGCGCATCTCCCGCGCACCGCATCGAGGCTGTCCCTCCTACGGGTCTTGGTCGCGGGGCGGGGCCCGCCGCTGAGGGGCGTCCCGTCAGGCGCTTCACCTTCGGCCAAGAAAAAAGCCCCGGAGCCGAAGCTCCGGGGCTTTCGCGTGGATCCGCCTTTCGGGGGGGAGGAGAGGGCGGATCCTCGCGTGGGCCGTTCTTAGCGCAGGACGCTGCTGAAGGCGGCGATGCCGGTCGGCAGGTCGGCGCCGGCGCGGTCGCGGGCCTTCAGGTCGCCGCCGAAGGTGTAGCGGGCGCCGATCTTGAAGGTGTCCGCCGAGACGTCGAAGTCCTTCAGCTCGACATGGTCGTAGCCGCCGAAGACGCTCCACGGGGTGGAAGCGAATTGGTACTCGGCGCCCACGCCCGCGGTCCACAGGTCCGCGTCGCCCTGGTCGGTGTCGACCTTGGCGAAGCCGGCGCCGGCGTTCAGGCGGAAGTTGTCGCTGACGAAGTAGCGGACGTCGCCGTTGACGCTCCAGATGTCGGCGTCGAGTTCATCGGCTTGGCCGTAGTTGATCGCGCCGGTCAGCGTGACCTTGTCGAAGTACTTCTGAGCAACGCCGCCGACGGTCCACAGGCTTTCGTCGCCGATCGAGGTGAAGCCCACGGTCGGGCCGACGCGCCAGTCGCCGCCGTTGTAGGTGAAGGCGCCGTTCAGGCCGAAGGCGGTGTCGTCGCCCAGGTCGCCGTCAGCGGTGCCCAGGTTGGCGCCCAGCGACAGGGTCCAGTTCTCGGTGGCCTTCACGGCGACCGAGCCGTCCAGGGTGTAGGTCTGGCCGTCGAGGTCGACGAGCTTGGTGTCGATCTCGGTGTGGGCGACCGACAGGCCGGCCGAACCGACGGCGTCCTGAGCGAAGGCGGGAGCCGCGACGGCGGCGGCGGCGACCACGGCGGCCGTGGCGAACATACGGAGTTTCATAGTGGGTATCCCCTTTGTGACGATCCCGTCGGCGTCTTCGGCCGATCGGGGACGCCGCACCTATGTATGTTCGAGCAGGCTCGCAAGGGTTCCGGTGCGGAAGCTGTAGGATTTGGTCCCGCACATCGTGTTATCGAATGTTGCTGTGGCCTTTCGGTCACTTGAATGAACACGGTGTAATGTTGCGACTACTCTTCCTATATATGGAGCGTCAGAAAACCGTCGTTCTTCGACGGGGCGGCGGGCCCCCGATGCGCATCGCACTTGACGCGGGCGAGTCGCCGACGTAAAAGCCGCCCTCCTGTTGGACCGGCTGTGCACTTCGGTGCAGACGCGGCCCGCGGAACGAACCGTCCTATGGCCTCCCATCAAAGGTGTGGCCGCGGATGGGGACCAGGTCCTTGCGGATGTCCGTGGGGGCCACTTCGTTTTTGCGGACGTCGCGTGTCCGGATGGTTTTCCCCCGCGGGGGAGGATTGTTCGGGTTGGTCTTTGAAATGTCTAAGCACGCGGGCGCCCGCCTAATTGGGAACCCTTTGGGAAACACGAGCGATATGGATCGTCAGAACATCCGCATCCGGCTCAAGGCCTTCGATCACCGCGTGCTGGATCATTCCACGCGCGAGATCGTGAATACGGCCAAGCGCACGGGCGCCACCGTCCGGGGGCCGATCCCCCTGCCCACGCTCATCGAGAAATTCACCGTCAACCGTTCGCCGCACGTCGACAAGAAGTCGCGCGAGCAGTTCGAAATCCGCACGCACAAGCGCGTGCTGGATATCGTCGATCCGACCCCGCAGACGGTGGACGCGCTGATGAAGCTCGACCTGTCGGCCGGCGTCGACGTCGAGATCAAGCTGTAGGGAGCCGCTAGGTTATGACTCTCCCCGCAAACCGCACCGGCGTGATCGCCAAGAAGCTGGGCATGACCCGCTTCTTCGACGAAGCCGGCCAGCACGTTCCGGTGACCGTGCTCAGCCTCGACGGCTGCCAGGTCACGGCTCAGCGCACCGTTGAGAAGGATGGCTACACCGCCCTCCAGCTCGGCGCCGGCGCCAAGAAGGCCAAGAACGAGTCCAACGCTCTGCGTGGCCACTTCGCCAAGGCTCAGGTCGAGCCCAAGCGCGTCGTCACCGAATTCCGCGTCACGGAAGACGCTCTGATCGACGTGGGCGCGGAACTGACCGCCGACCACTACGTCGCCGGCCAGAAGGTCGACATTCAGGGCATCACCGTCGGTAAGGGTTTCGCCGGCGCCATGAAGCGCTGGAACTTCGGCGGCATGCGCGCCACGCACGGCGTCTCGGTCTCGCACCGCGCCCACGGTTCGACGGGCAACCGTCAGGATCCGGGCCGGACGTTCCCGGGCAAGAAGATGGCCGGTCACCTCGGTCAAGAAACCGTCACCACCCTGAACCTCACGGTCTGGAAGGTCGACGTCGAGCGTGGCCTGATCCTGATCAAGGGCGCCGTTCCGGGCGCCGAAGGCTCCTACGTGAAGGTTCGCGACGCGATCAAGAAGGCGGCTCCGGCCGACCTGCCGCGTCCGGGCGCCTTCCGCAAGGCCGGCGAAGCGCCGGTCGCCGCCGCTGAGCCGGCGGTCGAGGAAGCCCCGGCCTCTGAAGCTCCGGCTGCCGAAGCCGCGCAAGAGGGCGAAGCGTAATGAAACTCGACGTCATCAAGCTTGACGGCGCCAAGGCCGGTTCGGTCGATCTCGACGACGCCATCTTCGGCATCGACGAGATCCGCGGGGACATCCTGCAGCGCGTCGTCACCTGGCAGCTGGCCAAGCGCCGCTCCGGGAACCACAAGATCCAGGTCCGCAACGAGGTCTCTCGTACGGGCAAGAAGATGTACAAGCAGAAGGGCACCGGCGGCGCCCGTCACGGCTCGCGCCGGGCGGCTCAGTTCGTCGGCGGCGCCAAGGCCCACGGGCCGGTGGTCCGCAGCCACGCCTTCGACCTGCCCAAGAAGGTCCGCGCCCTGGCCCTGCGCCACGCGCTGTCCTCCAAGGCCAAGTCGGGCTCGCTCGTCGTCCTGGACTCCGCTGAACTGTCTGAAGCGAAGACGGCCGCTCTGCGCGCCAACTTCGAGAAGATCGGTCTGAAGAACGCCCTGATCATCGCTGGTCCGGAAGTGGACGCCAACTTCAAGCTGGCCGCCCGCAACATTCCGAACGTCGATGTGCTGCCGAACGCCGGCCTGAACGTCTACGACGTGCTGCGCCGCGGGACCCTGGTCCTGACCAAGTCGGCCGTCGAAGGCATCTCGGCCCGCTTCGCTGAGAAGGAAGCCGCGTAATGACCGCCACCGCTCGCCATTACGACACCATCCTGGCTCCGGTGATCACGGAAAAGGCCACTCTGCTCAGCGAGCAGAACAAGGTCGTCTTCCGTGTCGCCCAGGACGCCACCAAGGACGAGATCGCCGCGGCGGTCGAGGCGCTGTTCAAGGTGAACGTGACCAAGGTCAACACCCTGAACGTCAAGGGCAAGACCAAGCGTTTCCGCGGTCGCGCCGGCCGTCGTTCCGACGTCAAGAAAGCGATCGTGACGCTGGCCGACGGCCAGTCGATCGACATCACCACGGGGCTCTAAGACAAGATGGCTCTGAAGCAATTCAACCCGACTTCGCCCGGCCGTCGCGGCCTGGTGCTGGTCGACCGGAGCGAGCTCCACAAGGGCAAGCCCGAGAAGAAGCTGGTCGAAGGCCTGACGAAGTCGGGCGGTCGCGGCGGCAACGGCCGTATCGCGGTCCGCTTCCGCGGCGGCGGCGCCAAGCGCCTGTACCGCCTGGTCGACTTCAAGCGTCGCAAGTGGAACGTTCCGGCCACGGTCGAGCGTCTCGAGTACGACCCGAACCGCACCGCGTTCATCGCGCTGATCAAGTACGAAGACGGCGAGCTGGCCTACATCCTGGCCCCGCAACGCCTGAAGGCCGGTGATACGGTCATCGCTTCGGAAAAGGTCGACGTGAAGCCCGGCAACGCGGCTCCGCTGAGCGGCCTGCCGATCGGCACCATCGTGCACAACGTCGAGCTGAAGCCCATGAAGGGCGGCCAGATCGCCCGTTCGGCCGGCGCCTACGCCCAGCTGGTCGGTCGTGACGGCGGCTACGCCCAGATCCGTCTCGGCTCGGGCGAGCTGCGCATGGTGCAGGACACCTGCATGGCCACCGTCGGCGCCGTCTCGAACCCGGATCACATGAACCAGGTTCTCGGCAAGGCCGGCCGCGTCCGTCACATGGGCTTCCGTCCGCACGTCCGCGGCGTCGCCATGAACCCGATCGACCACCCGCACGGTGGTGGTGAGGGTCGCACCTCGGGCGGCCGTACGCCGGTCACGCCGTGGGGCAAGGACACCAAGGGTTCCAAGACCCGCACCAACAAGGCCACGGATAAGTTCATCATCCGGTCGCGCCATAAAGCGAAGAAGGGCCGCTAAGCCATGACCCGCTCTGTCTGGAAGGGCCCGTTCGTCGACGGCTATCTGCTGAAGAAGGCAGACGCCGCCCTGAACTCGGGCCGCAAGGATGTGATCAAGACCTGGTCGCGTCGCTCCACGATCATGCCGCAGTTCGTCGGCCTGACCTTCGGCGTCCACAACGGCCAAAAGCATGTGCCGGTCTCCGTGTCGGAAGACATGGTCGGCCACAAGCTCGGCGAGTTCGCCCCGACCCGGAACTTCCCGGGCCACGCGGCGGACAAGAAGGCCAAGAGGAAGTAGGCCCGATGAGCAAGCCCCAAACCGTTCGCCGGCTCACCGGCGTCGAAGCTCAAGCCAAGGTGCGCACCCTGCGCACCTCGGCCCGCAAGCTGAACCTCGTGGCCCAGTCGATCCGCGGCCTGAAGGTGCAACGTGCGCTGAACGAACTCGAGTTCAGCCACAAGCGCATCGCTCAGGACGTCCGGAAGGCGCTCTACAGCGCCATCTCGAACGCCGAGAACAACCACAACCTCGACATCGACTCCCTGGTCGTCGCCGAGGCCTATGTGGGCAAGAACCTGATTATGAAGCGCTTCTCCGCCCGCGCTCGCGGCCGGTCCTCGCGCATCGAAAAGCCGTTCTCCGAGATCACGATCGTGGTCCGCGAACTGGGTGAGGCCGCCTGATGGGTCAGAAAGTCAATCCGGTCGGGCTTCGGCTCGGCGTCAACCGTACCTGGGACAGCCGCTGGTTCGCCGACGGCAAGGAGTACGGCCGTCTGCTGCACGAGGACATCAAGGTCCGTCGCGAGCTGAAGAAGCGCCTCGGCGCCGCCGGCATCTCGCGCATCGTGATCGAGCGTCCGCACAAGAAGTGCCGCATCACCATCTATGCCGCGCGCCCGGGCGTGATCATCGGCAAGAAGGGCGCGGACATCGAGAAGCTGCGCAAGGACGTCGCGGCGATGACCGGTGGTGAAGTCCACCTGAACATCGTCGAGATCCGCAAGCCGGAAACCGACGCCCAGCTGGTGGCCGAGAACATCGCCCAGCAGCTCGAGCGCCGCGTGGCCTTCCGCCGCGCGATGAAGCGCACCATGCAGTCGACCATGCGTCTGGGCGCCAAGGGCGTTCGGATCAACGTGTCGGGTCGTCTGGGCGGCGCGGAAATCGCTCGTATGGAATGGTACCGCGAAGGTCGCGTTCCGCTGCACACCCTGCGCGCGGACATCGACTACGGCTTCGCGGAAGCCAAGACCACCTACGGCATCATCGGCGTGAAGACCTGGATCTTCAAAGGCGAGGTGCTCGAGCACGATCCGATGGCGCTGGACAAGCGTCTGGCGTCCGAGTCCGGCCCGGCCGGCGAGGGCGGCGGTCGTGACCGTGATGATCGTGGACCCCGCGGCCCGCGCCGCGATCGCGGCCCGCGCGCTGAGGCGTAACGAACATGCTGTCTCCGAAGAAAACCAAGTACCGGAAGGCCTTCAAGGGCCGCATCCACGGCACCGCCAAGGGCGGCACCCTGCTGAACTTCGGCTCCTACGGCCTGAAGTCGGTCGAGCCGGAGCGCATCACGGCGCGTCAGATCGAAGCGGCCCGCCGCGCGATCACCCGCCACATGAAGCGTCAGGGCCGGGTGTGGATCCGTATCTTCCCGGACCTGCCGGTCACCGACAAGCCGGCCGAAGTCCGGATGGGTAAGGGCAAGGGCGCGGTCGATTACTGGGCCGCGCGCGTTCACCCGGGTCGCATCATGTTCGAGATCGACGGCGTCGCCGACGATATCGCCCGTGAAGCCCTGAAGCTCGGCGCCGCCAAGCTTCCGGTGAAGACCCGCATCGTCACCCGCATCGACGCGGGCGTGGCTGCGGAGCACTGAGATGAAGATCGACGAAGTCCGGGCCATGACGGCCGACCAACTCGCCGAGTCCCTGCTGAACCTGAAGAAGGAGCAGTTCAACCTGCGCTTCCAGGCGGCGACGGGCCAGGTCGAGAAGACCCACCGCGTCAATGAGATCCGCAAGGATATCGCGCGGATCAAGACCGTGCTGCGCGCCAAGAAAGCCGCGTAGAGGAGATCGATATGCCGAAACGTATTCTCGAAGGCGTGGTCGTCTCCGACAAGGGCGACAAGACCGTTGTGGTGAAGGTCGAACGGACCTTCCTGCATCCGCTGCTGAAGAAGACCGTGCGCCGGTCCAAGAAGTATCACGCTCACGACGAAGCCAACGCCTACAAGGCGGGGGAAGTCGCCAAGATCGTCGAGTGCGCGCCGAAGTCCAAGCTGAAGACCTGGGAAGTGCTTCCCAAGGCTTCCGCCTAAAGAGTCTGGAAGGTTAAGCCATGATCCAGATGCAGACTAACCTGGACGTCGCCGATAATTCGGGCGCTCGCCGGGTCATGTGCATCAAGGTGCTGGGCGGCGCCAAGCGTCGCTACGCCCACGTCGGGGACAAGATCGTCGTCTCCGTCAAGGAAGCCATTCCGCGCGGCCGCGTGAAGAAGGGCGATGTGCTGCAAGCCATCGTCGTTCGCACGTCGCAGGCCATCAAGCGCAAGGACGGCTCGGTCATCCGCTTCGACAAGAACGCGGCCGTGATCGTCAACAAGTCGAGCGAGCCGATCGGCACGCGGATCTTCGGCCCGGTTCCCCGCGAACTGCGCGCCAAGAACCACATGAAGATCATCTCCCTCGCGCCGGAGGTGCTGTAATGGCCGCTAAGATCAAGAAGGGCGACCGCGTCGTCGTCCTGACCGGCAAGGACAAGGGCAAGAGCGGCGACGTCATCCGCGTGCTTCCGAAGGAAGAACGCGTCGTCGTCGGCGGCCTGAACATGGTCCAGCGCCACACCAAGCCGTCGCAGCTCGATCCCAACGGCGGCATCAAACACAAGGAAGCCCCGCTCCACGTCTCGAACGTGGCTCTGGTGGATTCCAAGGGCAAGCCCACCCGCGTCGGCTTCCGCATGGAAGGCGACAAGAAGGTGCGTTTCGCCAAGACCACCGGCGAGGTGATCAATGGCTGATAAGTACGAACCGCGGTTGAAGACCGTCTATCGCGAGCGCATCCGCGCCGCGATGAAGGAACAGTTCAACTACACCAACGAGATGCAGATCCCGAAGCTGGACAAGATCGTCCTGAACATGGGGATCGGCGAAGCCGTGGCGGACTCCAAGAAGGCCGCCGCCGCGATGAAGGACCTGGCCGCGATCGCGGGTCAGAAGCCCGTCGCGACCAAGGCCCGCAAGTCCGTTGCGCAGTTCAAGATCCGCGAAGGCATGACGATCGGCGCCAAGGTCACCCTGCGCTCCGACCGCATGTACGAATTCCTGGACCGTCTGATCACGATCGCTCTGCCGCGCGTGAAGGACTTCCGGGGCCTGAACGGCAACAGCTTCGACGGCCGCGGCAACTACGCCATGGGCCTGAAGGAACACATCGTGTTCCCGGAGATCAACTATGACCAGATCGACCAGATCTGGGGCATGGACATCGTTGTCGCCACCACTGCGAAGACCGATGACGAAGCGCGCGCGCTTCTCAAGGAATTCCAGTTCCCGTTCAACAACGTCTAGAGCGGGAAGAGGACAAGGACATGGCCAAGAAGAGCGCCGTCAACCGCAACGAAGCCGTCAAGAAGCTCGTCAAGCAGCTGGCCGCCAAGCGCGCCGCGCTGAAGGCGACCGCCAACGACGAATCGCTGCCGCTCGAAGAACGTTTTGAAGCCCGGCTGAAGCTCGCGAAGCTGCCGCGCAACTCCGCCGCCACCCGCATCCGTAACCGGTGCGAAGTGACGGGGCGTCCGCGCGCCTACTATCGCAAGCTGAAGATGAGCCGGATCGCGCTGCGGGAGCTCGGCTCCCAGGGCCTGATCCCCGGTCTCGTGAAGTCGAGCTGGTAAGGGGAGGGAGACAATGGTCAACGACCCCATCGGCGATATGATCGCCCGCATCAAGAACGCCGCCCAGCGCAAGCGTTCGAAGGTCTCCACCCCGGCGTCGAAGATGCGCGCTCGCGTGCTCGACGTGCTGACGTCCGAAGGCTACATCCGCGGCTATACGCTCGTGGAAAAGCCGGGCGCCTTCCCGGAGTTCGAGATCGAACTGAAGTACTTCGACAACGAGCCGGTGATCGTCGAGATCCGTCGCGTTTCGAAGCCGGGCCGCCGCGTCTACTCGTCCATCAAGGACCTGAAGCCGGTGAAGAACGGCCTGGGCATCTCGATCCTGTCGACGCCCCGTGGCGTGATGTCGGACACCGCTGCTCGCGACGCCAACGTCGGCGGCGAAGTCCTCTGCCGGGTGTACTGATATGAGCCGTATCGGAAAGAAAGCCGTGGCGATCCCCTCCGGGGCGACCGTCACCCTCGACGGCCAGACGGTCACGGTGAAGGGCCCCAAGGGGCAACTCTCCTGGACGGTCTCCGACGAGATCGAGATCAAGCAGGAAGGCGCCGAGCTGACGCTCTCGCCGCGCAACGACACCGCCCGCGCCCGCGGGATGTGGGGTCTGTCGCGCACCCTGGTGAACAACATGGTCGTGGGCGTCACCGCCGGCTACGAGGAAACCCTCGAACTGGTCGGCGTCGGTTACCGCGCGGCTCTGAAGGGCACCGCCCTGTCGATGCAGCTCGGCTTCAGCCACGACGTGGATATCCCGGCCCCGGCCGGCATCACCTTCGCCGTGCCGAAGCAGACCGAAGTCAAGATCGCCGGCATCGACAAGCAACTGGTCGGTGAAACCGCGGCCAAGATCCGTCGCATCCGTCCGCCGGAGCCCTACAAGGGCAAGGGCGTCCGGTACGCCGGCGAGAAGGTTCGCCGCAAGGAAGGCAAGAAGAAGTAGTCATGGCGCTCTCTCCTCGCGAATCTCATGTGCGTCGCGCTCAGCGCAACCGCACGCGCCTGAAGGCGCTGTCGAACGGTCGCCCGCGTCTGTCGGTCTTCCGCTCGAGCAAGAACATCTACGCCCAGGTCATCGACGATCTGAACGGCGTGACCCTGGCTTCGGCTTCCACTCTGGAAAGCGACAAGAAGGCCAAGGGCGCCGACAAGGACGCCGCGGCTCTGGTCGGCAAGCTGGTCGCCGAACGTGCGATCGAAAAGGGCGTCAAGGACGTCGTCTTCGATCGCGGCGGTTACATCT
>VFQQ010003365.1_pt1 | contig 15688 bp, 11 predicted proteins | sample 3512341 | NCBI WGS metagenome assembly VFQQ01 (sample SAMN10412373, study PRJNA504923) | tailings metagenome | isolation source: Relicate 2 Philex TSF1 revegetated site | place: Philippines: Tuba, Benguet | collected 2017-08-29 | reverse complement strand
TGCTCCAGAACCGCGACGTCGGCAAGGCGATCCCGCCGCTGCACGGCGCGCTGCTGAAAAACGAACAGGATGTGATGCTGTTCGAGAAGCTGGCGTTCATGGCGCGGCGTCAGGGCAGCTGAATCGCCATGACCTACAGCGGCGGCTGTGCCTGCGGCGCCGTGCGGATCACGGTTACGGCCGAACCCGTCGCGGTCCGCCAGTGCTGGTGCCGCGATTGCCAGCAGCTGGCGGCGGGGCACGCGACCGTCAACGCGATCTTTGCCACCGACGCGATCGCCTGTTCGGGCACGGTGACCTGGAAGGATCGCATCGCGGCCAGCGGTAACAAGCTGAGCTGGGGGTTCTGCGGCGAATGCGGCACCCAGCTGTTCGCCCATTCGTCGGCGCGACCCGAGTTTCGGGTGGTGCGGCTGGGTGCGATCGACGAACCGCACGGGCTGGCGCCGGATACCGTCATCTGGACCGATCAGGCGCCCGCCTGGGCCAGGTGGCCGGACGGCATCGCGCAGCATGGCGGACAGCCACCGGCGGCGCCAAGTCCCCAAAAACTGAGCTGAGTGGCAGCGTCCGTCAGAGCTGGTAGGCGACCTCGACATCGCCCCAGCGGCGACCGTTGATCACCACCGGCGTATAGACGTTGCGGACGGTGACGAAATTGGTGCCGTCGCCTTCTTGGCGGTAGACCGCCATGAAAAAGGGCGCGGTGCTGCGCTTCGCCGCCTTGTCGGTATCGTCGAGCAGGATGCGACCGTTGCGGCAATAGGCGGTGTCGTGCGCGACATCGCCGGTCGGCTCACGCGAGCAATCGGTGATGTGGGTCGGCAAAAAGCCGTTCATATCGCCCGCCGACGACATCTTCACTTCGGGATGCTCGGCGACGACCTTGTCGAACAGCGGCCGCCAATTGGCGTCGGCCCAGTCGCACAGCGTGGTGCGGAAGCGTTCGGGGTTCGACCCCGGGACGCGGACATAATTGGTGTCGAACAATTGCTCCATCGTCAGCTCGCCATTGGCCAGCGCACGTTCGGCAATCGCGACAAATTTGTCGCGGACGCGCGCGGCGAGTTCGACGACCTCCGAATCCTGCGGGCTGACCCCGGCCGAAATGACCGCATTGAACATCCGGTTCGACACATGCTCCATCGACAGGATCGAACTGCGCGTATCCTCCAGCGTCGCTCGATTGTCGCGCACCGACCCGACGACCCGGTCGACCGCCTCGCGCACCTTGGCGCCATTGGCGTGGACCATTGCCGAGCTTTGCGCGATGCGATCGCTCTGGTCGTCGAGCAGCGCGACCAGGTGCGTCGCGTCGTGCAGCGCATCGGTGATCGTTTCGAACTGCGCCTCGGCGCGGCTCGACTGTTCAACCCCGGTCTGGATTTCGGCGACCAGCCCGCCCGCTTCGGCGGCCAGGCTGCCAATGCTGCGACGGATTTCGTCGGTGGCGCCGCGGGTGTTTTGCGCCAGTTTTTTCACCTCGGCGGCGACGACCGCAAAGGTGCGCCCGGCGTCGCCGGCGCGCTCGGCCTCGATCGCGGCATTGAGCGCAAGCATGTTGGTGGTCTTGGCAATCGCTTCGATCGACTGGCTGACCTGCTGAACCTGCTCCATCACCGCGGCGAAGTTGGTGACATGGGTGCCGAGCCGCGCGACGAGGTCGATAACCGAGCGAAATTCGGTAACCGCGGCGTTCACGCGTTCGGCACCGGCGTCGAGCTGTTCGCAGGCGCGCGCCGAGAGAATTTTGGCTTCATCGGTCGAATCGGCGATCTGGCGCTGGTCGGATTCGAGACTGACGACATATTCTTCCAGCCGCCCAAGCTCCTCGACCTGCCGGTCCATATGGTCGGTTGCGCGCTTGATGCGCCCCGCAGCTTCGCTGCACCCGACGGCGAGCTCGCCGCAGTCGCTGGCCACCGACTGGTCAAGCATCGGGGCTGCCGGATTGATGGACTCGAATTTCATTGCGCCACCCACGTCGAACTGATCGCAACGCTATGACCGACATTGGTTAACGCGGGGTCAATGCGTCGCGGGCGGGTGGATGCGGGAGCGGCGGTTTTGGGGTTGGGAGCGGACATGGGCGATCCCCGGCGAAAGCGGTCACTAAACGGGCCGCTCAAGTCCATAAAGGAATCGAAGTGATTTCTCCTTTGAAGGCTTGGGACGATCTGGCCAGCCATCTGCGTGCCACGCTGCCTCCACACCACCTTTCCCGTCTGGTTCGATCACCCAAGTTCCAACCAACGTTATTTGAGGCGGATCACAGTAGAACAGATCACCGTGCACAATGCTCTCCAGCCTATCATCGGGACAGAGACGTCGATCCAAATCCTCGATCATCGAGACGTGGCATGGCTGGTCAACGTAGCGGGTGGAATCGAACAGAACTGTGTCGCCGTGGTAGCCATACATACGGTAGTGCGGCTGAAATTCATCCATCAGCAGAGTTTATCGCGAGCGTGCAGTGTCCGCAACTGGTCGCGACCAGCCATCACAGCGAACCCGCTGACCCCAGTTTCCGTTTACGTAAAGGGATTGCACCTGGCGCCGCGACGCGATACGCCTCCCCCATGTTTTTCGGCTTTCTCGACGAGCTGCGCGCCGCGGGCATTCCCGCCAGCCTGAAAGAACATTTGATGTTGCTGGAGGCGCTCGACCGCGAGGTGATCGATCGCAGTCCTGAGCAATTCTATTACCTTTCTCGCGCGATTTACGTGAAGGACGAAGGTCTGCTCGACCGCTTCGACCAGGTGTTCAACAAGGTCTTCAAGGGCATCATCTCCGATTACGGCCAGAACCCGGTTGATGTCCCCGCCGACTGGCTGAAAGCGGTGGCGGAGAAATTCCTGACCCCCGAAGAAATGGCCGCGATCGAGTCGCTCGGCGATTGGGACAAGATCATGGAGACGCTGAAAGAGCGGCTCGAGGAACAGCAGAAGCGCCACGAGGGCGGCAGCAAGTGGATCGGCACCGGCGGCACCTCGCCGTTCGGTAATTCGGGCTATAATCCGGAGGGTGTGCGCATCGGCGGCGAGAGCAAGCACAAGCGCGCGCTGAAGGTCTGGGAAAAGCGCGAGTTCCAGAATCTCGACAACACCAAGGAACTCGGCACCCGCAACATCAAGATCGCGCTGCGCCGCCTGCGCAAATTCGCGCGCGAGGGTGCAGCCGACGAGCTCGACATTCCGGGCACCATTGATGGGACGGCCCGCCAGGGCTGGCTCGATATCAAGATGCGCCCCGAGCGGCGCAACGCGGTGAAGCTGCTGCTGTTCCTCGACGTCGGCGGCTCGATGGATCCGTTCATCAAGCTGTGCGAAGAATTGTTCAGCGCCGCGACGAGCGAATTCAAGAATCTCGAATTCTTCTACTTTCACAATTGCCCGTATGAAGGCGTGTGGAAAGACAACAAGCGCCGCTGGTCCGAACGCCACCAGATGTGGGACATTCTCCACAAATATGGCCATGACTATAAAGTGATCTTCGTCGGCGATGCGTCGATGTCGGCTTATGAAATTACCCATCCCGGCGGTAGCGTCGAGCATTTCAACGAAGAGTCGGGCGCGGTCTGGCTCGGCCGGATCACCAAAGTCTATCCCGCCGCGGTGTGGCTGAACCCGGTGCCGGAGGCGCATTGGGGCTACACCCAGTCGGTCAAGCTGATCAAACAGCTGATGAACGACCGCATGTATCCGCTCAGCCTGGCGGGACTGGACGATGCGATGCGCGAGTTGACGCGAAAGCATTGATCCTTGGCGCGCCCGAACGACGGACCGGTACAACAACGTCGTTAGCCGCCGCAAATTGTCCTGTTAAACATCCGCCATGATAGTCCGCTGGTCGTTACGCGTCCTGAAAGCGATCGGGGCGCTGTTGCTTCTGATCCTGATGGGGTTCCTCGCCGCTCTTGCCTGGCCACGCAACGCGGCGCCGCTTCCCGACCGAGCGCCATTGTTGCTCATCGACGGCGCGCGGATTGTCGATGTGGAACGCGGTATCGCGAGCGAAGCAACGCGTCTGCTTGTCCGCGAGGGGCGAATTTCGGCGATCGGCACCGATCTGGTTGCGCCGAAGGGCGCCCGCCGTGTTGACGCGCGCGGTCAGTGGCTGATCCCGGGACTGTGGGACATGCACAGCCACAGTTTCCGTGTCTCGCCGCAGCTGCATCTGCCCCTGCAAATCGCAAATGGCGTCACCGCAGTTCGCGACATGATGGGTTGCCCGGGCGCAAGCGATCCCCTGCTTGCCTGCCATGCCGACAAGGCGCGGTGGTCGCGCGAGGCAGCGGCAGGCACATTGGTCGGCCCGCGCTTTATCGGCGACGCCAGCTTCTACTATGACGACGCATCATTGACGCCCCGCGCGGTCGCCGACCGCGCCGCGCTCGACAAGGCGAACGGCGTCACCCTGCTGAAGACCTACAACCATCTTTCCTTATCCGCCTGGCGCGCGCTGATCGCAGCCGGCCAACGGCACAAGCTCCCGGTGGTCGGGCACCTTCCCAAAGCGGTGTCGCTGGACGAGGCGGTACGCGCGGGACAGCAAAGCTTTGAACATGGCCGCATCTTTGTCGAGGGCTGCGCCGTCGAAGCAGCAGCCTGGCAGAGCGGGGCATGGGATACGCTGAGCCAACCGACACGGATGCGAAGGTTGCTGGATCGACGCGACAAGGCCGTTTGCGCCGCCATCATGGCCGAGATGGCTGCGCGGAAGAGTGCGCTCGTCCCGACGCTGGTGACTCGCGAGGAGGATGCCCGCGCGCGCGACCCTGCGTTCACCGGCGATCCCCGCCTGCGCTATGCGGACCCGTTGTCGCGTTGGGCCTATCGCGACGACGCGGCGGCGACAGCAGCCGCGTTTTCCACGGCAGCGGACCAAGCGCTGCTTGCCACCATGCTGAAGCAGGCCCAAGCCGATGCGCTGGCAGCACATCTCGCCGGAATCCCGGTGCTAGTCGGCAGTGACACGATCATCGCCGGTCTGCGCTATCATGACGAAATGGCCCTCCTCGTCGATGCCGGGTTGACCCCGGCCGAAGTGTTGCGCGCCGCGACGCTTGATGCCGCACGCTTCGCCGGAATGGAGGGCGATTTTGGAACGGTCGCAATCGGTAAGCGCGCCGACCTTGTGCTGCTCGAGGCCAATCCGCTCTCCGACATCGGCGCGACGCGGAAAATCGGCGCGGTGATGTTGAACGGCCATCTTTTCGATCGCGCCAAAATTGCCGCTCTGCATGAATATGTGGAGACACAGGCAAATCATGTTGGAAACTGGGCGCACATGCTATGGGGCTTGATCGCCAGCCCCGCCAGTTCCAGTCTTTGAGCGTGTTTGACCTCCCTTTAATCACCATCCTGCTCCTCACCGGCTTCATCAACCTGATCGGCGCGCTCGCATATGCCGCACGGATTGCGGGGGTGCGGACGCGGCGGATTGCGATGTCGTTCGCGCTGTTCAACATTTTGGTGCTGTTTTCGCGCACGTCGAACAGCTTCCTGGGACCGTTTCTGGCCAAGCGGATCGAAACGCGCATCCACGACGGGAGCGGCGGCCAGCTGTTCCTCGACATGCAGCTCGTGCTCGCCGCGGCGAGCGTTGCGACGTTGATCGGCATCCTGCTCGTCCCGACGGGGCAGCGGATGTTTGCCGCCGCGATCGGTTGGTACCAGGACAATCGGTCGACGACGCGGCTGGCGCTGAAGGCGGCAAGCCCGAACGGTCTCAGAACCCTGTGGCGCTCGCTCACCATGCCCCGTCTGGCACATCTCAAAAGCTGGAAGATGCCGAAAGGGATCAGCTGGGGCGTATTGATCGCCAACTGCCTCGCGCAGTCCCTGCTCGCCGTCGGCGTCGTCGCGTCGCTTTACGCGGGCTATCTCGCCCCCGAATTCCGCGTCACAGCGTCGCAGCTGTCAGCGCTGATCAACGGCTTTGCGACGATCCTGCTGTTCGCTTTCATCGACCCGCAATTGTCGGTGATGACCGATGATGCGGTCGAGGGCAAAGTCGATGAAGCGGAGTTTCGCCGCGCGATCACCTTCATTTCGTTGAGCCGGCTTGCCGGGACGGTGCTGGCGCAGGCGCTGCTGCTGCCCGCCGCGATGCTGATCGCGTGGGTCGCCGTGCATGTTTGACGCGCCACGCGGCCGCAGCTGCTTCCCGCGCGCGATTGGAAACCCACGTAAAGCCCGGTCAGCCTGTTTGACCGACCACAGGCACTGTTAACGATAGAGGAGCAAATCGGCGATCTCGCCCCGCCACGCCGCCTCGTCGGGCAGCGCCAGCGCGTCGAGATCGGCGGGAACGGCGCCCGCGTCGTCGACCCAAAGCCGCAGGTCGGGACCGCCGTTGATCACGTCGATCGCCAGCACATCGTCGGTGTATTCGTACTTGAAGTCGGTGCCGCGCCAGATGGGATAATCGGGCCAGAGCGAGCGGATCGCCTTGAACGCCAGCGCCTGGACGCGCCACGGCCGGAAGGCCGCATGGTCGTACCAATCGCCCTCGGCATGGATGAACACGCCGTTGTTGAGCCTTTTCATATGTTTGTGAAAAGTCGGTTCGAACCAGATGTCGCGGAGCTTGCATCCGGCGAGCCATGCGGGCGCCAAGCGGTGCATTTCGGCGATCAGCGACCTGGCATCGATGTCGGGGGCGCCGAACAGTTCGAGCGGGCGGGTCGTGCCCCTGCCCTCGCTGAGCGTCGCGCCCTCGACCATCACCGTGCCCGCATAGGCGCGCGCCATGTTGACGTTCGCGGCATTGGGGCTGGGGTTGATCCACACCCGGTCGGCGGGCCAGCCAAAACCCGGCCCCTCCGGCTGCCACCCCTCCATCTCGATCACACCATAATCGACGTCGAGGCCGAAGTGGCGGATGAACCAATGACCCATCTCGCCCATCGTGAGGCCGTGGCGCATCGCCATCGGTCCCGCGCCGACGAAGCTTTCCCAGCCGGGACGGAGCAAGGTTCCTTCGACCGGACGCCCCGCGGGGTTCGGGCGGTCGAGCACCCAGACGGCTTTGCCGTGCTGCGCCGCCGCTTCCAGAATATAGAGCAGCGTGGTGACATAGGTGTAGATGCGGCAGCCGAGATCCTGGAGGTCGACGAGCATGACGTCGAAGGTGTGCATCGACTGGCCGGTGGGACGCCGAACTTCGCCATAGAGGCTGAACACCGGCACACCGTGGGTCGGATCGGTGAAGTCGGGCGACTCCATCATATTGTCTTGCAGGTCGCCGCGCACCCCGTGCTGCGGCCCGAAAATCGCCGTGACGTTCACGCCCGCCGCGACGAGCGCATCGACGCTGTGCGTCAGGTCCGCCGTCACCGACGCCGGATGCGCCAGCAAGGCAACGCGCTTTCCGGCGAGCGGCGCGCGCAGTGCGGGGTCGGCGAGCAGGCGGTCGATACCGAATTTCATCGTCATGCTGCGCCCGGTGCCGCAAGCGTCAGCGCAAAGCAATCGGGATGATGGAAATCGGGCTTTCCCGGCGGATGCGCGAGCGCCCAATAGCTTTTCGTGCCGTCCAATTCCTCGATGACAGCGGCCAGCGCCAGTTTCGACCCGGTGTCGGGGAAAATCCCCGGCTCGACGCGCAGCGCGTAGCGGGTGGTGCTGCGTTCGGCGGCCATGTCCCACGGCGCCAGTTCGTCGGGATGGAGCAACGAGCGGTAATCGTCGAACTGGTAACAGGCCCAGCGCCCGTCGGGGGCGTAATTGAACTCGGTATAGTCGGGTTGCCCCTCTTCGGTCAGAAACGCCTCGAAACAGGTGCCCTGCCACAAGCCGTCGGTGGCGCTGTCGGCAATGACCAGCTGGCCATCACCCGACGGCAGGACGATGTCGGCAATGCGGCCGTCGACGATGAAGTTGAGCGCGAACCCGTCGTCGAACGACAGGATGATCTCGACCGCTATTCCGTCCACCGCGCGCGCAGGGGTATCGGGATGGCAGATCAGCGCTGTGCGAATGCTATTCAAATCCCCAACCCCATGCTAAGCGCCCGGCCGCTATGACGAACCACAAATCCGACCTGCTGCGCCTGCTCGACGAGCGAGGCTATATCCACCAGATGACCGACGCGGAAGGGCTCGATGCACTTGCCGCGAAACAGGTCGTCCCGGGATATATCGGGTTCGACGCGACCGCGCCGTCGCTGCACGTCGGCAGCCTCGTTCAGATCATGATGCTGCGGCGCCTGCAACAGGCCGGGCACAAGCCGATCGTGCTGATGGGCGGCGGGACGACGCGGATCGGCGACCCGACCGGGCGCGACGAAAGCCGCAAGATGCTGTCGGACCAGACGATCGCCGACAATATCGCGTCGATTTTCAGCATCTTTCAGCAATTCCTGACCTTCGGCGATGGCCCGACCGACGCAGTGATGGTCGACAACCAGGACTGGCTGGGCAAGCTTGGCTACATCGAGCTGCTGCAGGAAGTCGGCACCCATTTCACGATCAACCGCATGATGACGTTCGATTCGGTGAAATTGCGGCTGGAGCGCGAGCAGCCGATGACCTTCCTCGAATTCAACTACATGATCCTGCAGGGCTATGATTTTCGCCATTTGTCGAAGACGATGGGCGTCCGGCTGCAAATGGGTGGGTCGGACCAGTGGGGCAATATCGTCAACGGCATGGAGCTGGGCCGCCGCATGGACGGCGCCGACCTTTACGGGCTGACGACTCCGCTGCTGACCACCGCGGCGGGCGCGAAAATGGGCAAAACCGCCGCCGGCGCGGTCTGGCTTAATCCCGCTCAACTGTCCCATTTTGACTATTGGCAGTTCTGGCGCAATTGCGACGACCGCGACGTCGGTCGCTTCCTGAAACTGTTCACCGACCTGCCGCTCGACGAGATCGCGCGGCTCGAAGCGCTGGACGGCGCCGAGATCAACGAGGCGAAGAAGATACTGGCGAACGAGGCCACCGCGCTGTGCCGCGGCGCCGATGCCGCCAAGACTGCTGCCGAGACCGCCGCGCAAACCTTTGAAAAGGGGCAGATCGGCGGCTACTTGCCGCAAGTTGTCGCGCCCGCCGACGGGATCAGCATCATCGATGCGCTGCGCGAACTGGGCTTTGCCGCATCGAACAAGGAAGCCCGGCGCAAGCTCGAGGAAGGCGCGGTCAAGGTCGACGGCGTCGTTATCCGCGACCCGCACCACCCGATCATGCCCGGGATCGATCCGGTGCCATTGAGCCTGGGATCGAAAAAACATGGCCTTGTGACGCGGTAAGGCGCAGAAAGGCGTTTACCCAATCTTCAGCAATCGAGTGGATCGTCATGCCCAAACCACAAAGGTCCACAAAAATGCGCAAGATCGACACCAGCAAGGCCCATTATGTCGGGCTCGACCAGCGGATCGCCCCGCGTAGCGACGTCTATTGCCGCTTGCCCTTCGTCATGCCCGACGGGCGGCAGGAAATGTGCACCTGCGTCAACATCAGCGCCGACGGTATGCTGATGCGTTTCGAGCGCGGGTTGGAACCCGGCGACCTGGTCGTGTTCCGCATGCCGATCATCGGCCGCACCGCCGCGAAAGTCGTGTGGTCGCTGGGCGGCAAGACCGGTGTCCAGTTCGACAAATCGATTGCAGTCGAAGATTATCTGCCGATGATCCGCGCCATGGGCGCACGAGCGGATGTGAACTGAGAAATCCCCTCCCGCTTGCGGGAGGGGCAGCGAGACTTGCGAGCTTGCTCGCTAGTCGCAGCGGGGTGGGCATCCGAGAGGGTGCTGGCCCACCCCCAACCCCTCCCGCAAGCGGGAGGGGAGAAGTTTAGCCACTCCTGAGCAACGGCACCGCCGCATCGCGCTCGAACAGATAGAGGCAGTGCCGCACCGGCTCGCCGCGCAGGCCGTCCATCCCGCCGTCGCGTTCGACGAACAGCCGCGCGTCGTCGTGCGCCACAGGCAACAGCCGGACGAGCTGCTCGGCGCTCGCTAGCCGATAATCGGCATCGCCAGACTGCTTCAATCCCAGCAACTCGCCGCCGCCGCGCAACTCCAGATCCTTCTCGGCAATCACGAATCCGTCGTTCGTCTCGCGCATCAGCGCCAGCCGCTCGCGCGCGGTTTCGGACAGGTTTTGCGAGCGCAGCAGCAGGCACACCGATTTCGTCGCGCCGCGCCCGACCCGCCCGCGTAGCTGATGTAGCTGCGCCAGCCCGAAACGATCGGCATGTTCGACGATCATCAGGCTGGCGGCGGGCACATCAACCCCGACCTCGATCACCGTCGTGGCGACCAGCACGCCGATCTCGCCCGCCTGAAACCGCGCCATGACGTCATCCTTGTCCGGCCCTTTCATCCGGCCATGGACCAGCCCGACCCGGTCCGCGCCCAGCCGCTCGCGCAGCAGCGCCGCGCGGTCCTCGGCGGCGGCAAGCTCGCTCGTCTCGCTCTCGGCGACCAGCGGGCACACCCAATAGGCCTGCGCCCCGGTCGCCAGATGCCGCTCCAGCCCGCCGACGACCTCGTCGAGCCGGTCGACCGAAACAACGCGGGTATCGACCGGGGTGCGCCCCGGCGGCATTTCGTCGATCCGCGACACGTCCATTTCTCCGTGATTGGCGAGTTGCAGCGTGCGCGGGATCGGGGTCGCGGTCATCACCAGCAGATGCGGCGGGCGCGCTGCCTTCTGCGTCAGCATCAGCCGCTGCGCGACGCCAAAGCGATGCTGCTCGTCGACGACGACCAGCGCCAGATCGCGGTACGTCACCGCGTCCTGAAAAATCGCATGGGTGCCGACGAGAATGTCGATGCTGCCGTCGGCCAGCCCCATCAGCGTCGATTCGCGCACCCGCCCCTTGTCACGCCCGGTCAGGATGGCGATGTTCACGGGCAAGCCCGCCAGCATCGCCTGCAAGGTCGCGAAATGCTGGCGCGCGAGAATCTCGGTCGGCGCGAGCAGCGCCGCCTGCGTCCCCGCCTCGACCGCCGCCAGCATCGCGCGCAGTGCGACCAGCGTCTTGCCCGACCCCACGTCGCCTTGCAGCATCCGCAGCATCGGGGTTTCGCGGCCCATATCCGCGGCAATCTCGCGCCCTACCCGCTCCTGCGCCCCGGTCAGCCCGAACGGCAGGCGCAGCGCGTCGATCAGCCGCCCGTCGCCGACCACCGCCCGCCCCTTGCGCTTGCGCAGCCCTTCGCGGATCAGCATCAGCGCGACCTGGCTGGCGAAAATCTCGTCATACGCGAGCCGGTCGTGCGCCGAGGCGTCGTGCGGGCTGGCATGCGCGCGCGTCAGTGCCTCGCGCCAGGCGGACCAATTGCGGCTGGTCAGCAGCGACCCGTCGATCCATTCGGCGAGTTCGGGGCGCCGTTCCAGCGCGATCTCGACCAGCAGCGTCAGCCGCGCATTGGTCAGCCCTTCGGTCAGCGGATAGACCGCCTCGCTCGTCGCGATCGCCTCATCGCTGCCCGGCTCGCTGACATGGTCGGGATGGACGATCTGGCGCATCTCGCCATAGGTATCGAGACGTCCGGACACCTGCCGCGGTTCGCCGAGCGGAAACAGCTTCTTTGCCAAACCTGACGTTCGCCCGAAATAGACGAGCCGGACGTGGTCGCCCGCGGCGTCGAACGCATCGACGCCAAAGGGCGCGCGCGGACTGCGGCCCGACCGGTAATCCTGCGCGGTGAGCGTGATGATGATCTGCTGCCCCGGCTGGGCATCGTCGAGCCGATCGACCGGATGGCGCTGGACGAGTCCGGTCGGCAGGTGGAACAGCACATCGACAACGCGCTCCAGCCCGAGCCGGGCCAGCGGCTTGGCGAGTTGCGGCCCGACGCCTTTCAGGTCGGTGAGCGCGGCGAAGAGCGGATTGAGGATTTCGGGTCGCATGGCTCATCGTGTCTAACGCTGACCGGGCAAAGTTACACCCCCTCTCCCCTTGCGGGAGAGGGCAGCGAGACTTACGAGCCTGCTCGTTAGTCGCAGCGGGTGCGGGGTATGCGCTTGCAAAGCAAGCGCGCGCTCGCCATGCGAGCGCTCACCCTCATCCAACTTCGCCCAAGCGCTTCGCGCCAAGGCATCGTATCCTTCTCCCGTCAAGGGAGAAGGGAAAGAGAAACAGATGACCGATCGCCTCAAACGCCTGAAATTCCGCGCCTGGCACCGCGGCACGCGCGAGGCCGACTATATGATCGGCGGCTTTTTCGACCGCTATTCCCCGGGCTGGAGCGAAGAAGAAATCGCCTGGTACGAAATCGTCGTCGAGGAAGACGATGTCGACATCATGGCGTGGGCGCTCGGCACCGGCGAACCGCCCGCGCATCTGAACCTGCCCGAAATGATCGCCGCGATGCGCCGCCTGGACTATATCCCGCTGCCATGACCATCCCCGCCGCCGACATCTTCGCCGCCATCGGATCGGCAGCGGCGCCGCTGACGCTGGCGCGCGCCGCCGATGGGTTCCTGCCGTTGCTGCTCGCCGACCTGGCACGCGCCAGCGACAAGCGGCTCGTCTATGTCGCGACCGACGACGCCGCGATGCAGGCGATTGCCGACGCCGCACCCTTCTTCGCGCCCGACCTCATCGTCCACCGCTTTCCGGCGTGGGATTGCCTGCCCTATGACCGCGCCGGGCCGTCGATGCGGGTCAGCGCCGACCGGCTGGCGACGCTGTCGGCGTTGCAGCAGCCTGCGAAACGCGGTGAGCTGCTCCTCACCACCGTCGCGGCGATCACGCAGCGCACGCTGACCCCGTTCCGCATCCGCCAGCTCGCGACCACGCTCGCCGCGGGGCAGCGGATCGACCGCGACGCACTCGCCGAGCTGCTCGTCTCAAACGGCTTCAGCCGCGTCGACACCGTCGCCGATCAGGGCGAGTTTGCGGTGCGCGGCGGCATCCTCGACCTGTTCCCGGCGGGCGAGGAAACCGGGCTGCGCGTCGATTTTTTCGGCGACGAGATCGAAAGCATCCGCCGGTTCGACCCCGCCGACCAGCGCAGCCTTGGCCCCGCCAAGGCGCTGCAACTGCTCCCTGCCGCCGAGACGCTGCTCGATCAGGACACGATCAAGCGCTTCCGGTCGTCCTATCGCGACCTGTTCGGGGCGCAGGCGACCGGCGATCCGCTGTATCAGGCGGTCAGCGAAGGGCGGCGACAGGCGGGTATGGACCATTGGCTGCCGCTGTTCGAGGAACGGCTGGCGACGCTGTTCGACCATATCGACCCCGCCACCCCGGTGCTGCGCGGCCACCGTACCGACGCGACCGCCGAGACGCGCTTCGCCGCGATCGCCGACTATCATGCGAACCGCGTCGCCGCCGAACGCGAATCGCCGGGCAGCTACCGCCCGCTCGCGCCCGAGGCGCTCTATCTGACCGAAGCCGAATGGGCGGGCGCGGCGCCAGAGCGCCCGATCCATATTGTGACGCCGTTCGACATCCCCCCGGGCGCGAACATCGTCGACCTCGAAACCTTTGCCGCGCGCGATTTCACCCCCGAACGCGCCGCCGACCTCAATGTCTATGACAAGGTCGCCGATCATCTGTCGGACGAGCGCCGCAAGGGCCGCAAGACCATCATCGCCAGCTATTCGGAAGGGGCGCGTGATCGCCTGTCAGGGCTGCTTCGCGAACATGGGGTGACCTCGCTAGCGCCCGTCGATAGTTGGCAGGAAGCGCTCGGTACCGCGTCCACCGAGAGCGGCGGGGCGACCGCGATGGTTGTCCTCCCGCTCGACCACGGTTTTGCCTCCGACGCGATCAGCCTGCTGACCGAACAGGACATCCTTGGCGAGCGCCTCGTCCGCCGGCAGAAGCGCCGCAAGAGCGCCGATGCCTTCCTCGCCGAACTCGCAACGCTCAGCGTCGGCGACCTCGTGGTCCACCTCGACCATGGCATCGGGCGCTATGAGGGGCTGACCTCGATCCCGGTGGGGAGCAGCCCGCATGATTGCGTCGCGCTGACCTATGCGGGCGGCGACAAGCTGTACGTCCCGGTCGAAAATCTCGACGTCCTCTCGCGCTACGGCGGCGAGAGCGACGGGGTCGCGCTCGACCGGCTCGGCGGCGAAGCATGGCAGCGCCGCAAAGCGCGGATGAAGGAGAGGATCCGCGAGATCGCGGGCGAACTGCTCACGACCGCGGCGCAGCGCGCGCTCCGTTCGGGAGAGATATTGGCGCAGGACGCGGCTTACCCCGCCTTTGCCGACCGCTTCCCCTATCAGGAAACCGACGATCAGGATCGCGCGATCGGCGACGTGCTCGCCGACATGGCGTCGGGCAAGCCGATGGATCGGCTGGTGTGCGGTGATGTCGGCTTCGGCAAGACCGAGGTCGCGCTCCGCGCTGCGTTCGTCGCGGCGATGGCGGGGGTACAGGTCGCGGTCGTCGTCCCCACCACCTTGCTAGCGCGGCAGCATTTCACGAACTTTGTCGAGCGGTTCAAAGGCTTTCCGGTCAATATTGGGCGCCTGTCGCGTCTGGTCCCCGCGGGCGAAGCGCAGAAGACCCGCGACGGGCTGGCTAGCGGTCAGATCGACATCGTCGTCGGCACGCATGCGGTGATCGCCAAATCGGTCGAGTTCAAGCAGCTCGGCCTCGTCATCGTCGACGAGGAACAGCGGTTCGGCGTCGTCCACAAGGAACGATTGAAGCAGCTCAAGACCGACGTTCATGTGCTCACGCTCACCGCGACGCCGATCCCGCGCACGCTGCAAATGGCGATGTCGGGGCTGCGCGAGCTCAGCGTGATCCAGACGCCGCCGGTCGACCGCCTCGCGGTCCGGACGTACGTGGCACCATGGGATGCGGTCGTCCTGCGCGAAGCCCTGCTGCGCGAGCACGATCGCGGCGGGCAGAGCTTCTTCGTCGTGCCGCGGATCAAGGATCTGCCCGACATCGAGGAATTTTTGCGAACCCGAGTACCCGAGGTCAAATATGTCGTCGCGCATGGCCAGATGACCCCGACCGAGGTCGAGGACCGGATGAGCGCTTTTTACGACCGCAAATATGATGTGCTGCTGTCGACGACGATTGTCGAAAGCGGCCTCGACATCCCCAGCGCCAACACGCTGATCATCCACCGCGCCGACCGCTTTGGCCTCGCCCAGCTGTACCAGCTGCGCGGGCGCGTCGGACGCGGCAAGACGCGCGCCTATGCCTACCTCACCACCCCCGAACATGGCGCGATTACCGATACTGCCGAAAAGCGGCTCAAGTTGCTCGGCGATCTCGACACGCTGGGCGCGGGGTTCCAGCTGGCGAGCCACGACCTCGACATTCGCGGCGCGGGCAACCTCGTCGGCGACGAGCAGTCGGGGCATATCCGCGAGGTCGGGTTCGAGCTGTACCAATCGATGTTGGAAGAGGCGATCCTGATGGCGAAGGCGGAAGGCGCCGGCAAGCTGCCGCCGCGCGAAGCCTTGTCGCCGGTCATCACCGTCGACGCGCCGATCCTGATCCCCGAGGATTATGTCCCCGACCTGCCGCTGCGCATGGCGCTCTACCGCCGCCTCAACGATGCCGGCGACCGTGCCGCGCTCGACGCCTTTGCCGCCGAGATGATCGACCGCTTCGGCCCGCTGCCGCCCGAAACCGCAAACCTGGTCCAACTGATGGAGATCAAGGCGAATGCGAAGCTTGCCGGGATCGCCAAGCTCGACGTCGGGACGAAGGGCGCGCTGGTCAGCTTCCACGATGACCTGTTTGCCAATGTCCCCG
>VFQQ010003364.1_pt1 | contig 15704 bp, 29 predicted proteins | sample 3512341 | NCBI WGS metagenome assembly VFQQ01 (sample SAMN10412373, study PRJNA504923) | tailings metagenome | isolation source: Relicate 2 Philex TSF1 revegetated site | place: Philippines: Tuba, Benguet | collected 2017-08-29 | reverse complement strand
GGGGGGGGGGGGGGGGGGGGGGGGGGGGGGGGGGGGGGGGGGGGGGTAGCAGCCAGCGGGATGATGGTGCGCTGGCTCAGCAGGCAGGATGCTCCAGGCCACAGCTCGTGTGTTTGATCAAGATCGAGACATCAACCCTGCTGCACCTTCCCAGCAACCAAACCCCTGGACGGACGACTGGGTCACCTTCTTCCGGGAGCACCGCCTGCGGCACCAGCTGAAGCTGGCGGCCAACAGCCGGCTGAACCAGCTGGCGGAGCCGCTGCTGCGGCCGGGGGCCATGGAGTCGCTGTTTGGCGGCATCCAGGTCAAGCCCAGTGTGCTGCACGGTGAGCGTCAGACACAGGTTACCAGGCATGCTTTGCTGTACTTGCACGACCACGGGTCTGGGCATCGAAGCTTCCAGGCGGCAGAGCGTGCTGCATATGGTTGTCTGATGTCAACATGCCTGTTTGCCTGCATCTCGTGGCGCAGGCGACCTGTGGAGCGGCAACATTGCGGCAGTGGATGGGCAGCCGTGCATCTTTGACCCAGCCACCTACTATGGCCACCACGAGGCGGAGTGGGGCATGAGGTGAGCGTGTGCTAGTGGCGCGGGCAGTGCCTGCACACAGCCCAGCAGATGTGCAGGAGAACTTGCTGTGGACACATGTTCAAAGCCATCTGCCGTGCTGCCCCTGATGGGCTGTGGGCAGTATCAAGCTTCTGTGCTGCCCCTGATGGGATGTGGGCAGTATCAAGCTTCTGTGCTGCCCCTGATGGGCTGTGTGCAACATCAAGCTGCTGGCAAACCTTCCTTCCTCTTGCGACAGCTGGTGCGCCGGCTTTGGAGCGGCGTTCTGGAGCGGCTACCACGAGCTGATCCCCCGTGAGCCCGGCTTTGATGAGCGAGCGGACCTGTACACCCTGTATCATAAGCTCAATCATTATAACCTTTTTGGCAGCGGTTACCTGGGCGACTGTGAACGGCTGCTTGGCCGGCTGGTGCGGCATGTCAAGTGACGCAGCAGCAGGTCGACTCACAAGGCTACCGCATATGTAACATAGCTGCACTCCTGCAGGGTCTCGAGCAGAAGAAATATTCATAGCAGGATGATTTCTCTCTGTGCCAAATGAAAGCAAATGCAGGCCACAACGCAGCCTAAGCAGAGATGCCGCCGGCGGCCACCGCCGCTCAGCATGTGATTGCTGTAATGCACATGGACCATGCGTGACGCAATGCATTGACGTTCTGCTCCAGTCGATCTTCGATCGAGCCCGCCCTGGCCTCCACGGCCCAAGTATGCACGGCCCCCAACAGCTGGGAGAGGGCTCAGCCCCCCCGGCGGGCCCAGGCAGCACGGAGGCTGCTGCTCCATTACCTGGAGGCCGTGACGCGCGCAACGCCGCGGCCCAGCTCACGCTGCCGACCGGCGCGTATGTGCAGCCGCCCCAGCAGCTCGCCTCAGCAGCCCCAGCGCCGCCGGTATGGCCAGGCATGCAGCCACAGTGGCCGCAGCAGCAGTGGCAGCAGCCGGCGGTGAACGCCGCTCCGCACCTGGTGCGCTGGCCCTGCTCGTCGTGTTTCCCCGTTGTCCTGCTATTGCACACACTGTTATGCAAATGCTGGATGTGCTTTAAACTGTGGTGACAACCACACGCATCTGTGTCCCGCCTGGCTGCAGCCGCACATACACCCGCAGGTCCTGGCAGCAAAGCTGGCCGCCGCGCGCGAGAAGAATCGCCTGGCGCAGCAGCGCTTCCGCCAGCGTCGGCGGCAGCGGCAGCAGGAGGCAGGGGAGCAGTGCGAGGTGCTGCAGCAGGAAATTGAGCAGGTGCGGTGCAGGGATGGCAGCCGCGGTGCTTACCGCTGCTGTGGCTGCATGCAGCGGCTACCACGCCGCTGCCTGGCGTGCGCCATCCTCTGCTGCGCACTTCGGCGGCCAGCACAAACGCACCACATGCTGCTCACCTGCCCTGCCCCCTCCCTGCTCGCTGTGCTGCAGCTGGAGGTGGAGATTGAGGCGCTGCGCGCCCAGAACTGCATGTACCAGCGGGTGCTGGCGGTGCGCGACGCGATGCTGCAGACCTTCACTTCCATGCAGCCACCCGAGGTGCAGGCGGCATCGCTGCAGCAGGCCGGCGCCGCGCCCACTCAGCCGCAGCAGCAGGGGCAGACAGTACCACTGCCGCAGCTGCCGGCGCCCGAGGCTGCCGGCGGCCTGGCCCATGCGCTGAGCGAGCTGCCCAGCGAGGGCGAGCTGGAGGTGGCCGAACAGTCGGCGGCGAGTGCAGAGGTGCAGGCTGCGGAAGAGGCTGCACAGGAGCCGCAGGCTGGCACCCATGAGGGCGCCGCTGTGGCCAGCAGCGGGGCCGACGGCTTGCAAGGGAGCAGCAGCGGGCTGGCGGTGAGCGAGGCAGGTGCGGCCGTGGGCTCCGCACCGCAGTCGCTGCTGGGCGAGGCTCATCGCTCCGGCGTGGCCAGCAGCCTGGACGGCAGCGCTCTGCAGGAGGTGGAGGAGGTGCCGCCGCCCAGCAACAAGGCGCTGCTGGCGCGCATCCAGTCGTGGGCGGGGCCCGAGGACCTGGTGAGGGGCGGGTGGGCGGGGTGCGGGCAGTGAGGCGGCCGCTGGTCGACTGTAGCCAACACTGCTTTTTGCGCCTGCTTCTTGCTCGCACATAACCCTGCTGTGGGGCCAACCACGCCCATGCTGACCACGCCTCCCCCTCTGCCCAACCACACATACCCGCTGCAGCTGGACTTTGTGCGCCAGTGGCAGGCGGAGCTGCGTGTGTCCTACCAGGCTGCGGACGCCGCCGGGTTTGACGCCGGCAGCGTGGCGGAGCTGGAGGCACTGGTGCAGCGCATGACCGAGGTGGGCGGCAGCACGCCGGGGTGGCGTAGGTGCCAGCCAGGCTGCATGGTTTACCCTTTCTGTGTCGATGCTTCCTGGCACACTGGGTGTGCTCAGCAAGCTTGGCAACTTCCGACCGCCACGCCGTCCCTGCCCCCGCAGATGTGGTGGCACGTGGGCCAGCTGCGCCCCGCCTACCTGTCCTATCTCGCCCACGTGGCGCTGCCAGAGAACTCGGGCCAGCTGGCGCTGTGGCGCGAGATTGCCTCAGAAGTCATGCCCTACATCAACGACACCGGGCTGGCACTGGTGGTGCGTGCCGCCCCGCCAGCCTGCCCTGCTTCTTGCCCCTAGCATGCACCATGCCCACCTGCTCTGCTACTCCTACTGCCGGCTGCCTGGCTGCGTGACAGCTGGGGACTGTGCATGGGACGGGGTGTGCAGGCCTTTTGGGATTACGCAGGTGCAGCAACCCGTCGTGTGCCCGCCCGTCCCCCAACCGCAGCGCCGCTCCTGGCACAACTACTCCAAGCGCCTGGCAAAGGTGGCGGTCGGCGTGTCCAAGTGGGTGCAGAAGCTGCAGGCCTACGCGGTGCAGCAGCCAGAAAGCCTGGTCATCAACGCCCAGCGCGCTCTCGAGGTGTGGCCAGACGCCTGGACTGCTGCTCTCCTGCCCTGCTTGCCCGCCACCCTGCCTGACACACTATCTCGCTTGCCACCTCCGTCTCGCTCGTAAGCAGACTGACATGCAGCTGCTCACCTGGCTGTGCCTGTGCCACTCTCGCTCGCAGCTGGCGGAGATCAGCAGCCACATCGCTGCGGCAGTGCAGGAGGAGTATGTGGCCAGGTGTGTGGCGGCAGCTGCGCTGCTGGCCTCCCCATCCCAGCATTGCGTGCTGGCCAGCCCAGCGTGCACGCTGGCTGCGGAGGCTGCTGCCTTACATGCTTGACCCTGACATGGTGGGTTGGTACAGTGCTCCCCTGCCGCCATCCTCCCCAGCCCACCCCTCCCAACTCCACGCCGCCGCCCCGCGTGCAGCATGGAGCTGGTGGCTCGCCAGTTCCCCGTCTCCAACATCCTGCTCAAGGCGTACACCAACTACCGCTGCGCGCCCTACCTGCCCGACATTGTGGCCATCGTCTACAACATGTGAGTGTGAGGGCGGCGCGGCGGGCGCTTTATTCGCCCTCATGCTCGCTCTGCTGGAACCGGTGCTTTCTTGTGGTGGTGCATTAAGACCGGCCCGCTGCTCGCTCTGCTGGCCCTGGTGCTCTCTTGCAGTGGTGCATCAAGAAGCGGCAGCCGGCCGTGAAGCGCTGCCAATGCCACCCCGTCCTCCCTGCTCTGCAGAGTGTGCTTAGATAGCGAGCAGCGGGCGGCGGAAGCGATGGGAGAGTACCGCCCGCGCCTGCCGGCCAGCAGGCCAGCGCCCTCCAGCCGCATCCCTGGCGTGCCACCCCCCGAGGCGGCAGCCGACACCACGCAGCAGCCCTGACGGCTGCATGTCTTGAGCTTGCGCTCTGCTCTTCTGCCCATACTCCCCCCATGTCTTCTCAAAATTTTTGCCATATGGTAGGCATGGGCCAGATTAATTGCATGCCCAATCTCCCTTTGTTACTTCCCTCCCTCCATTAATGCGCTGAAGCCCTCCCCTCCGTGCAAGCCTGCAGCATTGTCTTTGTCTTTTCCCAGCGTGCAGGCGAGTGGCCGTTCCGCCCTCCAGCCGCACCTCAAGCTCCACTTCATAAACGCCACACATGCATGGGCCCCATTCTATTTGGTCTCCCTCCCTTGTTTTCCCTCCGGCCCCCTACCTGTACTAGCCCTCCTCCGCATTTTACACGCATCTTGTTACAAAAACACAAGCCAAGGGCAGAGCGTGCTACGTGCCAGGGCGCGTCGCTGCCTGCCCGCCCCGCAGCAGCTCCTCGTCTCGCTGCCGCGACAGTGCTGCGTGCACCGCCTGGTCAATCTGCTGCGCGATGCCGCCGCCCTCTGCTTCATCGGTCAGCACGCGCCACAGCGCACTCACTGCATGCGGCAGCAAGTCGTCCCTGCAGGCAGCCGGGCACGAGCGCAGCAGGGGGGAGGCGAGTGAGACGCTGCATGGCCATCCAAGGCGTGCACAGTTCTGACAATGGATATGCAGAGTCAGCAGATGGGCCAAAAGAACCCTATTCCCCTTGTTCTCATTCAGCTGCCACTCTCGACCGGCGGGGCAGAAGCAGCCACCGTTAACGTGTGCCGCCGCAACTTACGCCAGCTCATGCTGCAGTTGGGCCATCAGTTCGCGCTGGCGCGGCCCACTGTATTCTCGAAATGCCCTGCTGTGTTGCACTTCATCCCGTATCCGTCTCAGTAAATCTTCCTGTCGGGGGCAGGGGGGCAGTATGAAGGCGTTGGGCTGTGGTCGGCGGCAGCGGCGGCAGGAGTGTGCAGCTGGCGGCAGCTGTGGCAGCGGCCCCACGCCCTTGTGCTCACATCCTTCTCCAGCCTCTCCAGTGCGAGGGTGCGCAGCCGCTCCAGGTCGCCCGTGGTTCTCATAGCAGCTACCAAGTGCTCGGCTGCAGGCACCTGCTCCTGACTCAGTCTGGCCAGGAGGGCCGACATGGCCACAAGTTGCCGCCCAGGCGGCGGCGGCAAGCGGCAGCGGCGCCACCGGCGCGGGGGCTGGTCACTGCCGAAAGGCCAGTGCTGACTAGATAACGCCTCCTGGAAGGCTTCTGCGCTGATCAAGCAAGGAAGTGGCTGCGGGGGGGCAGCGTTTGGTGGGGTTGGCGCACGCGCGGGCAAGACGGGTGCTGGGAAGGCCCGCCGGCCTGATCACACAGAGATTACTCGTTTGTGGAATCGCTCAATGGGGTTATCGGCCTCCTTGCGATGCACCCGGCCCACATGCAGCCGTGGAGCTGTGAAATGCAGGAGGGTGAACGGCAGCGACTTGCAGGCGTCCCGATTGCGCTGCATAGCGTTGACCTTCCATCAGCAACGCCCCGGAGGGCACCTTGCCCCACCTGCCGCCGACTGGCGTCTGGCCCGCCCCCTGCCCTTTGCGCGGCGCCGCCGGAGGCCTTCCTGAACAATTATCAAGTCGATCACATGTATTTGGCGCCTGCGATGGGCCCTCCCGTGCACCCCACCTCCCAATGCGGGGTGGAAAGGTGCGACCGGTCAAAGGCCGCCAAGCCTGGGAGGTTTGTTTGCTCGGTTTGATCGTCTGCCCGCTGCACCCCGTCGCCATGGCCAAGTCAAAAGCTTCCGACCGCCTCAAGCGGCTCCGGAAAGAAGAGGTTCGCCCCGAGCTCTCTGCGCCTCTCCAGCCTGTGCCTGTCGCACGGGATGCATGTGGGAACAAATGCGTGCTGGGGCGCCGCGGCAGGGCAGACAGCCTGCTGCCCCCGCGCACAGCTGCTCCTGCCGCCCGCCGGCGCTCGAGCGCCGCCGCTGGTGCCGCCAGCCCAAACCTCCGCCGCTGCATTGCCCATTTCGCAGGGCTTCCGGATGTACTGCAATGCCAACCGCAAGAGCGTGCAGGTGGTTGGCAACCACTGCTACATGTCGACGGAGTGGAAGCGGCGGGCAGAGGAGGCGCTGGTGGACGATTGGGAGAAGCTGCCGCGCGAGGAGCGGGAGACGTGGGCGGTGCGTAGGCCCAGCCTGAGTGGGGTGTGTTAATGTATTGGGAATTGGAATGTGAGGTCCAGAGCCATGTTGCGGGTGTGCTGCGGGGCTGGTGACCGCTGCCTGCTTGGGTGCTGGGCTTGTGGGTGCTGGTGCAACCCACCCACCTGTTCCAGGCCCCTCGCCCTGCCGCTGCAGACAAGCGGCAACAAGACTGCCCGGGAGAAGAAGGCGGCTGAGGTGGAGGCCAACGTGCACAAGCAGTTTGGGCGGTACATGGAGAAGCACAACCTGCTGGCTGGCGTGAAGGGCGTTCGCGAGGTGCGCTGCCGCAGCGCCTGATGGCTCGCTGAGCCGCAACATCTGGGGGCTGCTGCTGTGTACGTCTGTGCGCCGTGTGTGTTTGCCATGGCCTGTTGCACTCCAAGCCTGTTGCACCCCAAGGCTGTGATCAGGTGGAAAACCTCCCTTGGCTGCAGCGAAACTTCCAGGCGGCCGCCATCATTAACGAGGTGCTGGCGGACCCGCAGAAGAAAGCAGAAGTGTATCCTGAGCTGAAGGTGGGTGCTTCCACTGTGCGAGTTGAGGGCTGGTGCAAGGTGCCATGTGCCATCGCGTGGTGCTGCATGGGTCTAAGTGGGCGGGTATGCCCCTCCACCGTCTCAGTTTGTTGTTTTGGCATCTCACTGCCAGGGCTTGGCGGCTGAGAGGGCGGCAGCCATTCGCCAAGGCCACATCCCGGTGGAGCTGCCCCGCTCAGCACCCAAGCCTGCGGCGCGGCAGGTGGGCGTGCTGGCAGGTTCAGGCCGGACTGTGCACAGGCTTGCGAGGGCTGCCAGCGTTCGTTTGGTGTCATGCCTGCTCAGCAGCGACACGGAGCAGAGTGGGCTGAGCAGCGGCATCGAGGCGGAGGAGGAGAGTGAGCTGAGCGGCAGCAGCGGCAGCGAGGCGGAGGAGGAGAGTGAGCTGAGCGGCGGCAGCGGCAGCGAGGCGGCATCTGATAGGCGGCGGCAGCTGCCGTCCCGTGGTGTGCGGTCGCAGCAGCTGTGGCAGCAGGTGACACAACTGCCCTACACACCAGCGGCGGCGGTGCAGCAGCGGGCGGCTGTGCTGTGGAAGGTGGATGGCAGCCCGGAGTGGTGCGATGCCACAGTGCTGGAGTTTGACTGCAGCAATGGCCAGCACCTGCTGGTGTACGATGACGACGACGAGGAGGAGTGGCATGACCTGCGGGAGGAGGCGGTGCGCTGGCCCGCCAGCGGGGTGGAGACTGCGCCAGGCGCGTCTTGGCCAGTGCAGCGGGCGGCAGCAGGTGAGGCAGCGCACACCCAGTGGGCAGCTGCGGGTGGGCAATGTGGGCCGGTGATGCGTGGCTTTGTGAACTGGTATGCCTGTGTGTCCCACAGTTGGTTTGATGTGCACCTTGCTCGGCTCAGCTCCTCCAGTGATGCGTTTGTGAACTTGTGTCCCAAAGTTGGTTTGATGTGCACCTTCCTCCACTCAGCTCCCGAGCTGTTTGATATCTGTCCCTTGTAGGCGCGTCAGCTGGCATGGAGCAGCAGGCGGCTGCCGCACAGGAGGCAAGTCTTTGTTAGCATGCCTTGGGGGGAAGACGTCCGTGTGCTCGGCCTGCTCGCATGTGGGGTGATTGTCCTTAACGAACGCAATGTGCCGCCAACCTTGCATGAGGCTGGAAGATGGTATGCATGCAGCGAGTCCAGCTTATGTTTGCGATCCTTGCTCGCTGCGCAGGATTTTGATACGTGGTATCACGATGTGAGCTACTCGGCAGAGGGGGCCGAGGAGCTGTACGCAGAGGGGCCCGAGGTGGAGCAGGTGGGACTCTGGAAGGCTGCCTGCTGCTCTCGCGGCTTTGCGAGCCTGCAGCTTTGTTTGGGGCGCCTTTTGCAGGCGTCAAGAATCCCATTTGCACCAAGGCATGTGATGCATTACAGCTGTATGACTCTAGCCCTTTGGCTGCGTTCCCACTGCACAGCGGGCAGCCATTAAGGCCGGCGCAGAGCTGGCGGGTGTGGGGGCGCAGTTGGTGGCAGAGCAGGCAGGCTGGCTGGGTTGGTGATTAAATGCTGAGTGCCGGCTTGCTTTGCGTTCTCCAGTTGCATCTCAGGCGTCATGGCATTTGGCAACTGACCCGCCACCACCGCATCCCATGGCCCTTCTGGCCTCGTGCTCCATTCTGTTGTGTAGGCTGCAACCTCCGCTGCCGCCGCTGCGCCTGAGCTGGAGGTGGCGCAGCTGCAGGCGCGGCTTGCGGCGGAGCAGGAGGCGCGGCTTGCGGCGGAGCAGGAGGCGCTGGCGGCGGAGCGGGCAGCGCGCACGGCTGCAGAGGTGGGGCGGTGCGGTTGTTTGGGGGTAGCTAGGCGGCGGAGGGTTGGCAGCTCGCAAAGCAGTGCGCTGCGCTGGGTATGTTGCGCTTGCAATTCTCGCCGACCAGTGTTTACTGCAGCATGAAGCGCACAGCTGAGCGTGCGGAAGGGTTGAGTACAGGAAACAACCTCTGTCCTGCTGTACGTATGCCTCTGCTGTGCAGGATGCCGCCTGCGCCGCCGCTGGGCAGCACAGGGAGGAGGTGGCGCAGCTGCAGGCGCGGCTTGCGGCGGAGCAGGAGGCGCGCACGGCTGCAGAGGTGGGTCTGCAGTGGGGCCAGCTAGGCAGCGGAAGGGTAGGCCGCTCTCAAAGAATGTGCGGTGCTGTGCTGTGCTGGCGATGGGGGCTGTGCGGGGCATGCTTGTGCCAGCGAACAAGGTGGCATGCAACTGGCACGGCGCCGCAGTTGGATGTCACGACCCTTCTGGCTGTTTGTCCTGTGTTGCGCAGGCCACCGCCGTTCAGTGCAAGGCGCAGCTGGCGACAGGGCAGACGCAGCTGGCGACAGGGCAGGAGGCACTGGTGAGAGTGCAGGGCTGGGGTGGGCGGCACTGTTGTATTTGCTGCTGAGGGTGTGTTGGCTTGGGGTGTTGTGGGTTGCCGCCAGGCTTTCGCCGGCGCTTGCACAGCGCTGGGCCTGGATCAGGGGTGACGGTCGGCGCGGCCCTGCTTGCTCCCGAATGCCTTTGCAGGCGGCGTCCGCTGCTGAGGCGGAGCGGCTGGAGGGGCTGCCGGAGCAGAAGGAGGCACAGCAGGTGGGCTGGCTGGGCTTGTTTGGAAGGGGTTTTGTTTTTGGTACAATGCGCGCTCTGTTATTGCAAGATCGGTCGGGGGCATGTTATTGCAAGCATGCGGCCAAACTGGTGAGGTCCCTTGGTCCATGTGCTGGTCCATGCAGGCTGCGGCCGAGGCTGAGGCACCCGTGACCGGCAGCGGCAGCAAGCGCAAGCGCAAGCCAGGCGCTGGCGGCGCGTCTGGCAGTGGCAGCGCGGCTCGTGCCAAGCGCATGAAGCAGCAGCCAGGCGAGATGATCCCACCACGACCTGCGTGGCAGGGCCGGCAGGGCAGCGGCAGCGCGGTAGCAGCAACGGGGGTGCGGCGCTCCGACCGCGATGGCAAGGGCAAGATGTCAGAAGATTACTTCAAAATTCACGGTCGCTATGGTGCTCCGTGACGCGGTTCTGCGCTGATACTCCTAGTCCTGAGGTGCGACTCTGGCCTCCTTTGATTCAACCCGCACAGGCACCACACGTGCTATCACACTCAATCCACACACAAATCCGCAGCTTGCGCTGCTGACTGTAAACTTGGGTCTCTGCAAACTTTACAGATGGTCAGCAAGCTCTGCTTTAGACAGTAGATAGGTTGCATTTGAGCTCCCAGGAAATGCTACAAGCTATGATACGATGGTACGCTGCAGGTGGTGCCTGCTACTGCAGCCTGTGGTCCAACGCCGCGCCTGCTGCTGCTGCCTCGGCACCCGCCGCTGCGCCTGCTCCTCCTGCTGCTGCTGCGTCGGCACCCGCCGCTGCGCCTGCTCCTGCTGCTGCTGCTGCGTCGGCAGCAGGCGCGCCGTTCTGCTGCCGCGCCTCCCGAGGCTTGTAGGAGCGCGAGAACTTGCCCCGCAGGTCTACGCCGTTGTCATAAAACTGCTCCAGCTGCTGCACCCAGCCCAGGTAGCTGATGTTGATGGCGGCGGCCACGTCGCGCTGCCACCAGGTGCGGCAGGTGGGGTTGGGGCAGCGCCACACCTGGTACATCTTCACGCGCGCGTGCTTGCCCACCTTCTTGCCGTGCTGCCACTCCAGGTCGCGCCGCTGCTTGTCGGTGATCCGCATGAGCGGCTGCACCATCACCGCCTGAGCAGCAAGGGCAGGAATGAGGGAACACTTGTGTTAAAAAGTAGCAGACTGGTGCCTTGCTGGCAATGTTGCAACTGACTAGACACATGGCTCACTGTACCGCTGCAGTGCACCCAGCAAATGCTGCACCCATGCGGTGTTGGCAAACAAAGAACCACAGGGCGAGCTGCTTGAACGATGGCTGCACTGCACGCAGGACAATCAGCCACCCTCGTGCACCCTAAGCACGCAGTCAACGCCCTCACATGGCACAGGGGGCACAGCTTGGAGGAGCGGAACTCGTCCACAGAGCTGGTGCTGCCGCAGTTGTCCGCCAGGCGGCGCTGGATGTGCTCCACGCTCGCTGCATTCATATGGGCGCAAGGGCAGGGCACAAGGTTGAGAACTACCCCTGCACACAGTTGTCTTGATGCCAATCAGCGATAAGCTTCCAGCTCTCTCCTAATCACATGCCGCTGCACAACTCCTAGCCGCATGGCTCTGGCCAAGCCCACATGGCGCTTTGGGATACCAGCCGCAACAGCAAACAAACTCACCGCCAGCAGAGCGCATCCTAGCGTTGCCAATGTGCATGTCCAGCTGCCGCATGTAGAGCTGTGCACTGCAGCAGCAAAATGTCAAGAGCAAAAACGCAGTGATGATGCCGGAGCAAATGTGCAGGACGGAGGAGGCGGAACGCACCACGCAAGCTTGCAGGTGAGGCTGCACAGGACAAGCGCGACACACTTTGAATATTTGATCTTGCTGCAGGCAGCCACCCAGCACCGCTCACCTGACCGTCTCGCCGCTGCGGGTGGGCACCACGCGCGCCGCAGGGTCGCGCACGTGCGTGGGGATGCTGGTGGTGTACTTGGTGGTCTCCAGGCTGTGGGTGCGCTGCCGCCGGCCGTACTGCAGGAAGCTGAGGTCAAAGAACTGCGGAGGAGACAAGACCCGAAGAGTGAGGAGTGAGTAAGGGAGGGGCTGGATGCTAACATAAGGTGGCGCCAGCGCCCACACCTCCTCTGCTGCGGGTGCCGGCTGCAGCTGCAAGCCCCACGGCAGAAATCACCGGCAAATGCCCCGAACAAATGCCCAACAAAGGCGCACCCGGCGGCTGCAGAGCGCGCCGCGCGCCTCCAGCACCAGGTGCATCTCCATCCGCATCTTCTGCAGGCAGCTGGTCAGGTCGGTGGCCTGCAGGCTGCGCAGCTCGCCCTCCAGGCGCAGCAGGTGCGGCCGCTGCTGCAGGATCGCCTTTCGCTCCCTGGACAAGAAGGCAGGGGAAAGTGGCAGCAATACTGCGAACAAGCCAGGCTGCACCTCGCAAGGGGCAGTCGCACACGCCCACATCCCCTCAATACTGCAGCTTGGATCGCACGCCAGCAGTGCCAGCAGGCCATGTGCCAGCCACAGGTGCGAGCTTGTGCAACCATCTAGCACAAGCAGAATCAAAACCAAGCCCAGACCACACTCACCAGTCCGCCTCGCGCACGTTCATCAGGCTGCGGTGCTCCTTGGAGCTGACGCTGACGCTGGTGGGCCGGCCTTCTGCGTCCAGCCGCCGCTCGCGGCCGGTGGTGCCAGGCCGCGGCAGCGCCCCCGTGGTGCCCTGGTCGCGCTGGCCGGGGTCGTAGCCCCTGCTGCGCACCGTGCCAGCTGGCAGCAGCCAGTCCTGCTCGGGGGCCTCTGGCTGCTGCCGGCTGTAGCTGCCTGCCTTGAACTCCAGCTGCAAGTACAGGCGCAGAGCAGGGTTCCCAAAGGGTGAGGAAGGCTGCCGTGTTTGTGACTCAAGGGTGCATTCATCGCAACCACCGGCAGCAAACAGGAAACTGGCATGCACATAGCATTCTGATCAGAGCTGTGCACCACCCCAGCAAATGCTGCGCACCATGCTCTCCTTGCGGTCCAGCGCGATGAAGTGCTCCTTGTACACCGCAGCCGCCTTGCGCTTGTAGTGCTGGGCGATGCTGGACAGGTCAATGTCCGCTGAAGGCAGGGCACAGGGTGGGAGAGAGCACAATGAACAAGCTGTTGAACAGCCTGAAGCAAGCACAGCCAGGTGCGCACAAGTCTGCAGTGCGTGCGTTGCAGATCATACAGGCCGGCGAGCGGCACGCCTTTGTGCAGCAAGTGATGACGACGCACCGTAGTTGGCAGGCTCGAAGCCGTAGAACTCGTCCTCAGGCAGGCGGAAGATGGTTCGGAACAGCCACCCATTCATGTCCTGCGGTGAACACGACAGCATTGCATGCCATAGTTGGTAGAGGCGGGCTTGTGGGCAAGCTGCAATTCATACTCAGGCACGAGCCCAGCTAAACCTTGGCATCACAAACCAGCGGCACCCACCCACCGTGCAGGCTCCCACACCGGCGCGCCGCATGAACTTGGCCAGCTTGCGGTTAGTGTCCGCAGTGCCCATCACAATGAGCTTCAGGCCGGATTGCGACTGAACAGCACAACAAAGGGGAGGCACAGTACTCGAGCAGGAAAGGCTGGGCAAAATCACACAGCCCGCTGCCAGGGGGCCAATGGCACAGCTCTCCTCTCACTCATTTGGGCACGCGCTGGCGCAGAAGCAAGGTAAAGTGCTGCCTGTCAGTTGATATGTAAAGGCTGGTGTGGCACACCATCCATCAAACACACAGTTGTCCTGTGAAGCGCTGCAGTCTTGACACAGCCAAACGTGCACCACAGGCAGCAGCACTCACCACCTGGATGGCCCGCCCCTCGATGCCGTGGCGCGGCAGGATCTCGAAGGAGCGCGCGCCCTCGATGGCGGGGATGAGTACCCGCAGCTGCAGCAGGGCCGGCAGGTACTCATCAACCGCCACCTGCGCAGGAGAGCAGCGTTGCAGTTCAATACAGCGCAAGCAAACGTGCGAGACCAGGCGGCACTGAGCGCAACTCGCGCGCATGCCGCAAGCTTGTGCAAGCTTGCACTAAAGGCCGCCCAGGATCAAACAGATAAGTCCCATCAAGCAGCTCACCTCCAGGCGCGGCTTGCCGTCCCTCAGCGGCAGCAGGCGCGGCTGGCCATCGTCGTTGCCCAGGCTGTTGAAGGCCGCCATGATGACAGCAATCCCGCTCCCCAGCTGCAGCAGGGTGAGAAGGAAGTAAATCATAGTGAAGTGAACCTGCCCGCTGCTGGACAAAGAAGCGATTCGCCTTGGCAGGTGGCGGGCACCCCACCTGACGCCCAGCATGCGTCTCCCAAGCTGCCCTGGCCCACCCCAACTGCAAACCAACTGCAGTCCAGAGATAAGCCCATGCGTACCCACTCGCGGTAGACGTTGGCGGGCAGGTCCAGCCCGCGTGGCTTGGCTGCAATGGCGCTGCTCAGCAGGCGGCTCAGGAAGTCGTCATCGCTCTCGTCAGCCGCCTGCTCAGCAGCGGCAGTGATCTTGCCGGCGGCCTTGATGCCGAAGCGCTCCTGGGCACCGAGGAAGGAGGCCATTGGAAATCAATTCAGGTAGGGTTTCTTCGGTGCAGGCGCTTCGGTGCAGCGAACGCACAGGTCCAGTGGCAAGAAGCGGCTACACCCTTGCCCCAGAAGCCGCCTGCGAAAGGCAGCCGTCGCAGGAGATTCAAAGGCACCCCCACCAACTCAACCCCTCCTCCTTCACAAAGTGTAACTTACCAGGGCGCTCAGCTTGATGCGGCCGCTCTGGATGGCATCTGGGTCGGCAGCCAGCACCGCCGCCAGCAGCTACAGGGATGGTTGACATGGGAGGCGAAGGCAGCGGGTCTGCAATCGCCCAGCGGCGACCAGGGCATTCAGCAAACCATGCCGGAGCGCTGGTAAAGTTTGCAGGGAGTGCTCAGGGCACACTGCCCTGCCACTGTCAAACCCCAACACGCACCAAATTGTAGATGTAGATGCCGATGCGCCGCACCACGCCGCCATTGTAGACGAGCAGGTTGACAGCATGCGCTGACGCCGTGCGCGCCACTCGCCCAGAGGGCCCGCGATGCTGCGCCGGTCCACCAGGTCTCGCTGCTGCTTGAAAATGTCCCGCCTCTGCAGGAGAGAGCGAGCAGGGAGCAGGGAGGGGCGGCGTACATGGGACACATGGTGCGAGCGAGCCAAGCAACTCGGTTGGAATAACCAGGGCAGTGACCGACTGGACTTTCACATAGCAACACTGGCAGGGAGGGGCATTCGAGGTGAGGGAAGCGTACAGCCGGGCAGAAATGCTCGCAGCCCACAACATCCACGGCTCTCGACCCTCTACGAAACGAGCCAGCATGCGCAATGCGCACCTTGTGCAGCTGCCGCCAAAAGGGCCGCCACACCAGCCTGTAGAACTCGGAAAAGGGGCCCTGGCTGGCAGGGTCGAAGCCCTTGCGCCCAGCCATGCCGCTCACGCTCTGGTAGGCGTACCGCCAGGTATCCTGGTTGAGGGGCGGCACGGGCTGCGAGAGGCGAGAGGAGGGTTGGTGGGAGCTCATCTGGTCGCTGCAGAACATGCACACCGGCAGTGGTTGCAGCTCTGCTGCAAGGGCACATGCGCGCTGCAGGCAGCTGCAGTCGCTGGCGGCTGCGGCGGCGGCGGCGGCGGCGGCAGCCCACCAGGCCGTTCTCGAAATTGTAGACGAGCGCCCCGTTCAGGAACATGTTGGCGAGCAGCGTGACGGTGTTGACGTCCAGCACAGCCTTCTGCAGCGCGGTGCGGGCCTGGGCCACCAGCTCCGCCTCCACGCTGCCGGGCGGGTGGCCGCGCCGATCAGCCCGCTGCTCCGCATCCTCCACCTCCTGGCCGCGCCAGATGCGCAGGCCGCCCCCGAAGCCCTGCTTCACGGTCTTCTGGCGCCTGGGGCCATGCCAGCGCTTGTCGGATCGTTGATCAGTGCTGAACAGTGATGTGAAAGTGATCGAAACTCTCAGACCGTGAATGGCGGCCGGGGATGACCAAAAGCCGCCCCCATGCTGGCGCTCAGCGCGCCGCAGGCGCCGGCCCATATTGCCCCAGTGGCCCTGCTTCAGCCCTTTTCTGCGGCTGCCCTCACGCCCTCACG
>VFQQ010003363.1_pt1 | contig 15720 bp, 28 predicted proteins | sample 3512341 | NCBI WGS metagenome assembly VFQQ01 (sample SAMN10412373, study PRJNA504923) | tailings metagenome | isolation source: Relicate 2 Philex TSF1 revegetated site | place: Philippines: Tuba, Benguet | collected 2017-08-29 | reverse complement strand
GGCGGCGGTTGAGCGTGTCCTCCAGGTACACCGCGCCGTTGAACAGCACGGAGCCCTTGAACCAGGCGTCCAGCACGCTGCGGGGCAAAGGGTGGGGCGGGTAGAGGCAGCCCTGAGCAGCTCACTGGGCGGAGTGGCAGGGAGCGGGTGCTGGGCATGGGGCAGTGATTGGTGGGTGCAGGGCGGGGGGAAGACGGGCGGGCAGGGCGGCAGGGTAGGAGGCGGTGGGCCGTACAGCCTAGTACATTGGATGCACCCGTGCAGCATGCAGCCCTCCTTCAAGCCCATGCACCCACGCACCTGAGACCAGTGAAGGGCAGGTCACTCTGCAGCTGGAAGTTGCCCCAGGGCACGACCGAGGCGTAAAGGGAGGACGCACTACCGTTACGCTTGCGCAGCGTGTCGCGCGGTGCAAAATCCACGGTGCCTGCAGGGTGGGGTGGTGATGCGGTGTGGGTTGGGTGCTGGCGGGTGATGCGGGTGCACGGCAGCAGCAGCCGGCGGCGCAGCGGCAGTCGGCGGCCACGAGGAGCGGCGGCGGCGGCGGCGGCGCACCGTAGCCCACGCTCTTCCAGCCGTCGCCCAGGCCCACGCCCGGGATGGCCACGATGGAGAGGAGGCCGGCGTTCTGTTGGGGGCGGGCGGGAGGCGGTGAGCGCTTTGATTGGCGATCCAAGGGCGCCCACACCCGCCAAACACCCTGGGCCTCACCACAGCAGCCTCCTGTGCCAGAGCTGTGCCCGCCAGGCAGAGACAGGCCGCCAGCAGGCAGGCCGCACGCAGGGACGGCATGGCTGAGCTGCCGTTGAGAGCTGCTGTTAGAGAAGACCGAGGAGCCGAGGAGAAGGAAGGGGAGATTGGAGGGGCCGCCGGCAGCATTTGCTCAAAACCGCCGCCGCCACCCATGCGGCGCCCCATGCAACGCGTCGATGCTTGCCTCATTGTTGCGCATGTTTTTGTTACAAGATGCACAGCCGGCAGTAACAGAGCAGCTCAGCCCTTGAACACCAGGTCCGCAGCTTCCGGCCGCTCCTCCATCTGCAGTCCGCCCAGCGCCCGCCCGGCGCCGACATGTTCCCTGCAACGACATGGCGCAGCCTTGGACGCGACGCGTTGGACTGAAATTGTATTGCACAGGCAGACAGTCCACTGCCAAAGCAGCTGCCTCAACTGCAGCTATAAGCACCCAGCAGCATGCAGCAGCTCCCCCAGCACCCCCAGCACCCACCAGCCGGCACCCACACGCGCCAGCCCGCCAGCACCCACCTGTCCGCCAGCGCCTTGAGGCAGCCCAGCAAGCCAGGCATACTCAGCGCCAGTGCGCGGCACACCGCTGCGGCCGCAATGTTGCGGTAGGCGGTGGCCATCACAGCCAGCGCCCGCTCGCGCGCCGCACCCGTCGCAGCGCCCGCCACCAGCCGCACCAGCGGCGGCCCGGCGGCCTGCAGGCGGAACAGCCGCACATAGTCGCCAGCAGCCAGGGCGGCCGCCAGGGCCAGCGCCGCCTGCACCTCACGCGTTGCCAGCAGGGGGCGGGGCAGCCGGCGCAGCGTGGCCAGCGTGTCGAGCCGCCCCTCCCTGGGGCCCTGCACGCAGCTGAAATACGCGACCAGTGCGCCTGCCGCCTCGGGCCACCGCTGGAAGCGGCTCCGGTGCAGCGCTGCCGCTAGCGAGGCGCCATCCAGCGCAGCCACTCCGCCGGCCAGTGCTGCCCAGTCCTCCTCCGCTGCATCGCTGTCGTCGTCCCAGCAATGGGGCGCTGACGCGGCAGCTGGTACCCTGCTGCTGCTGCCGCCGCTACTACCACTGCTGCTGCTGCTACCAGACACAGAGCCTGCTGCTGCTGTGCTTTCATGCGCTGTTGCTCCCAGCCCCACAGCTGCCTGTGCTCTCTCTGCCGGTGCTGCTGCAGCGGTCTCTGCGGCTGCAAGCGCAGCCTCCTGGGCTGCAAGCGCGGGGTAAATGAGGTGCACCAGCTGCTGCAGTGCCTTGAGGGCTTCAGGGTAGTCGCCTGCACGGGTGCACACGTCGGCTGCCACCTCGTACACCTGCCGAGTGGGAGTTGGTGCGGAGGAAGGGTTGCAGAGTGGGGCTGGACCAGTGCGTGGTGCAGTGACACCGTAGGCTGCCGCAACTGCTGTCATGCACTTTCTTTCTAGCAGGCTCACCCGCGGCAAGCTCGTTCTGGTGCGGCAGGCTGTGACGGCTGGAGCTCACATAAAGCACAGCGACTTGACAAAGTGGCCAGCCAACACAAGCGCTCCTGATAGCAAAGCATGTGAGGCAGCAGCAGGCGCACCTCGCGCGTGAAGTGGGACAGCTCGCGCAGCGATGTGAGCGTCTCGCGCAGCGCACGACAAAGGGGCACCAAGTCCCGCCAGGCGGCCACATCTGCAGATGCGAGATGGATGTAGCAGGTCAAATGATTCCGTAGTCAGGTGACGCATCCAGAAGGTAAGCGGCCAGCAGCAAAGCCCGCACCCTGGCCTTGGTCCCTCCCCACCAACCGCAGCTCCGCAGCACCTGCGCTGCTGCCTGCATCCGCTATTGCCGCCTGCTGTGCCAAGCTGAGCCGCAGCACCCTGTCCTGTAGCCGCTGGAAAGCAGCGTGGCAGGCGTCCAAGTCTCCAACAAGCAGCGTGGGCCGTGGCGGCGCCGCTCTCCTGCGGCAGGCGTCGGCAGCGTTGGCCGACCTCCCGCAGCACCGCAGCGCGCTGCAATATGCTTCTCGCGCCTTCATTACCCGATATGGGCGACTGCAAGCAGCAGCAGCGCAACGGAGAGGCAGCACGCTTGCCTGCCGACTCGAGGCGCCGCCATCGCCTTCTCCCGCGTAAATCTAGTGGATGCTAGCAATCGACAGCTGTGATCAAGCGCTCGATCGGTCTAGCATAGCAGCCCCATGCTGCGGTCGCTCCGCCATGTGGAGGCTGCAGCCACGCTGCGGCTTTGCAAACCAGCCACATTGCAACCTGCATCGGTCGCCATGTCGGCCTGCGCTGCAGCTGCACGTGCCGCTGTCCTGTCCAGCGCCGCCTGCCGGGGAGCCCTCAGGAGCCAGGCCCGCAGCCAGGCTGTGCGCGTGCAGGCTGTCCCGGCCCGCATGTTCTTTGGCGGGCTGTTCAGCGGCGGTGCCAAGCGCGAGGTGAGTAGGCACCGGAGCGGCGGCGGCACACAGACGGTGGCGGCGCTTTCCGGCGCCCGCTGTTGGAGGGATGCTGCCCTCAAGCTGCTGCACCCTGCCACACTATTGCACCTTATTGACAGGGCAAGAACGATGAGGTGCTGAAGGCTGCACGGGCGGCCAAGCGCGGCTGCGAGCTGGCCCCTGCCTCGCCGCCCGAGGGGCTGGAGATCGCCACCGTGGCAGGTGCGGCTGCTGGATGGCCTTGTAGTTGCACAGGCTGCATGCAAAACCATCAAACTTGCTGGAAATCAGATTACAAAATGGGCACACAACTGCTTGCTGGTCTGCGAGCAACCCACCGCCAGAAATCTTGCCAGCCCACCCGACATGCTTGCCGCACTCACCCTGCAACCACCCCTCTGCTCGCCTCCCCAGGCGGCTGCTTCTGGGGCCTTGAGCTGGCGTACCAGCGGCTGCCAGGTGTGGCAAAGACGAGCGTCGGCTACACTGCGGGCCAGGTGCGAGGGCGGAGGCTGGGGGGCTGATGGCCGCTGACGTGTGGTCGGTGCTGCGGCCTACCTGTTCTGTACTGGTGTGCTACTTCTGCAATGCGCACCGCAGCAACCCTGTAACAGGGCGTGCACATGTTTGCTAATAAGCCGTGGCTGCATGCTCATGCAGGTGCCCAACCCCACGTATGAGGAGGTGTGCAGCGGGCGCACGGGGCACACCGAGGCGGTGCAGGTGCGAAGAGTGGGGTGTTGTTGCTTTGTTGCAAAGTCGCACCACACTATGGAGTATGGGTTGGCAGGTGGCGAAGCAGGCATGGCGAGTGCTGCGAAATCATGCCATGGCATGAGCAGCCCGCCATGGTTGAGCGCTCTTGGCCCGCCGCTGCATGTGCTTAGCTTGGCCACGTCACCTTGCGCATTCAAGTTCCTTCCGTCCTGCAGATGTACTACAACCCGGCCGAGTGCACCTTTGAGCAGATCCTGGACGAGTTCTTCCAGGTGAGTTTGTTTACATGGCTGTAGCTACTGAGGCCAGTCAGCACCGGCCCCAGCTGCTTGGGTGCCCATGCGACTGCGCAATGCTGCATGTGCTCTCCTGCGGCGGCGGCCGGGCAGCCTGCCAATAATGGACTAATGTGTCTCGCCTCTCACGTGTGTGTGTGTGCCTGCGCCCCGCAGAAAGTGGACCCCACCACGCTGAACCGCCAGGGCAACGATGTGGGCACGCAGTACCGCAGGTGAGGCATGGCCATGCGCAGTTGTTCAACAGATTTAGTTGTTGCCAATTTTCCGTCCAATGCATCCCTGCTTGGGGACCATGCCGCTGCATGTCACGTGTTCCTGCCTTGGTCATCGCTCGTGGATCATGCAGCACGATGCTTACCGCCATGCTGACGCCCCCTCATGCTGTGCGCTGCTTTTGCTGCGCAGCGTCATTTTCTACCACAACGACGCGCAGAAGGAGGCTGCTGAGAAGGTGGGGGCGGCTGCTGTGGTGTGGTGTGTGGGGCGCCTTCTGCTTCTGTCGAACCAAGGCTCTAGCTGCAGTGCACTGTTGTGCATCGGCAATGCTGCTTGCCATGTGCCACACTGCTCTGCCTTGCTGCATCGCAAATTGCTAGCCTATCTAAGCAACCGACCCGTGGCCCACCCACCATGCCTTGCACAGGCGGTGGCAGCAGTGAACGAGCAGCTTGCGGCCGGCACGTTCCGGCTGTCGGGCAAGAAGAAGGTGGCCACCACCATCGAGCCGGCCTGCGACTACTACATTGCTGAGGCAAGCCAACCGCAGAGGGCGTTGTTTTTGTTTCCCCAGTCATGCCTCTGGCAGCATGTCAATGAGCCAAGCCGTGTTATGTTCTGTGCTACATGCGCCGCGGCAGCGCCTGGTGCTTGCGATCGGCATCCCCACGCGCTCCAGATCTCTCTGCCCAGTTTTTGTCCCACTTTAACCACCGCACCTCTCTTTATCGTTTATTTCTTTGCTGCAGCTTTACCATCAGCAATATTTGGCTAAGGGTGGCCGCTTCAACCGCCCGCAGTCGGCAGAGAAGGGCTGCAAGGACAAGTGAGCGGGGTTGACTGCAGCTGCATTTGCCTGCGGCCCTCGCTGGCACTGGTTGGATGGCCGTTACTGGTTGCTTCCTTGCCTTGCAAGCATTTCAGTTGATTGACGCACGTCTTTGCAAGCCTGCTTGTTGCTGCTGGCCAGACGCTGTCACTTGATGTGTCCATATGTGCTGCGCCTGCTGCCCTGCCGCAGGATCCGCTGCTACGGTTGATGGGCTTGTTTGTCAGCCACAAACCCTTGAGCACCAGCTGCCACACGGACAGCTTGTGGTGCCATCCTTGATACAGCTCAGCCACATTCAGGATTCTGAAGTTTGACTCGGAATGAACCCACCCCACTCTCATTTGCCATTTCATCAGCCGACTCAGTGTAAGCGTGTGCAGTTTTACATCGTATACATGAGGTGCAAGGGAAGAAAATGCATGCGTGCAGCCGCTGTGGAACGGGAAAATGAAACAGAAGAGGAGGCGGCCGGTGTGCCAACTACCTAGGGGGCGCTGGTGTGTGAATGGACAAGCGTTTCTGCCTACCTACTCTGCACGTCTGACCTAGGCGCTCAAACAAGCTGTTTGTATCAGGCTACCAGCACATTCGCACCGACTTGTACGAGCCGCACGGCCCGCTCAGTAGGCCATCAGCGTCGCCACGGTGTTCTGCATGCACGCCGCCATCTTGTCCCAGCCGGCAGCCGTGGGGTGCACCGCGTCCGCCATCAGGTTGGCATCGATCTGGTTGCCCTTGATAAACACGGAGCCGCAGTCAATGAACTCCACACGCGGCGTCTGGTCGGCGTAGGCCCTGAGGTGGGTTCAGGGGAGGGGATGGAGGAAGCAGCTGGGTCAGTGAATGGCAAGCACCAGCCATGGCGGCGGTGTTCCCCCAGCTCCTAGCTCTGCGCCGCCGCCGGCTACATGCCCTACCGACCCAGCAATACATTGACACAGCGCTTCCTGCATTGCGGCATTTCTCATTCCAACTGAAACTATTACTCACTTGAGCAGGGCGTTGATGCTGGCGATGCCCTGTGTGTAGTGGCTGGGCCAGCTCATGTCGTTGGCGCCCAGCTTGGCGCCCTTGCCGCTGCCGGTACCGCGCGGCAGGATGCCCAGCACCAGCACCCGGGTGTTGGGCATCTGCTGCAGCAGCAGGGCCACCGACTGCTGGATGCTGCGGGGCAGGAAAGCGGGTGGGGTGGCCGGCAAGTGGTGAGTGAGGGCAGCAGTAACAAGGCCAGGGTTTGGAGGGAGGACGCGGATGCTAAAGACGGTCAGGCTCTACAGCAGATGAAGCCTGTATGTGCAACACCGCGCCAGCGGCCCCTGCCCACAAATCATGCACCAACGGCACCGCAGCAGCCAACTGCCATGGGCCCACCCAGCATAGCATGCGGCAGCAGTGCGGCAGCCAGGTTATGCGTGCATGCGCATGCCCCATGCCTCCCAGCTCACCGGCCCACGATCCCCGGGATTTCTTTGCTGATGGCTGCCTGCTTCTTCTGGGCGTTCTTCGCGCTCCAGGCGCAGTTGGTGAGGTCGTTGGTGCCGATGTTCAGCACAACTGTCTTGGGCTGCAGGCAGGGCGAAGGAGCATGTGCTATTCCTGGCTGAAGTGGTGGCGCATCAGACGCAGCTGGCCTCAACACTACAGGCCGCAGGGCAGCCAGTTGGTCTCTCCAGTTTGCCGCCCGCGCTGCTGTGCTGAGTTTGCTGTGCTGTGCTGTGCTGTGCTGTGCTGTGCTGTGCTGTGCTGTGCTGCGCTGCGCTGCGCTGCGCCCACCTGGTTGACGCGGGGGATCTGGCCGTTCTGCAGGCGCCACAGCAGGTGGGCCGACTCGTCCATGGACATTCCCATCACGCCCGGGCGGTAGACGCCAAAGTACTTTTGCAGGACCTGCAGGTACAGCACGGTAGAGCGGAGCAGAGAGGCGCATCGGCTAGCGGGCAGGAGAGCGGCGGACGCATGAGCGTGCCAGCAGCATTGGGGACGCGGCGGCCGCACGACGGTGATCGTGGAACTGGTTGCAAAGCCTCTCAAAGCTTAAGTGGCTGCCCATGAACCAGTCCATTCCTGCCGATGCAACGTGTTGCAACCACTCGGCAGGAGTGGCGGTCCTGCCCTGTCGCTTCACGCACCTCCGGGATGCCTTTGCACGATGACCGCGTCTTGCTCTTCAGGCAGACATCGCGGCACTTGTCCGTGCCGCGCAGGCTCTCAGTGATGCTGTCTCCATAGAAGATCAGGCCGTATCCCTGCAGCAGCACGGAGGGGTGGGGCAGCAGCAGCAGGGTGCGGGTGAGGCTGGCGGCAGCGCCGGGTGGTGCCTGGCCGGCGGCCAGGCCAGGAGCGGATCATGACGACACGCAGCGCCAATCATCTCTCCTCCGCTTCCTTTCACCTTGCCAGGCAGCTCGGAGGCCTTGAGCTCGCGCGTCAGCGTGTCCCAGCACTCGCCCGGGCGTGCGGTGGGCACCTTCAGCGGCACAGCCGCGCAAACAGCCACTGCAGCGGCTAGGATCAGAGCGCGGGCTGCTAGCGCGGCCCGAGGCCTTGCCATTGGCGGCGCCATAGAGCCGACCGCTGTGCAACCGCTTTGCAGTCGCTGGTGGATGCCCTTGATGATCGGACGGGGTTGGTGGAACTGGAAACGTGGCCCCGAGCGGCCCAGGCGCACGAGATCTACAATTTTTCCGACTGCTGACATGGCGGCGGCTGCCGCTCTCCAGATCCGCTAGCGGCAGCGCTGCCTCCACCACCTGCTGCTCTGCTCTCCAATGCCTGCTTGTGCACCAAGCACCGCGTGACCAACTGGTCGTGTTTACACATGCACTCTCAGGTCACAGTATCGCATCCCGGGCAGCGCAGGGCAAGGCACGCACACTAACTCTACTTGGGGTCACCAGGCTGGGAACCGCACGTCTCATGGCAGGAAAATTCGGGGGCAGGAGGGGGCGCACATACACTAAAAGGCAGTTGAGCTGGTAGGCTTCACAACAGGGTGGGTAGACTGGAGGAGGTGAAAACCGAGCGATGTGCGAGGCAGAGTCAGGCGGAGCTCGTTGCTTAGGGCTCGGGGGAGAGAGGCTCTCGGGTTGAGCGCGCATCGCGAAAAATAGCCGTCCTGATGCAGTCAAGTGCCGCTCGAAGTTCTTCTTGAGGTGAATTGCAGGGGCACGGCGGCAATAGCAGGGTTATGAAAGGGCAGGTGAGGACCCTGGCCGGGAAAAAGGCGCCGCTTCCGAAAAGGTCCTGGCCGTTGAGTTGGATTGGGATGGATTGCCGGTGAGCCGTGGCTTGGGCCTGGGCAGCTTAAACAGCGCCCTGGGCCTTGACGGCATCAGCCACCTTGGTGAAGCCTGCAGGCAGCGGAGAGAGGAATGCAACGTAAGCCACAAATAGGCGGGTGCGCGACCATTTCGCTGCAATGGCGGTTCAAGCTGCCACTACCAAGCAACAGCTGTGGACGGGCAACCACAATGCAGCATATCGTGCCAAAACAGCGCAGCCAGTGCACTGGGCAGCAGCGCCTCATTGCACGTTTCCAGCAGTGTGCACAACTCTCCCCAATCCAACTCACCCGCAATGTTGGCGCCCGCTGTAGCATTGGGAGGACGGGGGGAGGGGGCAGGTGCGGCACGGTGAGCAGGATGGCAGGTTTAACATGTAGGAACAAGCGGCAGAGTGCAGCACGCACTAAAAGTTACAGGTACGCCGCATTACTTTCTTGTGCCCTGTGCAACAGCAGACCATATGGCAGCATGCAGTGCAGCCGATCCGCTCCTGCTCGCCTGCCCGGTGCACGGCATGCGTCAGCCGGCGCAGCACTAGCTAGCCGGCGCGAACAACAGCAGGGGAACGTGCTGCAGCAGGACAGTTTGCTTGCCGGGGCAACCAGAAAATTAACTGGTTGCAGCCAGTGACTCACAGGCCAGGTCCACATTGTACTCGCGGGACGCGCCCATGGCGGCGTCATAGATGTCCTGCGGAGGTGAGAGTAAAGAGCACAATGTGGCTGAGTGACGCGAGTGGAGTGAATGGGCCCTGCACGATCAACTCATGGCGGAGTCGTAGATGTCCTGCGGAGGAAAGGAAGCAGTGGGAAGCCTTGGTGAGGGCAGGGCTGCGCTGGATTCAACGGCGCAAGCAAGGTGAGCCGGCCGTGGCTCGCAGCTGTTGTTGCAGCTGTCGCCCCGGCCTGCCGTGCAGACCCGAAAAGGAAGCCGCGAACAGAGCATCCTGCTGGCAGCATGCCACATGTAGACTTTATACAGCACCGACACGTACCTTCATGATGCGCTCCAGCTTGTCGCGCACCTCCTCGCGAGTCCAGTTCAGGCTCTGCGGCAGGGCAAGGGCGCAGGCAGTTGTGGCGGCTCAGGGCGGTGCGCCTCAAAAAGTTGCAGCAGCTGAGGTGCACTCGTGAGGAACGAAGCTCCAGCACAGGGCGTCGGCGACAATGGAGCGGAGGCTGCTGCCTGTTAACAGCCCCTGCCCTCATCACCATGCGGTTCTGGGTCATCTCCAGGCGCTGACCGCAGACCACTTCGTTGCTTCGGCTTATACCGCAAACCCTAACAAACCGCGAAATCATGCCACACGCTCACCATGCGGTTCTGGGTCATCTCCAGGCCGCTGACCGCCACGCCGCCGGCGTTGGCCGCCTTGCCGGGGCAGTAGATGATGCCGGCCTGGGCAGAAGGGGCGGTGAGGACAGGGATGCAGGAGGCTAGGTTGGACAAAACAGTGGTGTGTATATAATGCGCTGGCTTGCCGGGGCAGTAGATGATGCCAGCCAGTGTTTTGAGGGGGTTGAGGAGAGGGTTGCAGAAGTGAGTTAAGACTGGAGGCAGCTGTCGGGTATGGGTCTAAACAGCAGTGTGTGCGGGGGAGGCATTGGCGCATGGGATGGCAAGCACTGTCAGTTCTGGTGACTTGGCAGGCTTTGTAAAGGCAAACTGCCACCGCCCAAACGGGTGTACTTGTGGATGGCCTCGTGGCGCGCGCTAGTTTCTGAACACCCGCCCTGTATTGAACATCAAGTGGAATACATTCTTCGTATAGACAGCGCCCACCTTGTTGTACTTGTGGATGGCCTCGTTGGTGGAGGGCATGTTGGCGCCCTCCACCACGTACTGGCAGCCGTGCTTGATCAGCAGCTCGGCGTCGTGCTCATCGATCTCGTTCTGCATACAGGGCAAGAGAGCGGGGCACGGCGGCATTGAGGAAACGGTGCAGGACGTGCCCTCACCACCTCCACTGCCATGCTGCTTGTAAAAAGTTCTGACAGGGCTTAGAGCACTTGCAGGCAAACCTGAGCATTTGATGCGTTGCATGCAAGCCAGTCTGGCTGCGCACCTGGGTGGCGCAGGGGAAGGCGATGTCCACCTGGCAGTCCAGCTCCCAAGGCTTGCGGCGGTCGCCCACATACACGGCGGTGTCGCTCTGCAAGCAGAGAGAAAATTGCAAGTGACAGTTGAGAACTCGAGTGAGCAGTGGGCTAGTGGGCAAAATGGGAAGGTGCAGGCAGGCAGGAGATGGGGCGGCAGGGGTGGGTGGTGCTATCGAAGCAGCGGCAGCCCAGGCGCGGCTGCTGTGTCGGCGGCAGGGACCTTCTAGACGACATGTGCAACTTGGTTTCCTGGACCGGTCATCACTTGCCTTGTACTCGGAGATGCGGGCGCTGTTGTTCTTCTTCTTCATGTCCTGCACCGCCTGCAGCTGCTCGCGCGTGAAGCCGTTGGGCTGCGGGAAAAATGAAAAGGGGGTGGGGAGGGGCGGTGGTGGTTGACGGGTGAGCAGGCGCGAGGGGGCAGCACAGCAGAGCTATGCTTCATTAGGTAGCTCTAGGAGCAGCAGACAGGCAGAGCTACGAACTGCTGCCTGAGCCTTCCGCACCTCGTGCACGTAGCCCTGGGAGTCAGACACTACAGACAACACAGAGCACAATCAACAGCCGAAATGGCCCAGATGTATCAACCGCACCTCGTACACGTAGCCCTGGGAGTCGGACAGCGACAGCACGATGGCGCCCTTCTCCAGCAGCAGCTCCGCGCAGTACTGGGCCACGTTGCCCGCGCCAGACACCAGGCAGCGCTTGCCCTGCACAGGTGTGTGGGGTGTGGATGGAAGAAAGAACTTGGCAGGCGGACGTTCTGAGCAGTTTGGGCTGTGCTCTACCTCATGTGCGCATGCTGGTACGTTGAAAGTTCAGGTGAAAGACCATCGCAGCCTTCACTGCTGCCAAGGGCAGCACAACCAAGGCATATAGCTGCACCTTGAGGCTCTCGCCCTTATCCTTCAGCACGTTCTCCACAAACAGCACGGCGCCGTAGCCGGTGGCCTCGGGGCGGATCTCGGAGCCGCCATACTCCTGGCTGCAGGGCGCAGGATTGTGTTGGTATGGATTGTGTTGGCAGGGACACACAGAGCACAGCGATGAACAGCCAGGAGCTTGCAGGCGGGTGGACATGGAAAACTCTGGCTGCTGGAGAACACCAGTTCACCCAAACGCGGCAGGCAAGCGTTACAGCTCCTGTGGGCACTGGTCCTTACCCCTTGCCGATCAGCCGCCCCGAAACAGACCGGCAGGAATGCAAAGTACGTCGGAAACATTGGGGGCGTTCGAACACGCTCGAAAAGTCCACTCGAACAAAAAATAATCTAAAGGGATTTCGAACGGTGTTCGAGCGAGGCCAGGCCTTGCTCGAACTGTGCAGGTTCGGCTGGGTTCGAGCATGATCGGGTGGCTGGTCGAGCAGGGATCGACCATTCCGGCTGTGCGACAACTGGCTGCAACGATTCCGAGGCTGGGCGTGCTGAAAAGCACGGGTTTCAGGAGTTGAGGCGGGGTGCGGCAGGGGGCGGGGCGGGGCGGTTGGGCGGGCACGCGAGCTGTTGGCTGGGCGGTTTGGAAGGCAGCTGTTGACAGTCAACAACAGTCAGTAGCCAGCTGCAGAGGCATACGGCCTCCAGGCATCACTGTCTGCCTCCAGCACACCTGGCTAGCCCACGGCACGCGTGCCCAACTGCACCGTGCGCTGCCGCCGTGTTGCCGCCCCTGCCGCCAGCAGCGGCGGGGGCGGCGCGGGACTGCAGCGCCTAAGCTGCGACCGCCGCGATGATTTCAGGGTGGTTGCACTTTTCAGGCAAGCCACTGCAAGCGGCAGGAACGGAACAACAGACGTAGAAGTGCGCGGGCACCCCACCATTGCGAGCTCATGTCGCGCGAGTGCGGGCTCATGCCGCCCTGATCGATCAGTGCATCACTTCGAGTGCATGTGTGAGGCGTCCGGGACGCTCGAACTCAGTCGAGCCAGCTCACTTCGAGCAGTGCACCCGCTCGATCCAGCTTCGAGCAGCATCGAGTGGGCAGTCTAACGTACATGGCCCTTTCGAGTGCAATCTATCGAACGCCCAAAACATTCCGACGTACAGTTGCTCCCGGCTCGAGCTCAGTCAGTGCAAGCGGGCCTCACCCCTTGCCGGTCAGCACGCCGGTGTAGTTCTTGGTGATGCGCTTGTACTGGCCGAAGAGGTAGCCAATCTCGCGCGCGCCTGCGTGTTGTGGGTAAACAAGAGGTGGGCAAAGGCAGTGAGCTAATGGAGCGGCGAATGAGGAGAACGAAAGCTTGCTGGCTACGCATGCAAGTGTGTGCGTTTCCTTTGCCCCACCCGACTACCCTCCCTGCAATTTTCAAAAACACGCCCGCTCGCTCGCTCGCTCGCTCACCCACGCCGATGTCGCCGGCGGGCACGTCCTGCACGTAGCTGATGTGGCGCTGCAGCTCGGTCATGAAGGACTGGCAGAAGCGCATCACCTCCGCGTCGCTCTTGCCTGCGGTAGTGGGGAGGGAGGGGTTGCAGGAGGGGCGGGAGTGTTGGGTGGGTGGTATGCAGGTAGGTGGCGACACAGGGTGGCAGGCAGTGGACCGTCAGCCAATGATGGGCCAGGGCGGGCCTTGAAACACGACCGACGGAGGCATTTAATGTGCAGCTTGCCGCCGACTAACTCAAGGAAGGCGCACCCTTGGGGTCGAAGTCGGAGCCGCCCTTGCCGCCGCCCATGGGCAGGGTGGTCAGGCTGTTCTTGAAGATCTGCTCAAAGGCCTGCATATGGTTGTGAAGGGATGGAGGGGCCGCTGTGTCAGTCGCCGCAGCGCATCGCAGGGCCACCTTTGCGCCAGCAAAGTGGCTGGCCTGCCCCCACGGCTATACTCTTCCCAGCTCCTTGCTCAATTTCACCAGCTAGCACAGCGCTTTCAAGGCTTGGCAGCACTCACAAGGAACTTCATGATGGACAGGTTCACTGCGGCATTGGACAGGGGCACATGAAAAGTAGGGTGAACTGCAAGTTGCTCCGTTGGTGCCCGGCCCGCCCCCAGCTCGCCACGCCCATGCATGCTGGAGGGGCGGGCACCGATGCAAGTGCCTGCCCCGCCCTGCCCTGTCCATTGTGCAGCCGTGTTGCAGGTGTAGACGTCGGAGCAAGCCGGGCGGGTTGGTGCACCGACATGCCTCACATCCCCACCCGCTGAGCCAGGCACAGCCGGTGCAGGCACGGCCATCGCAGGCACAGCCAGCGCAGGCACAGCCAGTGCAGGCACGCACCGGAGGGGTGGAAGCGCAGGCCGCCCTTGTAGGGGCCGATGGCGGACGAGTACTGCACGCGGAAGCCGCGGTTGACCTGCAAACAGTGAAGTGAATGAATGGGCCATGAGAATGAAGCTGAACTGAGTGCACAACAGTGGAATTGTCGGCGCACGGGATGCCGCATGCATGCCATATGGCGGCGGGCAGAGACGAGTGTGCGTGCGTGGTGTGCTGCTTCTCTCTGCAAGGGAACACTAGCCAGCCAAGGCGGCCAGCCCTGCCTGCTGTACCTGCAGGTTGCCGGCGTCGTCCAGCCAGGACACGCGGAAGGTGATCACGCGCTCAGGCTCAACGATCTGCGGATGGCGAATAACACAGAGCAGACTTGCAGCTAGTCAGGCCAGTCGCCGAGCGGTGAATGGGTGTCTTGCTGCTGCGCCAACCCAGCATGCTGCTGTCACTGGTGGATGAGCCAGGCTTCTGCACGCCCGTGTCCACCGCACCCTAGTTAGTTATAACCAGCCCTCTGACCCGCCCTGCACCACCCCTGCCCCCCTCAGGCGCGCTTGCCTGCTTGAAGATGGGCAGCAGCTCGGGGCGCTTCTCGAACACGGGCTGCAGGGAGACGGCCACCTCGCGCACCGCCTGCATGAACTCCTGCTGCTCCGGGTCCTTCATGAAGATCTCGGTCAGCAGCTGCGGGGTGGGAAGAGGAAAGAGGCAGGTTATTGTTACGCATGCATGTAGATGAGCCTGCATGAACTCCTGCTGAACGGGGTCCTTCATGAAGATCTCGGTCAGCAGCTGTGGATGACAGGGCGGGGGAAGGAGACAGCGTTTGGCCCTCTGCGCACGTGGGCTTTCTTCTCATCGGGGCTGCTCTTGAAGCAGCCCGGTCGAGCCGCAACGCCGGCAGGTGGGGACGATAGAAGTGCTCAAAAATGGTGTGTTATTCCTCACCTGGCGCAGCTCAGGATTGTTGATGCCCAAGGAATGCGCACAAGGCAGGCTTACATTCCATTCCAATCAGGCTAAAGACTCGCCTGGCGCAGCTCGGGGTTCTTGATGCCGTGCACCAGGCCCTCAGTGCCCGCCTTGGTGGCCATCTGCTTCACCGCCTTCTGCAGCGCCTGCGGCACATGAGGATGAGGGCGGGCGGGGGGAGAGGGCAGGTCGGGAAACAAGCGGGATGGCGGTTGCGGGGCGGCGCAGGGTCAAGACACAGGGCGATCTTGATGAGTCAGGACAGGGATGAATGCATGCTGTTTGTAGGCATGGCATGGCTTGCGTTGAGCCCATGTCAGGCAGGACGGCGGGCGCTATGAAGGGGCGGTACAGTGGCTGCGGCACTCCAACAGGGCGCATTAGTACGGCTGTGGCGGCGCACCGTGAAGTCGCCGGTGGTGGCGTCCATCGCGGAGATCTGCTCCTCCAGCTGCAGAACAGTGGCGAAAAAGTGTTTGGATTGGTCAGTGACGGTGAGGGCTGCACAGGAGCGGCGCGCAGCAAGGCGGTGCAGGTGCCGGCAGGGTGCATGCATGGCAGCGGGGTCCCGCCGGCGGTTGGAGGTTTGGCGCCGGCGGGGGCGTGCTTGCAGGGCTGGCGGTGCACGCAGAGCACTCACCGAGACGGCCTTGGCGGCGACATCGCGCTTGGCGGAGGCGACCTGCGGGTCGGGGCGAGCGGTGAGGTTGTTGGCAGGGAGGCAGGATGGGCCACACCATGCGAGAGCAGGCGGCGGCGGCTGGCAGCGGCGGCAGCGTGCGGCGCCGCCCACCACCAACAGCCCTGGTGCTCCGCCCATCACCCAGGCAGCATCCTGTCTTGCACATGAGCAATGGCAGCGGGCCAGGCGAGGCGCCAGCAGCTGAGGCTGGACGTGAGCGGCGTTGTCGTCGCACACCGCGCAACCCTAACCCCAGCGT
>VFQQ010003362.1_pt1 | contig 15730 bp, 13 predicted proteins | sample 3512341 | NCBI WGS metagenome assembly VFQQ01 (sample SAMN10412373, study PRJNA504923) | tailings metagenome | isolation source: Relicate 2 Philex TSF1 revegetated site | place: Philippines: Tuba, Benguet | collected 2017-08-29 | reverse complement strand
TCATGTGTAATCCAGGTGCCATCCTGGCCCTCGCGCGGCGTGGCAGAGCATGCAGCAATCACATCGCTGAATGCAGAATTGAAGCGGATTTCATAATCTTGTCGCTTGAGGCGCTTGGCAAGCGATCTTGATATGTTTAATTCAGTGGGGAATAGCACCATGCGTGGATCAGGGCTCCACCATAAAATCGGTTCACCCTCGCTGAACCAAGGGAATATGCCTTGCTGGTAGGCGCTGAGCAAGCGCTCTGCGCTTAGGTCTCCACCAATCGCAAGTAAGCCGTTGGGTTCCTGCAACGCGGCCTCCAGTGGTGGAAAAGGCGTATTGTCCTGTAATGCACGTACCAAGCCACCAGGTAGTCGATAATATTGATGGCTCATTGGGTGTAGTGGTGTCCAGCAATGTCAAACATGGCACCAAGCTTAGCATAATGCCGTTGCGCTATGCTGGCTGTGCCAATTGTGCTATTTTCCTTCCATGCGTCTCTATCGCTTTCTTGTCATGTTGCTCTTGGCCGTATTCCTGGCAGATACCGCTATGGCCAGTGCCAGCCTGCATTTGCCCGATGCTGCTGCCCCTGCGACGATGCAGATGAATGCGCACCAGCATCACGCCAAGCATGCTGATGCGCAGCACGAGAATGGCTATCAGCAACATGGGGATGATTGCAGAAACTGCCATGATTGCCTGTCATGCTTCAGTGTCTTGCCCATTTCTATCCCGATGGCGATGCCTGATGCGCCGCCTCATCCAGTGATTGATGCGTTCAACCTGATTTATTTCCCACCTGCCTTGGCGCAATTGCAGCGCCCACCCATTTCGTTCTCCAGCTAGATTGTTGCGATAGCCGCTGTTTTTGCGGCCCTGTCTTAAGCTGCTTGTCGTCATCAAGCAAGCACCACATCGTCAATGGAGAGCATTATGCGATTCAATATCATCTTCTCAGCTTTATGCTGTCTTTGCCTTGCGCTGCCTGTTGCAGCACTAGGGGCTGACATCAATCCGGGCCAGACTTTGCAATATGAGCCTGTGCTGCAGCAATACCAGAAATTCGACCATGGCCAAAAATCCGGCGATGCCAAGCGAACTGAATTGGCAGATCCGCATGCAGGTCATGATATGCATCAAGGACATGATGTAGAGCATGAGCACCACCAGCATGCTGAACACCATGATCACCAGCATATGCAACACGGAGAGTAATCATGGCGCAGTTAATATCGAGGCGGGCGATGCTCTGTGTTGTCGTGATCAGCAGCCTGCTTTCAGGGTGCGCGACGTTTAGCCGTGATGGCGGCATGGATGATGTGCAATCCATGGTTTCCCAACGCATGAAACAGGATGTGGCACTGGATGGTGCTGGCAAGGCGATTGCACAGCAGCGTGTGCATGAGTTACTCGCCAAGCCATTGGGTATGGACGAGGCCTGGCAATTAGCGTTGTTGAATAACCGCGGGATAAAAGCTGGCTTGGCCGAACTTGGCATTGCTGAGGCGGACCTAGTGCAGGCCGGGCGCTTACCCAACCCACGCTTTTCCATGCTGTATACGCGTCATGATGGCGACTACAAAATAGAACAGTCCTTTACTTTCAATGTATTTGCCCTGTTGACAATGCCGCAGGCCAAGGCCGTGGAGCAGCAGCGCTTCGAGCAAGCCAAACTTGAAGTCAGCCTGCAAGTGCTGGCCCTGGCGCAGGCAACTCGCCAAGCCTGGGTTGAGGCTGTCGCGGCAGAACAATCATCGCTTTATGCTGCGCAGGTGATGCAGGCAGCAGAAGCTGCGGCAGAGCTGGCACGGCGCATGTATCAGCAAGGCAACTGGAGCAAGCTGGATCAGGCACGTGAACAAGGCTTTTATGCTGATGCTGCGCTGGAGTATGCCGCGGCGCGCGAGCACCAGCGCATGGCGCGTGAACGATTGTCACGCTTGCTTGGGCTGGGAAATAGCGATCTCTTTACACTGCCACCACGACTGCCTGATTTACCAGTGGCAGAAGATGATCTTTTGCAGGTACAGCAGCAGGCTTTTCTGCAAAGGCTGGATTTGCTGGCGATGCGTGCCGAGGTGGATGCGCTCGCCAAGCAGTTGGGCCTGAGCAAGACCACGCGCCTGATTAATGTGCTGGATATTGGGCCAGCACGTGTGCTGGAAGGCAGGCGCGGCGAGGCTTACAAAAAAGGCATCACCCTGGGTTTTGAGCTGCCGCTATTTGATTGGGGCAGTGCGCGCGTAAAGCGTGCCGAGGCTATTTATACCCAGGCACTTGAACGTACGGCACAAACAGCGATTGATGCCGAGACTGAGGTCAGGGCCGCTTATATGCGTTATCGCGTACGGTATGACATAGCGCGCCATGTCCAGGATGAGATCGTGCCGCTGCGCCAGCGCATGTTGCAAGAGAGTCAGTTGCGCTACAACGGTATGCTGGTCAGCGCATTTGAGCTGCTGGCAGGGGCACGGGAGCAGATCGGCAGCGTTAATCAATATATCCATGCCATGCGTGATTTTTGGCTGGCTGATGCCAGCTTAGCGATGGCGACCATGGGGCCTGCGGCATCCCTGGATGTGGATGGAAGGGGAGAGTAATGTTGAATCGCCGAGATTTTTTCAGGCTAGGAGCGGCTGCTGTGGCTGCGGGCACGGTCAGCAAGGTGGCAATGGCGGCCCTGCCAGAAATTGCCAGCATGGGCAGCGCAGAAACCCAGGTGCCACATGCGCCTGGCAATGGTAGGCCTTTTCATCCTGTGGTGACGTTGAATGGATGGAGCCTGCCATGGCGTATGCGGGATGGCGTCAAGGAATTTCATTTAGTGGCAGAGCCCGTGGTCCGCGAAATTGCACCGGGCATGACCGCCAATTTGTGGGGGTATAACGGCCAAAGCCCAGGGCCGACCATTGAGGTGGTCGAGGGAGACCGCGTACGTATCTATGTCACCAACCGCTTGCCGGAGGCGACTAGTGTCCACTGGCATGGACAGCGGCTGCCTAATGGCATGGATGGCGTAAGCGGGCTCACGCAGCCAGCAATCCCGTCGGGCAAGACGTTTGTCTATGAGTTCGAGGCCAAGCGTGCCGGTACTTTTATGTATCACCCGCATGCTGATGAAATGGTGCAAATGGCGATGGGCATGATGGGTTTCTGGGTCACGCACCCGAAAAACCCCGATTTCATGCGCGTGGACCGGGATTATGTTTTCCTCATCAATGCCTATGATATTGACCCGGGCAGCTACACGCCCAAGGTGGCGACCATGCTGGAGCACAACCTATGGACGTTCAATAGTCGCGTATTCCCGGGGATTGCACCTATGGTGGCAGGGTTGAACGAGCGGGTGCGTATACGCGTAGGCAATCTCAGCATGACCAACCATCCAATCCACTTGCATGGACACGAGTTTACCGTGACAGGGACGGATGGTGGCTGGGTCCCGCGTGCGGCGCGCTGGCCTGAGGTGACCACCGATATCGCTGTTGGCCAGATGCGGGCGATTGAGTTTGTCGCGGATGCGCCCGGCGATTGGGCTTTCCACTGCCATAAGAGCCACCATACCATGAATGCCATGGGGCACCAGGTGCCAACCATGATAGGGGTGGAGCAAAGAGGCCTGGTCGACAAGATTACCCAGCTATTGCCGGATTATATGCCTATGGGCGAAAGTGGCATGGCGGAAATGGGCGAGATGACAATGCCGCTGCCGGAGAATACCTTACCTATGATGAGCGGCAAGGGGCAGTTTGGCGATATGCATATGGGTGGCATGTTCACGACCATGAAGGTTCGCGCGGGATTGAAGGCTGGAGATTACAGTGACCCTGGAGATTACCTGAATCCGCCCGGAACGGTGGCACATGAAGTCGACGCCAGCGGCGTTCCCATGAGCAGGGTCCCCACTGTGAACGTCGAGGGGCATCACTTACATATCAAGAAGCCTGACGGGCATTAGTCGGCTAATCGGGATGTGTTCATTATTCAGGTGTATAACCTGCTTCGCTGATCGCATCGCGAAAGCGCGAGGCGTCAATGTCGCTATTGATCTGCACGGTCTTGTTGGCAATATCTACCGCCACACTTGCGTGCGGATCAATCGCTAGTGCTGCCTGGGTAATGGCTTGCACACAATGATTGCAGCTGATGTCGTTGACCTTGAATGTCGGCATGAAAGGCTCCTGGTCGAATGTTGGGCCAACAGTATGCACCTTGACTGCATGGTGGAGTCAAGGCCTGCGATCGCATTGAGTTGGTCAGCCTGCTGGGCTAATGTAGTGCAATGAGGATTTAAGCGTGAATAAGCAGCCATCACTGGAAAAATTAGATTTTGCTATTAGCGGTATGACGTGTGCAGCTTGTGCTGGCCGTATTGAAAGGTCGTTGAATAAACTACCTGGTGTGCAACAGGCGAGTGTCAATCTAGCAACTGAGCAGGCGCACGTTGAAGTTGTGGATGGCGGCATGGCATCGCAGATTGAGCATGCAGTGGCCAAGCTTGGTTACCAGGCGCAGCTGCTTAAGCCTGATGCGCCATCTATACAAGCAGCGTTGCCGCGAGATGGATGGCAGGTTGTGATTGGCGCCATATTCACCTTGCCGCTGGTGTTGCCCATGGTTGGCATCTTGTTCGGGCAGCATTGGATGCTGTCTGGATGGCTGCAGTGGTTGCTGGCAACGCCAGTGCAGTTTTGGTTGGGTGCCAGGTTCTACCGCGCAGGCTGGAAGGCGGCACTCAATCTCTCGGGCAATATGGATCTGCTTGTCGCAATTGGTACCTCTGCAGCCTATGGGCTTTCTGTGTATTTGCTCTGGCAGCATTCGATCCATTTATATTTTGAGGCCAGTAGCGCTGTCATCACATTGGTGCTACTGGGCAAGTGGCTGGAAAGCCGTGCCAAGCGCCAGACCACTGAAGCGATACGTGCTTTGCAGGCGCTAAGGCCTGATACCGCGCGCGTTCGTCGCGATGGCTTGGAACAAGATATACCATTGGCCAGGGTGGTGGTGGGTGACCTGGTCTTGGTGAGGCCCGGTGAACGTATGCCGGTGGACGGACTGATACGCGAGGGTAGCAGCCATATTGATGAATCCATGCTCACTGGCGAAAGCGTACCCATCAAGAAAAGTATGCAAGACAAGGTGACAGGCGGTGCTGTCAATCTGGATGGCGTATTGCTGGTGGAAACGACAGCGATTGGTGCGGAGACCACCTTGGCACGCATCATTCGCATGGTGGAGGATGCCCAGCTTGGTAAACCGGCTATCCAGCGCTTGGTGGATAGTGTGAGTGCCGTGTTTGTACCCGTGGTGTTATTGATTGCGACACTGACGCTGCTTGGCTGGGCCTGGCATGATGGTCAATGGGAGCAGGCTGTGCTGAATGCGGTTGCCGTATTGGTGATCGCCTGTCCTTGTGCGTTGGGGTTAGCAACACCCACTGCCATCATGGCGGGTACCGGCGTGGCTGCGCGCCATGGCATATTGATCAAGGATGCAGATGCGCTGGAGCTATCGCACAAAATCAACGTGGTCGCCTTTGACAAGACAGGCACCCTGACGGTGGGGAAACCACGTTTGATTCAAGCGGTCAGCCAACCGGGGCAAGAGGCAACGTTACTTAGGCTGGCGGCTGCACTAGAACGAGGCAGTCATCATCCTTTGGCTGTAGCGGTATTGCAACATGCGCAAGTCACCGGTTTGGAAGTGCCAGCGGCCAGGGATGCTGTGGCATTGCCCGGTAGTGGCCTGATGGCAAAAGTGGAAGGTCGGCGTGTATGGTTGGGCAACCAGCGCGCGATGCAACAGGCAGGCGTATCGATCGATAGCCTGCAAGAGCAGGCGCTTCCATTACTGGAAAATGGGCTGACTATTTCCTGGCTTGCGGTGGATGATGAACAGGGGCAGCCACAGCTGCTGGGCTTCATTGCATTTGGTGATGAGCTCAAGTCTGAGGCGATCATGTCGATACAACATCTGCACGCCCTTGGTATCAGGGTATTGCTGTTGACGGGCGATAATCCAGCCAGTGCCCAGAGAATTGGTCAACAATTGGGCTTGGATGAGGTGTATGCAGAGCAATTGCCTAGCACCAAGGCCGAGGTAGTAGCAAATTTGCGCAAACAGGGGCATGTGGTTGCGATGGTGGGGGATGGTATCAATGATGCTCCCGCACTTGCGGCTGCGGATATTGGTTTTGCCATGTCGACTGGTACGGATGTCGCAATGCATACTGCGGCAGTGACCCTGATGCGGGCTAGCCCCTTGCTGGTTGCAGATACGATCGCTATTTCGCGCCGTACTTACAGCAAGATACGGCAAAACCTGTTCTGGGCATTTGTTTACAACCTGATAGGCGTGCCGCTGGCTGCTATGGGTATGCTAAACCCGGTAGTCGCTGGTGCTGCGATGGCATTGAGTTCAGTGAGTGTGGTGACGAATGCGTTGATGTTGCGGCGCTGGAAACCGACAGTGCAAGCATCGATTCCGCGTGATTAGAATGGCGGAATGTTATTTGCTTGAATAATGTGATGCGGTCATTTGGTTTGCAATGCAATACTGGATTGATGCATATGTTTGATTATAAATAAAAAATTATCTATTTTATGGGGAATGTTGCAACAGCAGTATTTAGTTGCTCGGCTTTGCATCGTTGATGCGCCTGTTGAGCAATACCTCGGACAAGTCTCAAGAAAACTTTTATGCTTGTTGATGGCAGCATTGTAGAATGCTCAGCCATGCATATTGAGACTAGTTATTCGGCCTATTCATAATAGCTTCATTCAAGGGGAGATTGGTTGCGTTCATGCGGTGTATCGTGAAAGCCATGCCAAGCAAGCGCTGGTACATGCGTTGGTTGCTATCATGCCTGTTGATGTGCCAGGTTGTATTGGCGTATGCGCAACCTTTGGCAGCCGATGGCATTTGGTATGCAGTGGGCGAGCATGCTGACTGGACTAAGATTGGGCACACCCATGATGACCTAGTGCCTATCTCCCACCCTGCGAGGACAGGAGGGCAATTCATTTACAAGGCCGACTTCGTCTTGTCACAGGCTGGACATTATGTCATTGACTTTGATAGTTCTAGCGTGGTGGGGCGCTTTACACACCATATTTACAATGCAGCGGGGGAGCAGGTTGCCACCCTCAAGGGCGGCATACAATCCACTGTAGCGAATCCTTATATGCTGCGCCATGGGCGTGATCTCATGCTGTCCGCCGGGAAGTATATCCTTGTGAGTGAAGTGAGTGCCCCATTTTTCCTGGCGCATCCTCAGCCTTATGTCACGACGCTGACCGAGTATCAGCGCTCTATCAAGATGGGCAATGCCATTGTCCTGGTGTCTTATGGTGCCATGTTGATCTTGGCGATCTATTACGCAGCCCTGGGTTATATCCGTAAGCAGGCCACCGATCGCATGTATGCCTTATTTATTCTGGGCAACATTTTCTACAACGGTACAGCCCTGCTGATTGTGCCGGATTTGTTTGCACTGCACTGGTTTTATCTGATCAGCTTTCCAGTCCTATTCTCGAATATTGCTTATGTATGTTTCGTGATTTATTTGCTGAATTTACGCAAGTATTCTGATTCCCGTTTGTATAAAGTCGGACGTGGCATTATTTTTCTGCTCGCGCTGTTTATTCCTATCGCCATGATCTGGCCGCACATTTCACTGGAGCTTGCTCGTATCGGAGTTGGACTGATCATGCTTTACGGCTTGCTGGCGGGTATTAGAAAGGCGTGGCGTGGCGACCTGATTGCCAAATATTACTTGGGAGCAATCTCTGCTTTTTTCATTATTGGTGCCTATTCCATCACTAATACTCGGGTGACTGGGTCGCAGACTTTCTACATTGAGCATTTCGGTATGCTGGCAGTCACGGTGGAAATGGTCTTGCTGGCATTGGTATTAGCCCGCCAGTTTGCATTGCTTAACCATGAAAAAGAAAATGCGCTGACCCTGTCAAAACGCCACCTGAAAATTGCCCACACTGATGCCTTGACGGAGTTGCCCAATCGCTATGCGCTGGATCAAGAGTTATCTGCGTTGCCGATTGATGGCGTGCTGGTTTTCATCGATATTGATGGCCTTAAATTTTATAACGACAACTATGGTCATAAGCGTGGCGATGAGCTGTTACGTTCTTTTTCGCGCGTAGTGAATGAGACGCTAGCGGAGTTAGGCATTCTGCACCGGATAGGGGGAGATGAGTTTGCCATTACGAGCCCGTCAGGCGATGTACATGCACTGGAAACATGCTTGGCGAAGTCTGTCGAGGTATTGCGCAAGCAGGGTTTTGAATTCGCTGGTATGAGTTATGGCATAGCCCATGCCATGGAAAGCCGTGACAGCAACATGCTCAAGTATTTGGCAGACACGCGTATGTATGCACAGAAACGTGAGCGTCAGCGTGCTGCAGAACAACAGACAAGAAAAAGTAGGGAAACAGCTGTTTAATCACAACTAAAGGGGAGAAATATGAATAAAAAATGGCCGCTGATTTGGCCGGTGTTGATCTGCCTGGCATTGCCGCTGATCGCGGCATGGTTTGCGTATCCTGAAACCCATCTACCACCGGGGTTTGGGGTATTTCCTCCAGATTATGACCAGCCTATGCCAGGTTTTAACCTGACTATATTTGTCGTGATCGCCTTGGTTGAGCTGGCATTTGGGATTTTCTTGCTGTTTCCTACCTGGTTTGGTTTCCAGCCTGTGTCGCCATCACCACAACCGGCGAAAAAGCCTTTTCCTATCTGGTTCTGGATCGGTGCGGCGTTTACTCTGTTTTTCTGGTGGCTGATGTGGGCACGTGTGACACCATTTGGTAGCCTGGTCTATTACGCATTCAGTCCAATGTGGTGGGGGTTTATTCTTGTGCTGGATGGCCTAACCTATAGGCGCAACAATGGCGTATCGCTGTTATCAAGCAAGCCCAAGACCTTTGTCATCAGTGCCTTGGTCTCTGTATTCGGCTGGTTGTTTTTCGAGTATTACGATTATTTCGTGCTGGGTAATTGGTATTACCCCAATACGCATATTCCAGGTTTGTCGCACGGCTTGATCGTGGCATTGTTCCTGATTGCTTACACTACCGTCTGGCCCGCCATCTTTGAGTGGTATACCTTGCTTAAAACCTGCCCGAAGCTGGCAACGCGGTATAGTCAAGGGCCGAAGCTAGCATTGCCCGCGTGGTTACTGATCTGGGGTGGCTTTGCGCTGATCTTCCTCATGACCTTCCTGCCTTATCCCTTGTTCTGGGTGGTGTGGATTGGGCCATTTGCCGTTGTGGCAGGCGTGCTCATGAAGCTCAAGATATGGAACCCCGTGAGTGCCATGGCAACAGGTAACTGGACGCCATTGATCCTGGTCGCCTTGGCATCCTTATTCAATGGCTTTTTCTGGGAAGTTTGGAATTATGGCAGCGCGCATCCGTTGCCTGAGCTGCAGACCAATCCGAACTATTGGATCTACAACATTCCTTACGTCAACGTGATCCACATTTTTGCTGAGATGCCTCTCCTGGGTTTCTTTGGCTACCTGCCATTCGGTGTGCTGGTATGGGTGGTCTTTATCTGGGCAGGCAAGGTGTTTGGCTTTGATTCCAGTATTGAACTGGAGCAGAAGCCCTAAGCTGTTGCGCTGTTAAAGAAAAGGCCGACTGAATGTCGGCCTTTTTTTATCTGCTGAAAAGCTTGGCTACTGCCATTGCCGGCTTAACATGAAGTGCAAAAACAAGGCTTCATTGCGCAGCTGGGCATTGCCAAATGGCATTTCACTATTGTTATAGTTCACTTTCACTACCGGCGAGTATTCAAAACCTCCGGTCAGTGTCCATTCCGGGGTGAATTTATAAGCTGCCCCTGCCGTGTAATGATGTTCCAGGATACCTGCAATGAATGGCGTGGTTGTGGCACGTGGCATCGGGTTTTTGCCATAGTTGTAGCCCGCATACAAGGTGGTCTTGGGATTAATGTCATAAGCCAATCCCAATGCGATGACCACCTGATTGTGCCAGTCCAGGCGATTGGTGGAAGATATTTGTGCTGGCGCAAAACCACTGTCAGGTTGTTTTGCTGTGAGCGTGGTGGATTTGATGGCATCAGCCCAATTGATCCAATTGACCTTGAAAGCCAAGAGTAGATCGTTCTCTGGTTTCCAAGCCAGGCCCAGTGCGATTTCTCTAGGCGTTGCAAACCCTTCCAGCTTGGCATCATCATACTGAAATGTTTGAGGGCCGACATTGAGCGAGAAACTACCTCCAGTCAACGGCAGCTTGGTTTTTTCAGTATAGGCAGCGCCAAAAGTGAGCGTGGGGCTGAGCTTATATTGCAAGCCAAGCTTGAAATTGGGGCGTACACCATCGGCATCCTTAAGCTTGATTCCGCCTATGCCGGGTGTGTCTCGATACAAGGATTGCTGGATGCTGGCATAAGTCAGCCCAATGGTCGTCCCTAGCGACAAGCGCTCAGTCACTTGGCAGCCAATACCCACGCCGATTTTGGCAATGCCAAACTTAGCGGAGAAGTTATCCTGATTATCCTGTGCTGTATTGACGTTGCGGAATACGCCGCCAGCACCGCCTTGCACAAAAGTGCCAACGCCTGCGCCACAACTAGTATCGGCAATGGATTGAGCGTATCCGCCGCCGCCGAGTGGTGTATAGCGGTTGGAGGCATGCACATCACTGCCGTATTGGTCCGCGTGGGATAAATCCAGGGTACGTAATACGCTGCCAAAACCATTGAATACCTTGCCATTGATCTGGGCCAAACCTGCCGGGTTGGTATTAATCGCCGAACTATCGCGAGCCACCGCGACATCGGCACCACCCATCAACAGTGACTCAGCACCAAAACCGATCAGGTTAAAGCCGTTGGTGGCATGGGCAGGCAATGCCAGTGTGAATAACAAGGTAGCCGCTCCCCGGCCTGCTTGTTGCGCCAATTGACGCTTTTGTTTGCTTATCATGAAATAATTGCCTGATTTATCAGTTAATTTTATAAATTTTTCATATGTTTTGATCATGGTGACAGCGTTACAAGGTAAAATGCCGACGCTATGGAATCACCACGTTTAATCAGTGCTTATCGCCCTTATTGGGCCAAGCGCTTCGGTACTGCCCCCATTTTACCCATGACACGCGCTGAAATGGAAAAATTGGGCTGGGATAGTTGCGACATCATTCTTGTCACCGGCGATGCTTATATTGATCACCCGAGTTTCGGCATGGCCCTGGTGGGCCGCTTGCTGGAGGCTCAGGGTTTCCGCGTTGGTATTATTGCCCAGCCAGATTGGCAATCTGCCGACCCGTTCCGCGAGCTGGGCAAGCCTAACCTGTATTTTGGTATCACCGCTGGCAATATGGATTCCATGGTGAATCACTACACAGCGGACAGAAAAATACGTTCCGATGATGCCTATACACCTGGTGCGGTAGCAGGCAAGCGCCCTGATCGCGCCATTCTTGTCTATTCCCAGCGTTGCCGAGAAGCTTTCCCTGGCGTGCCACTGGTGATAGGCAGCATTGAGGCTTCCTTGCGTCGCATCGCCCATTATGACTATTGGTCAGACAAAGTCAGGCGTTCCGTGCTGGTGGATTCCAAGGCCGATCTGCTGATTTACGGCAACGCGGAGCGGGCATTGGTTGAGATCAGCCATCGCATCGCCAAGGGCGAACTCGTGAGTGAGATTACCGATGTGCGTGGAACCGCTTACCTGCGCAAGCAGGTGCCCGAGGGATGGGAGGAGGTATCTTCCACTGCGCTGGATCGTCCAGGCAAGATCGACAAGCCGGTTGACCCTTATGCGATGGAGCCTGCCATGGAGCAAACGGGCGAATCCTGCGCTTCTACAGCGGCTGCCGCTGCGAATAGCGGCCTGGAGCCTGGCGTGCAGGCCATTACCATCGTACGCAAACCGAACAAGCCCAAGGCTGAACGTAGCAGGCAATTCATCCGCTTGCCTGCATTCGAGGAAGTTGCTAAAGACCCGGTGTTGTACGCACATGCTTCGCGCGTACTGCACCTGGAAGCTAACCCCGGCAATGCTCGCGCCCTGGTACAACGGCATGGTGACCGTGAAGTCTGGCTGAATCCGCCGCCGATTCCCTTGACCACCAAGGAGATGGACTACGTTTACGACCTGACTTATGCTCGCACGCCGCATCCTGCCTACCAAAACGAACGTATCCCCGCCTGGGAAATGATACGGTTCTCGGTCAACATCATGCGTGGTTGCTTTGGTGGTTGTACTTTCTGCTCAATCACAGAGCACGAAGGGCGTATTATCCAGAGCCGTTCCGAAGCGTCCATCCTCAAGGAAATCGAGGAGGTGCGCGACAAGGTGGAGGGGTTCACTGGCACCATCTCCGATTTGGGTGGGCCTACGGCCAATATGTACCGTCTTGCTTGCAAGAGCGAGACGATAGAAAAGAATTGCCGCAAACTGTCTTGCGTGTTCCCGGGCATCTGCGAAAACCTCAATACCGATCACTCGCACCTGATCCAGCTATACCGCAAGGCACGGGCGATTCCTGGCATCAAGCGCATCCAGATTGGCTCTGGCCTGCGCTATGATCTTGCAGTGAAATCGCCGGAGTATGTCAAAGAGCTGGTGCAACATCATGTGGGCGGTTACCTCAAGATCGCGCCTGAGCATTCCGAAGAGAATGTGCTCACCAAGATGATGAAGCCCGCGATGACGGCTTATGACGAGTTCAAGGCCATGTTCGAGCAATTCTCGCGTGAGGCGGGTAAGGAGCAATACCTGATCCCTTACTTCATTGCGGCGCATCCTGGCACCACGGATGAAGATATGCTCAACCTGGCGTTGTGGCTGAAGAAATACGATTTCAAGCTTGACCAGGTGCAGACGTTTACACCTACTCCCATGGCGATGGCTACGGCCATGTACCACTCGGGCAAAAACCCCTTGCGCAAGGTGACGCATGACAGTGAAGACGTGCCTATCCCCAAGGCCAGTGGTGTGCGCCGTTTGCATAAGGCTTTTATCCGCTATCACGACCCCAATAACTGGCCTATGCTGCGCGAAGCCCTGAAAAAAATGGGCCGTGAAGACTTGATCGGTAACGGCAAGAAGCACTTGGTGCCAGCTTGGCAGCCCATCTTGCCCAAGGAGCAGGCCAAGGCCAATGGCAGCCGCCGTGCTACCAAGCCTGTGGCGGCCTCCCCACGCCCGGCAAGCCGTGCACCTATGTCTGGCAAGCAGCATGCCCCGGCCCAGCGCTCCGGCAAGCCAGCGCGCAAGCCTGGTCGTCCATAACACCAGGTATTTGGTATGCGTTGCAAATACAGCCTCACAAGTTTCTTCTTGCGAGGCTTTTTTTTCCTGCTTTGTTGGTGTTCTGCGGTTGCCTTGGCTGCAGGCGATGGCATGCTGTGGAAAGTGCAGGCAGAAAATGGCACGACCAGTTATTTATTTGGCACCATTCACGTCGATGATGCCAGGGTTACTGCATTGGCAGAGCCTGTCAATGTAGCGCTGGCAGCAGCCGACTTGTTCATGATGGAAGTCTTGCCTTCCGGCGATATGTCACCTTACCTCATGCAGGGTAGTTTAGAGCAGCTCTTGACCCAGGCCGAACTAGAGCAAGTCTATGCAGCGGCGGAATTTCATGGTCTGCCGCGTGAGATGGCGCTACGCATGAAGCCGTGGTTGCTTGCCATGGTGTTTGATTTGCCCGTGGCGCAATCGCCTTATACCCTGGATATCCAGCTTTACCTGCAAGCGCAGCGCACAGGTAAAAAGATCAAGGCATTGGAAACTCCGCAAGCGCATTTTGCGGCATTGGAGAGTATTTCACTGGATGAGCAGTTGCTGATATTGCGCAGTGTGCTCAAACGTAGCCAGGCGCAAAAAGAAAAAGATTTTGAGCTATTGATCCAGGCTTATCTGTCAGGGGATATTCATCAGGTCGCGGCACTGGATGCCGAAATGACTGCAGATGATTTGCCAGCTGGCCTGTGGGAGAAGCTGCGCGTCAAACTGCTGGACGAGCGTAATATGCACATGGCTGAGCATATTGCGGCTGTTGCAGGCCAGCAGTCAGTATTTGTTGCTGTCGGTGCTGCGCACTTGCCCGGTGAGCGGGGGATTATAGATTTGCTCAATCGCGCTGGTTGGGTGGTCACTCCCGTCAAATAACGTAGACCATACTCACTGGCTTTTCATGACGCCAAGCACGTTATAATCAGTTCATCCTCTCCACCATGGAGCCATCATGGCTGACCGTATCAATCTGCGTCCACTAGAGCGTAATGATCTACATTTTGTGCACAAACTCAACAATAACGACACCATCATGCGCTATTGGTTTGAAGAGCCTTATGAAGCCTATGATGAACTAGTCGCCTTGTATGACAGGCATATTCATGACCAGAACGAGCGGCGCTTCATCATTGAGCTGGAAAATGGGGAGCTTGCAGGGCTAGTCGAGCTGGTCGAGATTAACTATATCCATAGACGTGCGGAATTCCAGATCATCATTGCACCCGATTACCAGGGCAGGGGGTTGGCCAAGTCAGCCACGCGTATTGCAGTGGGCTATGCTTTCAGGGTGTTGAACCTGCATAAGGTGTACCTGGTGGTAGATGAGGAAAACCAGGCGGCGATTCATATCTATGAAACGTGCGGTTTTGAGGTGGAAGGCCAGTTGAAACAGGAGTTTTTCTCCAATGGCTCTTACCGCGATGCCTTGCGTATGCGCTTGTTGCAGGATGATTACCTGCGCCATGTTGGCCCAGCTCCGGTCGATGCTTCTGTATTGCGGGAGTGGCAGGATCATTGACCCTGCCGTGCTTGGTATGGCAATCAGCTTATGAGACCAGTTTCAGGCCGATGATGGAGGCGATCAATAGCAGCAGGAACAGTATGCGCAGCGTGCCCGCTGGATCGCCAAATAGCCAGATGCCGATGAGGGCTGTACCACAAGCGCCAATGCCGGTCCAGATGGCATAAGCCGTGCCGAGTGGAATGCCTTGCAATGCCTTGGTCAACATGGCAAAACTCAGGATGGTAAAGAAGATAAAGCCTAGAGTCGGTAAAGGCTTGCTGAAGCTATCCGACATTTTCAGGCAGGTGGTGAAGCCGATCTCGAACACGCCTGCTAGCAATAGATATATCCACGACATAGACAACCCTTTCATATGACTCGGGTCGTCCCGTGATAATCAGTGATGATGGGGTCGTCCCCATCATATGGATACTGGGAGAAGGCTCCACCCAGTAAAAACGTGAAGATATTTTTTCACGCAAGGACATGCCTGTCAAATCACGGGCTGTCTCGGGATATTTAAGATCGCTAGCTTATTGCATATATCTATTGCTCAACAAGATACAAATTCACCAATAAACACCATGACAGATGGTGAGGGAAGGGAGCGTGCTAGGCCGAAAATTTCGACGCCTGTGCCTCAATCGTTTCAATCGCCATGTCGAAATCCATCGATTTGTCGAAAAAGTGCTCCACGCCCAATGCATTTGCCATCTGGCGATATTGTGGGTAGGCATGATTGGTCAGGATCAGGTACGCGGGGCGGGGAAATGGAAAGTTAGGCTGTTGCGTGGCCTTGATCACTTCAAAGCCATTACCTTGGGCAAGCTCAATATCCACCAGCAGCAAGTCGAATGGCTGTTGGTAGAGTTGGGTAATAGCTTCTTCCTGGCTCAATGCCACACCTTCAAAGGATAAGCCGCTACAGTCAGACAGCATGTCCA
>VFQQ010003361.1_pt1 | contig 15734 bp, 11 predicted proteins | sample 3512341 | NCBI WGS metagenome assembly VFQQ01 (sample SAMN10412373, study PRJNA504923) | tailings metagenome | isolation source: Relicate 2 Philex TSF1 revegetated site | place: Philippines: Tuba, Benguet | collected 2017-08-29 | reverse complement strand
TGCCACAGCAAAGCAAGGCCGGAGAGCGCGAGGCCGTTTCGGAACACACCCACGATGAGCGCTCCGAACAGCGTGCCGATGATCGAACCGCGTCCGCCGAAGAGCGACGTGCCGCCGATCACCACGGCGGTGATGGAGTCGAGGTTGGCCGTCTGCCCGGCCTGCGGGCTGACGCCGCCGATGCGGCCCATCAGCACCCAGGCGGCGATGGCACAGATGAGGCCCGCCAGCGCATAGACCGCCAGCAGTACGCGGTTGGTGTTGATGCCCGAGAGCCGCGCCGCATCCGGATCGTCGCCGGTGGCGTAGACGTGGCGGCCAAAAGCGGTGCGCCCGAGAATGTAGCTGAGGATGACCGCGAGCACGATCATCAGCACCGACCCATACGTGACCACCCAGCCGCGCAGCCAGCTGAGATCCATGCCGAAGAAGAGGCCGATATCGTAGAGCTTGAACAGCTTGCCGAGCCACAGGAGATAGGACGCCGTCGCCTCCATGTCCTGCGAGCGGATGGTCTCGCTGTTGGAATAGAAAGTGTTGAGCGCCCCGAAAATGCTCCACGTACCCAGCGTCACGATAAAGGGCGGCAACCGCAGCGCCGTGACGAGAATGCCGTTGAGCGCGCCGCAGGCGAGGCCGGCGAGCAGCCCGAGCGGAAAGCTCAGCAGCACGATGACGAAGGGATCGATCGAAATGCCGGTCGTGGCCTGGATCCACTGCACGATCACCGGCGCGTAGACGACCGCCGTGCGCCCCATGACCACGTGACAGAGGATCATGATCAGGCCGACGCTGAGATCGATGCCGGCGGTGAGGATCACCAGCGTCTGCGCCATGCCCAGGATGGCCACGATGGTCACCTGCTGCAGCACCACCGACAGGTTGAGCGGCGACAGGAACTTGCCGGGCGCGGCGATGGTGAAGATCACCACGCCGATCAGCAGCACGATCAGCGGGATCGATGTGGGATAGGAGTGGAGGAAGGATTGCAGGTGCCGGATCGGGCTCTTGCGGTCTTCATCGAAGCTCGCGACCTCGGTGGCACTGCCCTTCAGTCCCCGTTCGGCGGTGGCCGAACCGGTGGCGTCGTCGCTCATACGTCCCTCTCCCCTAAGGACTGCGTAACAGGCTGGCAGCCCCCGAGGGTCGGGGACTGCCTCTTGTCGTCAAGCGATGCTTAGCCCCAGCAGAGCTCGGCGCCCTTGGTGGTGTCAATCGAGTCGACGCCCGCAACCGGCTTGTCGGTGACCAGCGTGGCGCCGGTATCGAGGAAGCCCATGGCCGGATCGATCTCGGGCAGTTTGCCGGAGGCGATCGCTTCGAGGGCCATGGCGGCCATCTTGAGCGGATACTGCTGGCTGGTGGCGCCGATCACGCCGGCCTTCACGTTGGCCACGCCCGGGCAGCCGCCGTCGACCGACACGATCATCACCGAGCCATCGTCCTTGCCGACGGCCTTCAGTGCTTCCCAGGCGCCGGCGGCGGCGGGCTCGTTGATGGTGTAGACCACGTTGACGTTCGGGCACTTCTGCAGCGCGTTTTCCATCGCTGTACGACCCTTTTCCTGGTCGCCCTGGCTGATTTCATGCGTACAGATGCGCGGATCATCTTCGTCGCCGTACTTGTTGGGGTCCTTCACGTCGATGCCGAAGCCGGCCATGAAGCCCTGGTCGCGCAGATAGTCGACGGTCGGCTGGTTGGTGGCGAGATCGAGGAACACGATCGACGCGTCCTTGGCCTTGTCACCCAGCGTGCCGGCGGCCCACTTGCCGATCAGTTCACCGGCCTTGCGGTTGTCGGTGGCGAAAGTGGCGGTCGCCGCGTCCATCGGGTCGAGCGGCGTATCGAGCACGATCACCATCAGGCCAGCATCCTTCGCCTTCTGGATGGTCGGCACGATGGCTTTCGAGTCCGACGGCACGATCGCGAAGCCCTTAGCACCGGCCGAGATCAGGTTCTCGATCGCGGCCACCTGGCCGTCATTGTCGCCGTCGAACTTGCCGGCGGCAGTGATCAGCGTCAGGCCCAGTTCCTTGGCCTTGGCTTCGGCGCCTTCGCGCATCTTGACGAAGAAGGGGTTGGTCTCGGTCTTGGTGATCAGGCCGACGGTATCGGCGGCGAACGCGGTGCCGGCCATCGAGGCGAGCACGACGGCGCCGGCCAGCGTGGCCTTGAACAGATTCAATCCCATAAGTTCCTCCCAATGGGTGTTTCCCTTGGCCGGCCGCCGGCTCTCTCCTCCGGACACGACAGACCCCGGTCCAGGCGGGCAAAGCCGCCTCCTCCAGACCGTGGAAGGGAGTTTCAGCGCAACGGCTTCGGCCTGTCAATTAAATTAATCCAGTTGATTTATTAATTGACTTGGCGTGTCGCATGGTTCCAAAGTCGCAGCAGGGAAAAGACGGAAACCCATGTAATCGATTGCACTTTCGGCGCCGGTCGGGTGATATGACCATCCATCACGCCGCTGCCCGTCCCGGGCAAATCCGTGCAATCGTTAAGGAGTTTGCGCTTGGCCGGGAGAGCCGACGGGGAGAAGACTGCACGCCCCGGTGCCTCGTCGCGAGGCACCAACCAGACCGGTGTGCGCCTCTACAACGAGCGGCTGGTGCTCTCGTTGATCCGCCTGCACGGCCAGTTGCCCAAGGTCGACATCGCCCGAATGACAGGGCTGTCGCCACAGACCATCTCGATCATCATGAACCAGCTGAGCGACGACGGCCTGCTCTTGAAGGGCAGCCCCAGTCGCGGCCGCATCGGCCAGCCGTCGGTGCCCTATTCGCTCAACCCCAACGGCGCGCTGGCCTTCGGCCTGAAGGTCGGCCGGCGCAGCGTCGACCTCTATCTGATCAACTTCACCGGCCAGATCCTGTTCGCGCTGCACAAGATCTACCCCTACCCCACGCCGGACGGCATCCGGCAGTTCGCGCGCGACGGCATCGACGAAATCCTCGGGCAAATGCCGAAACACCTCGTCGAGCGCATCGCGGGCCTCGGCATCGCTGCCCCCTACGAGATGTGGACCTGGCACGAGGAGATGGGTGCGCCGAAGGACCAGATCGACGCCTGGCGCGTGATCGACATTCGCGCCGAGATCGCCGAAATCTGCGCCTGGCCGGTCTATTTCGCCAACGACATCACCGCCGCCTGCGCCGCCGAGCTGATGTTCGGGCGTGGTGGCGAACACATCGACTATCTCTATGTTTTCATTGGCTCGTTCATCGGCGGCGGACTGGTGCTGGATGGCCATCTGTTCCCCGGCCGCACGCAGAATGCGGGGGCGTTGGGCTCGATGCCGGCCCAGCCCGGCGGAGTCGCCAGCGGCAAAACACTACAGCTGATGAACGTCGCGTCGATCTACGTGCTCGAGCGCAAGCTGATGGAAGCGGGCCGCAACCCCGATGTGCTCTGGCAGTCGCCCGACGACTGGGGCGACGACCTCGGCCCGGCACTCGACGAGTGGATCGGCGAGGTGGCGCAGAGCCTCGCCTTCTCGATCATCGCCGCCGTGGCGGTGATCGACGTCGAAACCATCATCATCGACGGCGCCTTCCCCACCGCGGTGCGCGAGGCGATCATCGCCCGCACCCGGCAGACCATCGCCGGCATCAATCGGCAGGGGCTGTCGAGCTTCCAGCTGATCCCCGGCAGCATCGGCAATGCGGCCCGCGCGATGGGCGGCGCCAGCCTGCCGCTGCTGGCGAATTTCACCCAGGACCGCGAAGTCCTGTTCAAGGAAAACACCCCGCCAGCGCCGAAAATCGCGGCGGCGCAGTAACCATCCGGCAAGTGCATCCTTCTAGGATGAGGTGCACTTTGTTGTCGCTTTACGGATGAGCAATGCCGTTGAAGGCCGAGTTTCTGGGTCGCTGGCAATTTCAGGCCAGTGTCCTGGCGCCTGTCGTGCTGTCGCTGCTGGTAACGGCCGCGACGGTGCTGGCGTTCGTCCTGTGGTCTTCCGGCGACCTCGACGACCGCAGCCTGCAGCGCGAAATGAAGCTCGCCAGCCACATCCTCGTCGAGGAAGCGAGCAAGATTCCGCATGACCAGAAGAGCGTCGCCATCTGGGACGATGCGGTGGTCAACACCAAGCTCCAGTTCAATTTCGCCTGGGTGGACAACAACCTGGGTAGCTGGATGTACAGCTATTTCGGACACAACCGCGCCTTCGTCCTGAACGACGCCGACAAGCCGATCTACGGCATGGAACAGGGCAATGTGGTCAACCCCGACCTGTTCACCGTCGACGCCGCGGTCTACCTGCCGCTGGTCAAGAAGCTGCGCGACCTGATCGCCGCCGGCGCCCTAGACCAGTTTGCCCGGGACGGCGTCTATCCCTCGGTAACCGAGATCACCTCCGTCGCCAACACACCGGCGATCGTCTCGATCCTGCCGATCATCAGCGACACCGGCCTGCACAAGCAGGCGCGCGGCACGGAATACCTGCATGTGAGCGTGGTGTTTCTCGATGCACTGTTCGCAGACCGGTTGGCCGACAATTATCTGCTGACCGACGCCAATTTCACCCGCGAGGCGAGCCGGAACACCGACCGTGCCGTGTTCCCGATCCTGTCATCGACCAGCCGCATCGTCGGCTTCTTCGAGTGGACGCCGGAAGATCCCGGTCGGCTGATGCTGGCCCGCACCGGCCCGGCATTGGCCGGCGGCTTCGTCTTCGCGGCGATCCTCGTGTCACTGCTGCTCTACCGGCTGTGGCGCTCGTCGAGCGCGCTCGAAGCCGGCCGGCTGGCGGCGCAGCACCAGGCCACACACGACCCGCTGACCGGCCTCGCCAACCGCACCCGCTTTGACGACATCATCGGCCGCACGCTGATGGCGCGTCGATCCTACGATCAGGGCGTGGCACTGCTGATGCTCGACCTCGACCGCTTCAAGCAGGTCAACGACACGCTCGGCCACCAGTCCGGCGACGACCTGATCCGCGCCGTCGGGCAGCGGCTCAAGGCACTGATCGGACCGCACGACACGCTCGCCCGCCTCGGCGGCGACGAGTTCGGCGTCATCCACTTCTCCAAGGGCGGCCTCGCCGATCACCTAGCGCTGAGCCAGCGCATGATCGAAGCCATCGGCAAGCCGTTCGAAATCTTCGGCAGCGAGGCGTTCGTCGGCGTCAGCATCGGCGTGGTGGTGATCGGCGAAAGCGACTCGGACCGCCGCGAGATCACCCGCAAAGCCGACATCGCCCTCTACGAGGCCAAATCCTCCGGCCGCAACCGCGCCATCGTCTACGAAGAGGCGATGGACGAGCTGCTGCAGAACCGGCACACCATCGAGGCCGAACTGCGCGAGGCCCTGCGTCGCACCGACCAGCTCTCGGTCGCCTTCCAGCCGCTGATCTCGCGCGAGACCGATGCGGTGAACGGCGCCGAAGCACTGGTGCGCTGGACGCACCCGCGGCTCGGCCGCGTCTCCCCCGCCCACTTCATCCCGGTGGCCGAAAGCACCGGCCTGATCGAAGCCATCGGCGAGTTCGTGCTGCGCAAGGCCTGCGAACTGGGCGCCCGCTTCCCGGGCCGCACCATTGCAGTCAACATCTCGCCGGCCCAGCTCCGCAATCCCAAATTCGCCGAGCGCCTATTCGACCTGCTGGTGGAAACCGGCATGTCGCCATCCGATCTCGAGCTCGAGATCACCGAGAGCATCCTGCTCGACGACGAGCAGGTGGCCGCCGCGTCGCTTCGCACCTTCCGCGGCGCCGGCATCCGCATCGCGCTGGACGATTTCGGCACCGGCTATTCGTCGCTGAACTACCTCAAGCGTTACCCCGTCGATTGCATCAAGATCGACCGTTCATTTGTCAGTCAGCTAGAAGACGGAAGTGTGTCCGTCGCCATTGTCCAGGCCATGGTGACGCTCGCCCATGCCCTCGAAATCGAGGTCACCGCCGAAGGCGTAGAGACCGAGGAACAAAAGCGAATCCTCGCCCAGATGGGCTGCAACACCTTCCAGGGCTTCCTGCTATCCGCGCCGGTCCCGCCCGCCGAAATCGAGCAGATCTTCACGCACGCCGAAACCACCGCGAGCCGCGTCGCCTGAGGCTTCAGCCGACCGCCGAGAGCACGGCTTCGAGCCGCGCCTCGCGCTGCTTGAGGCCGGTGCGGTGATCGGGCACCGACGCCCAGAGATCCGCCAGCTTGCCGTTATCGAAAAGCTTGAACAGGCATGGCGCAATGTAGCTCTGGCGGCAGATCGCCGGCGTGTTCTGCAGGAACGCCGCCACCTGCTTGGTGACCCCGGTCACCTGCCGCTTCCGCGCCGTCGGCGACGTGCCCGGTTCGAGCTTGGCCAGCGCCTCGGCAGCCAAGGCGCTGGCATGGAGTGTGCGGAAATCCTTCGCGGTGACGGTCGCCCCGGAAATCTCCTTGAGATAGCCGTTGAGCTGCTCGGTGCGGATCGCCCGCGCCTTGCCCTCGTCATCCCGATACATCAGCAGCCGCTTGCCCGGTATGCTCTTCACCCGGGTGATCGCCTCAGCCAGCGCGGCGTCGGTCAGGGCGTATTCGGCCGTCTTGCCGCTCTTAGCGGGGAAGCTGATGGCGATCTCATCGCCCTTCACCTTCGCGTCGCGTGTGAACATCGTGCCGGCGCCGCGCGTGCCATGGGCGTCGAGGTAACGCTCGCGCCCCACCCGCATCGCCGTGCGATCGATCAGCGCCACGCCGATCGCCAAGGCCAGCGTCTTCGAACCGGTGTCTGCGGAAAGATCGTCGCGCACGCGCCGACGCAGTCGCGGCAATGCCGAAGCCAGCAGCGCCAGCTGCTTCTGCTTCTTGCGCGTGCGACGCAGTTCCCAGTCGGGGTGGTAGATGTACTGAACCCGGCCGGCTTCATCGAGGCCGCAGACCTGGATATGCGCCTGCGGCTCGGCTGCCAGATGCACATCCCGCCAGGCCGGCGGAATGGCGAGATGCTTGGCCCGTGAGCGAAACGCCGCATCGCCGAAGGGCTTGCCCTCGGCATCGACGAACGCATAGCCCCTGCCCCGCCGGCGGCGCTCGATCACGAGATCGCCGCGGCTCACGTGCTTCAGTCTTGCCATGATGTCTGTGCTTTACGCGCCGGGCACCTGCGCCGGGCCGGGGGCAAAGCCGAAGAACACCAGGTAGATCAGCAGGAAGGCGACGATGATGCCGCCCAGCGACCACCACAAGACGCGCGAATTCATCATGCGACCGTTGCCCTGTCGGGTCTCGTTCGTGGTCTTGCCGGCGTCATAGGTCCTGGTCATGACGACCTCCCGTAAAACTTTGATTTGCCAAACCAACGTCTGCCTTGCCACGGCGGTTCCAGCGCCCCTTGACCGCGACGGGGCAATCCGAGACGGTGACGCGGGGACTCATTCCATCGTGTGTCCGGCAATATGACGTCGACTGAACTACTGACCCGGATGATCAAGGCCGGCGCCGGCGAGGCGCCAGCCGACGTCGTCGTCAAGAATGTGCGGCTGCTCGACGTCATTACCGGCGCGATCACGCATACGGACATCGCCATCGTCGGCGACCGTATCGTCGGCACGCACGGCTACTACAACGGCCACCGGCTGATCGAAGGCGAGAACCGTTTCGCCGTGCCGGGCTTCATAGACACCCACCTGCACATCGAATCCTCGCTGATCACGCCGCTCGAATTCGACCGCTGCGTGCTGCCCTATGGCGTCACCACGGTGATCTGCGACCCGCACGAGATCGCCAACGTGCTGGGCGCCGAGGGCATCCGCTATTTCCTCGAATGCGCCGAGCGGACGGTGATGGACATCCGCGTCAACCTCTCGAGCTGCGTGCCTGCCACCGGCTTCGAAACCTCCGGCGCGCGACTGGAAATTGCCGACCTCGAACCCTTCCGCCGCCACCGCAAGGTGATCGGTCTGGCGGAGGTCATGAATTTCCCCGGCGTGCTCGCCGCCGATCCCGGCATGCTGGCCAAGCTTGCCGCCTTCCAGGGCGGGCACATAGACGGCCATGCGCCGCTGCTCACCGACAAGCCGCTGAATGGCTATCTCGCCGCCGGCATCCGCACCGATCATGAAGCGACGACTGCCCGCGAGGCGCGCGAAAAACTCGCCAAGGGGATGGCCATCCTCATCCGCGAAGGCTCGGTCAGCAAGGATCTGGACGCCCTCGCCGAAGTGCTGGACGAGAACACGTCGAGCTTCGTAGCGCTGTGCACGGACGACCGCAATCCACTCGACATCGAGGAGGAAGGACACCTCGACTCCTCCATCCGCCGCCTCATCAAGAAAGGCCGGCCGCTGCACCATGTCTATCGCGCCGCCAGCCATTCGGCTGCCCGCATCTTCGGGCTCACGGACCGCGGCCTCGTCGCGCCCGGCTGGCGCGCCGATATCGTGCTGGTCGACCGGCTGGAGGATTGCTCAGTCAGCGATGTGCTGACCGGCGGCCGCCTCGTCCGCCCCGAACTGTTCGAGTCCCGCTATCCGGTGACGGCCGTGGGCCTTGCTTCAATGAAGGCCAAGCCGGTGACGGCTGATACCTTCATCACCCCGGCCAATCCCGCCCGCAATGAAACGCCGGTGATCGGCGTGACGCCCGGCAAGATCATCACCCGCCGCGAAGGCGCCGTGCTGGAAGTCAGCGACAAGGGCCTGCTTCCCGATTTCGGCGCCGACATCATCAAGGTCGCGGTGATCGAGCGGCACGGCAAGAACGGCAATATCGGCCGCGGCTTCGTCACCGGCTTTGGTCTGACCCGTGGCGCCATCGCCTCGTCTGTTGGCCACGACAGCCACAACATCACGGTGGTGGGCGCCAACGATGTAGACATGGCGGTGGCGGTCAACCGGTTGATCGCGCTCGGAGGCGGCTTCGTCGTCGCTGAGGACGGCCACGTGGCCGCCGAACTGGCCCTGCCGATCGCCGGCCTGATGAGCCTGCTGCCGTTCGAAACGGTCGCGGAGAAGCTTCACGTCCTGCGCGATGCCGCCAAGGTGCTTGGCTGTATCCTGCCGGAGCCATTCCTGCAGGTGGCGTTCCTGGCGCTGCCGGTGATTCCTCACCTCAAGATCACCGATAAGGGAATGTTCGATGTCGACAGGTTCGCGTTGATCGAATGAGTATCGCCAGCCGCCTCCTCGCCCGGGCCTACAGGCTTCCCAAGCGGCGGAGCGGCGCCACCCGCCATCGGGGCCTGATGCTGCCGATGCGCGATGGCATCGAGCTCGAAACCGACCACTACGCCCCGAAACTGCCAGGCGCCCACCCCACCCTGCTGATGCGCCTGCCTTACGGCATGCGTGGTTTCGGCACGGTGGCGGAGGTCTATGCCGAACGCGGTTTCCACGTCGTGCTGCAATCGTGCCGCGGCACCGGGAAGTCCGGCGGCGAGTTCGACCCGCTGATCCATGAGCGCAATGACGGGCTCGACACCCTGAGCTGGATCAAGTCGCAGCCCTGGTTCGACGGCCGGCTGGGCACCTCCGGCCCGAGCTATCTCGGCTATGCGCAATGGGCGATTTGCGATGCGCTGCCCAAGCATGCCGCCATGGCCACCAAGGTGACCAGCGCCGAGTTCAAGTCCGTGGTCTTCCCCGGCGGCGCCTTCCATCTGGGACTGTGGCTGTCGTGGCTGCAGGTGGTGGAAGGCATCCGTTACAACCCGGTCGACATGTTCCGCCGCATGATCTCCGGCGGCGTCGAGGCGCGCACGCTGGCCGCCAGCATGAGGCTGCCGCTGATCGACGCCGACAAGCGCGTCACCGGCCATGTGGTGCCGTTCTGGAAACGCTGGATGACCGAGGCGGTGGGCAACGACGCCTTCTGGGAAGCCATCGATCATACGCACCGATTGGGCTCACGCACGCCGCCCAACCACTTCATCTCCGGCTGGTACGACTTCATGCTTGACCAGCTGCTGCGCGATTACACGACACTGGTCGACATGGGGCAGACGCCCTATCTGACCGTCGGCCCGTGGACCCACGTCACCAGCGAACTGCAGGGCGAAAGCATCAAGGAAACGCTGACGTGGATGCGCGCCCATTTACTCGGCGATCGCAGCGGGCTGCGCGAAAAGCCGGTGCGCATCCACATCTCCGGCCTCGACCAATGGCGCGAATTCGAGAGCTATCCGCCCGGCATCCCCGACACGCAGCTCTGGCATGTGCATCCCGATGGCGTGCTGTCGCAGCGGCCGGTGAAGGCCTCGAACGCCGATACCTACACCTATGATCCACGCAAGCCGACGCCGGCCGTCGGCGGCGCCATGTTCGCCTTCAAGGGCGCGGGCGCAGTCGACAACGCCAGGCTGGAAGCTCGCGAGGATGTGCTGACCTATACGTCCGAGCCATTGTTCGGCCCGGTCACCATCATCGGCAATGTGCGCGTGACGCTCTATGCCCGCGCCAGCCTTCCCAATGCCGATTTCTTCGTACGGCTCTGCGATGTCGACGAGAAGGGACTCTCGACCAATATCTGCGATGGCCTGATCCGGATGACCTCGGCCGCACCGGCGGTGGTGGACGATATCTGGAAGCTGAACTTCAAGCTGCACGCGACGGCGCACTGCTTCAAACAAGACCATCGCCTGCGTCTGATCATCGCCAGCGGCGCGCATCCGCGCTTTGCCCGCAACACCGGCACCGACGAACCGATCGGCGAGGCCACCAAGCTGGTGCCGGCCGATATCGAGATCTTCCACGATCCGGTGCATCCGACGGCGATCCACTTGCCGGTGCACGAGGTCTAGAAACAAAAACGGCGGAGCCGAAGCTCCGCCGCGTGACAAGCTATTGCCGGTTCTTAGAGACCGGCTTCCTTGCACTGATCCACCGTCAGCGACGCCATCAGCGCCGTGAGATTGTCCGACGCGCCGCTGCTGCGTTCCGGATCGTTGTCGCCATTGGCGACCACGCTGCCGGTGGCAGTGGCGTCATCGCTCTCGTCCAGCGGTTCAGCCAGCGAAGCATTGGCGGCGGCGTTCAGCGTCGCGCACTTTTCCTGGAAGGAGCCCCACTGATCGGCAGGCACTTCGACGCCGCCGATCATCGACTGCGCGAACGCACCGCCGGAAAGGGTCAGGGCCGAAGCCAGGGCGAGCGACGAGAGCATGGTACGGATTTTCATGGGAAGGTTCCTCTTGTTCTTGTTCGGCCATGATGTGACCTGCCTTCCCAACGGCTCGATTCCGCGATGGTTGCGCAAAACGAGCCGGTCCTCACGAATTGATGATAACTGCTCTCTTATTCGCGCAATCTCATTCGCGCACAGCACCTTGGCTGGAAACACCGTTCCTAGACGATGCCAGCCCGGCGACAGTCGCGCAGACTGAACGGCACCATGCGTAGCTGGTAGGCGCTGCCGAGGTCGCCATTGTAGTCGTCGTCGTTACGATTATCGATCAGCGACTGGTTTGCCTGCGCCTCGAGCCCCTGGCAGAGCTGCCGCAGGTTCGAATACTCGCTGTCGGGGTAGACGTAATCGCCGATGACGATCTCTGCCTGAGCAGCGGTGGACGCGACGAGGGCAATGCCCAGCGAAGCCAGAAACAGACGCATATGAATCTCCTGCGAAACCTGAGCCGGCAGACAACGTCCGGCGTGTGGCTAAACCACGGCAGGCCTATGCGGGTTGCTTCACGCGCTCACGCGCCGCATGGAGCAGCGGCTCGGTGTAGCCCGACGGCTGGCTGACGCCCTCGACGGCCAGCGCCAGAGCGGCCTGGTAGGCAATCGACGACGGATTGCCCGCCATGGGCTGATAGAGCGGATCGCCGGCATTCTGCCCGTCGACCACCGCCGCCATGCGGCCGAAGATTTCCTCGACCTCCGCGCGCGTCACGAGATCGTGACGCAGCCAGTTGGCGATCGCCTGCGAGGAGATCCGGCAGGTGGCGCGGTCTTCCATCAGGCCGACATTGTTGATGTCGGGCACTTTGGAGCAACCGACACCCTGATCGACCCAGCGTACCACGTAGCCGAGGATGCCCTGGGCATTGTTCTCGACCTCGCGCGTGATGTCGGCTTTGCTCAGCTTGCTCTTGTCGAGCACCGGCATGGAGAACAGTTCGCCCAGGCCCGGGGTCGGCTGGTTGTGGCGGCGCTTCTGCGCCTCGAACACATCGACCTCGTGATAGTGCAGCGCATGCAGCGTGGCGGCGGTCGGCGATGGCACCCAGGCGGTATTGGCGCCGGCATTGGGATGGCCGATCTTGGCCTTCATCATCGCCGCCATATCGTCGGGACGGGCCCACATACCCTTGCCGATCTGGGCCTTGCCGGAAAGACCGCAAGCGAGCCCGATGAGCACGTTGCGATCCTCGTAGGACTGGATCCACTTTTCGGACTTCACGTCGTCCTTGCGCAGCACCGGACCGGCTTCCATCGAAGTGTGGATCTCGTCGCCGGTGCGGTCGAGGAAGCCCGTGTTGATGAAGAAGACCCGCTGGCGGGCAGCGTGGATCGCGGCCTTGAGGTTGGCCGAGGTGCGGCGCTCTTCGTCCATGATGCCGATCTTGATCGAGAGCGGAGCGAGCCCGAGCATCTTTTCGACGGCACCAAAAATCTCGCAGGCAAAGGCGACTTCATCCGGTCCATGCATCTTGGGCTTCACGATGTAAATGGCGCCGGTGTTCGAATTGACCTTGTCCGAGAGTGAGCAGAGCACGGTCACGGCCGCATCCATCAACCCTTCACCGATGGGATTACCCTCGGGATCGAGTACGGCCTTGGTGGTCATCAGGTGGCCGACATTGCGCACCAGCAACAGCGCGCGGCCCTTGAGGGTCAGGTCGCCGCCCTTGACGCCCTTGTAGGTGCGGTCGGCATTGAGCTTGCGGGTGAGCGGCTTGCCACCCTTCTGGAAGGTCTCGGTCAACGTGCCGTTCATCAGCCCGAGCCAGTTGCGATAGACGCCGACTTTGTCCTCGGCATCGACCGCGGCGACGGAGTCCTCGCAGTCCTGGATCGTGGTCAGCGCCGACTCCACCACCACATCGGCGAGACCAGCCGGATGCACGAGGCCGATCGGATGCTGCTTGTCGATGACGAGTTCGGCATGGAGGCCGTTGTGCTTGAGCAGGATGCGGGCGCCCTGCCCGTCGCGCGAAAAGCCGACGAACTGCGTGCCGTCCTTGAGCCTGGTCGGGCCGTTGCGGGTGTCGACGGCGAGTGCACCGATGCCGCCCGTCTCGGCCACCACATAGGCGGTGACGTCCTTGTGACTGCCCTTGGCGAGCGGAAAGGCCTTGTCGAGGAACTCGGCCGCATAAGCGACCACCGCCTCGCCGCGCTTGGGGTTGAACCCCTTGCCTACGGCGAGGTCGCCATCGCGCGAAATCACATCGGTGCCGTAAAGCGCGTCGTAGAGGCTGCCCCAGCGCGCATTGGCGGCGTTGAGCGCATAGCGGGCGTTGGAAACGGGCACCACCAACTGCGGGCCGCAGATCGAGGAAATCTCGGGGTCGAGGCCGGACGTCTCGATGGTGAAGTCGGCCGGTTCGTCGACCAGATAGCCGATATCCTTGAGGAAGCGCTGGTAGCCATCGGGATTGGACGCCACCGCCCCGTTCTTGCGGTGCCAGTCGTCGATCTGGCCCTGCAGCTTGTCGCGGATAGCCAGCAACTCACGGTTACGCAGCGCAAAATCCTTCACCAGCCCTGCAAGCCCGGACCAGAACGCCTCGGGCGTCACCTTGGTGCCGGGAATGGCTTCCTTCTCGACGAAATCCACCAGTTGCGAGTCAACCTTGAGGCCGGATTTCTCGATATAGGGCATTTAGTTCTCCAACGCAGATTTGAGCGGCTTTCCAGCCACGTAGGTCTCTGCCACCGCCCGGTCGTCACCGCAAGTCAGCAGAAGGAAGAGTTCCGCGATGAGGAAATCCACCGTTTCCATGCGGAGCGCCATCTGCGGCGTGGCGCGCGAATTGAGCACCACGATATCGGCCGCGTTGCCCGGTTTCAGCGCCCCGATCTGGTCGTCGAGGCTCATAGCCCGGGCGTTGCCGAGGGTCATGTGGTAGAACGAGCGCAGCGGCGTCAGGCGCTGACCGCGCAGCTGCAGCACCTTGTAGCCCTCGTCCATCGTCCGCAGCATCGAGTAACTGGTACCGCCGCCGACATCGGTCGCCGCCGCAATGCGAACGCCGTGCTTGTGCAAGCGGTCGTAGTCGAAGAGGCCAGAGCCGATGAAGAGGTTCGAGGTCGGGCAGAACACCGCCACCGACCGCGTCTCCGAGATCACCTCGCATTCGCGGTGGCTGAGATGGATCGCATGCCCCAGCAGCGTCCTGGGCCCGAGCAGGTGGAACTTCTCGTAGATGCCGACATAGTCGCCATAGTTCGGATAGAGCTCGTTGGCGTAGGCGATCTCTGCGAGGTTCTCGCTGACATGGGTCTGGATGTGGAGATCCGGATATTCCCGCGCCAGCGCCTCGGCCATCGCCATCTGCTCGTGCGTCGAGGTGATGGCGAAGCGCGGCGTGATGGCGTAGTGCGCACGGCCCCGGCCATGCCACCTGGCGATGCCGGCCTTGGTATCGTCGTAACCGGTCTGCGGCGTATCGAGCAGGCCCGGCGGCGCGTTACGGTCCATCATCACCTTGCCGCCGACCATCAGCATGTCGCGCCTGGCGGCCTCGCCGAAGAACGCATCGACCGATTGCGGATGCACCGAGCAATAGGCCGCGGCCGTCGTCGTGCCGTGCCGCACCAGCTCGTCGAAAAAGCGCGAGGCGATGCGCGTCGCATGCGCTTCGTCGCCGAACTTCTGTTCTTCCACGAAGGTGTAGGTGTTGAGCCATTCCAGCAGCGCGGCGGCGTAGGAGCCGATCACCTGCATCTGCGGGAAATGGATATGCGGATCGATGAAGCCGGGCACGATCAGGTGCGGCCGGTGGTCGACCACCCCGGCGCCCGGCCGGCTGGCATAGTCGCCGACTTCGGTGATCTTGCCGTCCTCGATCACCACCATGCCGTCTTCCCAGAACCGGTAGCTCTGATGATCGTCGACACCCTGCGGCTCCTCGACGAAGGTCAGCACCCGACCACGGAGGACGGTGGTCATTGCCCCGAACCCTCGCGGAACCAGGCGACCAGCATGTCGCGCTCGTCCTGCGTCATGTCGGTGACATTTCCCGGCGGCATGGCGTGGCTATAGCCGGCCTGGATGGCGATCTCTTTGGCATGGTTGGCGACCGCGACATCGGTGTCGAGATGCACGTCCTTGGGCGCCTCGTGGATGCCGTCCCAGCTCGGCGTGGCCGAATGGCACATGGAGCAGCGGCCGATGACGGTGTCGCGCACGGCCGCGAAATGCGTCGCCTCGATGAAGGGCTGCGCCGCGGCGTTGGCGACTGCCTCGCGGCTGTCGCCGAGCTTGGGGCCGGACGAGAGCCAGGCAATGAGGATGAAGATCACCACCGCAGCCAGCCACGTCCAGGTCGGGCTGCCCTTGCGGGCATGGCGGGTGTTGAACCAGTGCCGGATGATGGCGCCCTCGAGGAAGATCAGCGAGGCGATGATCCAGTTCCACTGCGTGGCGAAGGCCAGCGGATAGTGGCTCGAGAGCATGAAGAAGATGACGGGCAGCGTCAGGTAGTTGTTGTGCAGCGAGCGCTGCTTGGCGATCTTGCCGTACTTGGCGTCGGGCACCCGGCCGGCCTTCAGATCCGCCACCACGATCTTCTGGTTGGGGATGATGATCATCGCCACGTTCGCCGCCATGATGGTCGCGGTGAACTCGCCCATATGCAGCATGGCG
>VFQQ010003359.1_pt1 | contig 15738 bp, 13 predicted proteins | sample 3512341 | NCBI WGS metagenome assembly VFQQ01 (sample SAMN10412373, study PRJNA504923) | tailings metagenome | isolation source: Relicate 2 Philex TSF1 revegetated site | place: Philippines: Tuba, Benguet | collected 2017-08-29 | reverse complement strand
GTTTGAAACCGGATTTGGCGGCAATGAAGGCCGCACAATTCAATTCATGTTACAGAATGTAATATTAAACAGCCGGTCGAAATATTCAGCCGAGACTTGCCGTCACGGAAACAACGAGGCGCCGTAGCGTCTTGATTGTCGAGCCATCCGCAATTCCGTCAACCAGACGCGGCCGGAAATGGCGCTGGAAGGCCTCGACGACGATCCGCGTCAAGGGGTCGAAAACACCGGTGATTTCAATACCATAACCATAAAGCGCAAGCAGGGACTGCAATTCTTCGACATTGTGCCCCGTATCGCCTTCCTGCAAAATCGATCCCCGCCGGATCGGAGATGCCGGCACGAGATGGCCGACCCCTGCGGCGTGCAGCAGCTTCCACGGAAATTTTTCGCCGGGATCGACCTTGCGACCGGGTGCCACATCCGAATGAGCCAGAATCCGTTCGGACACGATATCGTGACGGGCCACAATATCGGCGGTTAGCGCGATCACCGCCTCGATCTGGCGCTTCGGAAATGCCCTGTATCCCAGCGTATGGCCTGGATTGACGATCTCGATACCGACCGAGGCCGAGTTGAGATCGGTGTGGCCGCGCCAGGAACTCTTGCCGGCGTGCCAGGCTCTGTCGCTTTCGCGTACCATCTGCACGACCCGGCCGTCCTCGTGCACCAGATAGTGCGCAGACACCTCGCTGGCCGGATTGCACAGCCATGCTTCGGCACCCGCCCCGGTTTCCATGCCGGTGTAGTGCAACACGACCATGTCGGGCTGGAACGGGCCGCGACGCGGCCCGAAATTCGGCGATACCCTGACCTCGGCTCCAGCGTGATCGGGCGAAAAGCCGCTCATGCCGGCGCGAGATCCCGTTCGATCATCTCATACGCCGCATTGATCGCGGCGACACGCGTCGTGGCGATCTTGATGAATTCCTGCGGCAGGCCGCGTGCGATCACCTTGTCCGGATGGTTCTCGGCAACCAGCTTGCGATAGCGCTTCTTCACCTCGTCGAACGGCCGCCCGCGCTCGATACCGAGCACGACATAAGGATCGTCCGCCCCGAGATGCACATGGCGGGCAAGGATCGTCTTGTAGTGCGATTCCTCGATCCGGAAGATCTCGGACACCCGGTGCAGGAACTGGCCTTCCCGCTCGTGCAGGACACCATCGGCAGTGGCGATATGGAAGAGACCATCGAGAATGTCTTCCAGCATCATGCAGTTGGCATGACCTGACCCGCACAGGTTTGCGAGCTTTTCAGCGTAGGACTCGAAGCCGGCGACATCCTGCTTGGCCAGATCATAGAGCCGCGCCACATTGTGCGTCTCTTCCGGCGGCACTTCGAAGATTTCGCGAAACGCACGGATCTCGTCCTGGGTAACCACCCCATCGGCCTTGGCCATCTTGGCCGAAAGCGCGATCATCGCGACCGAGAAGGAGACGCGGCGACGCAATTCGGCATCACCGGAAAAGACCGTGCGCACCGCCTCGACCACCTCGGCGATGCCGGCCGAGGCGGAGGCTGAAACGCGGGCGATGAAATCGCCGATACGATCCCAAATCGACATGTGCCCCTCTTAGAACCAAGCACGTGGCGCTATCAAGGCATGATCGCGCCTATGCGTTGGTGCTGCAGCCAATCGACAACGCCGATTGGTTCCACAAGAACGGGCCGACAGTCGAAAGGTTGCGCTTTCAGGCCGGCTGTGCCGCAATGTCGCGCCCGGGCCGACGCACGGCTCTCAGCTTGCCGCTGTTGCCGCCACCGCAGAAAAACATGTCGGCGCCATCGGATTCGAGGCCGGAGACACCGGTCCCGTCCGGCATGGTCAGCTCTTCCAGGACTTCGCCGGTCAGTGGATCGATCCGCCGCAATTCGCTTGCATCACCCTGCCAGGTCCCATGCCACAGTTCACCGTCCACCCAGGTGACTCCGGTTACGAAACGGTTGGAATCGATGGAACGAATTATCCTGCCCGTCTCGGGGTCGATCTGATGGATTTTCTGGGCGCGATACTCCCCGACCCAGAGCGACCCTTCGGCCCAAGCCATTCCGGAATCGCCTCCGTTGCCCGGCGCCGGGATCGTGGCAAGCACCTTGCCGGTCTTCGGATCGATCTTGTGGATCTGGCTTTCGGCGATCTGATAGATGTTCTGGCCATCGAATGCGGTGCCGGCATGGGCGATCATATCGATGGAGCGAACAGGCTCGCCGCTTCTGGGATCAAGCACATTCAGCTTGTCACCGCTGGCGAACCACACATTCTCGCCATCGAAGGTCACGCCATGCACGTCCCCCGAAAAAGGACCATATTCGCGGAGGATCTCGGCGGGGGTGGGTTTCATGATTTTCCTTCCCAAGTTGACGTTGACGAGCAGCCGTCGGCTACAGTCATCGGCGACATCCTAGCTGCCTGGCAGCGGCCCGGGGAGTAACAAGGTTGTCGGGAAGCCCGGCACCGACGGCGTCACCCACCGCAGTGCGCGCCCCTTCCCGAAGGATTGCACCTTGCCGCTGGCAGAAAGCTGTTCCAATGCCCGTTGAACCGTGCGCGGGCTGGCATCCAGGGCAATAGCCAGTGCCGAACTGGACCACGCCTCGCCATCGGCCAGAAAAGCGAGCACCGCGGCATGTTCCTCCTCGACCAGCGGCGCCAGCACCATCACCTCGCCACGCCGACGTGGCATCAGCTTGAAACCTTCGGCCGTGGCGCTGATGTCGGCCAGGCCTCTCAACTCGGCGCGCAGTCGCCCGATCTCCACCCTCAGCCGTGCACGATGCGACTCGTCGGCATCTTTGGCTCCAAAGGCACGGGACAGAAGCCGCTCGCGCGAAACGTCGCCCGGCCATGCCTCGGCCAGCCCCCGGGCCAGCGCAAACAGCACGGGGCGTGTTGCCAGCGAAACCACGGCATTGCCGGCACGCACCACGTTGCGGCAGGCATCCACCACGAACATTCCCGTCGCGAACAATTCCTCGACCTCTTCGAGCAGCAAGGGACGAGCCTTGCCTTTCGAAATCAATCGCGCGGCCGGAGTATCGATAACCAGTGCAGCACTTTCGACCTCTGTCCCAAGCGCCGGGATGCCGGCCTGTTGAGCCGCCTGCCAGGCTCGCATCAGCGCCTTGCGTGCCTCCTTCAGGCGCAGGCGCCGGATCGCGATGCCGGCAGCCGCAAGCTGCAGCGCGCTGCGCAACGACGGCGGCAGCAGCACGGGGTCGAGATCGGCGATCAGGCTTTCTGCTTCATCGAGACGGCCAATCAGCAGCAGGCGCCGTATCTCGAGCGTACGCGCAAGCGCGGCGTTCGCGTGGTCGCCATGTGTTTCCAGTGTAACCCGGGCTGTATCGAGCGCCTTGCCGGGCCAGGCGAGATCCCGCGAGACGAGCGCGATTTCAGCTTCGGCGACGATGCAGCGCGCCCGTGCGACCGCTTCCTTCGGGCCGAAGGCGCGCGCCGCGCTCTTCAGAAGCGCCTTGGCTCGGACAAGATCGCCAAGCTGCGCCATGGCGATACCGCGCAGCGCCAGCGCGGCCGCATCATCACGCAATGCTACCCGCTTCAACGCACCGAGGGGATCGCCCCGCGCAAGCGCCTGCCCCGCGGCCGTGATCAGCGAGTCCATCGAAATCCCGTCACACTTGTCACTCTCGCCATTCGATATCCGCCCCTAACCTCTCCAGGACGGTCAGCCAGTTGACCACATCGGAAAGGGACAAAGCCATGAAAATCAGACAACGCCGCGTGCTGGCTGCATTGACGGTCCTAAGCCTGGCAGCAACTGTTCCCGCCAGCCCTGCTGGAACAACGCTCGATCGCATGCCGGCAGACCTGGAAACCAGGCTGGCGCTCAGTGCTGCCCCGCCGGCCCTGCGCGGCGATGCAACTGTCTATCTGCTCGATCCGGCAAAGGGATATCAGCTCTCCAAGAAAGGCAGCAGCGGTGTCACCTGCATCGTCGAGCGCACGAGTTGGGACCTCAGCGACTTCCGCGACGACATCTACATTCCGCTTTGCTACGACGCCGCCGGCACCAGCACCTATCTGCAGCACATCATGGAGGCGGCGGCATTGCGCGCCCAGGGCATGGACGCCGACACCCTCAACGCCGAGTACCGGAAACGGTATCGGGACAAGACCTTCAAGGTTCCCGAAAAGTCGGGCGTTTCCTACATGGTGGCTCCCATCATGCGCACCATCGGGCCGCCCGACATGAAGGTGCATACCATGGCGATGCCGCATGTGATGTTCTACGCGCCGGGCATCACCAACGAGGACCTCGGCGCCAAACCCGACCTCGCGGATCCCAGCAGCCTGCTCAGCCCGTTCATCGACAGGCAGGGTGCCGCCGAACACAGCTACATCATCCAGCTCGTCGGCGATGCGGAGAAGGCAACGATCCTTGCCGACCAGAAGGCGCTGCTCGACGACCTCTGTGCCTATCGCGACATCCTTTGCCTGGAGCACGGCAATCACTGAGGTGGCCGCGGCAGAACCGAGCGGAATCCCGACACACTTGTCACTCTCACTCCCAGGTCTCCGCCGCTACCTTCTCCACCAACATCAATAACCCGCCGCACCGATCAGGAGATCGACGGCATCGAAAAGAGGAGTGTGCAATGACAACGCGCGATTTCACCACCACGATCCTGGTAGACCAGTCCGCGAAAGCTGCTTTCGACGCGATCAATCGTCCACGCGACTGGTGGGGCAAGGAGATCGAGGGCTCTACGGATACCCTCCATGGCGAATGGACCTATCGCTACAAGGATATGCATTTTTCCAGGCACAGGACGACGGAGCTGGTTCCCGAACGCAAGGTGGTTTGGCACGTCGTCGATTCACGGATGAGCTTCCTTGAGGACAAGGAAGAATGGAAAGACACGAAGATCGTGTTCGATATCGCCAGCAAAGGCGGCAAGACGGAAATCCGCTTTACCCACGCTGGCCTGGTCCCCGAGGTCGAGTGCTTCGACATCTGCCGGGACGCCTGGAGCGGCTTGATCCACGATAGTCTTCGGGAACTGATCGAAACCGGCCACGGACAGCCCGACACGGTCGAATGACCGATTTGGCGGCGGGTTGGCGTGACATTCCTGCCGCTTCCACCCAATCCGGCAGCCGTCGAAGGTTCTCGGTCCCATCAACCTGGAAACCGCGCCTCAGTGGCTCACTCGCCCCTCGAATGGATTTCGCCGGGCAAGCAATCACGCCCGCGCCAGAATCAGGGGATTCCCATGTCCACCACCGAAATGCAAAATTCCTATCGCTGGGTGCTCGTCGCCCTTGGCGCGCTGATGACCTGCGTGACCATCGGAGCGATGTTCTCATTGGCTGTCTTCATGCCGCACATCTCGGCCGCCACCGGCTGGACGCGAGCGGGCATTTCCAGTGCGATGACGTTCAACTTCCTGATGATGGGTATCTCGAGCTTCGGCTGGGGTATGCTCACGGATCGCATCGGCACCCGCCCCGTGGTGTTGATCGGCTCCATCCTGCTCGGAGTGGTGCTGGTTCTGGCCAGTCGTGCGACGAACCTGCTGCTGTTCCAGCTCACTTACGGTATCGGCGTCGGCCTTGCTGGTGGCGCATTCTTCGCGCCGATGATGGCCGCTGTCACAGGCTGGTTCGACAAGCATCGCGGCCTTGCCGTTTCCCTGGTTTCCTCCGGCGTCGGTGTCGCGCCTGCGACCGTGTCGCCATTTGCAGCCTGGCTGCTTGCCAGCTACGACTGGCGCACCGCGATGATGACGATCGGGGTGCTCGCAACGGCTATCCTTTTTCCGGCTGCCTTCTTTGTCAGGAACGCCCGGCAGGCCTCGGCAAACGATCCGGCCCCGAAAGGCGCGACTGTCACCGTCGGAGCAGCGGACAATCCGTTGTCGAGGGCTTTCCGCTCGCCACAGTTCGCACTGCTTGCCGGCACCTACTTCCTGTGCTGCGCAGCGCATTCCGGCCCGATCTTCCATATCATGAGCTACGCCATCAGCTGCGGTATCTCCTCCATGGCTGCCGTCAGCATCTACAGTGTCGAAGGCATCGCCGGGCTGGGCGGCAGGTTGCTGTTCGGTGTGGCGGCGGATCGCTTCGGCCCAAAGCGGGTTCTCGTCATCGGCCTGCTCATCCAGGCCCTGGTGATTGCCGCCTATCTCTCTGCCGCTCAGCTCAGCACCTTCTATGTCCTGGCCATCATCTTCGGCGCAGCCTATGGCGGGGTCATGCCGCTCTACGCATTACTGGCTCGCGAATATTTCGGCCAGCAGGTGATGGGCTCGGTGCTCGGCGCGCTTGCCATGGCGTCCAGTTTCGGCATGGCTCTGGGGCCTGTCGCCGGCGGCTGGATATTCGACCGCTTCGACGTCTATGACTGGCTGTTCATCGGCTCATCCATCATCGGCATCGCCGCCTTCCTGATCGCGCTCGCCTTCCCGCCCTTCGCTTCGGCCCGGCGCGAGCAACCGGCAGCGGCTTAGTGCAACGCCAGCAAAATGCGCGGCGGTTTTGCGCAAAACAAAGTCAGGTGACGCGGTAGTGAAAAAAGGCCGGGATACTTCCCGGCCTTTCCGATTCATGGGCCGACGTTTGCCAGCCTCCGATGCCAGCCGTTTGGCCGACCGTCGCGCTTATTGTGCTGGCGCGCTGGAATTCGGCTGCGCCGGTTTCATTGTATTGTCGGCCGGCGGCTGTGCCTCAGGCGTAGCCGGCTTCATCGGCTCGGCCGCAGGCGGCGTGGCTTGCGTCGTGGTGTTGTCGGTACCTCCGGTACCACCACCCTTGTTTTCACTGCAGGCGGCAACGCCGAGCAAAAGCAGCGCGGAAACCGAGGCCAGGACGAGCTTATTCATCGTATTTCTCCTTCGCAACTTCACCCCCTGTGAAGGGCGGCACAGTAGAAATGCGAGGCTCGCGCTTCGGTTTCGTCACATTGCGTTTCGTCCTGTAACAGCGTTCGGACTTCGTTGAGCCGTTGCCGGCCTCGGCCTTCGGCACTAACAGGGGAAGGAACGCACCCGAAAGGATGGTCGATGAGCGCGAAATGGGATTTCTGGATCGACCGCGGCGGTACCTTCACCGACGTCATCGGCAAGGCGCCGGACGGCTCGTTGACACCGCTGAAGTTGCTGTCCGAAAACCCGGAGGCCTATCCGGATGCAGCCATCCACGGCATCCGTACCCTGCTCGGCGCCAAGGCAGGCGAGCCGATCCCGTCTGGATTGATCGGCGAGGTCCGCATGGGCACGACGGTTGCAACCAATGCGCTTCTCGAGCGCAAGGGTGATCGGGTCCTGCTTCTGATCACCAAGGGCTTCCGTGACGCGCTTCGCATCGCCTATCAGGCCAGGCCGGACATCTTCGCAAAGGAAATTCTGCTCCCGGAGCAGCTCTATGAGCGTGTGGTGGAGGTGCCCGAGCGCGTGCGCGCCGATGGTTGCGCGGAACGGCTGCTCGACATCGCCGACGTCAAGCCTGCGATCGAACAGGCCAGAGCCGACGGCATCGATGCCGTCGCCATCGTCTTCATGCATGCCTGGAAGTATCCCGAGCATGAGAGAGCCGTGGCCAGGGTTTGCCGAAATGCAGGATTTTCCCAGGTCTCGGTGAGTCACGAGGTTTCGCCGCTGATCAAGCTGGTTGGCCGCGGCGACACCACGGTCGTCGATGCCTATCTCTCGCCGATCCTCTCGCGTTACGTGCAACGGGTAGCGGCGGAGCTCGGCACCGTTGCTGCCGACGGCCAGAGCGGGCATGCGCACGAAGGCCCAAGGCTGATGTTCATGATGTCATCCGGCGGCCTGACGGCAGCAGACAAATTCCAGGGCAAGGATGCGCTTCTGTCCGGCCCGGCCGGCGGCGTCGTCGGCATGGTCGAAACGGCGAAGCTGGCGGGCTTCGACAAGGTCATCGGCTTCGACATGGGCGGCACCTCCACCGATGTCGCGCACAGCGACGGTGACTATGAGCGCGCCTTTGACACGGAAGTGGCCGGTGTGCGGGTGCGCGCGCCGATGATGCGCATCCATACCGTTGCTGCCGGCGGCGGCTCCATTCTGCAATTCGAGGCCGGCCGTTTCCGCGTCGGCCCGGATTCGGCTGGTGCCAACCCGGGCCCCGCCTGCTACCGGCGCGGCGGACCGCTTGCCGTGACCGACGCCAACGTCATGCTCGGCAAGCTGCAGCCAGACTTTTTCCCGTCGATCTTCGGCCCGAACCAGGACGAACCGCTGGACGCCGCGACAGTACGCTCGAAATTCGAGGCTCTGGCCGCCGAAACGGGCGATGGTCGTTCCCCGGAAGCCGTGGCAGAGGGTTTCGTCACCATCGCGGTCGAGAACATGGCCAACGCCATCAAGAAGATATCGGTGCAGCGCGGCTACGACGTGACCGGCTATCTGCTGAACTGTTTCGGCGGCGCCGGTGGCCAGCATGCCTGCCTTGTCGCCGATGCCCTCGGCATGGAGGCCGTGCTCATACACCCGTTCTCTGGCCTGCTTTCGGCTTACGGCATCGGACTGGCATCGATCTTCGCGACGCGCCAGCAGGCGCTGCTGGAGCCGTTGGCCGATCAATCCCTGCCCGCGATCGAAGCACTGATCGCAGGTCTTGCCGGGGATGTGGCCGACGAGTTGACCATGCAAGGTGTCGCCGACGAAGACATGGCGATGCGTCCTGTTCTCCATATCCGCTACGACGGCACCGATACCACGCTGCCGATCAGCTTCCCCGACCACTCGATCGCCAACGCCAGGACGGCATTCGAGGTCGCCCACAGGGCGCAATTCGGATTCATCTACGAAGACAAGCAACTGGTCGTGGAGACCGTGGCTGTGGAAGGCAGCAATGCTGGTGATAGCCACCACCAGGAAGCACTGGCCCCCTCTGGACCACCGCGCGACATGACCGACACGCGGCAAAAGCGCCGCATCTTCTCGGAAGGAGAATGGCACGACGCCGCCATCTGGCGCCGTGAAGCGCTCCGCCCATCGGATAGGGTTTCCGGCCCGGCGTTGATCATCGAGCCGAACCAGACCATCGTCGTCGAAAACGGCTGGCAGGCCGAGATCACAATGCGCAACCACGTGCTGTTGCGCCGGACCGCCAGGAAGCAGCGCAAGGCGGCTCTGGGCACGGAAGCCGACCCCGTCATGCTCGAGGTCTTCAACAACCTGTTCATGTCGATCGCCGAGCAGATGGGCGTGACACTGCAGAACACCGCCTATTCGGTCAACATCAAGGAGCGGCTCGACTTTTCCTGTGCGGTCTTCGACAGTAATGGCGCGCTGGTCGCAAACGCCCCGCACATGCCGGTGCACCTCGGTTCGATGGACCGTTCCGTCGAAACCATCATCCGGCTCAACGCGGGTGATGTCCGCCCCGGCGATGTCTTCGCGTTGAATGCCCCTTACAATGGCGGCACCCACCTGCCCGATATCACCGTGGTCACGCCGGTGTTCGACGATGCGCAGGAAAGCATCCTGTTCTGGGTTGCCTCGCGCGGCCATCACGCCGATGTCGGCGGCACGGCCCCTGGCTCGATGACGCCGCTCGCCACCACCGTCGATGAGGAAGGCGTTCTGTTCGACAATTTCCGTCTCGTCGAGCGCGGCCGTTTCCGCGAGGCGGAGTTGGTGAACCTGCTTTCCGACCATCGCTACCCTGCCCGCAACCCGGCGCAGAACGTCGCCGACCTCAAGGCGCAGATTGCCGCCAACGAGAAGGGAGTGGCGGAGTTGCGCAAGATGGTGGCGCATTTCAGCTTGCCCGTGGTCAAGGCCTATATGGGCCACGTCCAGGACAATGCCGCCGAAAGCGTACGCCGTGTGCTCGAACGCCTCCCGGACACCTCGGCCTATGAATATCCGACCGACACCGGTCAGGTGATCAAGGTGAAGATCAGTGTCGACCGGAACAGGCGCGAGGCAACCGTCGATTTCACCGGCACGTCGCCGGTGATGAAGAACAATTTCAATGCACCCGAGCCTGTGGCGCGGGCAGCCGTGCTCTATGCGTTCCGGGTAATGGTCGAGGACAACATCCCGATGAACGCCGGATGTCTAAGACCGATCAACATCGTCATCCCCGAAGGCTCGATGCTGAAGCCGGCCTATCCGGCCGCCGTCGTCGCCGGCAATGTCGAGACCTCGCAGCACGTGACCAATGCGCTGTTCGGCGCCATGGGGGCGATGGCCAATGCCCAGGGCACGATGAACAACCTGACTTTCGGCAACGACCGTTATCAGTATTACGAGACGATCTGCTCCGGCTCGCCGGCGGGGCGCATGAACGACGGGCGCGGTTTCGCCGGCACTTCGGGCGTGCACACCCACATGACCAATTCGCGCCTGACCGATCCGGAAATCCTGGAACTGCGCTTTCCTGTGCTGCTCGAAGACTTCCGCATCCGCGAGAACTCCGGCGGCAAGGGACACTGGAGTGCCGGCGATGGCACACGCCGTTCCATCCGCTTTCTGGAGAAGATGCAATGCGCGATCCTGTCCTCGCATCGCTCACGCCCGCCGCAAGGCCTCGATGGCGGCAGTGATGGCGAAATGGGCAGCACCAAGGTGCGTCGTCTCGATGGTCGGGTCGACGTGCTGAAGGCCTGTGACCAGACCGTTCTGGAAGCCGGCGAAGCGGTCGTTGTCACCACCCCGACGCCGGGAGGTTTCGGCGAAGCCTAGCCCGTTCATCAACCGCTGCTGTCACCGCACTGTCATGACGCTACGCTACGCGCTTCGCCCAACGTAAACGGGGAATCGCCTTGCCATGTCGGACGTTTCTGCGGAACTGGTTTTCAGGCGCGGCAAGGAAGTGGGAAAAGCGGTCTACCAGAACCGCGCCCTTTCGAAGGCCGGCATCTCGGAGCGCCTGTTTGCCCTGCTCTTTTCCGGCCTCGTCTACCCGCAGATATGGGAAGACCCGGACATCGACATGGAAGCGATGCAGCTGGGCGAAGGCCATCGTGTTGTCACCATCGCATCCGGCGGCTGCAACATCCTGGCCTATCTGACGCGCTCGCCGGCCAGGATCGACGCCGTCGACCTCAACGCCGCCCACATCGCGCTGAATCGCATGAAACTTGCGGCGGTGCGCCATCTGCCTAACCAGACCGACCTGTTTCGTTTCTTCGGTGCAGCCGGCATGGAGCATAATTCGGCGGCCTATGACCGCTTCATCGCCCCCAATCTTGACCCGGTCAGCCGGCATTATTGGGAAAAGCGCAGCTGGCGCGGCCGCCGTCGCATCGAGGTGTTCGATCGCAACTTCTACCGCACCGGCCTGCTTGGCCTGTTCATTGCCGCCGGTCACCGCACCGGCCGCCTTTTCGGCGTCAACCCGACCGGCATCATGGCTGCTAGGGACCTCGCCGAACAGCGCCGCTTCTTCGACGAGAAACTGGCGCCGGTGTTCGACCGCAAGCTCCTGCGCTGGGCTACGTCGCGCAAAGCCTCGCTGTTCGGGCTGGGCATCCCGCCGGCGCAATACGATTCCCTGATCACCTCCGGTGACGGCTCGATGGCCAGCGTGCTGAAGGCGCGTCTCGAGAAGCTCGCCTGCGATTTTCCGCTGAAGGACAACTATTTCGCCTGGCAGGCTTTCGCGCGGCGCTATCCCAATCCGGGTGAAGCCGCCCTTCCCGCCTATCTGGAGAAAGACAACCACCCCGTCCTCAAGGCGAACGTCGATCGCGTCACCATCAACCACGCCAACATGATCGAGTTCCTCGCCGGCAAGGATGCCGGCACGGTCGATCGTTTCATCCTGCTCGACGCACAGGACTGGATGACCGACGATCAACTGAATGCGTTGTGGACGGAAATCACCCGCAGCGCCGCACCGGGCGCCCGTGTCATCTTCCGCACCGCGGCCGAGCCGAGCCTGTTGCCGGGCCGCGTTTCAGCTTCGCTGCTCGACCAGTGGGTTTATGAGGACGATGCCTCGCGAGACTACTCGGCGCGCGACCGCTCGGCGATCTATGGCGGTTTCCACCTTTATGTGAAGCGCGGCTGATGAGCACCCAGGACCTGCCGGCGAACCATGCCGATCTCATGGATGGCGTCTATCGCTGGCAACGCCACATCTACGATCTGACCCGCAAATATTATCTGCTCGGCCGCGATAGGCTGATCGCCGGCCTCGATGTTCCAGCCGGGGGTAGTGTGCTGGAGCTCGGCTGTGGCACCGGTCGCAACCTGGCACTGACGGCACGGCGCTATCGCGATGCCCACCTTTATGGCCTCGACATCTCCGCCGAGATGCTGGTCAGCGCGCAGGCCACGATCGCTCGTGAAGGCATCGCCGGCAGGACCCTGCTCGCGCGCGCCGATGCAACCGACTTCGATGCCCAAGCGCTGTTCGGTGTCGCCAGCTTCGACCGCGTCTTCGTCTCCTATTCTCTTTCGATGATCCCCGGCTGGGAAAAGACAGTGGCTGCCGGCCTCGCCGTCCTGGCACCTGACGGGTCGCTGCATGTCGTCGACTTCGGCCAGCAGGAACGCCTGCCCGGCTGGTTCCGCTCTTTGCTCAGGGCCTGGCTCAAAAAATTCCACGTCAGCCCGCGTGATTCCCTGCGTGAAGTGCTTGAATCGGAATCCACCAAAGCCGGCGCAAGCCTTTCATTCGAAAGGCTTTATCGCGGTTATGCCTGGCTGGCGGTGGTACGCCGCTAGAGCATTCCGCCCCGGTGGAAACGCGGAAATGCCACACACTTTGCCGGAGTTGCGCCGATCCCGCTACTTCAGCGCCTTCGCGAAAGCAGCCGCCAGATTTTGCGGACGATATCCGAGTTTGAACGGCGTCAGCCCCAACCGCACGATGACCAGCTTCTGCGAAGGAATGACAGCGACCGTCTGGCCATCATGGCCCTCCAGCCAATAGGCATCCGCCGGCACCCCGGCTTTTGCGGTGGCGCCGGGAGCGTGTTCATTGCCAGGGGCCTCGATCCAGAGTTGCCCGCGCGTATAGACGCCATCGGATGCCGGTGCAGGTTCGCGCATCCAGGCCACGAAGCCTGGGGGAAGGATTTCCTGGCCGTTCCATATGCCGTCCTGCAAGAGAAACTGGCCGAAGCGCGCCCAGTCGCGCGCGGTGGCGTAGAGGTAGGATGAGCCTACGAAAGTGCCGTGTTCGTCGGTCTCCATGATCGCGCTGGTCATGCCGATCGGCGCAAAAAGTTTGAGCTGCGGCCAGGCCAGTGCCTGCTTGGGATCAGTGAAGGTGTTTTGCCACAGACGCGACAGCATCACTGCCGTACCACTGGAATAGGAATAGGCCTTGCCGGGTTCGCCCGTCAGCGGCTTGGCCGAGGCGAAAGCCGACATGTCCGGTTCCTGATAAAGCATGCGGGTAACGTCGGTAACGTCGCCATAATCTTCGTTGAACTCGAGACCGCTGGACATCGCCATCATATCGGCGAGCGTGATGGCAGCGCGCTTGTCAGCCTTCCAGTCTGGGAACAGGCCCTGATCCGTAATGGCGAGCTTGCCCTCCTTGACCAGAGTGCCCACGATGGCGGCGTTGCCCGACTTGGTCATCGACCAGCCGAGCAGCGGCGTCTTTTCCGAGAAACCGTCGCCGTATCGCTCGCCCACGATGCGGCCATTCTGCGCCACCACGACGGCCCGCATGCCGGGACCGGTCAACGAGGTGTCGTCCAGGATCTTGTTCACCTCCGGATTCTGGGAGGGGTCGACACGGCCGCCCTCCGGCCACAGCACATCCGGCACCGCCGGCGAGACCGAAACGTCGGTCGAGATCGCCTTGGCCACGGTCACGTTGCCGTCTGGCACATTCGCGCAACCGAGCCCCGGCCGCAGCACCGCCGTGCCTTTGCCGAAGACACCGAGCAGACCCGCGCTGACCGTGCCCGCATCCTTGTCGACATCGAGCATCATCAGCTTGAGGATCGGATGGCCCGGAGCCTGCACATCCACCGCCAGCACCTGCTGGGCGTCCCGGCCGGCCAGGAAAACGTTAGAGCACACGATCTTGGCGGTGTAGTTGGCGGCAATGCGTATCAGCGCCGGCGGTGCCGTCCATAGCCAGATCGCCACGCCGACGACGGCAACAACGATGAGCCCCAGCAGCCATTTCAGGATCTTGCCGACGACGCGCATGCACAGCCTCCCAACCGCATTTCACGAACCCAATCTGCCGCGATTGCCCACCACGCTGCAACTGGAGATGTTTGGATGCCAACACCTTGGCTTGCATTCACAGAACCGTGAGCCGGCTTTTCCCCAGTTGCCCATCCGGCCAGCCTGGGCCATCACGATCCTTGCGTATTCGCCCGCATCAACCGATTATCAACCATGTTGGGTGATTGAGTGGAGAGGCGTGGCGGCAAGTGGGGGCACCGCAACCGGCTAACAACCGGACAGAACGACCCATCCGCGACCGGCGGTCACCGGTCTGGACCTGAATTTCGGATGCGTCGTCTCGCGATCCTGCTTTGCTTCACCGCCCTTTCCGCCTGCTCGACCGTCGACGCGCTTGCTCCCGTGTCACCTGGCCCCAGTGGCTCTTCCGTCGCCCTGCGTGCACCGCGTTTCGCGGATTCCAAGCCACACGAATGGGATAGCGGCGCGCCTTGGAATTATGCGGTGCATGGGACCGACGTATCCAAATACCAGACCTCGGTGGACTGGCCAAAGGCCAGGGCCAGCGGCGTCTCCTTCGCCTTCATCAAGGCGACCGAGGGCGGCGACCGCGTCGATGACATGTTTGCCGACCACTGGCGCGGCACCAAGGCGGCAGGCGTGCCGCGCGCCGCCTACCACTTCTACTATTTCTGCCGGCCGGCTGCGGAACAGGCCCGCTGGTTCATCGAAAACGTACCGAATGAACGCTCCTCCATGCCCCCGGTGCTCGACATGGAGTGGAACCCGCAGTCCCCCACCTGCAAGCTCAGGCCCCCGGCTGAGACGGTGCGTTCGGAAATGCGCATTTTCCTGGAGATGGTCGAGAAGCACTACGGCAAGAAGCCGATCATCTATACGTCCGTCGATTTCTTCGATGACAACGATCTGTCGACCTTCCGCGGCTATCCCTACTGGCTGCGCTCGGTTGCCGGCCACCCGACCCAGAAATATGGCAGCCACCCTTTCACCTTCTGGCAATACACCGGAACCGGTGTCATTCCCGGCATGAAAGGCGACGCCGACATCAACGTCTTCAACGGCTCCGAGGCCGCCTGGAACAAGTGGCTGCGGCAGAACACCCGTTGACAGCGCGGCCTCAGCCTGCTTTTCGGGTCCGACTTTCGCCGGTCTCATGTACCGCGCCACGAAATCAGTCCGAAAGGAAGACCATGCGACTGCGCTCCAGCCTCATCGCGGCGCTGCTGCCGGTAATGGCAGCGACCACCGCCATGGCGCAGCAATCCGCGCCTTCAGACCAGCAGCCTGTCCCGACAGCGGGCCAGAAGCTGGATCCGACCGCTGCCCCGTGCGGCGGCGACTTCGAAACCTGGAAACAGGGCGTCGCCGAGGAGGCCAAGGCGGCAGGGGTTGGCGAAACCGGCCTGGACGCGCTGGAAGAGGCAAGCTTCGACACGCGCGTGCTGGCACGAGACCGTGCCCAGGGCGTGTTCTCGCAGACCTTTACTCAGTTCTCCGGCCGTATGATCTCGGCCTACCGGCTGAAGCAGGGCAACACCATGCTGCAGAAGTACGGTTCGGTATTCGCCCGCGCCCAGCAGGAATTCGGCGTTCAGCCGGCCATCGTCACCGCTTTCTGGGC
>VFQQ010003358.1_pt1 | contig 15742 bp, 14 predicted proteins | sample 3512341 | NCBI WGS metagenome assembly VFQQ01 (sample SAMN10412373, study PRJNA504923) | tailings metagenome | isolation source: Relicate 2 Philex TSF1 revegetated site | place: Philippines: Tuba, Benguet | collected 2017-08-29 | reverse complement strand
GTAGTCGCGCTTCTCCGATTCGGTGGTGAACATGTTTTCGCGGTACTTGTCCCAGTGGCCGGTCTTCTCCCACAGCGACTTGTCCAGGATCTGCGGCCCCTTGACCTCCTGGTAGCCGTTGTCGCGGTACACCTGCCGCATGTACTGCTCCACGCCCTGCCACACCGTCCAGCCCTTGGGGTGCCAGAACACCGTGCCGGGGCTGTGCTCGTCGAGGTGGAAGAGGTCCAGCTCGCGGCCGAGCCTGCGGTGATCGCGCTTCTCGGCTTCTTCGAGCATCGTCAGGTACTTCTGCAGCTCGTCCTTCGTGGCCCAGGCCGTGCCGTAGATGCGCTGCAGCTGCTCGTTGGCCTGGTCGCCGCGCCAGTAGGCGCCGGCCACCTTCATGAGCTTGAAGTGCTTGAGCTTGCCCGTGCTCGGCACGTGCGGGCCGCGGCAGAGGTCTTCGAAGCCACCCTCGCGGTACAGGCTCACGTCTTCGCCAGCGGGGATGCTGCCGATGATCTCGGCCTTGTAGATCTCGCCCATGCCCTTGAAGTAGGCAATGGCCTCGTCGCGCGGCAGCACACGGCGCACCACGGGCTCGTTCTTGGCGGCGAGCTCACCCATGCGCTTCTCGATGGCCGCCAGGTCCTCGGGCGTGAAGGGCCGCTTGTAGGAGAAGTCGTAGTAGAAGCCGTTCTCCACCACCGGGCCGATCGTCACCTGCGCCTCGGGGAACAGCTCCTTCACCGCGTAGGCCAGCAGGTGCGCCGTGCTGTGGCGGATGATCTCCAGGCCGTCGGCGTCCTTGTCCGTGACGATGGCCACACTCGCATCACCTTCGATGCGGTGGCTCAGGTCCACCACCTTGCCATCCACCTTGCCGGCCAGCGCCGCCTTGGCCAGGCCGGCGCCGATGCTGGCGGCGACATCGCCCACCGTGAGGGCCTGCGGGTACTCGCGGCGCGAGCCGTCGGGGAGCGTGATTTGGATCATGGTGTCGGGTTCCTGCTCAGAAGCAAACAACAAGAACGAAAAAGCGCGGTGGTGAGCCGCGCTTCGTCTTGGGGAAAGGTGCGTTCAGACGGGCGTGGCTACGCGGCCGAGAAGGTCTCGGTGAAGAAGCTCGGCGTAGTCCGCGGTGTCATAACCGTGCTGCCTTTCCATGCCCTTGTGGGTTGAGAGAAGTCGCGAGTTTAGCCTGCTCAGGCCAGCGGCAAGGCCTGGACAGGCCTTCCGGCAGAGACCATTTCCGCGAACTCGTCGGCAAGGCGTTGTGATTCGGCCAGCGCGCGGCGCCAGACCGCGACACGGCCGTCGAAGTCCTCGCCGTAGCGCTTGAAGTCATTGCGGTCGGGCAGCTTGCCGCCCGGCAGCCCCGCCACCCAGGCCGGGCTTGGCGACAGCAGCACCAGGTTGTCGAGCGCCGGTGTCGCGGCGTGGCGGCGCTTGATGGCCTTGTCGAGCCAGCCCGGCACCACATGGCGCTGGAAATGCGGGTACAGCACCAGGCCGCGCTCCATGCGGCGGTAGTCCAGGTGCAGGTGGTAGTCGGTGATGCCGCCGTCCCAGTACGCGCCCTTGGGCCCACCGGGCACGTCGTGCACGGCATCGAGCCAGAACGGGATGCTGCAGCTGGCCAGGATCGCCGGCACCATGTTGTGCGTGTCCAGCGCCACCTGGCGCGTGCGGAAGTCGTCCAGCGGCACGGGCAGCGCGTCGCGGGCATCGCCGAACACCACGCGTTCGAGGAAACCGCCCAGGGCCTTGCGGCTCACCGCGTTGGCCGCAAACGCGCCCATGTAGCCCAGCGGCGTGCGCCAACGCCCTTCCCTGCGCAGCACGTGGCGGCCGCGGCTGGTGAACACGTGCAGCCGCCGCTGTGGGTGCGCCAGCACCTCGGCGGCGCGGGTGCCGATGCGATCCTGCAGCTTCAGGCCAAAGGCCTGGCTCACCGCACGCGGCGTCGGCGCCTTGCCGGGCGCGTGTTCGTAGCGCTGCACGATGTAGTCCTCGGCCAGCTGCGCCAGCGCCGCGTCGGCATCGGGCAGGCAGGCGCAGGCCAGGCGCCAGGCGCCGATCGAAGCGCCCAGCAGGTGCAGCGTCTCGCTGCTGCCGCTGAGCCAGCGGCCGAAGATGAAGCGGTCCAACGGGTTCAGCACCAGCCCCTTGGCACCCCCGGCTGCACCGGGAATCACGCGCACGTCCTGCGGCCGGAGCCCCTGCTCGCGCAACTGCGCCAGCGCGCGCGGGCCGGCGTAGACCTGGAGCGCGCCGGCGTGCTTCACCGCCGTGTCTGCAGCTTGGCAAAGGCCGCTGCCATCGCACCGCCTGCCGCAGCCGGCTCAAGGGCGCGCCCGCGGGGCTGCTCGCCGCGTGCTGCAGGGCGGAAGCGGTTGTCGCCGGCGGCGCCACCCTTGCCCTGCGCCGGCGCGTCGAGCTTCATCGTCAGCGAGATGCGCTTGCGCGCGAGGTCCACCTCCAGCACGCGCACCTTCACCCCCTGCCCGGTCTTGACCACTTCGCGCGCGTCATTGACGAACTTGTTCGACAGCTGGCTCACGTGGATCAGCCCATCCTGGTGCACGCCCAGGTCCACGAAGGCGCCGAACTGCGCCACGTTGCTCACGGTGCCTTCCAGCGTCATGCCCGGCTGCAGGTCCTTGATGTCGGACACGCCCTCGTTGAAGCGCGCCACCACGAAGTCGGGCCGTGGGTCGCGGCCGGGCTTCTCCAGTTCGACCAGGATGTCCTTCACGGTGATGGCACCGAAGCGCTCGTCGGCGAACACCTCCGGCCGCAGCGCCTTCAGCACGTCGGCCTTGCCCATCAGCTCCTGCACCGGGCGCTGCGTATGCCTCAGCATCTTCTCCACCACCGGGTAGGTCTCGGGGTGCACGCCGGTCATGTCCAGCGGGTTGTCACCATCGCGGATGCGCAGGAAGCCCGCCGCCTGCTCGAAGGTCTTGGGGCCGAGGCCGGCCACGTCCAGCAACTGCCGTCGGTTGGCAAAGGCGCCGTTGGCATCGCGCCAACGCACGATGCTCGCCGCCACCGCGGCACTCAGCCCCGACACCCGCGACAGCAGCGGCGCGCTCGCGGTGTTCAGGTCCACGCCGACCTTGTTGACGCAGTCTTCCACCACGGCGTCGAGCGAGCGCGCCAGGCCGCTCTGGTTCACGTCGTGCTGGTACTGCCCCACGCCGATGCTCTTGGGATCGATCTTCACCAGTTCCGCCAGCGGGTCCTGCAACCGCCGCGCGATGCTGACCGCGCCGCGCAGGCTCACGTCGAGCTCGGGCAGCTCCTTGCTGGCGAACTCGCTGGCGCTGTACACACTGGCGCCGGCTTCGCTGACGACGACCTTCTCCATCTTCACGTCGGGTGCCAGATGCGCGATGCGCTTGATGAGGTCGGCGGCCAGCTTGTCGGTCTCGCGGCTGGCGGTGCCGTTGCCGATGGCGATGAGGTTCACGCCATGCTGCGCCACCAGGCGCCCCAGCGTGTGCAGCGAGCCTTCCCAGTCGCAGCGCGGCTCGTGCGGATAGACGGTGTGGGTGTCCAGCACCTTGCCGGTGCTGCTGACCACCGCCACCTTCACGCCGGTGCGGATGCCCGGATCCAGCCCCATCACCACCTTCTTGCCGGCGGGAGCCGCCAGCAGCAGGTCGCGCAGGTTGTCGGCGAAGACCTTGATGGCCACGGCTTCGGCCTCTTCGCGCAGGCGCGAGAACAGGTCGCGCTCCAGGCTGAGGCTGAGCTTGACCTTCCAGGTCCAGGCCACGCACTTGCGGATCAGGTCGTCACCCTTGCGCGCGGCGTGGCTCCATCCCAGGTGCCTTGCGATGCGGCCTTCCGCGAGGCCTGGTTTGCCGGGCTGCGGTTCCTCGTCGAGGATCAGCTTGGCGTCCAGCCATTCCTGCGTGCGGCCGCGGAACACGGCCAGCGCGCGGTGGCTGGGCACCGTGCGGATGGGTTCGGCGTAGTCGAAGTAGTCGCGGAACTTGGCGGCGTCGGCATGGTTGCCGTCCTTGCCCTCCACCAGCCTGCTCTGCAGCAGCCCCTCGGCCCACAGCCATTCGCGCAGGGTGCCCACCAGCGTGGCGTCTTCCGCCCAGCGTTCGCTGAGGATGTCGCGCACGCCGTCGAGCACGGCGAAGGCATCGGCAAAGCCTGCGTCGGCGTTGATGAAGGCCGCGGCTTCGGCTGCAGGATCGAGCGAAGGATCGGCGAAGAGCTTGTCGGCCAGCGGCTCGATGCCCGCCTCGCGCGCGATCATCCCCTTGGTGCGGCGCTTGGGCTTGAACGGCAGGTAGAGGTCTTCCAGCTCCTGCTTGGTGGGCACCGCCTCGATGGCGGCACGCAGCTCCGGCGTGAGCTTGCCCTGCTCGTCGATGCTCTTGAGCACCGCGGCGCGGCGCTCTTCCAGCTCGCGCAGGTACGACAGCCGCGCCTCCAGCTCACGCAGCTGGGTGTCGTCGAGGCCGTCGGTGGCCTCCTTGCGGTAGCGGGCGATGAACGGGACGGTGGCGCCACCGTCCAGCAGTTCGACAGCGGTGTTGACTTGCGCCGGCCGGACCTTGAGTTCGGCGGCAATCTGCAGGGTGATCTTGTCCAAGAAACCGGGTAGCCAGAGCCAGGAAAAATGAAGCGGCGGAGTTTACGGGCGCGCCGCCAGCCAGCCGGCAGCGCCGAGCCCAGCCACGCGGCCGGTGCTGAAACAGGCTGTGAGCAGGTAGCCGCCGGTGGGGGCTTCCCAGTCGAGCATCTCGCCGGCGCAGAACACGCCGGGCAGCGCGCGCAGCATGCCGTGTCCGTTGAGCGCCTCGAAGCGCACGCCACCGGCGCTGCTGATGGCTTCTTCGATGGGCCGCATGGCGCGCACCGTGATCGGCAGTGCCTTGATCAGCTGCGCGAGCTGCGCCTCGTTCGCACCCTTCGGCGCCACCTCCCACAACAACGCCGCCTTGGCGCCCTCGAGCTTCAGGCGCGTCTTCAGGTGCGTGCCCATCGAGCGCGGGCCCCGCGGGTGGGCGAGCTCGCGCTGCACCCATTCGAGCGTGCGCACGGGCAGCAGGTCCAGCGTGAAGGTGGCGCTGCCGCGGCGCGCGAGCAACTCGCGCAGCGGCGCCGATGCGGCATACACGAGGCTGCCTTCCACGCCGCCGGCGGTGAGCACCATCTCGCCCGCCTGCTCGAAGCCTTCGCAGCGCAGCACCACGCCCTTCAGCGGCGCGCCGGCGAACTTCTGCTGCAGGTGCGCGCTCCAGCCCACGTCGAAGCCGCCGTTGCTGGGCACCAGCGGCGCCAGCGGCACACCCCGTTCCGCGAGCCACGGCCACCAGCGGCCGTTGGAGCCGAGCTGCGGCCAGCTCGCGCCGCCCAGCGCCAGCACCGTGGCACGCGGCCGCAGCACGCGCTCGCCCTGCGGCGACACGGTGCGCAACCCACCGTCGGCATCAAAGCCCACCCAGCGGTGCCGCATGTGCAGCCGCACGCCCTGCCCACGCAGCCGGTGCAGCCAGGCGCGCAGCAAGGGCGCGGCCTTCATGTCGCGCGGAAACACCCGCTGCGAACTGCCGACGAAGGTCTCCACGCCCAGCGCCGCGGCCCAGGCGCGCAGCTCGTCGGGCCCGAAAGCACGGATGCCCTCGGCCAGCGCCGGCATCGCCTCGCGGTAGCGCGTGAGGAAGCGCTCCAGCGGCTCGGCGTGCGTGAGGTTGAGCCCGCCCTTGCCGGCCAGCAGGAACTTGCGGCCGACCGAAGGCATCGCGTCGCAGAGATCGACGGTGATGCCGGCGGCAGCCAGCTGCTCGGCGGCCATCAGCCCCGCGGGGCCCCCGCCGATCACCAGCGCTTGGGGTTCCTCAGGAAGCGGCATCGACATGGCCTGCACTGTAAGCGGCACCACAATGGGCCGATGGAGACGACGACGCTGATCCTCATTGCCGGCGCCGCGGTGGCGGGCTTCGTGCAGGGCCTGTCGGGTTTCGCCTTCGGCATGGTGGCCACCTCGATCTGGGCCTGGTGGCTGCCGCCGCAGCTGGTGGCGCCGATGGCGGTGTTCGGCGCGCTCACCGGCCAGGTGATCGCCGCCGTGACGCAGCGCCGCGCGATGCAATGGCCGCGCCTGTTGCCGCTGCTGCTGGGCGGCCTGGTGGGCATGCCGATCGGCCTGTGGCTGCTGCCGCGCCTGGACAGCGCCTGGTTCCAGCTCTTCGTGGGCGCGCTGCTGGCCCTGTGGTGCCCGGTGATGCTGTTCTCGCAGCACCTGCCGCAGTGGCAGGTGCGCCACCGCGGCGCCGACGCGCTGGCCGGCGCCGCCGGCGGCTTCACCGGCGCGGTGGGTGGCTTCACGGGTGCGCTGCCCACGCTGTGGTGCACGCTCAACAACTGGCCGAAGGACGAGCTGCGCAGCGTGGTGCAGAACTTCAACCTGGTGATGCTGGCCATCACCTTCGCGGGTTATGTGGCCACCGGCACGATCGGCGTTCAGCACCTGCCCCACATGGCCTGGGTGGCGCCGGTGCTGCTGATCCCCGTGCTGGCGGGTGCGAAGCTCTACGCCGGCATCAGCCCCGAAGCCTTCAAGCGCTTGGTGCTGGCGCTGCTGGCCTGCTCGGGCGTGGCGCTGCTGCTGCGTTCGGTGCCGGTGATCCTGGCCCGCTGAAAGATCCGCGGCCGCCACACGACTGACGGTGATGCGCCCCATCCTCGCCGCACTGCCGCTCTTGCTGGCAACCCTTGCCGTGAACGCCCAGACCTGCACCGCCACCAGCGGCAGTACACCGCCGCAGGTGGTGGAGCTCTACACCAGCGAAGGCTGCAGCTCCTGCCCGCCGGCCGACCGCTGGCTCTCCACGCTCAAGGCCAGGCCCGGCGTGCTGGCGCTGGCCTTCCACGTGAACTACTGGGACAAGCTCGGCTGGCCCGATCGCTTCGCATCGCCCGAGGCCACCACGCGCCAGTACCAGCTGGCGCGGCAGGCCGGCGCCTTCGGCGTCTACACGCCGCAGGTGCTGGTGAACGGGCGCGACTGGCGCGAATGGCCCCGCCTGCCCGCCGCCACGCCCGGCGTGGCACCGCGCCTCACGCTCACACGCGACGGCGACAAGGTGCTGGCCCAGGTGGAAGGCGGCGGCAACGGCCAATGGACAGGCTACTGGGCCGTGCTCGAAGACCAGCACGTGAGCCAGGTGCGCGCCGGAGAAAACGCCGGCGAGACGCTGCGCCACGACCACGTGGTGCGCCTGTACAAGCCGGTGCCGGCCTGGGACGCCGCGCAGCCCTACCGCAGCGAGATCGGCATCACGCGCGGCGAGCCGGCCTTCCCGCGCCGCGTGGCTTTCGTCGTCACCGACGGCAAGCAGCGCCCGCTGCAGGCGCTGGCCCTGGGCTGTTAGCTCAGGCCTCGCGCAGCGCGCGCTCCAGATCGGCGCGGATCTCGGGCCGCGCGGCAAAGGGGTCCGACGGGTTGCGCACCTGCATCACGTCTTCCAGGCGTGTCTGCACGCTCTGCAGGCTCTTGGGGTGGCTGAAGACGTAGAAGCGGTTCTCGGCGCAGGCGTCGAACACCCATTGCGCCACCTGGCCCGCCGTGACCTTGCCGCTGGACACCGCCTTGTCGCTCATCGCCTGCGCGATCAGCTGGCTCTTCGTGGGCTTGACCGCCGGCATGTCGGCCGGCCGGTTGCGGTGGCTCTGGCTGATGCCGGTGGGCACGAAGAACGGGCACAGCACATGCGCGTGCACCTGGTCGGTGACGAGCGAGAGGTCCTGGTACAGCGTCTCGCTCAGCGACACCACCGCGTGTTTGCTGACGTTGTAGACGCCCATGTTGGGCGCGTTGAGCATGCCGGCCATGCTGGCGGTGTTGACGATGTCGCCGCGCCAGGCCGGGTCCTTCTTCGCGGCTTCCAGCATCAGCGGCGTGAACACCCGCACGCCGTGCGCCACGCCCATCACGTTGACGCCGATCACCCATTCCCAGTCCTTGAGCGTGTGCTCCCAGATCAGGCCGCCCGCGCCAACACCGGCGTTGTTGAAGACGAAGTTGGGGGTGCCGAAGCGCTTCACCGTCGCTTCGGCCAGCGCCTCGACCTCTGCGGCCTTGCTGATGTCGATCCTGAAGGGCAGCACCGCCGCGCCCAGGCCCTCGATCTCGGCCTGCGCCGTGGCCAGCGCGTCGGCCTGCACGTCGGCCATCACGACCTTCATGTTCAGGCGCGCGGCGACGCGGCTGGCCTCCAGGCCGAAGCCCGATGCGGCGCCGGTGATGACGGCGATGCCGCCTTGCAGATGGCTCATGGTCATTGCTCCTTCTTGATCTGGAAGCCGGCGCGCGGGAAGTGCACGTGCAGCGTGCCGGCACGTTCGTCGCTGCGCTGGATCACCACCTCGGTGGGCGTGAGGCCCACGAGCGTGCCGGCCACGGGGTCCAAGCCGTAGTCGGTGGGTGTCACGGTCACGGCCTGGCCGGCCTCGAAGCCGAGCCCCGGCTGCACGGCGCAGGGCGCGTGCTGCGCGGCCGCGGCCGCCACGGCGATGGCTTCATCGCTCTTCATCGGCGCCGGCACGCCATGGCCGATGGCCAGCATGCGGTCGAGCCAGGCGCTGAAGTGGCGGCGCGGCGCCAGGATCTCGGCCACCGGGCCGCCCCGGCGCACGTACCAGCCGCAATGCGCCACGGCGAAGTCGGCGATGCCGGGCGCGTTGCCGAACAGGAAGGCGCGGCCATCGGCCAATTGCGCGTCGAGCGCATCCAGGTAGGCGTGCAGGTTGGCCGTGGCATCGGCCAGCGTCTGGCGCTTCAGGCTCGCGGCGAAGGGCGCGCGGTCGGCGGCAAAGGCTTTCAGCTGCTCGGGCGGCACACCCTGGAACACATGCGCCAGGCCCGGCGGCTGCATCGTGTAGGGGATGACGGTCCAGAACAGCGTGCTGTCGGCCCATTGCGCCAGCAGCGGCCCCAGCGGCTGGCCGGTGGGGAACAGCGGAGGTTCGGGTGCCCGCGCTTCCAGCACGCGGGCGATGAGCGCCGTGTCGCAGTAGATGTCGGCGCTGACCTGCAGCACCGGCGTGCGGCGGTAGCCGCCGGTGAGCGCCGTGAGGTCGGGCTTGGGCATGATCACCGGGATGTGCACCGAGCGCCAAGCCAGGCGCTTGTGCCCCAGCATCAGCCGCGCCTTCTCGGCAAAGGGTGATCCGGGGTAGTGGTGCAGGATCAGCTCGTGGTTCATCAGGTCTCCAAGGGCAGCGAGCGCTGCACGATCGAATCAAGGTCATGCCCGTGGCGCAGCAGGCCGAACACGTCGCTGGCCTGCGCGATGCGGGTGTCGCAGAACGCCGCGAACACGGCCGGCGGTGACTGCCGGCGCAGCAGCGCGGCCTGCAACAGCAGCGCCACGCGGCGCGCGAGGGCACGGCCTTCGGCTTCGTCGGTGCCGCCGTCCACCTCGTGCAGCACCTGGGCCAGCAGCGCATCCAAGGCCGGGTGCGCGCCACGCGCGGGGCCACATTCGCGCTCCAGCGCAGCGGCCACGTCGGCGCCGCGCAAGGCGCGCAGCAGGTCCAGCGCCATGATGTTGCCGGCCCCTTCCCAGATGCTGTTCAGCGGCATCTCGCGGTAGATGCGCGCCATCACGCCCTCACCGGCAGCTTCCACATAGCCGTTGCCGCCGAGGCACTCCATGGCCTCCTGCGCGAAGTGGCTGCCGCGCTTGCAGACCCAGAACTTGGCCACCGGCGTGAGCAGCCGGCGCATCACGGTTTCGTGTTCGTCGCGGGCGTGTTCGCTGCGGTCCACGGCCACGGCCAGGCGCATGGCCAGCGCGGTGGCGGCTTCGCTTTCCAGCGCCAGGTCGGCGAGCACGTTCTTCATCAGTGGCTGCTCGATGAGTGCCTTGCCGAAGGCCCTGCGCTGCGTCGTGTGGTGCAGTGCGAGGCTCAGCGCCTGCCGCATGAGGCCCGCGGTGCCGAGCGCGCAATCGAGCCGCGTCAAGGCCCCCATGGCCAGGATCTGCGGGATGCCACGGCCTTCGTCGCCCACGCGCCAGGCGAGCGCGCTTTCGAACTCCACCTCGCTGCTGGCATTGGCGTGGTTGCCCAGCTTGTGCTTGAGGCGCTGGATGCGGATGGCGTTGAGCGTGCCATCGGGCAACCAGCGCGGCAGGAAGAAGCAACTCAGGCCCGCCGGTGTCTGCGCCAGGATCAGGAAGGCGTCGCACATCGGCGCCGAGAAGAACCACTTGTGGCCGGTGATGCGGTAGCGCTCGCCCCAGACGTCGCTGCCGTCGGGCTCTGCGCGTGTGGTGTTGGCGCGCACGTCGGAGCCGCCCTGCTTCTCGGTCATGCCCATGCCCATCGTGACGGCGGTCTTGCCGGGCATGGGGATGAAGCGGCTGTCGTAGGCCGTGGCGGCGAGCTTGGGGCCCCAGGCGGCGTGCAGTGCCGGGTTGGCGCGCAAGGCCGGAGTCACCGCATAGCTCATCGACACGGGGCACAGCACGCTGGGCTCGGCTTCGGTGAAGAGCATGAAGGCGGCTGCGCGGCGGACGTGCGCACCGGGGCCTTCGCTCCAGGGCGTGCCATGCAGGCCGTGGTGCAGCGCGCGGGCCATCAGCGCGTGGTAGCTGGGGTGGAACTCGACTTCGTCGGCGCGGCGGCCGAAGCGGTCGTGGGTGTGGAGTTGCGGGGTGTGGGTGTTGGCGAGGCGGGCGTGCTGCTGGAGTTCCTGCGATCCCGCCTCCTGGCCGATGGTGGCCAGTGCGGTCGTGTCGAGTTGAGGGGCCCAGGTGTGCAGTGCGTCTTGCAGGGGGCGGTTGGCTTTGAACAGGTTCACGCCTTCGAGGGGCGTGCTCTGGTTGAAGACGTCGTGGGTGGTCATGCCGGTTGCGCTCCTGCATCTGCGCGAGCAAAGGCGTGGGCGGGGGGCTGCGTGTGGGGCTTAGCTGGGGCGGTCTCCGCTTCGCTCCGACTCCCCTGCGGTGCTCGGGCCCTTGGCGCCCCAGATGCGCCCCACACGCAGCCCCCCGCCCACACCTTTGCCGAACCAGCCCTTGTTCTCCACCAGAACGCCACCGCTGGTCGTTGAGCGCCGGGCGGTGCCTCGCTGGGGCGCTGTCTGGGGCGGCGAGGAGCGCAGGGCTTGTGGCCCGCGCGTGTACTCACGCGCTTCGTCATCTGACTCGCGGCAGACTGTTTGAGCGCAGCGAACGCAGTGAGCGAAGCGAGTTTTGCCGCGGGGCCACAAGCCCGAGCACCGCAGCGGAGTCGGAGCGAAGCGGAGACCGCCACAGCCTGCGCCCCAGCGAGGCATCGCCCGGCGCGACCCGCAGCAACGGCCCAGTGCATCACGAAGCCCCCCGCACCATCTCGCAATGGGGAATTCCGTCCTCCAGGTAGTCGGCCCCCACCCTCACAAACCCATACGATCCATACCACCGCGCCAGATGCGCCTGCGCGCTGATGCGGATGGCCCGCCCCGGCCAAGCCGCCACGCAGCGCGCAACGCCCTCGCCCATCAGCACCCGCCCCAGCCCGGACCCACGCACCTCAGGACTCGTGATCACGCGCCCGATCGAAGGCTCGTCGAACTTCTGCCCCGGGTCCACCACCCTCAGATAGGCCTGCAGCACACCAGCAGAGTCACGCCCCAGCAGGTGCCAGCTCATGCGGTCCAGCCCATCCGGATCCTGGTAAGCCCCCTGCTCCATGATGAACACGCGGCAACGCAGCGCCAGCGCGTCGTACAGGTCGTCGACGCCGAGGTCCGAAAAGCGGCACCAGCGCCAGTTCACACCAGCTTCACCAGCTGCTTGCCGAAGTTGCGGCCCTTCAGCAGGCCGAGGAAGGCCTCGGGCGCCGCGGCCAGGCCCTGCGCCACGGTCTCGCGGTACTTCAGCTGCCCGGTGGCCACGCCCATGCCCAGTTCCTTCAACGCCGCGGGCCACAGCTGCATGTGCTCGCTGACGATGAAGCCCTGCAGCTTGAGCCGCTGCGTGAGCAGCAGCCGCGCGTTGTGGATGACCAGCGGCTCGCCTTCGTAACCCGAGATCAGCCCGCACAGCGCCACGCGGCCGAAGGCGTTCATGCGCGACAGCACCACGTCCATGATGACCCCGCCCACGTTCTCGAACAGGCCATCCACGCCCCTCGGCGCCACGGCGTCGAGCGCCGCGGCCAACGAGGCGAAGTCGCGGTGCTGCTTGTAGTCGATGCAGGCGTCGAAGCCGAGCTCCTCGCGCACGTAGGCACACTTGTCGGCGCCACCGGCGATGCCGATGGCACGGCAGCCCTTGGCCTTGGCCAGCTGCCCCACCATGCTGCCCACCGCGCCGCTGGCGGCGTCCACCACGATGGTCTCGCCGGCCTTGGGCTCGATGATGTGGTTCAGCCCCACCCAGGCCGTGACGCCAGGCATGCCCACCGCGCCCAGGAAGGCCGGGAGCGGCACGCGGCTCGCGTCGACCTTGCGCACCATGCCCGGCTGCCGCGCATCGAGCACCGCCTGCTCCTGCCAGCCGCCCATGCAGACGACGCTGTCGCCCACCACAAAGCCCTCGTGCTTCGATTCGGCCACCACGCCCACCGTGCCGCCCACCATCACCTCGCCCACCGCCACCGGCGCGGCGTAGTTCTTGGCGTCGTTCATGCGCATGCGCATGTACGGGTCCAGGCTCAGGTAGTGCACCTGCACGCGCACATGGCCCTCGGGCACGGCCGGTGTCTCGACGGTTTCGAGGCGGAAGTGTTCGGTGCCGGCCTCGGCCTGGGGGCGCGAGGCGAGCACGATGCGCTGGTGTTTCATGGGTGCTTGGCTTTCGGTGGGCGGACGAACTTGAAGGTGCCGGTGGCGTGGCTGCAGAGGTGGCCGGCCTCGTCGTAGATGCCACCTTCGGTGAAGGCCATGCTGGCGGTGCGGTGCAGCAGCGTGCCACGTGCGATGACCGGGCCCTTGGCGGTGCGCATGAAGCTGGTCTTCATCTCGATGGTGACGACGCCGGGGTCGTCACCCTCGTGCTCGGCGATGTAGGCGCTGCGCGCGGCGTGTGCCATCGCCACATCGAGCAGCGTCATCTGCAGCCCGCCATGTGCCATGCCGTGGCTGTTGGTCTGCTCGGGCTTCACGGCCAGGCGCAGCTCGGCCTTGCCGCCGCCGAAGGACCACAGCTCCACGCCCAGCGATTCAACGAAGGGGATGTGGCGCGGGAACGGGATCGCGGCCATCGTTCAGCCGCCGCCGTGCACGGCGCTCACGCCGCCGTCCACCGCCAGGATCTGCCCCGTGATGTGCTTGCCGGCCGCACTGGCGAACAGCAGCACGGCACCCTTCAGGTCGTCGTCGTCGCCCAGGCGCTTCAGCGGCGCGCCGGCGGCGAGCTTCTCGGCGCCGAAGGTCTTCAGCACACCGGCCGTCATCTTGCTGGGGAAGAAGCCCGGTGCGAGCGCGTTCACGGTGATGCCGTACTTGCCCCATTCACCGGCCAGCGTGCGCGTGAAGTTCACGGCCGCGCCCTTGCTGGTGCCATAGGCGATGAAGCTCACGTCGAGGCTGCCGCTGAGGCCCGCGATGCTGGCCAGGTTGATGATGCGGCCGCCCTTGTTCGGGATCATCCAGGCCTTGGCCACGGCCTGCGCAAACAGGAACAGGCTGCGGATGTTGAGGTTCATCACCTTGTCCCAGGCCTCGAGCGGGTAGTCCTCGGCCGGAGCGCCCCAGGTAGCGCCGGCGTTGTTGATGAGGATGTCGATGCGGCCCAGGCGTTGCATGGTTTCGCTGACGACCTTGTTCACGTCCTCGGGCTTGCTCGCGTCTGCGGCAATCCAGCGCGCGTCGATGCCACGCGCGGCCAGGTGTGCGGCGGCTTCCTCGAGGTCAGCGGCCTTGCGGCTGGTGAGCATGATCTTGGCGCCGGCCTCGCCGAGTGCCTCGGCCATCTGCAGGCCCAGGCCGCGCGAGCCGCCGGTGACCAGGGCCACCTGGCCGGTGAGGTCGAAGAGTTGCTGGACGGGGGTGCCCATGGGTTGTCTCCTGGTGTGCGGGTTCAGTGCAGTTCGATCAGCACGAGGTGGTTCTCGGCCGCCGGCCAGGTGCGCGCGGCCAGACGCTGGCCGTTGAACTCGGCCACCACGGTGCGCGGCGGGCCGGGCGGCAGGCGCAGGCGCGAGGCCGAGACACCGGCCACGCCGGGCGGGATGCCGGGCGCGGGGTCGCGGCCGTCGAACACCACGCGGTCACGCGGCAGGCCGAAGTAGCCGCGGGGGCGCGTGAACACCAGCACCGCGCCGGCACCCTGGTCGGCGGCCTGCAAGCGATCCAGCCGCAGGTGCACCACCGACGAGGAGCGCGGGAACGGCTGGCGCACGATGTGCGTGGTGGCGTAGCCGGGCGCGGCGAGCACGAACTCGTAGGCGGTGTTGCCATCGGCGGTGAACGGGCCCCAGGGGCCATCGGCGCCCACGGTCTTGCGCCAGCGCGCTTCGCCCACACGCTCGCCGGTGCGGGCATCCAGCGCGTAGACCTCCACCGTGGCGCCGGCCAGAGGCAGGTTGCTGGCGGCGCTGCCGGCGGCCGGGTTGTTGTCCACGCCCAGGCCGCTGACCTGGCCGTCGAGCACCACCGTGGCCTCGGGCGTGAAGCCGGTGGTGGCGGGCGCGCGGCCGGTGATGAACTCGAACGCGGCGGCGAAGGCCTGCGGGCCGAAGGAGGTCTCGCGGTGGTCGATGCCCGCGATCACCACGTTCTTCGCGCCGCGCAGTTCGGGGCCGTCGAAGCTCACGTTGGTGGGCTTGCCCGGCGCGCCGATCCAGGTGCCTTCGGGCTGCGCGAACTTGTCGTTGTTGTCGGAGCGCACCGTCATCCAGCGCGGGCCTGGGGTGATCTCCACGCCCGGTGCGCCCTGGTTGTTGAGTGCCGTGAGGAAGGGGCCCGCGCCGTTGAACTCGTTGCCCAGGCCACTGCTGGCGTCATGGCGCACGCCATGGTTGGGCGTGCCGCCGAGGATGGCGTGCGAGACCTTGGCCGCACCGCCGCCCGCGATGAAGCTGCGCACGGCGTTGCCGCCGCGCGAGTTGGCCATCAGCACCACCTGCCGCGCGCCGGTGGCGGCGAGCACCTTGTCGACCTCGGCGGCGAGAAACACACGCTGCTCGGCGGTGGAACTGCGGCCGGGCTGCGCGCGCTCGTCGCTGTCACGCGCCAGCGGGTACGGGAAGTGCACCGCGTGCAGCCGCTCGCGCGGCCAGCCGTTGGATTCGAATCGCCACAGCGTGGTCAGCCACAGCGCGGCGGTGTCGCCGTTGCCGTGCACGAAGACGATCGGCGGCGTGCCGACGGAGTCGCGCGGTACCAGGCCGCTTGCGCAACCTGCGGCCAGGGCAGCGCCGCCCACGATCAAGGTGCGGCGCGTGAAGGTGTTGTCCTGCATCTCATTCCTTGCGGGAGGTCGCCGGTTCGCGCGGCTCCGTCAGGCGCGCGCGCCGCGCGATCAGCACGATGCCGGCTGCCGTGAGCACCACGCCCACGGCACACAGCGTGTAGCCCAAGCCGGCATCACCACGCACCACGAAGATGCCCAGGCACAACAGCAGCAGGCCGCCGTAGATGAGCACCCAGCTCCAGGTTTCCAGCGCCTTGGCCGACATGCTCAGAACCAGCCGTCCTGCATCTCGCGCAGCAGGCTCTCGCGCCGAGCCACGGGTCCCAGCCAGGCGTCGATCTTCGGCAGCTCGTAGCCGAAGAAGTAGCGCATGGCCGCGAGCT